>Ga0335082_10004538_pt1 | contig 15155 bp, 12 predicted proteins | sample Lox_Sample_41_FD_206718 | JGI IMG/M metagenome (GOLD analysis project Ga0335082, IMG submission 206718) | Soil microbial communities from Loxahatchee National Wildlife Refuge, Florida, United States - Lox_Sample_4.1 | ecosystem: Environmental > Terrestrial > Soil > Wetlands | place: USA...
GAGCGCGGCGCGCGGGCGCGGCGCTCCCCGGGCATGGCCTCCCGCCGACCCGTCTGCGTGCGCCGCCACCCCCCCGAGCAGCCGCACGACGAGGCTGCAGCTCACGAGGGCCCTCCCGGGCCCTCTCCCCCCGACGACTCCGCGCATCGACCGCTCCTTTCGGATGCGGCCTGGCCAGGCGGCACTGAGTGGTTTGTCTGCCCACCAACGTCGGCTCCCGAAGCACGTAAGTCCTGCGGGAAGGCTGCGGTTTCGTTGAAAGCGGGCGGTGGGCCGTGAGCCTGCGCTTCGGCAGGTTCGTCTTCGAAGAGTCGAGCCGCGAGCTCACGACCGGGGGGCGGCGGGTGCCACTTTCGCCACAGGCTTTCGAGCTCCTCGCAGTGCTCCTCCGCGCGCGGCCGCGGGCGCTCTCCAAGGCCGAGCTGCGCGACCGGCTCTGGCCAGGCACCTTCGTCGGCGAGACGAGCCTCCCCCGGGTCGTGGGCGAGGTCCGCCGCGCGCTAGGGGAGACCCCCGACGGGGCCGTCTTCGTGCGCACCGTCCAGCGCTTCGGCTATGCCTTCGTGGGAGCGGTGATCGAGGACCCGGGAGGAGCAGGTCCGGAGACCGGGTGCGCGCTCCAGTGGGGGGAGCGCATGGTCCCGCTCCTCGCGGGGGAGAATCTCGTGGGCCGGGACCCAGGCTGCGCGCTCCGGATTCCGTCCGGCCTCGTGTCGCGCCAGCACGCGCGCATCGTCGTGACCGGCGGGCGGGCCACGCTCCAGGACCTCGGAAGCAAGAACGGCACGCAGCTCGGAGGGCGGCGGGCGAGCGGGCAGGTGGAGCTCGCCGACGGAGACGAGATCCGCATTGGCCCGGCCCTGCTGGTGTTCTGCGCGGCGGGCGCGGGCTCCACGCGGACGCAGGGGTAGCTCTGCGCCCTCGGCAAGGAAGGGGGACTCGAGGGTCTGGGCGGGAATCCGCTACCTTTGGCGCCGCAGGCGCGCCGCCGCCACGTCCCACAGGAGCAGACCCCCTGTGGCCGCTGCCACGAAGAGGCCGTAGTGCATGGGCGTGACCACCCGCCACTCGAAGATGAAGAAGCTCTCGGAGAGAAGGTAGTAGACGGGTATCGCGAGGAGGAGGGCGGTCCGGCGCCAGTCGCGCCCCCAGAGGACTACCGTGCCCAGGACCACGAGAGGCAGGAGCGCGTGGACGAGGACGGCCTGCAGCCCGACCACGAGGGGCTCGAGGGGCCAAGCCGCTCGGCCCGGGAGCAGGAGGAGATCGTCGGAAGGACGCCTCTCCAGGTCGTGGGACCTCGAGCTGCCTTCCTCGTCCTCCGCCCGGTCCGGCCGGGGGGGAATGTCCGAGCCGGCGACGGTGGGCGCCTCCCCGGAGCCGTAGTGGAGCATGGCCGTCATCCGGCCGACCATCACCCGGGCGTAGAGCACGGGGTGGGCGCGGATCACCTCGCGGGCCCGACGAAAGCGGTCCCGGTCCCGCCAGATGCCGTCGGGCTCGGCCCACCACTCGCGGTAGCGGGGGTTGCCGTAGCGCACCGCCTCCTCCTCCATCACGTGCTTGTCCCGCCGCCGGGCCCCCGCCGCCTCGCCCCCCGCGTCGACGACCCCATGCCAGAACGGGAGGCCGCCGTTGATCGAGACCGGCACGAACTCCCGGAAGATGACGTAGTTCCGGAGGGTGATGGGAAGGACGAGAGCCGCCGCGGCGAGGCACAGTGCCGCCGCGTGAAGGACGGCCCGTCTCCGCTCGCGCGACAGGAGAACGAGAGCTACGCCCAGGAACGGGGCCAGGAGGACCACGTTGGGCCGCAGCCACACGCCGATCCCGATGAGGCCGCCGGCAAGGACGCTCCACCATGGAGACGCCGTCCGGTCAGGGTGGGCTCGGGCGAGGGCGAGGAGCGCGGCCACGAGGGGCAGCGCGGAGAGCGCGTCGGGCAGGACGAGGTTGGAGGAGAACCCGAGGTGCGGCGACAGCGCGGCCACGATCCCGGCGACGAGCCCCGTCCTCCAGTCCACGAGGCGCGCGGCCACGAGGACGAGGAGCACGCAGGCGAGAGAGGTGAGCGCGTTCTGGACGAGCTGGGCCACGAAGAAGCTCCGGCCGAGCGCCGAGTACACGGCGGCGAGGAAAATCCCGTAACCGGGCGGCCGGGCGAGGAGGCCGGTCCGGGCCGGGTCGGGCGACCGCGGCCAGAGGATGCCCTCGCCGGCGAGGATGGCGACCGCGGTGTCGTCGTAGCGCCACGCCATGCGGGTCCCCGGCTGCCACGGGGTGTACATGGCGGAAGCCAGCACCAGGGCGTAGAGCGAGCGGACGAGGAAGGCGACGACGAACACCACCGCCAGGGCCGTCGCCCGGCGGCCCCGCCGGGTGAGAGGCGTTGAAGGGACCGCGCCAGCCATCGAAGCGGTGCCATCCTGAGGGAGCGCTCCGCGGGCTGTCAAGGCGACGTCGCCTCCTCGGCGAGGCGGGACCTCCAGCCTCCACGTCGAGGTCGCGAGCGGGGCCCTCCCCCGGGGGGGGGGGGGGGGGGGGGGGGGGGGGGGGGGGGGGGGGGGGCGTCGGACCCGGCCGCGCTCCCGCCCTCGCTCGCACGTCCGCCCCGTACCACAAACGGTCGGGGGTGATGACGACGGCGGTCGGCTGGAGCTGGAGCGTGAGACGCACCCCCTGCATCTCCAGCGACTTCTGGATGCCCGCCGGCAACCGGACCGGCTTCATGATCGTCCGTGGAATCTTGACGGAGAACCCCTTGCCGAGCACGTCCTCGAGGCGCTTGCGGAGGTCGACCTTGTCGAGGACGAAGCGGCACACCGCGCCACGCTCGTCGACGACCCGCTCCACCACTTTCCACGACTCCTCCGAGGGCTTCACGTAGAGGCGGACGCGGAGGTCCTCGAACTCCGGCTCGAGGACGATCTGCGCGCCCTCCGTCCGGAAGCGGAAGGCGCCGGAGAGCTCGTAGTCGGCGGGCACGACCGCGCCCGTCACCTCCGGGTGCACCTCGACGTCGCCGCAGACGCCATCCGCGAACCCACGGCTGTCCCAGTGGGCGTGGAGCGTCGCGCGGCCGTGCCCCTCGGCGATGCTCACCGGCAGCGTCAACGCGATTCGGTTTTGCCCGAAGGCGAGCTTCGGCGCCCCGGGCTTCAGCAGCCCTTGCACCTCGTGGATGTCGACCCGCAGGTCGATGTGGCCCACCGTCCGCTTGGCGAAGATCAGCTTCACGCGGACGTCCTTCGAGAGCTTGGCGTTCAGGTTGTGCAGGGTGAGGGTCGTCTCGGCGAAGAGGCCGCCCACGACCTGCTGGACGACGTCGCGCGTGAGCAGGGTCGGCACACCGATCAGGATCCCCGATCTCGGGGCTTGGCCGAGCCCCTGGTCGTCTTGGGCCAGGGCCTCGTCGAGCTGCCTCTTCAGGTCCTCGCGACGCGCCTTCAGGGCCTCGAGCTCGCTCCGGGTCGGCGGGGGCGGCAGCGAGGGGCGGCGCACGTGCCAGACGGCGACGCCGACCGCCGCGAGGAACAGCGCGGCCCCTCCGGCGAGGAGCGTGCGCTTCACGGCCGGCCCTGCGGCGTCGGCGACGAAGCAGGTGGGACGTCGGACCCGCCCTTCCACGGACCCACGCGGAGGTCGAGGCCGATCCACAGCCTCTCGTTGAACGCGAGGACCCGGGCCACCGACGCGACGAAGGGCAACGCACCCGGCGCGGCCGAGACCGGGCCCTCGTGGAAGGCCCGGACCGTGATCCCCTGCTCCACGCGCACCGGGATCTCGAAGGGAGGCACCACGCCCTCGATCGCCGCCATGTTCTCGCGGGCGATGCGCTCGATCACCGCCTTGCCCAGGTCCCCGAGCGCCGAGCCCTGAACCTCGAAATAGTAGATCCTGACCCGGGCGCTGAGGCGGCCCGCGGCGTAGTCCACCCGGTCGAGGCCTCCCGCGAGCCGCACGGCCAGGAAGAGGCTCGGGTGAGCCACGGACTGCACGCGGCCCTGGAAGAGCACGATGCCCGTCGCGTAGCGGAAGAAGGGCTCCGCGGTCAGGAGGCGCAGCCTCACCCCCTTGCCGAGGAGGACCTCCTGGGGGAGCGTGGCTCCGACGATCTCGCGGAAGACGCTCTCGCTCACCCCTACGTAGATCCGGTCACGGCGCACGCCCGACTGCCGTGCGCCGGCGACGAGCGCCTCGAGGTCCGCGACCTCCTTCTCGTAGACGTTCTTGAGGGCGCGGGCCTCGGCCACTTCCCGTGGCTCGACGCCGCAGGATCCGAGGAGCGACGAGAGCGCGATCGCGCCCAGCCCGGGGCACCGGTGTCGCAGCATCAGGAGAGCTCCCGTCGGCAGGACGGGGACCGTCATTATGCCCCGAACTCTCCCGGTGCACCCGTCTCCTCCCGCTCGACCAATCCGCCGACGAGGGTTGACGTTCCTCGACCGCGGTCCCTACCTTGTGGAGAGGCTCCAGGAGGCGATTGCCATGGCAGAGACCATTCGACGCATCGAGTACTACTACGTCGTGGTGCCGGACAAGCCGGGCGCGGGGGCGGCGGTGTTGAGCGCCCTTCGGGAGGGAGGCGTGAACCTGGTCGCCTATCTGGGTTTCCCGGCCGGCCGCGGCAAGTCCCAGATCGACCTCGTTCCGCAGGACCCTGGGGCGCTCCAGCAGGTCGCCCGGCAGGCTCGCCTGAAGCTCAGCCGCGCCAAGCGGGCCTTTCTCGTCGAAGGGGACGACCGCATCGGCGCGGTGGCCGATCTCACCCGCCGCCTGGCCGAGGCGAAGGTCAACATCACCGCGGCGAGCGCCACCGCCGCCGGCGCCGGCCGCTACGGCATGATCCTCTGGGTGCCGCCCGCCTCGTACGCGAAAGCAGCCAAGACCCTCGGCGTCTGAGGGCCTGCTGGCCGAGTAGGCGTCCTCGGTCCCGTCGACCCCCGCCGGCAGCTGCTCGTCGGCGAACCGGTCGTGGTTCTGCGGCTCCTGCGGCCGCCGGCGAGGGTGGAGCTCCTCGCTCAGGCCCGCAGGAGCGAGGCCCCCCAGGTCATGCCGGCGCCGAACGCCACCAGGAGCACGAGGTCGCCCGCCCGGAGGCGTCCGTCGCGCACGCACTCGTCCCAGAGGAGCGGGATGGTGGCGGCGGTGGTGTTGCCGTACTTGTGGATGTTGTGGGGCACCTGCTCCTCGCGCAGCCCGAGTGTCTTCGCGCAGTGCTCGTTGATGCGCTTGTTGGCCTGGTGCATGAGGACGAGCTTGAGATCGCCGGGGGAGACGCCGTTCCTCTCGAGCACCGCCCGCGCCACCTCCGCCATGGCGGTCGTGGCCATCTTGAAGACGTGGCGTCCGTCCATCACCGGGATGTGGTCCCCGCGGCGGAACTGGTCGGGGTCGGTGTAGGGGCGGTGCCTGAAGCCGGTGCCGGGCACGTACAGCTTCTCGTATTCGGCCCCCGCGGCGTGCAGCTCCTGGTCGAGGATGCCCCGGTCACCGTCCTCGGCCGCCCTCAGCACGACCGCCGAGCCCGCGTCGCCGAAGAGGACGACGAGGTGTCGGAAGCGGGAGTTCCACGCCCATTCCTCCGGGGTGGGTGGCACGTCGGACTCACCGATGGCGTAGGCGAAGTTCTGCCGGGTCCAGGGCATGAAGCCGATGTGCACGTCGGCCCCGACGAGGAGGACGGTCTTCGCCATCCCGGACCGGACGTGGGCGTCGGCGAGCTGCAGCCCGTAGAGGAAGCCCGAGCACTGCTGGCGGATGTCGAAGCAGGGGACCGGGGGCAGGCCCAGCTTGTGCTGGAGGAGCGTGCCGCAGCCGGGGAAGTAGTGGTCGGGGGTCATCGTGGCGAACACCACGAGGTCCACCTCTTCCTTCGCGACCCCGGCGGCGTCGAGGGCCTTCGCCGCTGCGGCCACGCCGAGGTCGGACGTGGCGACGTCCGGAGAGGCGAAGTGTCGCTGCTCGATCCCGCTCCGCTCCCGGATCCACTCGTCGCTCGTGTCCAGGATCCGGGCCATCTGCGCGTTGGTGACCCGGGTGGCGGCGATCTCGCTCCCGCTGCCGGTGATGACGGCCCGCGTCATGGCGACCCCCTGGCGTGCGCCGGCTCACTCCCGGGCCGCCGCAGCGATGATACCCTCGCCCCCCGCCTCCGGCAGAGGATTCCCCGCCGCACGGCGGTCGGGGTGCGAGAATAGGGTCGCCTATGCTGACCGACATCGCCAGGAGCCCGATCTCGGATACGATCCGTCGGCTCTCCGCCGAGCGACGGAGCGGCGACCTGCAGGTCCGCTCCGGCCGAATGGTCAAGATCGCCTTCTTCGACCATGGCCGGCTCGTCTTCGCGGCGAGCAACCTGCGCCGGGACCGCCTCGGCGAGGCGCTGGTGGCCGACGGGCGGATCACCCAGCAGGAGTTCGACCGCGTCTCCGCCCTCATGCGGGCCGCCCGCGGGCGCCGCTTCGGCGAAGCCCTCGTCCAGGCCGGGGTCATGGACCGCTACGACGTGGGCACCGCCGTCGCCCGGCAGGTGCGGAGGCTGGTCCTCTCCTTCTTCGAGCTGAACGACGGGGTCGCGGTCTTCGAGGACCGGGCCTGCTCCATCCCCCTCGAGTACATGGTGAGCCTCTCCGTCCACCGCCTCCTCTACGACGGTGTCCGCGGCATGAAGAACCAGGAGCTGGTGCTGAAGGGCCTCGGCCAGCTCGACCGGGGCGTCGTGCTGGCGGACGTCCCGCCTTTCCACTACGAGCCCCGCGGCCGCTCGGCCGAGGAGCTCGAGATCCTGGACCTCTCCCAGAAGCGCGTCACCGTGCGGCGGCTGGCGTGGGCGCAGGGAGGGCTCGTCTTCCCCCGCCTCCGGGCGGTGTACGCCCTCCTCGCCGCCGGCATCCTGCGCGAGTCCGACGCCCCCGCCGCGCCGCAGCCGGTCGTGCAGACCGAGACCGGCCGGTTCCTTCTCTCCGCGCTGCAGAGCCGCCCGGATCCCTCGCTGCGGGAAGCGATCCGCAAGGAGGTCCAGCAGGAGCTGCAGCACTCGGCCCGCCTCGATCGCGGGGCGTGGCTGAAGCTGGCCCAGGCCGCTCCCCGGGACGCCCTCGTGCGGGCCCTCGAGGAGAAGATGGAGCGCTATCACGCCCTCCGCGACGGCGTCACCGAGGACGACCCCCTCCGGACGGACATCGACGTGGTCCTCGGCCGGGCCTCGTCCGCGCTGCGTCTCGCCCGGCAGGCCCCGGACACCGCGGACGCCGACGCGGTGCTCGCCCGCCACGCCGCCGACGCCTCGGCCGCCGTGCGGCAGGCCGAGGCGTCCCGGCCGGTCGTCGAGACGCCCCCGCCCCCGACCCCGGAGGAGGAGGCGCCGCGCGCTCCCGGGCCGCGGCCTTCCGAGACGACCCGCCCCCCCCTCGGCCGGCCCGACGACTCGATGCCGGCGGCGGCGCCCGGATCGAGCGGGTTCGAGGGACGGGCGCAGATCGAGCACCTCCTCATGGAGGGCGAGGTGCGGATGACGGTCGCCGACTACGCGAACGCGGTGAAGGTGTACGACAAGCTCGTCAGGGTCGCACCGAACGTGGCCGCGTTCCATCTCCGCCTCGCGGTGGCGATGGCCTGCTACCCTCGCACCGCGAAGCTCGCCGAGCGCGAGTTCTACGAAGCCGCGCGGCTCGAGCCCGAGAACCCAGAGGTCCACTACCAGTGGGGCCTCTACTACAAGGTGATGAAGATCAAGAGCCGGGCGGTGGCCGAGATGCGCGCCGCCGTCCGCCTGAGCCCGAAGCACAAGGCGGCCCGCGCCGAGCTCGAGTCCCTGTCGCCCAAGGACTCGGCCCTCACCAGCCTCAAGAAGCTCTTCCGCTAGGCGGAAGCCCGGCCGCCGCTCGCGAGGCTCACCACGCCCGCGTGGCGAACTCGTAGAGGAAGGCCACGGTCAAGAAGACCAGCACGAGCTGCGCCTCGCGGGGGGCCCGCTGTTTCGCGGCCCGCCACAGCCAGGCCGCGGCGAGGAGAACGGGCGCCATGAGGAGCAGGACGCCGAGGGCGCCGGCGAGGCCGAGCCGCCCGTTCCAATGCGACAGGGGCGAGGGGCCGAAGAGCCCCCCGAACAGCAGGTTGAGGTGCAGCACGTAGACGAGCAGCGTCTCGTGACCGAAGAGGGCGAGGGCTCGAACGCCGGGAAGCTCCGCCTCCGCCGCCGACTCGACCAGGCGCAGGAGCAGCAGCAGGCCACCCAGCCGGACGAAGACGTAGGCGGGGGAGGCGCCCCAGTAGTCGACCCGGCCCGAGAGCGCCCCGCCAAGCACCGCGCCGAGGGCGACGAGACCGAGGCCCCCGGCGATCTCGCGGCGATGACGTCTCCGGGGCTCGGCTCGGCCGATCACCGCCCCGGCGAGGGTCCCCGCGAGCACGAAGGCCGAGAAGGGAAACACGGGGAAACGCGAGCCGGTGGCCTCGTCGAGCCATGGCGCGAGGGCCTCGGGCAGGCGCCCGGAGAGGCCCGAGGACCAGACGAACGGGGTAGCGGCGATCACGACGGCCGAGAGCGCGGTCGCCCACCGGACCCAGCGCCGTCCGGCGGCCCACTGCAGGCCGAGCACGAGGAGCTGGGTGAGGGCGATCACCTGGAGGGCGTCGCAGGCGAAGAAGGCCGCCCGCTCCGGTGGGCTCGAGGACCAGGCCGCCTTCCAGAACGAGAAGTAGGGAAGGTGGAGGTAGTAGCCCACCCCGAGGACGAAGAGAAGCCGCCGGGCCCGACGGAGGCTCGCCCGGAGAGACAGGGGGGCCCTGGGAAGCCCGGCCACGAAGCCGGACGCGAAGAGGAATCCCGGAGCTGTCGATCCGTGGAACATCTGCTGGAAGACGTACCAGGGCTGGGCCAGCGTCGCCGGCGTGAGGAGCGTGTCCGTGACGTGGCCCTGGACCATCACCAGGGCCATGAGCCCGCGGAAGGCGTCGACGTAGAGCTCCCGTCGGGACGAGCGGTGCGGCCGGTCCGGATGGGCCCCGCCGGTCTCTGCCGTCGGCCCGGGAGGCAAAGCGGCTAGACCCAGGTCGGGAACCAGGTCCAGATCCCGCCGCCGAGGAGCGGGAAGCGGTAGCCCCAGAGACGCATGGGCACCGGCATCGCGGTCAGGAAGGGCAGGAAGAGCAGGAAGAGGCTGGCCACGAGTGCGACGTAGCCTCGGGCCACGAGGGAAGACCGCCCGTCCCAGGCGCGGTCGAGGAGGATCCCGAGCGCCAGGCAGGCGTACGGGATGGCCTCGAAGAGGTAGTGGCTGAAGTTGAGCGTGCGGGGCGAGAGGCCCCACGGCAGGTAGAGGAGCAGGAACCCCGCCCCGGCGAAGACCCGCCGCGGGTCGCGCCAGCGGACGCCGGTGCCGATCGCCCAGGCCGTCGCGGGGACCGAGACCCACCAGATGGCCGGGTTGCCGAGAGCGACGATCCCCCGCACCCAGCCCTCGCCCGACCACCAGAAGTACCAGGTCGGCCGGTACAGCCAGGGCCAGGTCCACCACGGGCTGAAGTAGGTGTGGGTGGCGTTGAGGTTCGCGTGGTAGCCCCAGATGGCCCTCTGCAGATCGATCACCTCGCGGACGGAGTGCCCCTGTCGCATCCAGGGGAGGTAGCTCAGGAGGTAGACGGCGGCGGGCAGGAGGGCGAAGGCGAGGGCCCCGAGCGCGAGCTCGCGGGGCCGGAAGGCCCTCGCCCGGCGCAGGGCGAGGAAGACGAGGCCCAGGAAGCCCCACGCCCAGAGGCTCGTCCACCGGGTCGAGAGGGCGAGGCCGAGGGCGAGGCCCGCGAGCGACATCGGCCCCGGCCGGAGGCGGTCCGCGGTCGCCGCGCGGACGACCAGCAGAGCCGCCAGCAGCTGGAAGAGCACGGCGAAGACGTTGGTCATGGCCACCCGGCTCTGGACGAGGTAGACGCCGTCCAGGAGGAGGAGGAGGGTGGCGAGGAGCGCGGCCCGCTCGGTCGCGAGTACGCGCCGGGCGAGCAGGAAGAAGACGGGCGCGATCAGCGTGCCCGCCAGGGCCGGGGCCAGGCGCCAGACCCAGGGGTGGTAGCCGAAGGCCGCCACCCCGACCGCGATGAGGAGCTTCGAGGTCGGCGGGTGGACCCACTCCGTGGGCGGCTCGCCGCGCAGGTACTGGAGGGCGGTCTTCGCGTGGTAGACCTCGTCGAAGTACTCCTCGCCCGGATAGCCGAGGCCGGGAAGGCGGAAGAGCGCGGCCGCGAGAACGACCGCCCCCACGATGACGAGAGTCCGCCGCGGCTCTTCGGGCAATCGGTCCAGGAGGCGGCCGAGCACGTGCTGGCTCAGCGGCCGGCGACGAGGTCGTGGACCTCGGGGGCGCCGATCTGACGCGTGACCGGGGCCTCGGCGAGGAGGGCCCAGTTCGAGGAGCCGATGCGCACGAAGACCTCGACCCGCGGGTCCTTGAAGGCCGGCGAGCGGAGCATGTCCTCGGGATCCGCGGGGGAGTGGTAGCGGCCGGCCGAGCGGACCGTCACCAGCACCTCCCGGCCCCGCTCGAGCGGCCGGCTCCACGTGCTCACCTGCTCCTGGATCGAGCCCCACACCTCGTCCTGGTCCGGGGCGGGGAAACGCGCGCGAGCCTGGATGGAGCCGATGGTCGCGGGGCCGACGTTCTTCAGCCGGAAGCGCACCGCGGGGCTGACGTAGTTCTCCCCCCGCTGCGGCGAGTCGACGATCCAGTAGGTCTCGACGCCGCTGAGCGCCAGCTCCTTGGCCGGGTCGTGGCTCCGGCAGGCGGCGACGAGGAGAGCGGCGAGCAGCGCGCCGCGCCGGGGGCGCATGATGAGATTCTACCGCCTGGCCTCGACCGGGGGCGCGAGGGGCAGGTCGAGGCGGAAGCGGGCGCCGCGGGCAGGCGGGGCCTGGGGAGGGAGCAGCACGAGCCTGCCGCCATGGTCCTCCACGAAGCGCCGGGCCACGGCGAGGCCGAGGCCGGTGCCCCGCTTCTTGCCCAGGGTCACGAAGGGCTCGAAGACCCGATCCCGGATCTCGGGGGAAACGCCCGGCCCCTCGTCGGCCACGACGAGCACGAGGTGCTCGGCCTCTCCGTCGGGGCCGGTGAGCGTCTCGATCCGGGCGGACAGGTGGAGCCGTCCGCGCCCGCCCATCGCATCGCGGGCGTTGGCGGCGATGTTGGTGACGGCGCGGCGGATCTTGTCCACGTCGAAGGTCCCCCGAAGCCCGACCCGGACGTCGAAGGCGGTCTCGACGACGAGGCCGGGCAGCTCCTGCTCGATCCCCGCCGCGAGCTCGGCGAGGAGGACGCCCAGGGGGAACGGGCGCAGGACGAGCCTCTCCGCCCCCCGCACGAAGTCGAGCGTCTCGCCAGTCATGCGCTCCAGTCGATCCACGGCCTCCACGATCGCCCGCGCCCGCGCCGAGACCTCGGTGGGGGGCACGTCGCCGGCGACGAGCGTCTCCGCCCATCCGCGGATGAGGGTCATCGGGCCGCGGAAGTCGTGAGCGAGCATGCCCGCCATCGTGCCGAGCGCGGCCAGGCGCTCGGAGGCGATGAGCTCCTTCTGGTAGCTGTGGTTCTCGACCGCGATCGCGGTGCGCGCGGCGACGACCGAGACGAGGCGCGCCTCGGCGTCGCTGACCGGCCGCCGCCGGCGCGGCGCCGGACCCAGGACGAGCATGCCGGCGAGCCCGCTCCGGGCGAGGAGCGGAACGAGCATGCCCGGCTGCGCGTCCGGGGAGGTCTCGAGGAGCTGTCCCTCGGAGAGCAGCCACCGCGTCTTCGGCCCCCCGGGCCCGGTGGCCTCGGGCTTGAACGTGCGCAGCCGGCCGCCCTCGCCGAGGCCGAGGCCCTCGAAGCTCTCGAGGCGGCGATCCCAGAGGAGGAGCGTGGCGTCCCGCGCGTCGAGGGCCCGGGGCAGGTCCTCCGTGAGGAGCCGCGTGAGGGACTGGAGGTCGGGGGCCTCGAGGACGCGGTCGGCGATCTGCCCGAGAGCGGTACGGCGGCCGGAGGTGAGCGAGAAGACCGGCATCAGGCCTCGTTTGACACCCCGAAAAAACCGTCGCTATGATACTTGGACCGAGAAGGAGGCCACACCCCGAACGGTTGCGGCCTCCCGCGGGGACGGCGTGCCGGACACGTCCTTGAACCCCGCCGGTACCCAGGTCCAGGTGGACCGCACCGCGACGCCGACGGAAGCACTCCCGGCCGGCGGCGAGGCGGGTGCGTCCGAAGGACAGAAAACGGGAGAAGCGATCGAATGATCGAGGTCGAGAGTCTCACCAAGAGGTATGGCCGCGCGACGGCGGTGGACGGGGTGTCGTTCCGCGTCGAGAAGGGCGAGATCCTCGGCTTCCTGGGCCCGAACGGGGCGGGGAAGACGACGACCATGCGCATCCTCACCTGCTACCTGCCCCCCACGGAGGGCACGGCGAGGGTCGCCGGCCACGACGTCTTCGCGGCGCCGATGGAGGTCAAGAAGCGGGTCGGCTACCTGCCCGAGTCTCCGCCTCTCTACCCGGACATGAGCGTCCGGGACTACCTGGACTTCTGCGCCCGGATCAAGAACGTACCCGGCAGCGAGCGAAAGACCCGCCTCGCGGAGGCGATCGAGAAGTGCCGGGTCGGGGACGTGCGGAACACCCTCATCGCGAAGCTCTCCAAGGGCTATCGCCAGCGGGTGGGCCTCGCCCAGGCGATCCTCCACAACCCCGACGTGCTCATCCTCGACGAGCCCACGGCGGGCCTCGATCCCAAGCAGATCATCGAGACCCGCGAGCTCATCCGCTCCCTCGCCGGCAGCCACACCGTGGTCCTCTCCACCCACATCCTCCCCGAGGTGTCGATGACCTGCGGGCGGGTGGTGATCATCAACAAGGGCCGGGTGGTCGCGGAAGATACGCCGGAGAACCTGACCCGCCGTCTCAAGGGTGCGGGCACCATCCGGCTGGAGGCGCGGGGGGACGACGCCGCGATCCTGGAGGCGGTGCGCGCCGTGCCCGGCGTCCTCGCTGCCCACGCCCGGGGCGGCCACGACGGGGCGGTGATCGTGGACGTGGAGGCCGAGGCGGGCAAGGACGTGCGGGCCGAGCTCGCGTGGGCGTTGGTGACGAAGGGCCACGCCCTCCTCGGGCTCCAGCAGATGGGCATGAGCCTGGAGGAGATCTTCCTCCACCTCACCACCACCGACGCCGCCGACGCGGCGCCCGACGCCTGAGGGGAGGAGCAAGAACGTGACCGCGCTTCGCAACGTCGCCGCCATCTTCGGCAAGGAGTGGCGCCACTACTTCGGCAGCCCCATCGCCTGGGTGGCCCTCTTCGTATGGACGCTCCTCTTCGGGATCTTCTACTACTTCGCCTTCACCTTCTTCCTCGAGCAGTCGATGCGCGTGGCGCAGCAGGGGATGGAGTACGGGGGGGGGATGAAGCTCAGCCTCAACGAGTACCTGATCCGCCCGCTCTTCCACAACATGGCGGTTGTGGCTCTCTTCGTCGCCCCCATGCTCACCATGCGGCTCTTCGCGGAGGAGAAGCGGCAGGGCACGATCGAGCTCCTCGCCACCTCGCCGATCAGCGACCTCCAGGTCGTGGCGGGCAAGTTCCTCGCCGCGGCCGGGCTTTACGCGCTCATGATCCTGGGCGGCCTCGTGAACGTGGCCGGCATCTGGATCTACGCCTCGAGCCCGCCGGAGTGGAAGCCGATCCTGACCGGGGCCCTCGGGATCTTCCTCCTCGGTTGCTGCTTCCTGGCCATGGGCACCTTCGTCTCGACCCTGACCAGGAACCAGATCGTGGCCGGGATCCTCTCCTTCTGCCTCTTCCTGGGGATGTGGACGCTCGGCTGGGCGGACGATCCCATGGGCGGACCGGTCTCCAAGGTCGTCGCCTACCTCGGAATCACGACCCACCTCGAGGACCTCGTGAAGGGGGTTGTGGACCTGAAGGACCTCGTCTTCTACCTGAGCGTCGTCACCTTCGGGCTCTTCCTGGCCCACCAGTCGGTGGAGAGCCAGCGGTGGAGGGCGTAGCACCATGGGCTTCCTGAAGAGAGTCGTCGACTACCTCGCCCCGGCCGGCTTCATCCTGGCCATCGCCGCCCTCGGCTGGACCCGGTACGGCAAGACGCTCCCCGGGGGTCTGCGCCCGTACCTGATCGCGGCCCTCGCCCTCGTCCTCGTCCATCTCGTCCTCCGCTGGGAGGACGTCGCGAGGGGGCTCGGGCGCCGGCAGCTCAAGTACGGAACCAACACCTTCGTGCTCGTGCTCGTGGTGCTCGGCATCCTGGGTCTCGTCAACTACCTCGTCGACCGCCACACCAAGCGCTTCGACCTGACCAAGGACCAGCGCTACAGCCTCTCCGACCAGACCCGGAAGGTCCTGGCCGGGCTCAAGGAGGACGTCAAGATCACCTACTTCCAGCGCCAGCGCGACATGGAGCGGGGGCAGGACCGCCTGAAGGAGTACACCGCCCTCTCCCCGAGGCTGAAGGTCGACTTCGTCGACCCCGTGCAGAGCCCGGCCAAGGCCCAGGCCTACGACGTTCGCGGCCCGTGGCCGATCCTCGTCGTGGAGAAGGGGAGCAAGCGCGAGCGCGTCTCGAATGACGGCGAGCAGGACGTCACGAACGCGCTCATCAAGCTGGGGCGCGAGGGCAAGAAGACGGTGTGCCTGCTGGAGGGAGAAGGCGAGCGGAGCGGCGAGGAGAGCGGGGATCGCGGCTTCTCGGGGGTCAAGAGCTCGCTCACCAAGAGCCTCTACGAGACGAAGAACGTCTTCCTGATGCGCGAGAAGACGGTCCCCTCCGACTGCACCGTCCTCGTCGTGGGAGGGCCGGAGAAGGACCTCCTGCCGGAGACGACGGCCGCCGTCCGCGACTACGTCAAGAGGGGCGGCAAGGCGTTCGTGATGGTCGAGCCGGAGCTGAAGGAGCACTACCCGAACCTCGTCGCCCTCCTGAAGGACTGGAACATCGAGGCCGGGCAGGACGTGGTGGTGGACGTCTCGGGCATGGGACAGCTCTTCGGCTTCTCCGAGCTCGCTCCGCTCGCCATCGAGTACCCGTACCACGCGATCACCAAGGACTTCCGCCTGCCCACGCTCTACGGCGGCGCCCGCAGCGTGCAGGCCGGCAAGGGCACGGTGGAGGGGGTCTCC
>Ga0335082_10004539_pt1 | contig 15155 bp, 16 predicted proteins | sample Lox_Sample_41_FD_206718 | JGI IMG/M metagenome (GOLD analysis project Ga0335082, IMG submission 206718) | Soil microbial communities from Loxahatchee National Wildlife Refuge, Florida, United States - Lox_Sample_4.1 | ecosystem: Environmental > Terrestrial > Soil > Wetlands | place: USA...
GACCGTCGTGCTCATTCCGCGCGCGGCGGCCATGTCCGCGACCCGGGCGAAGCCGTCGACGCTGCGGGCGAGGTCGGGATCGAAGCTCACCGTGTTGACCTGTGAGGTCCCCAGCTCGGCCAGGACATCCAGATGTCGCTCGTACTCGCGCACGTCCAGGTCGGGATAGACCACGAGCCCGTCGCCAAGGAAGACCGAGACCCCGCTGTCGGCCATCGCCGCGATCATCCGCCGCCGCAGGGCCGCGTCCTCGAGCAGCGAGTACGGCGGGTACTCGTGCGGGTTGTAGGGACGGGTGCTCAGCACGATGCCGAGGTACGGGCACTCGAGCTTCGCCGCGAGGGCGACCAGCTCGACCGGCGGCAGGCCAAGCGCGGTCTGGTGCTCGATGCCCAGTGGCCCGGTCATAGGGAGTCCGGGCTTTCCGGCGGGCCGGGTGCTGCGAACATCTCGCGGTGCTCTTGTGTCCCGTCCAGCGCGGCGTTGACGCGGTCGGCGATGCGCCAGCCATTCTCGGTGCGGACCCAGCGCCACGTGTTGGCCGAGACCCGGGCCACCCAGAACCGGTCCGCCTCGGGGTCCCAGCGGATGTTGAGCGCGTAGCTGCGTCCGGTCGCCTCGTCACCGTTGACCACAATGTGCGGGACGGTCAGGACATGGCCGCAGCCGTTCTGGATCAGCCGCTGATGGCCGGGGCCGTGCACCATGTTCACGATGTCCCGCCGCCCGCGCATTTCGTAGAAGGGCACGGCGTCGAAGGAACCGTCCTCGGTCCACAAGGCCGCGGTGACCTCGCCGCGGCCGCTGTCGACCGACGGCCCGTACTGCGCCACCAGTTGCATGATCTCGACCTGGTCCTCAAGCGCCCGTACCCGCTCGAGCAGCTGGTCGACGGTGGCGCGCAGTCCCTCCGCGTCCTTATCCGTGGCGTCCGCGGTGCCGGTCACGGTACGACCACGATGCGCGCGGGGCTGTTGGCGTCCCTGGCAGCGTTGAGCGCCTCGGGCACCTGGTCAAGACCGACCGTCTGGCCGAGCATGGGCGTGACGTCCAGCGCTCCGCTGCACACCGCCTCGAACGCCTCGTCCCAGTGCTGGGGAAGCGGACCGCCGCCGAACTGGATGTTGAGACCTTTGCGCTTCGCGGTGAGCGTGCTGATGTGGTCGCCCTCCGGCGCCCCGCCCAGCGACATGATCCGGGTGCCGCGGTCGCAGCCCTGGATGATGGACTCGAGCACGCCGGGCACGCCGACGCACTCGAAGACGACGCAGGCGGACGAGCCCGCCGCGGCCATCATGTTCTTCGTCGCCTCGTGGGTATCGCGGGTGACGTCGCTCCACGCCTGGTAGGGCGAGGTCTCCCGCGGGTCGATCACCACGTCGGCGCCCATGGCCAGCGCCGTTGCCCGCCGCGACGCCACGAAGTCGGCCGCCACGATCGGGCCTACGCCCAGTCTCTTCAGGGTGGCGATGGCCGAGAGCGCGATGGCGCCGCAGCCGATGACAAGCGGGACATCCTTGCTTCTGACCTGCGCCCGTTTCGCGACGGACCAGCCGACCGCGACCGCGTCGGAGACGCACACGACCTCACTCGGGAGGTCCGACGGCACGATCTTGAGCAGGGTCTCGTCGAGCAGCATGAGTTCACCGAAGCCGCCCGGCGTCTCCGGGTTCTGCCCGATGATCTTCATACCGCCGAGTGCGAACATCACCGGCCGGGAACTCACCCGCGTCCCGATCGGCACGGGACGCTCGCTCCCCGGGCCGTAGTCGACGATCTCGGCGCAGTACTCGTGACCCATGACGATGCCGACGTCCTGGTCATAGGTGGACCAGCCGCTGTCGTCGTCGGCACCCGCCTCCGGGTGGTCCATGTAGTGCAGGTCCGACGCACAGACCGCGCAGGCCAGCGACCGCACGAGCACCTGACCGGGACCGGGCACCGGGTCGGCGATCGTGGCGACCGCAACCTTGCCATGCCGCAACACAGCTGCACGCATACCTCAGCCCTCCGACGTTCGGCGTGGCGGATCTTAGGAGAGCCGCCGGTGACAGCCGCCACCATTGAGTCGAATCATATACCTGATCTGCCTAGTCAGTCATCATTAGTTAGGTATCGGTCAACTGGCTTAGGCCCGGATCAAACCAGGGTTACCATGGGCGTATGGCACCATCGGACATCACCACGAAAGCCGATCATGGTCAGCGTATGGCGACCTTCCAACGGAACGGGTCTCGCGAGACCAAGCGCTCGCTCGTGCGTGCTGCCGTCGCACTGTGGCGCGTTCAGGGCTACGACGACACGACGATCGCCGACATCTGCCGCGCCGCCGGCGTCTCGAAGGGCTTGTTCTACTTCTACTTCGCACGCAAGGAGGATCTGCTGTTCGAGGTCGGCGCGCTGTCGTCGGCGTCGCTGATACGGGAGGCCGACGCCCGTCTCGCTGCCGGTGCTCAGCTCCGTGAGGTCATCAGGAGCGTGGTCGGCGCCCTCGAGCGGGCGATGCGGCGAAACCCGCCCATGCTCATCATGGAATCGGTCATCGAGGGATACCGACGCGAGCGGGCGGTGCGCGAGGCCGTGGAGAACTCGCCGGACGAGTCGTTGCGGGTGTTCTCGAAGGTGTTCGCACACGCCGTCTCCGACGGCCAGCTGCCGCCCGGCTTCGAGATCGACCGAGTCGCCCTGCTGGCCCAGACGGTCCTCAGCGCGGCCGCCCGCCACTGGGCGTCGGGTCTGTACGATGATCGGTCCTTCGTGGATGAGGTGGTCGCCGATCTCGAACTGCTGGTCGCCGGCGGGGTGGTTAAGGCCGGGGGTCGCCAGTGAGCATGCAGAACATCGCGGTCATCGGAGCCGGCCGGATGGGCCGTCCGATGGTCGACCGGCTGGTGGCGGCCGGCTACGTGGTGACCGTCCACGCGCGACGTCCGCAGACCCGGGCGGCGGCCGAGGCGGCTGGTCTGCGGTGCGCGGGAAGCATCGCCGAGACAGTGCGCGACGCCGACCTCGTGCTGACGGTCGTCTTCGATGAGACCCAGCTGCGCTCGGTCACCAGCGGCGACGACGGCGCGCTGGCCGCGATGAAGCCAGGAAGCATCCTGATCCAGCACACGACCTGCGATCCCGCCGTGGTGACTGACATCGCGCACGCTGCGAAGAACTACGGCGTCGACGTCCTCGACGCGGCCGTGTCCGGCACCCCGCGTGACATCGCAGCCGGGCAGCTCACGGTCTGGGCCGGCGGCCCGGAGGCGGTCCTCGACGTCGCTCGCGCCGCGCTTGGCAGCTACGCCTCCCCTGTCCTGTCAGTCGGTCCCGTGGGCCACGGGCAGCGCGTCAAGCTGGTGAACAACGCACTGTTCGTCGCGCAGGTCGGGCTCGCCGTTGAGGCGGTCAGGATCGCAGCCGGCGTCGGCCTCCGCGAGGCGGACGTGCTCGCCGCACTTCAGCACGGCAGCGGGGCCAGTCGGGCCCTTGCCGCCGTGGCCTGGATCGGAGCGGGCAACGTGGGACCTCGGCTGTCCGAGTTCATGATCAAAGACGTGGACGCCGTGCGCGCGATCGCCGAACGCGCGCAGGTCGATCTCGGGCTGCTTGGCGACGTGCTCGACTCGGCCGGCGTCCGGGAGGGAGTGCTCAACGGGGGCATCGCGGCGGACCGCGACCTCGCTAGCCGCAGCCGAGCCGAACCCGGCGCGATCAAATCCGAGCCGTGACAACGCGAAGCGCCTTGCCGTTCAGCCAGCCTGCAGGCTGCGGACCTCGATGCCGGCGGCGTCAATGGCGAGCGTCACCGCGACGCCGTCCGCTTCCAGGGTGAGGCTGTAGGACCCGGGGGCAAGGGCGGCGACACGCGCGCTGCGAAATTGCCGCCCGGTAAGAGCTTCAAGCGCCTGGTTGACTTCGCGTGCCCGGCCGGTCAGCGCCTGGCCAGCCGGGGTGCGCCGGTACACCGCGGCCAGGAGGCTCTCGTCGCCGGCTTGCCCTTCGCGCCGGGCTCGCCCGGTCTGCAGGCTTACGGCGGCGACCCTCTCCGCCGCGTCAACGAGATCATCCGGGATCACGCCGTCCGCCGCGGCCTGGGCCAGAGCGTGGTACGCCTCGGCACGGCCGGGAGGCAGCACGGCGGCGTAACCGCTGGCCGCGGCAGCGACAGCGTCGGCCTCCTCCCGGTTGAGAGTGAGGCCGGCGCCGTCTGCGGTACGGCTGTTCATCACCGATGACCGTAGGCGTGCGCTTCGGAAAGGATCGCCTCCGCCTCGTGCTCGAAGCTGCCGGTCTCGATCGTGCAGTGAATGCCGCACTCCTTTGGCGCTCCGGTCTCCCACCACCAGCGTCCGGCGCGGCTGTTCTCGCCTGGCTGGATGGCACGGGTGCACGGCGCGCAGCCGATGCTGGTGTAACCCTGCGCGTACAGCGGGTGGAGCGGGACGTCGTTGTCCTTGATATAGGCGTCGACCTCGTCGCCTTCCCAGTCGGCGAGCGCGTTGACCTTCACGATGCCGTCGTGGTCGTGGTCGAGTTCCACCTTCTTGATCGCGGCGCGGGAGGCCCACTGGTCACGGCGCAGCCCGGTGAACCAGGCATCAAGACCCTCCAGTGCCTTCACCAGCGGCCGGACCTTGCGGACCTGGCAGCAGAACATCCGTTCCTCGACCGAATTGCGGAACAGGTTCGGCCCGCGGCGGCGCATCATCGCCTCCACTTCGGATGTGTCAGGGAACGGTATGTCCCATCGCGTCTCCGGGTAGCGCCGGCGCACCTCATCGATGAACGCGTAGGTCTCTTGCGGCAGCCGGCCGGTGTCCACCGTGATGACCCGCACGTCCGGCCTGATCCTGGCGGCCATGTCCAGAATCGCCATTCCGTCGGCCTGCATGGCGGTGACGATCGCGATGCGGTCACCGAAGGTGCTCAGCGCCCACTCGATGACCTCTTCCGGCTCCTGGTCGTCATACTCCAGGGCAATCTCGCCGATCTCGAGGTCGTCGAAGGTCACCCGCTCGGCGGTCTCCGCCCGGTCCAGCATTTCTGTCATGTCGCCAATCTCCTCGTGAGCCTTACCAGTGCAGCGGAACCGCGCTCAGCCACCGGACATCGCCATCGCGATGATGATGTCCTGGCCCGGCTGAACGAGCGTCGCCAGCCCGTCGAGCCCGCGGATGTCGTCATCGCCGATCGCGACAAGGAACGCCTTGGCCACCTTCCCGCCGGGCAGCACCGTCTCGCCGAACTCCGGGAACCGCGCGGCGACCGCGGCGAGGGCCTCGCCCACGGTGGCCGCCTGCACCTCCACCCGGTCCTCGCCGTTCACCAGCGGCAATACCGGGCCTGGCACCCGTACCGCGACGCTGGTGTCCGCCGCCACCTGGCCGACATCGGCACCGTTGGCTATCGCGATCAGTTCCGCGTCCCCGTGCGCGTTGCAGAAATCGCCGAGCGTGTAAGCGGAGCCGCCGTTGGCGTCGCGTTCGTCCAGCCAGGCTCCGACCAGCCGGTCCATCACGCCGTTGATCTCCATGGTCGGCACGTGGCGCATGAGCCGCCGGCCGATCGCGGTACGGGTGCCGAGCCCGCCGCCGACCGTCAGGTCGTAGGCCTCCACCCGCTCACCGGAATCCAGCCGGGTAGTGGTGCCCTGCAGCCCGATCTCACCGATCCAGTGCTGGGCGCAGGCGTGCGGGCAGCCGTCCATGTGGATGCCGAGGTCCCCGATTCGCTCGGAGCCGTAGTGGTCGGTCAGCTCGACGAGTAGTTCGTCAAGCTTGCCCTTGGTCTCGGCGATCGAGTAGTTGCAGAACTGGTGCGAGGTGCACGCGATCGACCGCCCGAACGCGCGGCCACGGTCAAGGGGGTAGCCGATGTCGCGCAACGTCGTCTTGACGTCGTCGAGCCGGCCCTCCGGCACGTTGGCCAGGATGAAGTTCTGCTGCCTGGTCAACCGCAGGTCGCCGCCGTAGCTGGAGACAAGGTCCGCCAGCGTGTCCAGCTTGTCCGCGGTGATACGCCCGGAGGGCACCGAGACGCCGACGTAGAACAGCCCCTCCAGCCGCTGCGGGTGGACGCCGAGGTGGTCGGCGTCGAACTCCTGGTTCGGGGCCTCGCCGTCCTCGAGGCGCCGGCCGAGCACGTCCTCGATCTTGGTGCGCATGCCCTCGGGGCCGTAGTCGTCCATCATGAACTTGATCCGCGCCTTGGCCCGCGAGATGCGGTAACGCAGGTCGCGCTGCCACGCGTTGGTGACCGCCTCGAGCACCTCGATGGTCTGCTCGCGCGGGATGAACACCCCGATGTCACGCGAGATACGCGGGGTGTTGGTCATGCCGCCGCCGATGCGCAGCGCGAAGCCATCGCGCCCGTCTTGCTTGACCGCGAGCAGGGCCACGTCCGAGATCTCGGGCGCGTTGCACTGGGCCGCGCACCCCGCGATCGTGTACTTGTGCTTGCGCGGCAGGTTCGAGTACTCCAGGTTGCCGTAGAAGTGATCGGCTACCTCGCGGATCACCGGGGTTACGTCGAATGGCTCGTCAGCGGTCAGCCCGGTAACCGGGCAGCCCGTGATGTTCCTGACGGTGTCTCCCTCGCCCCCGACGGTGGTCAGCCCGGCGGCCTCGATGTCGTTCATCACACCGGGAAGGTCCGCCAGCGGTACCCAGTGAATCTGGATGCCCTGCCGCGTGGTCAGCTCCGCGTCGCCGCGTCCGTACTGGCGGGTGATGCGGGCCAGGGCGCGCACCTGGTCGCCGCTGAGCAGCCCGCCTGCCACCTTTATCCGCACCATGAAGGTGCCGATCTTCGGCTTGTCGTGGGCCAGCGCGTACCAGTAGAGGCGGACGATGTCCTCTTCTGGCACGTCCTCATAGCCGCGCGCGATGAGTTCTGGCAGTTCGTCGCGGACGTTCATCGGCGGACGGTCGCGCTTGAGCCGCTCGATGTAGTTGCGCTTGTAAACCAGGTCCCAGTCGGGCGGAGGCCGATCAGCGGTACCGCGCCTGGTCGGCCGGGTCGAGGGCAGGGTAGACGAAGAATCGGCAGGCGTAACAGCCACGGCGGGGAGCCTTCCAGGAAAGGAAAAATTACAGCGGGGAGTACCGAAGACGGGAAATCTCACGCCCCGATGGCCAAAGACAGCGTCGGGACCCTAACCGGCGCCTCAACAGGCCGCGCTGTGCACCCGCAGCAAATCAACATGACGCCGCCGCACCAGCAGGTGGCCTATACCCATGCTGGTGTCCTCCCTGGTCGGCTGGCGGCGTTACAAAAGTTACATTGAGGATAAACCACGGATAAATTCCGCGCTAGCCGGGCCACCCCATTGCTTCCCGCGTTAACCCGTCAGTGCTTCCCGCGTTAACCCGTCAGCGGTCACGGGACCCGGCGGGGCGACCGTTGGCCACGATCGCCGCGAACCGCCGCTCGACCTCGGGGATCCGGTCGGCGTGGGTGAACGCGAGCGGCCGGCGGTGCGCGACCGCGTCGAACGCGATCCTGGCCGCCTCGTCCGCAGTGATCGCGTCGGGATAGTCCTCGCGGCTCATGCCGGTGGCGACCTTGCCTGGCAGCAGCAGGGTCACCCCGACGTCGGCGCCCGCGTCGGCCAGTTCGTGGTTGAGCGACTCGCATAGCCCGAGCAGCGCGTGCTTGGCCGCGACGTACGGGCTGATACCGGGCCGGGCGGTGACCGAGGCCATCGACCCGGTGACGAGCAGCCGCGCGGGCAGGCCGGCCTCGATCAGCCGCGGCAAGAACGCGCGGATCAGGTGCACCGTGGCCATGAAGTTCACGTCCATCACCCGTGCCCAGTCGGCCGCGGTCAGCTCCCAGGCCCGGCCGGTCATCACAATGCCCGCGTTGGAGCAGACCAGCTGGACCGGGCCGAGCGCGAAGGCGGTCCCGGCGAGGCGGTCGATGTCGGCCGGCTGGGACACGTCGGCCAGGACCGCCGTTACCGCGGCGCCCGACTCGCGCAGCCGGCCGACGGCGGCATGCAGCGCATCGGCGCGGACGTCAGACAGCACCACGTGCAGCCCGCGCCCGGCCGCAGCGGCGGCAAGCGCGTAGCCGATCCCGCTGGCACCACCGGTTACCACCGCGACCCGTCCCGGCTCGATGCGCATCTGCGGCTCCTTCCTTGCTACGTCGTCGGAGCGGCCATTACCGCAGAGACGCGGCCAGCGGGAACAGCTTCTCCTTGGCGATGAGCGGGTTGAAGTGCTCCGCGATCCAGGCGATGCGGCCGTCCCTGAGCCGCAGACTGAACACGTACGTGTTGGCGTACTGCTGGCCGTCAACCAACGTCGCTTCAGAACGCGCCTCAATGACGACTCGGTCGTCCTGCGCGGTGATCGCGTCAACCCTGAAAAGAATCGGTGACTGGCATAGCTTCGCGAGGAAGCGGATCGCGCCCTGATACTCGGACTTCGAGACGGCCCCTTGCGTGGTCAGCCAGGCAGTCATGTCGTCGGTGAGCAGGCTGTCAGGCAGATCGCCCGCCGTGACGGCTGCCAGATAGGCTTCCGCTATCGCGTGGTTTGGCTGCGACATGTCAGCGCGGCGGCATCCGGATGGCGCCGTCGAGACGGATCGTCTCGCCGTTGACGTACCGGTTCTCCAGCAGGCTGAGCGCCAGGTGAGCGTAGTCGTCCGGGTCGCCGAGCCGCCTTGGGTGCGGCACCGCGGCCGCCAGGCTGTCCCTGATGTCCTGCCTGAGGCGGGCGAGCATGGGCGTGTCGAAGGTACCGGGCGCGATCGTGTTCACCCGGATCTGCTTGCTGGCGAGGTCGCGCGCGGCGACCAGGGTGATGCCGTGCACGGCCGCCTTGCTTGCGGTATATGAGGTCTGGCCGATCTGGCCGTCGAAGGCCGCCACCGACGCGGTGAGCACGATGGCGCCGCGCTCTCCGTCCACCGGTTCCGTGCGGGCGATGCGCGCCGCGCCCAGCCGCAGGATGTTGTAGGTGCCGACCAGGTTGACCCGGACGACTTCGGCGAAGGTCTCCAGCGAACCGGGGTTGCCCTCCTTGTCGAGTATCCGCACCCGGTCGCCGCCGCGGCCCGCGCAGTGCACGACAGCCCGCAGCGGGCCGTGCGCGTCCTCGAAGGCGTCGAGCGCGTCGTTCACCGCGGTCTCGTCGGTGATGTCGGTCTTGGCGTAGACCACGCCCGCGCCAAGGCTGGCCAGGTCCTCGTCGGACGGCGGGTTCAGGTCGGCGATGCCGACCCGGGCGCCGGCCGCGAGCAGGCGGCGCACGGTCGCCAGGCCGAGCCCGGACGAGCCGCCGGTGACCAGGGCGGAGACGGAATCGAGTTGCACGGCTTCTCCTTCGCGGGTGTTAGTCGGTGAGCAGTTCGATGACGGTGGCGTTGGCCATGCCGCCGGCCTCGCACATCGTCTGCAGGCCGTAGCGGATCCCGTGGTCGCGCATGTGGTGCACCATCCGGGTCATCAAGATGGCGCCGGACGCGCCGAGCGGGTGCCCGACGGCGATGGCGCCGCCGAGCGGGTTGAGCCTCGCGTGATCGGCGCCGGTTTCCGCCTCCCAGGCCAGCGGGACGCTCGCGAACGCCTCGTTGACCTCGAAGACGCCGATGTCGTCGATCGTCAGGCCCGCCCGCTTGAGCACCTTGGCGGTGGCCGGGATCGGCGCGGTCAGCATCGTCACCGGGTCATCGCCGGTGACCGCGCCGGAGTGGAACCGGGCGAGCGGCCGCAGGCCGAGCTCGGCCGCCCGCTCGCTGGTGGTGATCAGCAGCGCGGCGCAGCCATCGGAGATCTGCGAGCTGTTGCCCGCGTGGATGACGCCGTCGTCAAGGAAGGCGGGCTTGAGTGACGCCAGCTTCTCAAGCGAGGAGTCCCGCCTGATGCCCTCGTCGGCGGTGAGCTCGCCGTCCGGGCCGCTGACCGGGGTGAGCTGCCCGGCGAAGGCGCCGGCGTCGGTCGCGGCCGCCGCCTTGCGGTGCGACTCGAGCGCGAACTCATCCAGCTGGGTGCGGGACAAGCCCCAGCGCCGTGCGATGTCCTCCGCACCGAGGCCCTGGCTGAAGCTCATCCGCTGGTAGCGCTCCTTGACCCGGGGGCCAAACGGCTCACCCATCGCCCGGGCGGAGCCAAGCGGGACCCGGCTCATCGACTCCACCCCGCCGGCCACCACGATGTCGTAATGGCCGGCGATCACGCTGGCCGCGGCGAAGTGCACCGCCTGCTGGCTCGACCCGCAGGCGCGGTCGAGGGTGACGCCGGGAATCGCCTCCGGCCAGCCGGCCGCGAGCACCGCCAGCCGCCCCACGTTGGTCGACTGCTCGGCGATCTGAGTGACGCAGCCCCAGACGATGTCCTCGATCAGCTCCGGGTCGAGCTGGTTCCGCGCGGCCAGCGCCGTCAGCACGGACGCCGACAGGTCGACCGGGTGCACTTCCCTGAGCGTCCCCTTGCGGCGGCCGATGGGCGCGCGCACCGCGTCTACGATTACGGCATCTCGCACGAGCCGCTCCTTCCTCTGGTCGCTGGTAATAAGGTCGCTGGTAATAAGACAGTGCCGGTAATAAGACAGTGAGCGCGAAGCCGCCGGTGACCCGCAGCGTCTCCCCGGTGACGAACGACGCGGCCGGCGAGACGAGGTAGAGCAGCGCTTCGACGATGTCCCGCTCCTCGCCCTCGCGCGGCAGGATCTGCTGGCCCATGACGCGCGCCACCTCATCCCGCGGCAGCTCCGCCCGGATGGTGTCGGTGAAGATCAGGCCGGGCGCGATCGCGTTCACCCGGATGCCGTCGGCCGCGAACTCGCGCGCCAGCTGGGCGGTGGCGCCGCGGACGGCGAGCTTGGACACCCCGTAGGCGGCCCGGTTGGCGTAGGCGGCCGAGGATGAGATGTTGACGACGACGGCGCCTGGCCGGCCGCTCATCGCCGGCCGGGCGGCCAGCGAGCAGATGTACACCCCGATGACGTTCACGTCGAACAGCCGCCGTAGGCCGGCGATGCCGATCTCGGCCGAGGGCTTGTTGTAGGCGGCCGAGTGGAGCCCGGCGTTGTTGACGAGGATGTCGATGCCGCCGTGTTCCTCGGCGACCTCGCCGAACACCGCGGCCACGACCGCCTCGTCGGCCACGTCGCACACTGCCGCGGACGCACTGCCGCCGTTGGCGACGATCTCGGTCGCGGCCGACGCGGCGGCGTGCCCGTCGATGTCGGCCAGTACCACATGGGCGCCGCGGGCGGCCAGGGCCGTGCCGAAGGCCTTGCCGAAGCCACGGCCGCCGCCGGTGATCACCGCGACCTTGCCGCGGTGGATCTCGTCGCTCACCGCACCTCCTCTCATCCAGTACCACGCCGCCGAGTCCGTGGCGGTAACGACAAAAACCGGTCATCCCGAACGGTTGGTGGCTCCGCCTCTTCTAGGCCACCGCCTCGCGCTCGCGGAGCCCGGCGATCTCGTCAGCCGGGTATCCCAGCTCGGCCAGGATCTGGTCGGTGTCGCCGCACCAGCGTGACCTGGGCCGCTCCACGACCGCGGACGCGGACAGCCGGGGAGCCGGGGCCGGCTGCGGCACCCCGTCCCACTCGACGAAGGTGCCGCGCTCCCGCAGCTCGGCCGAGGTGGCGGCCTCGGCCAGCGACAGCACCGGCGTCACGCAGGCGTCGCGGCCGTCGAAGACCTGCTCCCATTCCGCGCGGGTGCGGGACGCGAAGACCGCCGCTAGGCGGCGTGACTGCTCGGCCCAGCGAGACCGGTCGTGCTGCGGCCATTCAGCAGGGTCGAGTCCGAGCGCGTCGAGCAGCTCGCGGTAGAACTGCGGTTCCAGGGCGCCGACGGCCATGAAGCCGCCGTCGGCGGTGGCGTAAGTGCGGTAGAAGTGGGCCGCGCCGTCCAGCAGGTTCTCGCCGCGGCGGTCGGTCCACAGGCCTGCCCCGAGCATGCCGTGCAGCATGGTGGTGAGCGACGCGACCCCGTCCACCATGGCGGCGTCGACGACCTGGCCCTGCCCGGTCACCTGGCGCTGGTGCAGCGCGGCGAGTACGCCGAGCGCGAGGTAGGCGCCACCGCCGCCGAAGTCGGCCAGCAGGTTCAGCGGGGGCAATGGCGGCGCGTCGGGAGAGCCGAGCGGGAACACCCCGCCCGCCAGTCCGGCGTAGTTAATGTCATGGCCCGCCTGGGCAGCGCGCGGTCCCGCCTGTCCCCAGCCGGTGGCCCGGCCGTAGATCAGGCGGGGATTGACCGCGAACAGGTCGTCAGGCCCGATGCCGAGTTTTTCCGCCGCGCCCGGCCGCATGCCCTCAAGGAAGACGTCGGCTTCGGCCGCCAGCCGCAGCAGGACCGCGCGGCCCGCGGCGCTGCGCAGGTCGATCCCGATGCCGCGGTGCCCTCGGGTACGCGGGTCGTTCTCCAGCGGCAGCCCGGTGACCGACCCGTCCCGCCCCGGCCGGTCCACCCGCGTGACCTGGGCGCCGAGGTCGCCGAGCAGCATCAGCGCGAAGGGAACCGGCCCGAGGCTGCTCAGGCAAAGCACGTTCACGTCACCGAGCGCCTGCGCGCCGCGCGCGGCCGCGGGGGTGGAGGGGCTGCCCGCGCCCGCGGGGATGGCAGGCGCGGATGGGGTTGATGGCGCGGAGGCGCTCTCGCCGCCGGAACTGGCGGTCATCGGCCCTGCCATACCGGGTCGCGGCGCTCACGGAAGGCGGCGACACCCTCGGCCGCGTCCTGCGAGGCGAACACTGGCTCCAGGTAAGCCCGCTGCCGCTCGAAGCCCTCGGCCAGCGGCCAGCCGGCCGAGTCGATCGCGACCGCCTTGGAGGCGCGCACCGACATCGGCGCGCTACCGGCCACCTGCGCGGCGAGCTCAAGCGCCGCGGCTAGTGCCTGTCCGTCATCGACCAGCCGGTTGACCAGGCCGAAGTGTTCGGCCCGAGCGGCGTCGAGCGGCGCTCCCGTCATGATGAGCTCCATCGCCACCGCCTGCGGCAGCCGGCGCGGCAGCCGGAACACGCCGCCGCCGCGGGCGGCGAGACCGCGGCGCACCTCTGGGAGTCCGAACCGGGCGCTCTTGCCCGCGGTGACCAGGTCGCAGGCGAGCACGATCTCGAACCCGCCGCCGAGCGCCCATCCTTCGACCGCCGCGATCAGCGGCTTGGCCGGCGGGCGCTCGACGAGGCCGGCGAAACCGCGCTCGGGGTCCCTGATCTGCTCTCCGGCGGCGAACGCCTTCAGGTCCATGCCCGCGCAGAAGGCGGTGCCCGCACCGTGCAGCACGCCCACCCGCAGCTCGGACGAGCTGTCGAGCAGGCCGAGCGCGCGGGCGATGCCGGCCGACACCGCGCCGTTGACGGCGTTACGCTGCGCCGCCCGGTTGATGGTGACGATCAGGATTCCGTTCTCGCGACGGACCAGAACGTCCTCGGGCGCAGCCGATGGGCCGGCGGCTGATGACATGGCGGTCGGGCTCCCGTAGGCGATGAAGGGTCTATTTGTTTAACTAATATAGTGAGATCGCTGGACGGTAGCAAGCGCGCTCAGCGGACATGCGCTGGCCCGGCATTCTCGACGCACACCGACGCTCGGCGTGTCGCGTCACAATGTCGGCGCCTCGGAGTAGTATTCGATTAATAACTAAATGATGATCTTTCCGTCGAACGGGGGCGTTCATGGACTGGCAGGAATCCGGCGACTGGCATGACGGCACGCCCGGCCGGGACGCGGACCTGCCCGCATTGCTCGCCGCGTTCGAACACGGCGGCGCATGGGAGACAGCCGCGCCGTCCGCGGCGCTCGCTCTTGCGCTGGAGACGGCTGCCGGGCCGGGCGGCTGCTATGACGGTGCGGACACAGACGCGCTGACCGGGATTGTCGGCCAGTGGGCGGCCATCGAGTCGTGGGCGGCGGCCGGCCTGATGGGCGCGCTGCGGTCGATGATGCGCGAGGACAGCGCCGGGTCGCCGGTGCTGCGCCGCCGCGCGGACCTGCCCGGCGGGTGGGACGACTCGCTGACCTACGAGATCGCCGCCGCGCTGGCGATGGGGCCGGTGTCGGCGCAGAACCTCGCCGGGCTGGCCTGGGCGCTCGGCATGCGGCTGCCCGGCATCGGCCGGCTCCTCGCCGACGGCACGCTTACCCGGTCGAAGGCAAGGCTCGTCGCGCAGGTCTTCGAGTCCCTGGACGAGGACGAGGCGGCCCGGGCAGAGGCGCTGGTGGTCGGTGAGCTGGCGGGCAAGACCTACCCGCAGGTGGAGCGGCTGGCGTGGCGGGCCGCCCTGGCGGTCGCCCCTGATGTGGCGGAGCGGCGCCGGTCGAAGGCGGAGCGGCAGGCGCGGGTGACGGTGTTCCGTGAGGAGGCCGGCACGGCGGGCCTGTCCGGCCGAGACCTGCCCGCCGCCGAGGCGCTGGCAGGTCACGCGAACGTGGCGGCCCGCGCGCGGGCGTACGAGGCGTCCGGGGTGTTTCCCGGCGAGAGCACGAGCCGGCTGCAGGCGCAGGCGTATCTCGACCTGCTCAACGGGATACCAGCGAGGGACCGGATCGCATACGCCGCCACCGCGAACGCTGACCCGCCCGACGACCCCGGCCCGGACGACGATGACGGCAAGGGCTGTGAGGACTGGCCCGGCGGGGACGGTGGCGACGATCCGGGGCCGGACGCCGCGGCCCCTGACGGCGATGAGAACCCGTTCGGTGTGGACGACGACGATGACCCCGGAGCGGACCATGGCGACGGCGCCGATCCCGACGACACCTCCGATCTCGGCGACGATGGCGGCGGCCCGGAGTCAGGCGGCGACGGCGGTGCCGACAGCGAGGGCGGCATTCCCGAACCCGGCGACGATGACGGCGGTAGTCCGGGCGAGCCGGAACGTCCCGAGACACCGGCCGTGCCGCTGGCCGAGGTGACCGTGCCGCTGGCCGAGGTGACCGTCCCGCTGGCCGAGGTGACCGTCCCGCTGGCCGAGGTGACCGCCCCGCTGGCCACCCTCCAGCGCCGGGCGGAACGCGCCGGGGACAGCAGGCTGCTCGGCCCCCTCGACCCCGCCCTCGCCCGGCAGCTCGCCGCCGCAGCCGCCCGCTCCTCGTACTCGCGCTGGGAGATCATCGTCACCGACGAGCACGGCTACGCCACCGGGCACGGCATCGCCCGCCCCGCACGCGGCACACCACCCCAGCCGCAC
>Ga0335082_10004540_pt1 | contig 15150 bp, 19 predicted proteins | sample Lox_Sample_41_FD_206718 | JGI IMG/M metagenome (GOLD analysis project Ga0335082, IMG submission 206718) | Soil microbial communities from Loxahatchee National Wildlife Refuge, Florida, United States - Lox_Sample_4.1 | ecosystem: Environmental > Terrestrial > Soil > Wetlands | place: USA...
GGCCGTGTGACGAGGTTGTTCGAGCTGAACTTGAGCTCTTCTCTGAGGAGTTTAAAAAGGTCGTACTTGGCCATTTCCAATCCTCATCCTTAATCTTCCTTCCCCAGCCCAATATTTTGCTATGGTTCAATTGAATCAATTGAACCATATTTTAAGGGTTTTGTCAAGGAAAATTTTAGTGTAAGTATTCCTGCCTAGATTCGCGCCTTGCGCGGGAATGATGTGCGAATAGGTTTTCAGGAACAGAAGGTTCGCCCTCGTCATCCCCTCTCCTCAAAAGGCGACGGGCTAAGGCGAGAAAGCTAAACTTCCGGAAGCAGGATATTGATCTGCGAGCCGGGGAAGGCTATGAGATTTCGCTCTTTCTCGTTACCCCAGGCCCATTCGGGAATGAGGGATAGCTTTGCTGTGCCTGATCGGATGGAGAGCTTGCCCTGCCATTGATTGACGAACCTGCGTACCGCAGCCAGGCCGTGGCCGCGGCCCTCGTCCTCGTAGCGGGAGGCGCCATGCAGGAGGGCCCGTTCGATTGCATCTATGTCGCTTCGCAGTTTGAACCTGCCGGCAAGTGACTTGCGGAATCCGATTCCAATGTCCATGACCGCGATCTTGACCACGTTCCTGTTCAGGTTCTGGAACCGGTATTTCTGGATGCCCACGAATCCTTTGTTCTCGCTGTGCTCGATGATGTTCTGGCAGACTTCAGAGAGGGCCACGATGAAGCCGCTGATCGCTCGGTCGTCGTAGTGCAGGTGGGTAGCGAGGATGGCTTGCGCACGGTCTCTCACCTTTCCCGCGATGAGATGGATGTCGTCGGCCTTTTCGATGGGGGTGATCTCGAGGAGCACGTCTGAGTCCGCGCTCCGCTGATATTTACCGAAAATATCCGGCGATGATGGCTCGAGGGTAAAATAACGCCGGGCTAAGGAAAAGAAATCCATCCGTTCGAGGTACTTGAGAACCTCGTCAAACTGAGGAAGGATGACGACCTTCCTCACGTCTTCAAGCATGCAGAGTTCGCCGATTTCGAGGAGTGCCAGCATCCCGTAGGGGTCAATGAAAGTCGCCTTGCGGAGGTTGATCTCTTCCGAACGGATAAAGGACTGGAGGGTTTGCTCAAAAGTCTCTTCGGTTATCTGCGTCATTCAGTCGAGCGCACTGCAGCGTGGATGGGAATATGGCTGTTTATCATTGCTATCAGGTAATTCCATTGTTTCACCTTAGGCGAAAATAAAATGCTGCGGCCTGGAGCACAAGGTTCGTATATACTCCGGCTCCGATGTCGTCGACCATCACCCCGGCGCCTCCGTGGATATTCTGGAGCCTCTTCAGGGGATAAGGTTTTATAATGTCAAACACCCGGAAGAGGAGAAATCCTGCAGCAACAAAGCCCCACCTCTCCGGAACCATAAACATGGCCACAAGATAACCAGCGATCTCGTCGATCACGATCGAGGGGCTGTCCTTGCGGCCGAGGAACAACTCTGCCCGACCGGCGGTCCACATCCCGATCATAATGACGATGAAACAGACAACCAGATAGGATGCTGGAGAAATGGCTCTCATCCACAGGTAGAGGAACACCCCAATGAGTGTACCAGCAGTCCCCGGCGCAACAGGAAATCTCCCTGCATATGCGCCCTGTGCAATGAATATGATGACCGCCTTTTTAATCCTGTCCATCTGCCCGTATTCGTTAATATTTTTGAGCATTTTATCATCATGGAACGCTCACAGTCAAGATTTGTTTTGATTGAGACGAACTAAGGAAATGATGGCAACGCGGAACAGAGGGAAAATGCGGTCCATGGCAGGGGGAACAGTAAACTCCGGTAGAAAAGTTAATTCTCTAACGAATGCCGGCGGTGGATTTATGTCGCCCTCGCCAAGGAACGATGTGCATCGCCGACGAGAGCCAGCGGCCTTCTCTCATGGAGTTAGGATTCTGAATGAAGTGAGGTCTATCTATTCTTTACTAACACCGCCGAGCGGCACGCCTCCGTCTGCCCCCTGCGGAATACAGCATCTGATGGCATCGAAGGCGAGCAAGACCCGCTTTTCCCTCTCGGCCTTTTCAGGCGGGAGCGGGACCAGGCTGATACCTGAAAGCATCCGGCGTATCTGATCTTTCTTCGGGATTGTTTCAAACCCTTCGCCGGTCATCTTGCCAGTAACACCGTCAAGCACGACGGCGTTCATCGGATCCATGACCACGGCCACCGGAATCTGATAATCACCAAGCACCCTCGCAGCCGCAACAACGTGGCGTTCCCTCGAGTTAAGAGACCCCGCTGCGCATTTTATGACCATGGAGATCATGCCGTCCACGGAAATGAGAAAGTCCACGGAAGACTTTACAGTCTCCGAGCCGAGAACAACATCAAAGACGACGTTCTTTCTAATATCGCCCGGGAGATATCCTTTTTCTCCAAGCAGCATCTGCTCTGCGATCTTTCTGACCGCCGCGGTCATTTCCTCGCCGTCCTCGATTTCCTGCTCAAGGATGGACAGTATCTTCTTCTCGCGTGATACGAAATCATCTTCCACAGTATACTCCTATTTCTTCTTCCCTGTTTTCCTGCCTTTGGCCTTGCGGTCCGCGGTCTTCTTTGTTGATTTGACCGCCGCTTTCTTCTTGGCCGACTTCGGAGCAGTTTTCTTGGCGGCCTTTTTTTTCGGAGAAGGTTTCGAGGCGGCTTTCCCCGTAGGCTTTTTCACTATCTTCCGTGCTTTTTTCTCCGGCTTCTGCGTTTCCGCGCGCGACGGCAGCGCGGGTTTCGCAAGTGCTGTTGTTCCTGACGCGGAAGTCATGGAGGGAATCTGCAACCGACTTCCCGTCAGAATGCCGAGAATGTCACGCTCCCGCACGAGTATCCGCTCCTCACCGTTTATTTTATAAGTCTGTCCGGCGTACCGTTCGTAGATAACATGTTCGCCCGGTTTCACGCTCGTAGGAATGAATTTACGTTTTTTCCCTTCTTCCTTTTTCTTTCCGCGCTTCTCTTCTTCATACGCCCCCGGTCCGACCGCTTCAACCACTCCTTCCTGTGGCTTTACTTTCGCCGTGTCAGGGACATACAGTCCACCGGCGGTCATCTCATCCCCTGTCGAAGGCAGTATCACCGCCCAATCGTGCAATGGTCGTAGCTTCATCGTATTCCTCCTCTGCCTTAAAATGATTGTATTTATTATACGAAATAATATGAATCCTGTCAAAGATCTCGTGGTCTGTGAAAAGCAAAGACTTCTCTCCTGACGTTGACATCCTCCCCGCCCTGAAGTGACGGGGTTTTACGGCGCAGGTGATAAATGGAAAGAAAGAATTTTTTCACTGACAAAATAGTTTAGAATGATTATAATTTAAGTATGAGGGACGTTAAGAAAATAATCCGAGAATTCTCAGTCCTGTCGTTCTTCTTGGTCTTGGGCTTTTTGTTGCTCTTTTCGAGCGGTCTGCCCGGGAATGCCGGAGCCAGGACGACAGCCCATTCGTTATGTCATCTTGGGCACACGAGTGACGTTTTGATACCATGGAATTGCAGGCGTCTTTTGAAAGGTGAGACTCTCGAGGGCCTGTTCGGAAACAGGTGGGAGGACGTTGCCCGGTTTAACAGGATAGACAGGCGTCATGTATATCCGGGAATTTATCTGAAAATTCCCAAACAAATCGATGATATACGTGATTATACGCCGATGCCCCGTCGCTACGAAATGGCAGTGTCTGAGGAAAAATTTATTCTCATCGATCTCTCCGAACAGTTCCTCGGAGCTTATGAATATGGGCAACTAATATTCTCCGCTCCTATTGCCACGGGTGCGAACGAGAATATGACCCCGGTGGGAGAATTTAGGATCACCGCGTACAACAGGAAGCATAAATCGTCATTATATTCTATGGAGAACAAGGACGAACTCTATCCGATGACCTATGCGCTCAGGTTTTATATAGACAGGGACGGAGTTGGATACTGGATTCACGGTCGTGACCTGCCTGGCTATCCGGCATCTCACGGATGTGTTGGGCTGTACGATGAGACCATGCAGTATGCGTATTATAATTATCCAGAAAAACCGGAGCTCGATGATGCCCGGATACTCTTTGAGTGGGTCACATCATCGTTTCCCGACGATGGGGGATATCACACCGTGCAAGACGGCCCCAGGGTTTTGATAGTTGGTCAAGCACCAGGAACCAGACCGCGTTCGAAGTAAAAAGTGAAGAAATTTCTGAATTGTTCTTTTGGGTTTTTCCGGACACTGAAATAACTGCTACATCCCATGGATGTGCGCGTTTTTCTTATTACCAGTATCTGACGCGTCCGGTATCGATATGAACGAAGTCAGGATATTTCCCGACGCCGCCTGTATAAAAGGACTTTGCCAGGATGGCAAGCTTATTGTTGTAGACATTTGGGATGCGGAAATCTATTGCACGCGCCTGGAGATGAAGACTGTCTTTTGCTACTCCCCTTCCCGTTCTCCGTAAATATTCGTTATACGCAGGCGAGCGGTACCCTGAAATTATAAGAACCTCTTTATCTCTTCCTGTAACGTCCTTAATATCACAGAGAAGGTCAAGAACCCTGACATCCATAGGCTTTATTTCGTTAGAATAATGGCACCGTAATAGGTTATTAATCCTGTTAATAGCATCCTGATCATACATGCCGGAGGAACAATATTTTATATCGAGTCTTTCGCCTGTATGGATATTGTAAAGGTTAAGCACTCTCTCTTTTTTATCGAGAGCAAAGACATTCTTGGTATAGCCGGAAAGAGTAACAAGAGCCAAAGTCTGTAAAAATGTCCTTCTTGTTATCATATTCTTATAACCCCTCCACTGCTTCTTCTTACTAGATCGTTATGTACATTATTATAATAAACTTCAATATCATTAACTGTGATTCAAGTCACAAATAAGTGAGACAAGAAACCCGAAGGATCCGTGAATACTTGAGCACCAACATACAATGGTTTTTATACGCTTTCACGTTTCCGCACACATGAAACTATGGTGGATTACTATACCATGAAATGGGGATATTATAAAATATTTCTCCAGTTCAATCAGACTAAAGTATTTCATTTTGTACATATCAAAGCATATCTTCTCAATTATATTGACTTATTGCTGTTTAATCCGACTTTCTCGTGCTTTGTTAGGAAATCTAAAAAAAGGGAGGCTGGCCAATCCAGCCCCCTTTTTTAATGTCACAAGTGTTGTTCTTGTTCTCTTCGGCACTAATTTATCGTGAGAGATTGTATCGTAGCCGTACTACTGCCAGAATTGACGCTAATACCAGTCCAGATCGCGATTCGTGTCGTAATCGTTATTCCAGGTGCCGCACCGCCAATCAACTGTGCCAACGTGTAACTACCCCCACCTGGATTGAGAGAAGTAAAAATACTGCCCGTATTAAGACTGAGGACATTATTCGTGGACTGAGGACCAAGAATATAAGCATCGCCCGCCACGCTGCCATAAACGGTGCCGGTCCAAGTAAAAAATTCTCCGTTGCTATCTTTATCGAACCAGATGTTCACGCCAATCGGGTCAGACCCTGATGTGGTCGTGATTTTAATACTATTTAAGTCTCCAAGCATCCCGACAAAGATGTAGAAACCGCAATCAGCATAAGCCGGAGAGTTGTTGATGGTTAATGTTACTGAACCATCGGAGTTGTCCATTTGCAGCGCCGTACCACTATTTCCCGTCGGCACACTAAAGGTCACTAAAGACCGAATGAATTGAGAGCCATCGTTTATGGTGTAGTAATCTACTAGGCTCGCAACCGTCGCGGCTCCAGAAGGCCCCGGCGAACCGGCTGGTCCCTGTGCACCGGCTGATCCTGATGAACCGGCAGAACCTTGTTGGCCACTGCATCCAAAAAAAGAAACTGCCAGAACTAGTAACACGACAAACACCCTGTTACATCTTTTTTTCATACGTCCTCCATTCTGGCCACGAGAAATTGTAGCAGAAACCATGGTGGATTAAGCCTCAAAAGCGTTTTTTTCATGAGTTCTCCCGTGCTATTTATATCTGTCAGCGCTCTTTATGTACACATTCAAAAGCAGGTATCTTCTCGGTTGAATTGTCTAAATGCTTTAGCGATCTCTGCCCTTGAACGCGGTCTCAGGGCTCGAATGAGGCGCAGTCAATGGTGCTGACGATAAGGGAAGCATAATCAGCTCCACTTTCATCAACATCCGATACTTGGCGAAGCTAAACCCATGATAGACACACTCAACAATTTTATCTTTTTTTCATCTCCGTTCCATCTTATTAGCGAACTGCTTCGACGGTCAGAAGTACCAAAAAAAACGCAAAGCCAGACCTGCGACGATGACGGCGTGGTTAGTGCATCCCGTTTGTATGAAAGGGCAATTCCGGCGATGGTTATGTGAACACCGATGATCCAACCGATCATCAGGATTATGAAGGACCTTGGAGAGGAGAGGAATCTGATAGGCAGGAGTGACGAGAATTGTTTGATTTCTGGATGTAACTTTAATTGTCTCTAAGAATGGAGACTACAGAGGCACAGGAAGAAGGCTACGTCGCATGCTTGAGGCGCTCCACTCTCATATATACAGCTAGATGGCAACGTGCTCACGTGGGAAACCTCTTGGCAGCGCGCGCACGCGCCTTGATGGCTTCTTCCGCACGGTTCCTTGGCGGTGCGTTCGTCTGAAGCGAGCTCAGGAGGTTTCTGGAAATCATCGCTATGTCGTCAACAGCCGCAAGGAATGCGGCTTCGTTGATTTTCGATGGTTTTTTGAAGCCACTTACTTTTCTCACGAATTGTAATGCGGCCGCCCGAACCTCTTCATCCGTCACAGACGGTTCGAAGTTGAAGAGGTTTTTTATATTACGACACACAAGCGATACCCCCCAAGCGTCAGAGCTACCCAACGGTCACGCGGCCAGCGCGCGTTTTGTGAATACGGTCGCTCTTCAAATTGCGATTCAATACCGCTTATTTCTTCAGGATGACTCCTTCTTGTCGGCCGCGAATATGTATGCAAAAATGGCCACAGCAACTACCAGGGATATTTTTACAAAGAGCATAAGCACCTTGATGATTGTCCCTGGAAACTCAATTGGAAGGTCATGCCATACGATCAGGGCTGAAACAGCAAATGCAATAATAATAATAAGGATCTGTTTCCAATTCATGGCTTATCTCCACGTTGAAATCGCATCTGTCCAGAATAAGCAATTTTTAGAAGCCGTCTTTGCCGAACTGTTACCTGTCGGTATACCGCTACAAATGACAGGTCCATAGCCCTTTACCGCTTCCTTGCTATGTTGGTTTCAACCCATGCGGCAAAGGCTTGCATGAACTTCGTCACAAATTCCCGGGGCGAATCATTGGCGAGATCACCCCGCTCATTAAAGAGATCCTTAGCATTCCCGATGTATGCTTCGGGCTGTTGCATGGCCGGCATATCCAGGAACACCATCGATTGTCTCAGGTGGTGGTTCGCGCCAAAGCCGCCGATGGCGCCGGGCGAGACGCTCACAACAGCGCCTGGTTTTCCAGCCCACGCGCTTTTCCCGTAGGGACGGGAGCCAACGTCGATAGCGTTCTTGAGCACTCCAGGAACGGAGCGGTTGTACTCAGGGGTAACGAACAAGACCCCGTCGAACTTCTTCAAACGTTCGCGGAATTCGGTCCAGGCAGATGGCGGATTGCCGGTGTCATCGAGATCTTGATTGTAAAGTGGCAGCTCTCCGATCTCGATAATTTCGAGACTGAGAGAGCTAGTCGCAAGTTTCATCAGGGCCTTTGCCATTTTGCGGCTGAATGATTCCTTGCGAAGGCTCCCAACAAGAACGGCAATCTTTTCCTGCGCCATGGAATATCCTCCCTCATGGGTGGTTTTGCAGAAGTGTACCGCAATCATCATGACTGGATCGCTATCGACTCCCCACATCGGAAAACCGATCGGTTCACGCTCCTGTGGAGACTGAAAAGACCACGCGTTGTACGGCAATCGGATAGAATCCGCCACTTTTGGAAGTCACCGACTCAACGCTACACAGAGCCGCATAATTCCGCGTCACTTGCTCAAGAACGCGCTCTTAAGCATGTTCAGCGCCTCACCCAGCTTGCCTGCCTCCGGGAGTTTCCCGTTTGGCGTCAGCTTGTCTATTATCTGGGGGAGCAATTCTGATAGATGTTGCGAAGCTGCGTCCTTGGATATGCCCACCTTCGCAGCGATCTCCTGGATCTTATCGGACCCAAGCGCCTGCTTGATCTGGTCGGGAGAAATCGACTTGTTCTCTCCGGTGCCTATCCAGGAGGAGATCACATCGCCCAATCCTTTGCTCTTGAATGTTTCGACAAGACCGGCAAGTCCCCCCGTAGCCGGATTGTTGATGAGGTTCATGGCGTGCTCAAGCATGTCGTTCACGTTGCTGCCGCCTCCCAGTTTTGCCGTTAATCCCTCTTTGAGTTGATCAAATAAGCCCATGGCATCCTCCTTGTCCTACAAATAGTTCCCGTGTGCTTCGATTGGTAGACCCTATCGGACTAAATCGGCAGTGAATAAGAATTCTGCGAACGCACGTAGATAGACAATATTGAAGCATTCTCCGGCGATTCAACACCGCCGGAGGATGTCACCGCTAGCTGACTTTTTTTCTACTTTGACTTTGACTTGGCCTTCCCTTTTTCCGCCTTGACCTCTATGCTTGCTGCCTTCATCTCGTACTGGATGGTCACCTTGGAACCCACTTTCAGGTCACCGGTAACTTTCGTACCGGCATCGCGGGCGATTTCCCATTTATCTTTGCCTTTTTGCACCGTGATCGTGTCGTTGGTTAATTCAAGGACCGGCCCTGTTACCTGATATGTCCTCATACTGCCAGCAAATGCCAGGGAAGCTACGAACAGCGATGCCAGTACTGCGATCAACAGACGCTTCATGTCTTAACCCTCCTTTAGAGTAGAATTGTACACGTCCCTCAGAATATGAGGATTGAAATGCCCCGGTACATCAACGGACCGTGATCATATCCTTGATCTTGTCATATGTTTTCTGCTTGATTCCCTTGACTTTCATGATATCTTCGGTCGTATTGTACGGCCTGCCGTCGATAATGGCCTGGGCCTTGGTCGGGCCAATTCCCGGCAGGGCATCGAGTTCTTCCTTGGTCGCCGTATTAATGTTGACAAGCTGACCAGGCGCGAGCTTCGATTTCGTCTTCTGGGCCTTCTCAGTCGCGGCCTTCGTTTCTGACGATGCTTTCTCGGACATTTCAGCCGCTGACGGCATTACGGCAGGGGCAGCTGCGGCTGCGCCAATGGTGACCTTATCCTTGATGGCATTGATCTTCTTGTCGCTCATGCCCTTGACGCTTTTCAGGTCATCAATACTCTTGTACGGTCGTCCCGCAATGATCGCCTTTGCCGTCGATTTTCCTACCCCCGGAAGAGATTCCAGAGTCTTTTGGTCGGCACTATTAAGATCAATGAGTGCAGCCGCAGTTTTTCCGGAATCCTCTGCGTCCGTCTTTTTCTTTGCGTAGGAATCTGTCGACATGCCTAGTACCAGGACTGCCAAAATAGCGGTGAAAATGAATAAAAAAAGAACCTTTGAAGTACGTAAATTTCCCCCTTTTTCCCACATACGCGTTATGCTCCTTTCTTGTGATAGTTATCACGATCGAGGTTAATCATTAAACTAAATTTGTCAGGCTGACCATTATGTCTGCAAACAGGCAATTCTCTGTCAATCATTTCTCGCCTTTGCCATGTATCATTTCTCTTCCCGGCTTGATTCCCGACAGAACCCTTCACAGAGAGAAAAACTGAATACGTTTCACTCAAGAAGAGACTCTGCTATGAATATGATGGGCCTTTGACGCTCATCTGATGATCATTTGGCCATTGCCTTCTTGATCACCCCGATGATTGCCATGAGAACGCCGCCACCGACTCCTCCACCTGCAATGCTGCTTACGATACTGCCAATATCCATGCCACCCCCCGATGCCTGGGCAAGCCCCAAAAGCCCGAGCAATTGGCCACCAATGCCTCCGCCCAGAATACCCGCAAGAGAATTGCCGACAGTGCCCAACGATAAATTCTTCATGAATGATCCTGCGATGTTCCCGCCAACAGCGCCGCTTATTAATTGCACGATCAAATTCAGCATCCCCGTACCTCCTTCCATGTCATGGATCAGTTAAGACAGTTCACTAGCAGCCATTCTGCATTGTAAGCATTTAGAGCACGATGACCTCCTTTCTCTTTCACCGTTCCGAAAATATCTGTCTACGAAACGATTACGCTGTTGCTACCTGAGAATGCCAATTCCGTGAAACAGTGACTTTGCGGGGGGAATGCCTGTTTGCCTCTTCAATACAGTTTATGCAATCAAGTATAGCATCTTTTGTCATCCTATCCCCTCCGGACAAATAAATGAAGCCTTTCGTCTTACAGATGAGCCAGCACAATATAACGATAAACTGCAACGCAATCGAAAGGGCTATGAGGGTATGCAAAATTTTTGTACAAACAGGACATCTCTATTTTAAGTTGACCCATATGCGTCCAACGGTTGTATTTGCTTACTCTCTCTGCTATCATTTATTGGTATGTGAACATAAATCGAAGAGGAGGTACGAGTATGCGGAAAAGCCTGGTCAGTATATTATTCGGTTTTATCGTTATTGCGGCGTTGGTCTCGAATGCGCAGGCACAGATGTACGGTGGCATGGGGGAAAAAGGTGGCTGCATGGAAGAAGGCGGCATGATGGGTGGAATGGGATACCGGGGCATGGGCATGATGCACGGCATGGGCAGCATGCATGGCGGTGCGATGATGATGGGTGATGAACATCCCATGTGGAAACTCCTCATGAGTCTCGGTCTCGATGATAAACAGAAAGATGCTCTCAAGGCGCTGCGCAGCAAGACGATGAAAGACATGGTAAAAAGGAGTGCGGACTTGCAGATCGCCGGCATAGAGCTTAAAGACCTCCTCGACAAGGACCCGGTGGACATGAAGTCAGTGGAGGCTGCGGTGAGAAAGAACGAGTCTCTCAAAACGGAGATGTTTCTTGCTCATATCAAAGCGCATGAAGAGATGAAGTCCATACTGACTCCCGATCAGAGGAAGCGGCTGAAGGAGATGATGGAAGCGGGTCGCGGAGCAAACTGCGGCATGATGGGCGGCGAAGCAGAGCGCAAGGACATGCCGATGCACGAGCATATGCACTAAGAGTCCAGAATGCCATGCGAAAAAAAAGGAAAGTTCCGGAGGGAGTCACACTACCCCGCCGCTTTAACGCGGCGGGGTTTTTATATAGTTTTTCCGGAGTCTGAAGGGGCATGCGCCGTAACCCTGAATCGTGTTCTTCCGCGCAGTCCGCAATTGAAATCTTTTACCTTGTCCCCTCGCCCTTGCCATTTTTTATTTTAGAAGTCATTGAGAATAACCGGAGCTCACTTATTGGGTTAGTTGCTGGATTATTTATAGTGTTATGAGAGCGGCCGGCCAGGAGTTCTCGAACGATAGCGTAACAAGTGCCTCACCATGTATACTTTTACCACGACGACAAAGAGTGGCAAAGCGGATTTATCCATGGTATCATATTGCCGGTCTGGAAGCGTTCTCATGGCATTGCTCACAGCATTCACCGCTGTTATTCTCTTGTAAGGAACCATGCAAAACAGCGTCAAGAACATCGATACAGCCAGCAGCTCGTTCGGCAACATGCAGCGCACAGTTTTCCGGGTGCTCGGCGCCATCAGCTTTTCGCATTTTCTGAACGACATGATCCAATCGTTGATCCTTGCGATCTATCCCTTGCTCAAGGGTACGTTCCAGCTCACCTTTGCGCAGATCGGTTTGATCACACTGACCTATCAGGTCACCGCTTCCCTTCTCCAGCCCATGGTCGGATTCTACACTGACCGCCATCCGAAGCCACACTCCCTGGCCTTCGGCATGGGCTGCACTCTCGTTGGCCTCCTGGTACTGGCGTCAGCGCAAAACTACGGAACTCTGCTCTTAGCCGCGGCGCTTGTGGGCACCGGCTCGTCGATCTTTCACCCCGAGTCGTCGCGCGTGGCCCGCATGGCCTCAGGCGGGCAGCACGGGCTGGCCCAGTCGATCTTCCAGGTCGGCGGGAACACCGGAAGCGCGATGGGACCGCTGCTTGCAGCATGGATCATCATACCGCAGGGACAGAAAAGCGTGGCGTGGTTCTCGCTCGCCGCTCTTCTTGCTATTTTGGTCCTGTGGCAGGTGGGCACTTGGTACAAGCGCCGCCACTCAAGCATCGGCCATCAGCGAAGGTCGCATAATGGTCTGCACCCGACCTTGCCGACGCGCACGGTCGTCCTGTCGATGCTGATTCTGCTGGTGTTGATCTTCTCCAAGTATTTTTATCTGTCTAGTCTCAGCAGCTATTATATCTTCTATCTAATACACCGCTTCCACCTGTCCGTGCAATCGGCGCAGATACACCTGTTCGCATTTTTGTTCGCTGTGGCTATTGGCACGGTCATGGGCGGTCCTATTGGCGACCGCATCGGCAGAAAGCGCGTGATCTGGTTCTCGATCCTGGGTGCGGCGCCCTTCGCGCTTGTCATGCCGTATGCTAATCTCGCATGGACAGGCATCCTCGCTTTCATTATCGGGCTCATCCTTGCTTCAGCCTTCTCGGCCATTCTCGTGTTCGCGCAGGAGCTCATTCCCGGCAAAGTCGGTACCGTATCCGGTCTCTTCTTCGGCTTCGCCTTCGGCATGGCCGGAGTTGGCGCCGCAGTGCTCGGCAGGATCGCTGACCAATACGGCATCGAATTCGTGTATCACCTGTGCTCCTATCTGCCCCTGCTCGGAGTGTTGACCGCTTTTTTGCCAGACCTCGGACGCAGGACCGACTCGGCCTTTTCGTAGGTGTATCCCGTCACGGTATTCCCTCGTAAAAAACATCGATGATAAAACCGTATAATCAGAATATTCACACAAGATATTCTCTGTAATTTATTGACAGCATAAGCAGTTACAAGAATTCCGACTGGAATATGGAATAATTTGTTCCAGAATATAATTCGTTCAACTTCCTGTATCTAACGAGTTACTATCCTCTGTGACACTTCATTTATCAGTCTGGAATCAACAGCGAATAAAAAAGATCGACTTTCCAAAAGTTCAACTCTCCATGTGATACAATAAAATGCAGACGGCAAGATTACTGCCCATTACTACACTTCTGATAGAGTCAAAAAAGGCATATCTCATCGAAGGCTAACTTGCGGGAAAGGTGGCGCTATGTCCGCTGAGCCGTATCTCACCAATATCGCCAGAAACATCCAGCTCTCGGTTGCTCCAGTTTTCCTGCTGACCGCTATTGGAACAACAATTGCTGTCCTTACAAGCCGGCTAGGCCGCATAGTTGACCGGGCGCGTATCCTAGAAGAACGTATTGCTTCCGTGCCCGCGCAGGGAGGAGCTTCGATACAAACAGAGCTCGCCGCGCTCTCTAAACGCGCTAAACTCATCAACCTAGCCATCACGCTGGGAACCGTATGCGCACTTTTAATCTGCATAATGATCGCTTCAATGTTCATTGGGGTGTTTCTCTCACTCGATCTTGCCGTATTTGTCGCTCTACTCTTTGTGACTGCCATGCTCGTTTTTGTAGGAGCTCTTCTGGCCTTCTTACGTGAAGTCTTTGTCGCAGTCAAAGCACTGCGCATTGTGATGGAATAAGACATATCAGAATTGACAAAAAGTGACTTTTTCTCTCTTGTATTTCCAGTCTCTTGATAAACAGCGAAAAGAGGTTTTTACGACGTGGGTGTGTTTGAATTCTCAATGATAGGCTTGGCAGCCGTTGCAGGCGGGCTTGTAAACGCGCTGGCTGGTGGCGGTACGCTCATCACCTTCCCGATGCTGACCGCGGTAGGCGTTCCGCCTGTTGTCGCGAATATAACTAACACAGTTGCGCTCTGCCCTGGCTATCTCGGCGCTACCTTCGCCCAAATGAAAGACCTGCGAGATCAGAAGAGGACGCTTTTGTTACTCTTGCCTACGGGCCTGGTGGGCGGAATTGCAGGGGGACTCCTCCTCCTGCACACGAGCGATAAGACATTTCAGAAATTAATACCCTACCTGATACTGCTTGCCGTGTTACTGCTGGCCTTTCAGGATCGGTTGAGAACATTGGTCGTTGACCGTATGAGCAATCAGGAAGGAAAGCATTTGAATCCAGCATGGGCAATCTTGCCCGTGATACCCGCTGCAATTTATGGCGGTTATTTTGGCGCGGGAGTGAGCGTCATGGTCCTGGCCGTTATCGGGCTTGTACTCGAAGAATCCTTTACCCGTCTGAATGCCTTGAAACAAGCCATCTCGTTCAGCATCAATATCGCCGCTGCCGTCTTCTTCCTTTTTTCCGGTCAGGTTCTTTGGCTGGCAGCGCTTGTCATGGCAGTTTGCGCTCTTGCAGGAGGGGCGCTCGGCGGCCGCCTCGCCGGGAGGATCAAGCCTATCATCCTGCGAAGGATAGTAATTGCGATAGGCCTCATAGTCGCCGTCATCTATTTTGTGCGGTAATGCTCGGACTATTTTTAGAAAGAATCTCTCATACGCTAATTCTGAATATTACTGTACGGTCTGAAATTTTGACATTCCCATTCTTTGCAATATAATGTCCTATTTTGCAATTAATAATCTCATCAAACACCTGTCTTCCAACATTCTTCTGAAAAATTTTCAGCTTGCACTTAGGATCGACCACAGACCCGTTTCCAAGAAAACAGGGATCGCGATACGAGGGACAATTCCCGGTGATAGAATATAAAGGATTAATAGCGATACCAGGGAATAGCACATCACAAAATTTCTAGCTAAACGTCGCCGTAATAATTAGCGAAGCAAAGAGGAGGTGTGTCATGCGTAATAAAAATGCATTTATTTGCATTATTGTTGGAACTGTATTGCTTATTGCAGGAGTCATCTCATTCAACTCCTGTGTCAGTGGCGGTAACAATGGGGGAGCAACTTCATCCGGCACAGTGGCTCTCTATGCCACCGATTGCATGTCAGATTATAAGCAGGTAGTTGCGACAATAAACAAGGTGACCCTTATAAACACAGGCAGCGGGGTCACCTGTGATGCGCTTA
>Ga0335082_10004541_pt1 | contig 15149 bp, 10 predicted proteins | sample Lox_Sample_41_FD_206718 | JGI IMG/M metagenome (GOLD analysis project Ga0335082, IMG submission 206718) | Soil microbial communities from Loxahatchee National Wildlife Refuge, Florida, United States - Lox_Sample_4.1 | ecosystem: Environmental > Terrestrial > Soil > Wetlands | place: USA...
AGCCGGCCCAGTCCCTGGCACAGATGCCAACACACCAGCTTTCGGACTGCTTTCCGGAATCTTGCTAAACCCTTCCGGCAAAGATTTACCATCCACAAACTCCCAAGCATCCTTGTCCAGGGATTTCGAGCGGAACCATCGCCCCGCCAGCAAGACATAGTAGTCGAGAGTCACCGGCTCTCGAAAGATGTTGGCGGTGCTGTTCTTAGCGTATGTTAGCCCTGTTCCTGGAATAGGTTCGAACTGGGGGGAACCCTCGGTCATCAGCAATTCAGCTGGGACGAAACTTACATAGATCAGAGGAATCCTCCCTTCCCCGCTGGCCTGCTTGAGGGATGGCAGATTGGTGCCTGGCGGTGCTTTTGCCTGCTGTTGTTCCTGGATGCCATTCGTGATTTCTCTCAGGTTGTCAGGGATCTTCGCGACGTAAGTCCAGGGACCCGCGCCCAGGTCTGTCGCCTCCAGCCAACCATCCATCACGTTCAGGTAGTACTTGTTCGTTTTGGCGTCGAGCAACAGTTCCGCTCGTGTGTTGAAGACCCATCGCAGGTCGGTTCCCCCAACGTCTCTGAATCGAGGGGGACCATCAATCAGCACCAGAAGAGCTGGTGTGGCGGCAAAGATAATTCGGGGAGGGTCGTTGTTCACGGGCAAGCCCTTAATCCCGCCTTGCCCGGGATCGCTGGCTGCCAACGCAGCTTCGAGCCGGTCCAGGGCAATTACCTTGGATTTGCCGGGCAACTTTGCCTGCAAGAAGCTCTGAAATTCAGACTCTCTTTCATGCATCGTGGGCAACTTCAGTTTAACAATCTGGAAGTTGTCCAAGGTCACCTGACGGTTGACTTTGTCCACCTCTGTTCGGGCTGTGAACCACACCACTCCATAGTTGACGGCGTGCTTGCTTTTATTATTTACGGAAAGTGCCGCATAGGCGTGGATTTCATCACCTGCCCAGGATTCCAATTGCGGTTGATACATGGACACCTGCTCGTATCCACGCATGACCTGCCGCGGCCATGGTGCATCGACAGGTTGCACCGCCTGCGGAGCGCTCGTGGAAGGCCTCGGACGCGCCGGGGAAGAGATCACGGCGCTGGGAGCATCCGGAAGGGATTGCTCGGTCTGAAATGACAAGGGCGCACCGAGTGGTAGAAAAAGCGCCGGAATGCAGAACTGCAGTTGCAAACTGATGTGGCAAATAGCCGTCATCCTCCGGAGCATGAAAGCCAACCTGTTGGCTGCGACCATGGTAGGGTGGCAGTAAACCGTTCTGACACTGGCAGAGATGACAGGTCGACACGCACCAGAACGAGCTAGCTACTGCTGCTCGCCCCTGGAAAATCAGTGAAATGTTGGCCTTGAACCCTCGGGCGGCATATCATGGGCTGGCTTTCTGTTCCCAACGCAATGCGTCAAGCCACCGACCCGGAGAAAGCGCACACTCTCGTCCATCAAAAGGTCCATCCTAGGGAGGTGGTAACCCCCAAGTCGTTCTTTGGGGCAGTGACCGGCGGGCGAGTATCGTAGTTCTCATAGATCTGGAAATTCCAGTAGAAGTTCCTAACCAACTCGATTCGCAGGTTTGACTGCGAACTCAAGCGCAGACGTCCCGGATCGCTAAGACTCGGGAAGAAAAGAGCCTGCGAATTTAGGTTGAGGGTCTTGAACCGAAAAGTGGAGAATGTCAAGCCGAAAAGAGATTCGGCATTGTCGCGGACCGGTTCGCTGCCCGGCTGGGGGATATAACTCTCGTGGCTGTAGGCAAGACCGCCAATGGCGGTGAACGAGGTTCTGTCCGTCTGCACTAACTTGCGGCCGAAACCACCACCGTAAGTAGAGCGCAACTTGAGATCCTGCTGATTGCTCTTCAACAGCGAGAAAAGGCCAGCCGCAAGCCATTTGGTCGTCAGCATGCGCGCGTATTGTGAATCGAAGGTGAAGCGGTTGGTGTTCTTGGCATTGGTTTGGGAGTCGAACTGTGAACTGGTGGCCAACTGCACCGAATTCCTAGCAGTGCGAAAAGCGACGTCTGCACCCAATGAAGAATTGGTTGAATTATTTCCGCTGGCGAAGCCAAATCCGTAACTGACTGATCCAGTCAACTGATTCCAGAAACTGCGTTCCCTTTGTCCGATCGCGATGACATCAGATGGGTTGATTTGAACCGCTGAGCCCTCTGCGATGATCTTGAAGCCTTCGCCTTCATTGGCAGGCGTAGCTTCCTTGTTAATGAATCCTGTCATTCGTGTCCCATCACTACGTTCAACAATGAAAGTATCCTGGCTCCGTAATGTTTCTACTTCCTTCCAGTCTAGATGAACGGAATCTTTCATGTAGTCGGACTTGAAGATAAGCTCACCGTACTGCAATGCCTTGATTTCACCCGTAAACTTGTCACCATTTTTCATGATGACGACATCGTCCTTTCGCTTTCCAAACGCGGGAGCAACGAATAGCAGTAGGAGTGCGATCGGGACCGCGTACTTGAGCAAGTCAAAAGGTGCGAACACTGGTCTTGCCATAATGTTTGCGTCCTCCCGGAAAGATGAAAGGACAGCACGCGAGTGAGTCCCAATCAAGAATCCTAGCGAGGTCATCGCTGCGGTTTTACTGACAGAAGTTACAGTTCTCCAGCGCGCCGGAGTCTGGCAATTTGCTGGTAAGTGCTGGAGATACCATGAACCATTCATGCCGACATCGCAGTTGGTCACTCCTGGGTGCCATCGCAGTGACATTATTTGTTCTCCCAGTTGGGATTGTGGCGCAGTCCCAAGACTCTCAGGCCGATCTGCAGCAACTCAAGAACCGACTCGAACAGCTAGAACATGAAATGCAGCAACTGAAGGGACAGATCAGCGCTGCGGAAGAAACCAAGAAGGCAACTGCGGCGACCGAGGCGCAAGAGACCGTGCCCAAAGAGGGAGAAATTAAACAGCAGAAGAGCACTATCGATGTCTACGGCTTTGTGATGCTTGACTCAGGCTATGACTTCAAGACCAACGATCCGGATTGGTTTGACGTGGTCCGTCCGACCAAACTGCCGAAATCCCCCGGTGAATTTGCCCCAGACGGAAAGGCCTATTTCAGCGTCCGGCAAACTCGGTTTGGAGTGAAAACCTCCACTCCGACTCAGGTGGGTGATCTAAGAACACAGTTTGAGTTCGAATTGTTCGGGACTGGCGTGGATGCGAGTCAGACGACTTTCCGTTTACGTCACGCCTATGGCGAACTGTGGCAGATTGGCGCCGGCCAAACCTGGAGCCCATTCATGGACATTGATGTCTTCCCCAACTCGGTGGAGTATTGGGGCCCCAACGGTATGGTCTTCTTCCGCAACGTGCAGGTGCGCTGGATGCCAATCCGCACGGACAGGATGAGACTGATTTTCGCGGCCGAGCGCCCCGGGGCCAGCGCCGACGGGGGCATCTATGCAGATCGCATTGAGCTCCAAGACGTCAAGCCCAAGTTTGATATGCCCGACTTCTCCTGGCAGGCGCGATTCATGAGACAGTGGGGCTACGTTCAATTCTCAGGCATATTCCGCAAGATCTCCTGGTCCGATACCAATCCCGCTGCTCCGAACCTTACCGGAACCGTTCTTGGATGGGGCCTAAACGTGAGTTCCAACGTCAACTTCGGGAAAAAGAATATTGGAAGGTTTGCCTTCGTATACGGCGAAGGCATTCAAAACTACATGAACGATGCCCCAGTTGATGTCGCTATCAAGAACAATGTAGGGAATGCGACCAAACCCTTCGAGGGCGTGGCGTTGCCGGTTCTTGGCGTCGTCTCCTTTCTGGATCACAACTGGAGTGACAAGTTCAGCAGCTCGATTGGTTACTCCCTGCTGGATATTCAGAATTCGAATGCGCAGAGCCCGAACGATTTTCACCAGGGCCACTATGCTCTGACCAACCTTCTCTACCACCCAATTCCGAAAGTTACGATCGGTGCGGAGTTCCAGTTTGGAAGACGCGTGAACTTCAGCGATGGCTTTAACGTGAACGATTACCGCACCCAATTCTCCTTCAAGTATGACTGGGGCAAGGAGTTCAAGTTTTGAGCAAGTCATTCTCATCGCCCGGCGCCCAACAAAGGAGGCAGAACCATGTTCATGCGTGAGAGAAATCCCAGATGTCTTGTTGCCCTTCTCTTGCTTTCGAGTCTGATGCCTGCCCTGCTGTTCGCTCAAGCAGCCCGGAGCCCGGTGGCACCACGACGGGAACTTGTGGAGTCCACCATTCGGGAAGCCTACGAAAAGTTCAAGACCGAGACCAGAGGAAAGAATGCAGACTACATTCCATATCTGGCGCAGGTGGATTCAAAGCTGTTTGGAATTGCGGTGGTCACCACCGACAACCAAGTTGTCACCATGGGGGACGTTACTTATTCATTCTCCATTCAGTCAATCTCCAAGGTGTTCACTCTCGCTCTTGCGATGGACGAACTGGGAGTGGACAAGGTGTTTGAAAAGATTGGTTCCGAGCCAACCGGACGCGCCTTCAACTCTCCTGTAGCCGTGGTCGACATGCCGACGCACACCGGGAATCCATTTGTGAATGCCGGAGCCATTGCGACAACCAGCCTGATCTCCGGGAAAGACGCCAATGACAAGTGGAACAGACTCCTTGCGTTCTACGGGAAGGTTGCCGGAGAAACATTGACGCTGATCGACGAGGTCTACAAATCAGAAGCAGCCACCAATACAGGCAACAAGGCGTTGGCAATGCTGCTGGCCAAGTACGACCGAATTTATGCCGATCCCTTCGAGTCGGTCGATATTTATACCAAGCAGTGCTCGGTGGGTGTAAACGCTACGCAACTGGCGCGAATGGGCGCGACCCTGGCCAACAATGGAATTAATCCAGTGACGGGTGAGCAGGTGATCAAGCGCGAGGATGTTCCTCACATTCTCAGCACCATGGCAGTCGCCGGCCTCTATGACGGCTCTGGCGGATGGGCCTGGCGCGTAGGCCTGCCGGCAAAGAGCGGAGTTGGCGGCGGGATCGTGGCGATTGCTCCCGGGAAAGGTGCCATCGCAGTGTTCGCGCCACCGTTGGACGAGGCCGGCAACAGCGTGAAAGCCCAAGAGGTGATCGACTACGTTGCACAAAAGCTGAACTACAACCTCTACTCGCCGAGTTCGGTCGGCTTCAAGTGAGTCGTATTGGCGAGGACGTGGCCATGACATGCTCGATGTGGAGAGCGCCATCAGAAATTCTTTTGCTACTGCTTCTTGCCGCGGCAGGCTCTGGTGTTGCGAACTCACAGACTGCGGCTTCTCAAGCTGATAATCAATCGGCTAAGACCCAGAGTTCCTCTGAGCTGTTGAAAACACTCGATCAGTTGGTCGAGCAAAATGCCCGATTAGAAAAGCAGAACCGGCAATTGATGGACCAGATTCAGTCGATACGCCAGTCTCTTGGCAAGCAGGTTGGCGAGACAGCGGAGAGTCCAAAGGCGGAAACTGAGCCCGTGAGTTCGGTCGCGGCCAATTCCCGGCAAAGCGATGAGCGGCAAGCGAGGGCGGAGCCAACGTTCTCAGAGCAAGAAGAGCCCTACAAGTGGGGCAGGTACACGCCCAATCTTGGTTACAAGGTGGCCGATACTGAGCATGGTGACATAAGTATCAGCATCTACACCTACGCTCGCTACCTGAATCAGCTCGGCCTGGACGCCCACTACACAGACGCGTTTGGCAACGTCAAGAATGTCCAACAACGCCAGGATTTCCAGCTCCAGAAAGTACAAATCAAGTTCCTTGGGTGGGTGCTCGATCCAAAATTTCGCTACTTCCTGTACGCATGGACATCCAACGCCTCGCAAGGACAGGGCGCTCAGGTGGTACTTGCCGGCAACCTGAATTACAGCTTCAACAAAGCGTTTAACGTGGGTGCAGGAATTCGATCGCTGCCGGGAACGCGAAGCGTCGAAGGCAATTTTCCCTTCTGGCTAGGTGTGGATACCCGTCTGATCGCCGACGAATTCTTCCGACCTTCATATACGTCCGGCGCGTGGGCCTGGGGGCAAATCACCAAGAAGCTGGACTACATCGGCATGATCGGCAATAACCTGAGCACGCTGGGAGTGAGTGCAGCGCAGCTCGACAACGGCTTCAACACCATTTCAACGGCACTGGTCTGGAAGCCGACCACGGGCGAGTTCGGTCCGGGCTTCGGCGATTTCGAAGGTCATGAGAAGCTGGCCACTCGCCTGGGCGTCCACTTCAGCCGAAGCGATGAGACCACGCAGAGTCAGCCGAGTAGCGACCAATTCGAGAACACCCAGATCCGGCTGGAAGACGGGAGTGTGATCTTCACCCCCAACCTCTTGGGTAATGGAATCACGGTCACCAAAGTGACCTACAAGATGACCTCCTTTGACGGCGGACTCAAGTATCACGGCTACTCGCTGGAGGGGGAGTATTTCTTGCGCTGGCTCGACCACTTCGAGGGGCCGGGTACTGCCGGGCTTCTCGCGGTCTTCTCCCACGGCTTCCAAATGCAAGCCTCCATGATGGCCGTACCCAAGACTCTCCAGCCTTACGTCGGAGGATCGACGATATATGGCAAGTATGGCAATCCATGGGATTTTCGCACCGGGCTGAGCTACTTTCCGTTTAAGAACAAGGTTGTCCGTTGGAACAATGAGTTCCTGTATTTGCACAAGTCTGCGGTGGGATACACATCGGTTCCCTTCGCGCTTGGAGGCACGGGACCAGTCTTCCATACCAACCTGGAGTTGGCGTTCTGAGCCGTCGAATACTGGTTTGCAGGAAGGAAGGTGTGCGAATGCGCGTACGGAGCACCGTTTCAAGAGCGAAGACATCTATGAAATGCGCGTTTGATCTTCGGCAGTACAAACCGCCCCATGTTGTCCTGGCTATTTGCTCGCTGCTGTGGTGCATTCCTGTAATTGCACAGTCCCCCTCAATCCAGCCCGAAATAGATGATGTTCACTTTCATCTGACCAACTACATTCAGCAGGGTACGGACATTCATGACTTCTTAAATATCATGGGAACGAAGGTCGGACGCGTCGCGCTGTTCGGCATTCCACTGCAACAGGAGTGGTCGTACGAGAATTCCGGCGACTTTGCTCCCACCTATTACCTGCAGACCGACGCCCCCCTCTACTATTACTCGTTCACCGACGCCTACATCGCGATGGCCTATCGCTCTCTCACCAGGGAGCAGCAGGCGAGATTCGATCCCATGATCACCGGCTTCAATCCAGCAGACATGTACGCCGCCGATCACATTCGCCGGGTATTGCAGACCTTTCCCGGTGTGTTTTCTGGAATCGGCGAATTCACCATTCACAAAGAGTTTGTGTCGGCGAAAGTAGCGGGAGGAACCGCCTCGCTGCAAAACCCTGCCCTTGACCGGATCTTGGACTTTGCTGCGGAGACCGGGCTCGTCGTCCTCCTCCACAACGACATGGATGTGCCGTTCGCCAAGCCGGGAACCGAGCCGGCTTACCTGGCTCAAACGAAGGCGGTGCTGGCACGCCATCCTAAAACCACGATCATCTGGGCGCATACGGGAATGGGCCGGATCGTCCGCCCTGTCACGAATCATGCCGCTCGGATTGAAGCGATCCTCAAGGATCCGCAATTCAGTCACGTGTATTTCGATATTTCCTGGGATGAAGTCGCCAAGTACCTAGTGGCCACACCGGAGTCAACCACGATATCCGCCGCGCTTATCAACCAATATCCCGATCGATTTCTCTTTGGCACAGACGAAGTCGCCCCTACCAGCCAAGAACAATACCTGCAGGTGTACGAGCAGTACCGCCCCTTGTGGAACCTGTTAACCGAGGAGGCCAGCGAGAAGGTCCGCAAAGGCAACTATGAACGACTCTTCAATGAAGCGCGGCAAAAAGTGCGTACCTGGGAGCAGACGAATGTAAGGTGAGCCGGCCCGAACCGTTTACTGGAGGCGCCATGAAACGAACTGTCATCATCACAGCCAATGTCGCATGCGTTCTAATTGCTTGTCTGGGATACAGCCAGGAAACCGTGAGGATCGAAAAGGATCTGCTGGGACAAAAAGAAATCCCCACCTCCGCCTATTACGGAGTCCAGACCGCGCGAGCACTTGACAATTTTCAGATCTCGGGAGTCAAGATTAATCACTATCCCGGATTCGTCGAAGCCTGGGCCATCGTAAAGCTGGCGGCAGCGCGGGCCAACGCCGATGTAGGCGCCATGAAGCCAGAAACCCTGGTAGTCATAGAAAAGGCCTGTAAGGCCGTGCTCGAAGGCAAGTATCACGATCAGTTCCAGGTGGATTGGTATCAGGGTGGCGCGGGCACTTCAACCAACATGAATGCAAATGAAGTGCTGGCCAACATTGCCCTCGAGCTGTCCGGTCACAAGAAGGGCGACTATCAATTCGTCGATCCCCACGACGACTTGAATATGTCGCAATCGACCAACGACTCATATCCTACGGCAATCAAAGTGGCGCTTTTGCTGCGAAACGAAAAGCTAATCGTGGAACTGCAACAGCTATCCGCCTCATTCCGCATGAAGGGAGACGCTTACCTCGAGTTGGTAAAGATGGGCCGGACGGAGATGCAAGATGCAGTGCCCATGACAGTTGGTCAGGAGTTCCACGCGTTTGCCGCTTCACTAGAAAGCGAGATCCAGTTGCTGCGCGACGCCGAAAAGTATCTGTATGCGGTCAACATGGGGGCGACCGCCATCGGTACTGGGCTCAACGCACCCAAGGGGTATGCGGAAAAGTGTGCGGCACACCTTGCCAAGCTGACCGGCAAACCGATTGTACCTGCCTCTGACATGCTCGCTGCAACTTGGGACCAGCAGGGATTCGTGGTTTATTCCTCTGCTCTCAGAAGCGTCGCCGTGAAGCTGTCCAAGATCGCCAGCGATTTGATTGTGCTTGCTTCTGGCCCACGTGCAGGCTTGTTTGAGATCAACTTGCCGCCACTGCAACCCGGTTCGTCAATCATGCCCGGCAAGGTGAACCCAGTCATCCCTGAACTGATCAACCTCATTGCCTTTCGGGTGATTGGCAATGATTACAGCGTGAGTCTGGCCGCAGATCATGGCCAACTGCAACTCAACGCTTACGAACCCATTGAAGGCCTGGCAGTCATCGAGTCACAGAGCCTCTTGTACCGCGGATCGATCGCTCTTCGAACCAAATGTGTGGATGGTATTACGGTCAACGAAAAAACGCTGCAACACTACATGGAGACTACTGTGGGTATTGTCACTGCTCTGAACCCGGTGTTGGGCTACGACAAAGCGACTGAACTGGCCAGCGATGCCTACAAGAGCAACAAAGGAATTCTCGAGATTATCCGGGAGAGGAAGATCCTGTCGGAACAACAGATCCATGACCTGCTTGATCCGGTTAAGCTAACGGGCTTGGATAAGGCCAAGTACCAAAGGCAGTAGGAAGGGGTCTGTTTCCCCTTGCCTTGTTTGGCATCGCTACTGCGGCAGCCATTGGCGCAATGAGGAACATAAGAACTCATGGGAGGTATCCAGTGAATTCGAAAAGAAAGGGTGCAACCTTCCGCACGGCACTGGTGATGCTCTGTATTGCCGCCCTGATTCCGGGTGACACATTTGCCTACGCGCCGTCGCCTGGGCTGATGCAGGCATCCTCACCCCAGAACCAAGCGGCGAAAATTCCGCCTGACCAACTGGACTCTCTCGTTGCTCCCGTTGCACTCTACCCCGACCCCTTGCTCGCCCAAGCCTTGGCCGCGTCCACTTATCCGCTTGAAATCATTCAGCTCCAGCAATGGCTACAGAGGAACCCAAACCTGAAGGATAAGGCTCTCGCGGAGGCCGTGGCGAAACAACCTTGGGATGCGAGCATTCAGGCGCTGGCTGCACTGCCCGATGTCGTGAAGCGGTTGGCCGACGACATCCAGTGGACTACCGATCTCGGGAACGCGTTCCTGGCGCAACAAAGCGACCTGATGGATGCCGTTCAGCGCATGCGCAGGAAGGCTCAAGACAAGGGCACTTTGAAATCAACCGAACAACAAAAGGTCGAGACCAAGGTCATTGAAGCACAGCCGGTGATCGTGATCGAACAGGCCAACCCGCAAGTTGTATACGTGCCCTCTTATGATCCCGTGGTGGTATATGGTCCGGCAGTCTACCCATACCCCCCGATCTACTATCCTCCATACGGGTACTACGCCGCCGGAATGGCGCTCTCTTTCGGCGTCGGCGTGGCGATGGGGGCGTTCTGGAGCGGGGGCTGGGGATGGGGTTGCGGGTGGGGGGGCAACAACAACGTCTATGTCAATCACAACAACAACTTCAATCGCAACGCGAATATTGACCGTGGCAACCGTACCAACATCGGGGGCGGCAACCGCACCAACATCGGTGGCAATCGTCCCTCCACTCTACCCTCCCGTGGTGGAGACCGAGGCGGCACAAGCCGATGGCAGCATCGACCGGAACACCGTGGAGGAGCCCCGTATCGGGATCGTGCGACCGCCGACCGATTTGGTGGGACAGCGCGCGGTGATTCGCTGGCGAATCGTCAGTCACGCGCTCGCGAACAGCTCGGCCGGCAGGGTGGCAATCTGGCAAGCAATCGTGCAGGAGGGGCCGGCATCAGTAACCGTGGCAATGGCGCGGGTTTCGGCCGGAGGGGGGACGGAGGCGGAGGTGCGGACCGTATTGGCAGCCGAGATCTGTCACGTAGCGGCAGCGGAAACCGCAACGCCTTTGGAGGTGGCTCCCGCGGATATAACGGATCCAGCGCTCGCTCAGGCAGCAACCGCGGTGCTTCGAGCATGGGATCGCGAGGCGGTGGTTTCAGCCGGGGTGGCGGCTTCAGGGGTGGTGGAGGGCGACGCCGATAGTCGGGCCAGACTCCGAAAGGAAGGACGGGAGCAGATATGAAATCAACATCCGCGAAGGGGAACCTCTGGAGATCCTTTATCATTGTGATCGCCTGGACCTGTCTGTGCACTACACTCTTTTCCGCCGCACAGCAATCCGCGCCGATAAAGGCTCCCAACACTTCAGCGATACCTGCTGCGCACGCCATGACCTTTGGCACTCCCGAGCAGGCTGCCGATGTGCTGATTGATGCTGCCGAGAGCTTTAATGTCGTCGTGCTGGCACAAATCTTTGGACCTGACGGCGACGACATCGTATTCAGCGGTGAGTTCGCTCAGGATCGACAGCACGCTCTTGACTTCGCTGCTCAAGCCCATGAAAAAAAGAGCGTGTCCGTAGATCCCATGAGCAAGAGTCGTGCCTTCCTCCTGGTTGGCGATGAGGACTGGCCCTTCCCGGTGCCGATTGTGAAGAGAGGGGATAGGTGGTCTTTCGATGCCAAGTCGGGCCGACAGGAGCTACTCTTTCGCCGCATTGGTGCCAACGAACTCGATGCGATTGCCATCTGCCACGGTTACGTGGAAGCCCAGCACGATTACGCCCTGCAAAAACGCGAGGGTTATGACGTCAATCAATATGCACAGCGTATCATTAGCACTCCCGGCAAGCAGGACGGTTTGGCGTGGCAAAATCCTGATGGTACCTGGGGAGGCCCAATCGGCGAAAAGATTGCCCGTGCCATCGAACAGGGCTACACCAACCGCGCGGAACCCTACCACGGTTATTTCTTTAAGATTCTTAAGGGGCAAGGCCCGGCAGCACCACTCGGCGAAATGGATTTTGTCGTGAAAGGCGTTATGATCGGTGGCTTCGCCTTGGTGGCTGCGCCGGCGGAATACGGCGTTACCGGGGTAAGGAGCTTCATCGTCAGCCACGATGGGGTGGTTTACGACAAGGATCTCGGGCCGAAGAGCCTCGACGAATTCAAGCGGATGGAGTTGTTCAACCCGGATCGGTCCTGGACTCCGGTTCAGGACGTAGAAGACTGATAGGTGAGCCGGCGGGATCCTGTGTGCCACGTTTCTCCAAACGGGATGCCGGAAGCCAAGCTCTCCTAGTGTCTACTATCATCCGAGGGGCAGGCTAAATCCTTTCTTTCTACTCATCCCACAGCTAATTTGCGATCCGCTGACAAAAATGACAGTTCTCCTTAGGTGCGGTTTCTGACACTTTCCTGAGAGAGGAAGAACTAGACGTTGCCGCTTCCAGGAATAGGACCGGTGACGACATAGGAGAATCGCCATGGAAAAACTACTGAATGTCATTGGCAGCTCACCGTCTGCATGTGCTGGCTGCAGGCCGACAACTTGTGGAACCTGTGGATCCACCGTGCGCAAGAGTGAGCCTCCTGCGGTTCTCACCCGGAGAGATCTGGGCCGCGGAGTTCTGGCTGCCTCCGTGGCTACGCTTTTGACAGGGTGCACAGGAAAGGAATCCGGGGAAAACGTCGCCCAACCCGCCCCATCTGCGCCAGCGCTGTCGCCGGACCTTGCGGTGGTTCAGCAATCGAAGGGCCCAATTATGACCACGCTCGAAGAGTTCTACAAGATGGGCCCCGGACCATCGAGCTCTCACACCATGGGTCCCATGAGAATTACCTACGATTTCTTCCAGCGCGTGTCCCAACTGCCCGAGGATCAGCTCAAACGGGCTACTGCGCTAAAGGTTCACTTGTATGGAAGTCTGAGCGCGACGGGGAAGGGTCACGGCACCGACCGTGCTTCCCTGGCTGGTTTGCTCGGAAAAGCTCCGGCGACCTGCCCGCCACAATTCTTAGACGACCTGGCTAGCCATCCGGACCAATCCTACAAAGTCACGCTAGGTCCGACGACACTCGACCTTACATTGAAAGACGTCATCTTCGACTCGCCGAAGGGAGAATTCCACCATCCCAACACTATGACAGCCAAACTGCTCGCCGGCAGCGAGACCCTGTACGAATTGGAATACTACTCGGTTGGCGGCGGATTCATCGAGTGGAAGGGCTATAAACCGCCCGAGAAAGGCCAACCCAAGTACCCGTTTGAACATGCCAAAGAGCTGAAGAAGTATCTCCTCGACGACAAAATCCCCTTGAGCCAGTTGCTGCTTGCCAATGAGATGGCAATCTCTGGCAAGAGCGAGAAGGAGATTTGGGAATTCCTCGATCAGGTGTCGGCAGTGATGGTGCGAGGGGTCGACACAGGGCTGTCCGTAGAAAGCGTTTTGCCTGGTCCGATCAAACTGCACAGCAAAGCCGCTGCCCTACAGCGCAATCTGAAAACTACAGCCAAAGGGGAAGCCGGCAAAGCAATCACTCGTGTGGCTTCCTACGGATTTGCCATGGGAGAAGAAAACGCCCGCGGCCACATCATCGTGACTGCTCCGACGGCGGGCTCGGCCGGGATTATTCCTGCCGTAGTGAAGTCCCTACACGATCTCAACGTACCAACGCAGAAAATTCGGGAAGGATTTCTTGCCGCCGCCGCAATTGGTTACCTCTGTAAACATAATGCAACTCTTTCGGGTGCGGAAGGAGGTTGTCAAGCCGAGGTCGGCGTGGGTTCCTCGATGGGTGCTGCGATGATTGCGCAGGCTTTGGGCGAAGGTCCAAAAGTTGTGTCGAACGCTGCGGAGTCCGCCCTTGAACATCACCTCGGCATGACCTGCGATCCCGTTGCCGGATATGTCCAGGTGCCTTGCATCGAGCGCTGTGCCTACGGGGCTGTGAAGGCATGGACCGCTTACTGCATTGCGAGTGAGGAGGTCCCGGAAGAACGCCGCGTAGATCTCGATACCACGATCACAGCCATGGACTTGACCGCCAGGGAAATGAATGCGAAGTACAAAGAGACCTCAGAAGGTGGGTTGGCCGTCTCTCTTGTGCTCTGCTAAGAGAACCGCTCCGCGTTTCGTTAGGAGGCGCAGCCTTGAGTGTACGTGCCCTACCCCAAAAGGAGGCCCATGGAGTACCTGACATAGGCAGCAGTGTGAGGACGGCCGTCATTGCGTGGGTGGTTGCTGCAATTTACTACTTCTATACCTACGCACTGCGATCCGCCCCCTCGGTGATGATGCCGCAGCTTTCAGAGGCCCTGGGGATTAGCACACTCAGCGTCGCTTCTATCGTGACTCTTTTTTATTACGGTTACTCACCCTTCAGCCTGGTTGCTGGCGCGGCGATGGATCGCCTAGGCCCACGGAAGGCTCTGCCGATTGCCGCGGCACTGGTTGGTATCGGGGCGCTTCTGTTTGCCATGGGCAACAGCGACCTCGCGAGTGTCGGCCGAGTGCTGCAAGGGGTCGGAGGCAGCTGCGGGGCAATCGGCGCCATTTATATCGCCACCAAGGGTTTTCCGCCATCGCAAGCCGCCACCCTGATCGGTGCAACCCAGATGTTCGGTATGGCGGGCGGAGCTGCCGGACAGTTTGCGGTTGGACCCTTGATCGGCAGAGGACTGACCTGCAACCGCTTTTGGTTCGGCATGGGAATTGTGGGCCTGACCATGGGAATTCTTGTCTTTATCCTTTTACCGAAGCAAGAAAAGGTAAAGCCATCCAATGGTGGCATCAGAAACACTCTTCAAGCTTTCTCCACCGTCTTCAAGAACCGCCAATCGATTCTGTGTGGCTTGATCGCGGGTCTGCTGTTCATCCCGACGACCATTTTCGACATGATTTGGGGCGTTCGCTACCTCCAGGAAGCCCACGGGTTCGACTACGCCTCCGCCGTCATGCGTTCGGCGATGGTTCCGTTGGGATGGATTATCGGCTGCCCGCTACTCGGCTTCATTTCCGATCGATTGGGGCGACGCAAGCCGGTCATTATTTGCGGCGCTTTCCTTCTTCTGCTCAGCCTGGCCTGGATCCTTCTCGGCCGACCGGGCGTGTTCCCTCCCTATCTTCTCGGCCTGATGGCCGGCGTGGCCTCGGGTGCAGCCATGCTGCCTTATACCGTCATTAAGGAAGCCAATCCTCTACAATTCGCCGGTACTGCAACCGGAGTCATCAATTTTCTGAATTTTACCTTCAGCGCGTTGCTAGGTCCCGTCTTCGGTTGGATTCTTCACTGGGTTTCGGGCGGAACCGGAGAATTGGAGCTCGCGCACTACCAGATAGCATTTGCTCCACTTCTATTGGGCGTCGCGGTGGCGATCGTCCTCACATTCATGTTGAAGGAGACCGGCCCGGCGGCTCAAATACCGTCCGCTGCCTTAGGAGAGGAGGCCTAAACGTGAGTCAAGCAACCGTAACATCAATTGCA
>Ga0335082_10004542_pt1 | contig 15146 bp, 21 predicted proteins | sample Lox_Sample_41_FD_206718 | JGI IMG/M metagenome (GOLD analysis project Ga0335082, IMG submission 206718) | Soil microbial communities from Loxahatchee National Wildlife Refuge, Florida, United States - Lox_Sample_4.1 | ecosystem: Environmental > Terrestrial > Soil > Wetlands | place: USA...
GGATCTCACACGTGCAGAATTCCTCGAACGTGTATCCAGAGCCGCAAAGTACGCGGATGAACGCTTTCCCTCGGTGATTATCTTCCTTCAGTAAGCGCGGGAGCGGATATTCACCCGTTAGTGAAAGCCGAAAATTCCTCTCGTTCTAAGTAGGATCCCTCCGGCCTCGCCATTCGAACATGTCTCAGCGCGGGACAATTCTGACCTAAGAGCGATGATTGCACCTTTCCCAAAAGGGAATGAATCGGCAATCGATAAACGTTATTGGGGACTTCATCAACGAATACTTACCAGGAATTCTGAGACTTTGTTTTCAATGGCATCTCTGACTAAGCGTATACGCCGAAGTTTGTCATCATACGTGCCTTCGAAAGAAGAAGGATCATCAAAATTCCAGTGAAGTCGCTTGGAAACTCCTGGAAATATCGGACAACGTTCACCGCTGGTTTCATCACACACCGTTATCACGTAGTGAAACCGTCTCCCCTGTCTGAGAAAATCAAAGACGCCCTTCGTCGTATTGCCCGAGATGTCAATGCCGACCTCCCGCATCGCATCAACGACAATCGGATTCAGCTTACCGGGCTCGATGCCGGCGCTCTCAACTTCGAACGCCCGACCTCCGAGCTTCTTGAGAAATGCCTCGGCCATCTGGCTCCGCGCACTATTGTGGACACATACAAAGAGTACCGTTGTTTTGTCCATTGACAGATCCCCCTTCGATTGTTTATGGACGTTCTGTTGTGCAGCAACCAGGAGCGCAGCACGATTTCTTCTCCGCATATACCGTAATGCTCAATATTGCGGTGTTGGAAGCACGATGTATCGTCAATGCGCGCTCATCCAGGTATTGCAGGAGGATCTCATCAGGAACCTCTATAGCTTTTTCCTTCATCACACGGATATCTGCGAAGCCGGCTTGCTCGATGATTGAGAGATACTGTGATTTTGTAATTGCACCCGCAATACACCCGGCGTACATTTCAGCCGCTTCTGAAATCGCTTTTGGCAAATGTCCTGTCGTCACAACATCGGAAATGCTGAATCGACCTCCGGTCTTCAAGACACGAAAGATCTCCTTGAATGCCTTTTCTTTATCCGGAACGAGATTGAGTACACAGTTACTGATCACAACATCTGCCACACCCGATGAAATGGGAATCTTTTCAATGTCACCGAGGCGAAACTCCACATTATTGAAGCCCAGCTTTTCGCAATTCTCCCGCGATCTGGCGATCATGTCCTCGGTCATATCTACACCGATCACTCTGCCGCGATCTCCCACAATTTCACGGGAGACGAAAGCATCATTGCCCGCTCCGGATCCGAGATCGATTACCGTATCTCCGCTTTTCATCTGTGCAAATTCCGTCGGAATGCCGCACCCCAACCCCAGGTCTGCATCTGCAACGTATCCGTTCAGTTTGGTATAGTCTTCTGCAAACACTGCGTAGTCGACAGTTGAGCAGCCCCCTACTCCACAACACGACTTTGTATTCTCTTCACGCGATTGCCCCGCTATCTGAGAATATTTTTCTTTCACTATGTTCTTCATGTCTTCGGTCTTATTCATGATTTTCCTTTCTGCGCAGTTAAGAGCAATTATCAGTAACGCCACTTTCGTTGATTTCGTCAATGAACTTCCCAACTTCCTTGACAATTCTTTTCCACTCCGTCAAGTCAATACAATAGCATGATCGGGGTCCATCAATCTCACCTTTAATCAAACCGGCTTCCCGAAGTGCCCGCAGGTGCTGTGATACAGTGGACTGCGCGAGCGGAAGAATATCCACGATTTCACCACATATGCAGGTCTTTCGTTTGGCCAGCGTTTCAAGGATTGCCACCCTTGCCGGGTGTGAGAGCGCATCGGCAAAGTTTGCAATTGCCGATTGCCTGCTTCCAAAACTTGTCTTCTTGCTGAATGACATGATCATTACCTCATCGTTTATCGTCTATATACGATATATACGATAAAAAGTTTCATTTGTCAAGTACTATACTCTCAAGCCACGTGCGATCAGCCGTCTGGACGGACGAGATAGAGAAAGCGTTGATCGACTCCCTGAAATATGGTGAGATTCTCAAGAAAACGATTGATGATATCCCCCACCCGGATTTGCATGGAGATACTTATCTCCTTACCTTCCTGTCAATATGCCTTCAAAAGTTTATGCCCGTCACTCTGCGTTCTGTATACACATCTCACTTCGCCGGATGAATTGCAGGACGCGCAAATCGCATGAGTAAGAAGGATACACAAGACCTCAGGAAATTCCTCATGCCGTTTCCGGCGGATGTGAGAAAGACGGCAATGGCATTGCGGGAATTTGCCTGCACTCTTTACCCGAAAGCCAATGAGCTGATTTACGATAACTACAATGCCGTTGCAATCGGGTGGTCACTGACAGACCGGCTTGGGGACACTTTCTGCTCGGTTGCAGTACTCCGACGCGGTCTGAACGTCCATTTTGGCTTCTATTGGGGAGCGAAGATTTCCGATCCGAAGAAGTTGCTCCTTGGAGGCGGCAATCAGTATCGTTACATTATCGTAAAGGAGATGGCGGCTTTTCCAAAATCGTACATGCAGAAGCTGGTGAGAGAGGCATATACATACTCCCTTTCAAAACTCGGGGACCGGAAACCAAATCTCGTAGGAGCCACGATCACAAAGTCGATTTCAAAGAAGAAAGCCCCTTTACACGGGAGGCGGGCAAATTGATCAGATCCCATCCTGAAGCGGAATTAACGGATACGCAGTTCCATCATCCATCTATACCATTCTTATGGATTTCCACACATACCTGAGTCTCTTCTCCACAATCGCCATCGTTTGCGCAGGAGTCTTTGCAGGCATACAGCTCCGCCAGCTCTACAGGCAACGCTCGAGGGAATCGGCCCTGCAGTTGCTTCGATCATTTCAGACGCCGGAGTTTACCGATGCTGTCAATATCGTCTTCAGTTTGCCAGACGGGTTATCACGCAAGGAAATTGAGGGTCGATTGGGTACCAAAATGACCAACGTCATGGTCTTATTCGGAACATTCGAAAGTTTAGGGATCATGATCTTCCATCGTGAGATAAACATCGATCTCGTGGACGATTTTTTCAGCGGGATCATCATTTTATCATGGAAGAAATTCAGGAACTACATTGAAGAAACGAGAAGCTCCAGCAATCGGGAGACGTACTACGAATGGGTACAGTGGCTGGCAGAACAGTTTGAAAAGCGGGAATCCAAAGTTCCGGTGGTGCCTGCGTTCAGGGCTCACCGCGATTGGAAGGAATAGGACAGGAAATCCCCCCGATCGCCGAACCGAGAATCCGAAATTGAATATGATTTTCAGGAAGAGCATCATGAAGCTGCTTGAGTTTTATCTGCAGGGAGGAGGAACCCTACGACATGTCCACCTCACTCCACCGAAAGTCATATTCGGCGGGGCTGAATTACTCAATCCTGCAAGAAACTCGGCCTATTTTTCTCGGTGATGATAGCGTACTATGAAAACAAGAAATCCTGGAGAGAGGAGCTTACATGAGTGCACAATTACGCCAGCGCATTTCATCGGGATCGCCGTATGAACCGAAGGTCGGAATTTCCCGCGGAGTGCGGGCCGGCCGCCTGGTTGCCATCGCTGGGACCGCCCCGCTCGGACCAGACGGGAAGACCGTCTCAATTGGGGATGCCGCAGGCCAGGCAGAGCGATGTTTCGAAATAATTCGCGCCGCCGTCGAAGGCCTCGGCGGGAAACTCTCTGACGTCATCCGCACACGTATCCTTCTCACACGCATCGCGGACTGGGAGAAGGTCGCCATAGTCCATGGCCGGTTCTTCTCAGACATTCGTCCTGCGAACACCATCATGCAGATCGGGCGATTCATTGATCCGCAGTGGCTCGTTGAAATCGAAGCCGATGCATTCATCGAAGAATAGCGAGGACCTTTCCTCTATCATTGCCGTGTTCTCGATTGGCAAATTCAATCGCTGACATCATACTCACCTTACAAAAGACGAAACCGTATGGCCCTTTTTAAATCCGGAAATCCCGCACTCGATAAAGACACTTTTGAGCAGTTTGCCGTTGCCGCCGAGACAGAGGGCGTCATGACGATCCAGGGAACCGTCAACAAGACGGGAATCCTCCTTGCACTCGTTTTTCTCGCCGCTCTCTATCCATGGCAGGTAATTTCCCAAACGCATGATTACAATTCCCTGCTGACGGCATTTTGGATCTCATTGTTGGGAGCACTGGGAGTCGGCTTTTGGATCGCTCACAACAAAGAGCATGCCGGCATATTGGCTCCTGTCTATGCGATTCTGGAGGGCTTTGTTCTCGGGGAGCTCTCTGCCCTCATGGACATCCGCTATCCCGGTATTGTGTTCGAGTCACTCATGCTGACATTTGGGATCGCCACATGTCTCCTCATCATCTATAAATTTGAATGGATCCAGCCAACGGCAAATTTCAAGTTGATTGTCGCATCATCCACATCAGGAATTGTGGCATATTATGTCATTTCTCTCATACTCTCCTTTTTTGGAATCACCGCACCGCTGGTGAACGATAATTCCATTTTGGGAATTTTCTTCAGCTTGTTCGTGGTTGTGATCGCTTCAATGAACTTCGTCGTGGATTTCGATTTCATCGAGGACGGCGTCAACAGAAAATGTCCGAAATATATGGAATGGTACGGTGCGTTCGGTATCATGGTAACGATCATCTGGCTTTATATCGAGATCCTCCGGCTCCTCGCGAAATCACGAAGAAGATGATCACGCTGGAGAATTGCGAAGGAGCGGCGCGGACAGACAGAATAACAACCTGAATCTTCATTCAACACTTTGAGGAATTTGCCATGAAGAAAATCATCATACTCGCCAGCTTCATTTCTCTCGCCATCTCCTTTGGCATTTCCCAGGAACTCGGGCCTTTAACGAACCAGATAAGCGTTCTGGGAAGCGTGCAGTTAAAGGAACCGGCAGACCAGGCAAGTTTCAGCTTCTCGGTGAAGGGAGTCGGATCTTCACTCCGGCTAGCTGTCGATGATGCAAACAAAAGGGTGAAGACGGTCACCGGAAAACTCATCCGTCTCGGTGTTCGGGAAAATGATATTAGCACCTCTCACTTCTACACCGGCGAGAACCTTGGCGACAAGGCCTTCCTATCGTCCAGCCGTGATTACCAGGCGACGCTGACCACAGTCGTCACTGTCGACAGCTTGTCTCTCCTTGACTCGGTGATGTATGCCACCAGCGAAAGCGAAGTGAAGGCTGTATCGGACATCTCCTTTTCTCTGAGAGATGAGTCCGCGTCTCGCAAGCAAGCGCGAATTGAGGCGGCCATCAAGGCACGGGAAAAAGCACAGGACTTTGCAACAGCACTCGGGGTCACATTGGGACCGGTCATTTCCATTGAAGAGGCAGAGCCGACGAGAGTGTTGAACCAGCAGACTGTCAGGAATTATCCGAACCCTTTCAACCCACCCACCACCGTTCTGTCCGAGAAGCTGGAGCCATCATCAATTGATGAGACCCGCGGAACTGGCATCTTCGCCCAGACCATTGTCGTCACAAGTCAGGTGCGGGCGATATTTTCTATCGCACCATCGCACTAATCTCCCTCTTGCCAAATGGCCGACGAGTTTTCCAACGTCTACGACGATAAGAAGCGGGCCGAGTCGTACGACCGGCTCGAATATCCCGGAACGTACTATCTCGCCTTTCGGGACATTCCGAAGATCCTGCGCAAACATATCCGGGGAACGAAGGCAATCGATTTCGGATGTGGCACCGGCAGATCGACTCGTTTCCTGCGCTCCCACGGCTTCGACGTCATCGGTGTGGATATATCCGAACAAATGCTTTCTCTCGCCCGGCAACATGACCCGGATGGGGATTACCGCCTCATTCCCGACGGTGATCTGGGAGGGCTCGCTCCGAATTCGCTTGATCTCGTTTTCTCGGCATTTACATTCGATAATATTCCGACGGCCGAAAAGAAGGTTCACCTGTTCCGGATGCTGAACCATCTGCTTAAAACCACCGGGAGGATCGTCAGTATTGTCTCTTCGCCGGAAATCTACGTCAACGAGTGGGCCTCATTTTCCACAAAGGACTACCCGCAAAACCGAAGTGCCAGAACGGGCGACAAGGTCTTCATCGTGATGCTCGACGTGGAAGACCGAAGGCCCGTGGAGGATGTCATTTGGATGGATCGGGATTACCTTAAAACCTATCAGGAATCCGGATTGAAAGTACTAGAGATTTTGAAGCCATTGGGAAAACCGGACGAGCCGTCTCATTGGAAGAGCGAAACGACAATTGCGCCATGGGTAATTTATGTACTCGCGAACGGCACCTGATTCTAATTTGAAAATGGCAAATCGTAAACTGTAGAATTTGGTTTGACGCCGAATAGAATATCGCATCAATGACCGATCCGGATGATTACGACGTTGGATTAGTCCAATGACATCTGTAAGAACACGTGCGATTCTCGGACTGGCGAATCTCTTTGTCGTACTATGGCTCGCAATCTTCCTCCCTGCCGGGTCACTCGATTACCGGGAGGCATGGATCTATCTGGCAGCGTTCTTTATTCCAAGTGGTTTGATCACATTCTACTTCCTCAGAAAGGATCCCGATCTCATTCGTAACCGGTTGAAGGCGGGGCCGGGCGCCGAGAAAAGATTGATTCAAAAACTCATCCAGGCATGTGCGAGTCTTCTTTTCGTTTCGATTTTTCTCATTGCCGGGTATGATCACCGGTTTGGGCTGTCAAGCGTTCCGGACGTCATCGTAATACTCGCAGACATGCTGACGGTTCTCTCATTCACGCTTATCTTCTTTGTGTTTCGGGAAAATGCGTACACGTCGGGGACCATCGAAGTGTCGCCGAAACAGCCTGTCGTCTCTTCGGGACCATACGCTGTGGTTCGACATCCGATGTATTCCGGTGCTCTCATACTCCTTCTTGTCACCCCCATGGCGTTGGGATCGTGGTGGGGCTTGCTTCTTGACGTCCCGATGATTATCCTTATCATTTTGCGGCTGTTCGATGAGGAAAAGTTTCTGCTCGAAAGTCTTTCAGCATATAGTGATTACATCCAGAAGGTTCGATACCGGCTTATTCCATACATATGGTAACTTGTCCGACTCATACTCATGAAAACGAAGAATAGTTTTTCATTTACGATTGACATTTCCGCTCCTCCCCCGCTCGTCTGGAAGATCATGAGCGATGTTGTGAACTGGCCCCAGTGGACCCCGACGGTTCGAAAGGTGCACCGAAAGGATTCGGGACCGCTGCGCGTTGGGTCGGCCGCATGGGTATTTCAGCCGAAGATCCCCCCTGCCCGGTGGCGTGTGACATGGGTTGAGGAGGGACACGGTTTCATCTGGATCGCGTATGCTCCCGGCGCAAAAGTTACGGGCAGCCATCTTATCGAAGGAACTCCCACTGGTTCGAGAGTGATACTCTCGCTGACATACACCGGAGTATTTGCATCCTTGATGTCCCGCATTACCGCATCAATAAATGATCTCTATCTGGGATTGGAAGGCGCGGGTCTCAGGAAGAAGTGCGAGGAAGCACACGACATCCGGCGCTAACGACGGGCAACGATGACCGCACAAGAGTTTTGGAAAAACATCGTAAGAATGCAGAGAGCATGATCAGGCCGATACGAAACACCGATGCCGGGCAAATTGCAGATATCTACAACTACTATGTTGAGAAAACCATTGTGACATTTGAAGAGGATGCGGTCACCGCGGAGGAAATGGTACGAAGGATCGCGGAGATTATCCCCGCGTATCCTTGGTTTGTGTATGAAGACGAGGGCAACATACTCGGCTATGCCTATGCACGGCGCTGGAAAGGCCGACGCGGATACCGGTATTCTGTGGAAACCACCGTGTATCTGCGAAATGGTTTTGCCGGAAAAGGCCTCGGAACGATGCTTTATACCGAATTGATCGGAAAGCTCAAAGAAATGGAAATCCATGCGGCCATAGGAGGAATTGCTCTGCCGAATGAACCAAGCCGGCGGCTTCATGAAAAACTCGGATTTCAGAAGGTTGCAGAGTTCAAACAGGTCGGTTTGAAGTTCGGAAATTGGATCGATGTAGGATACTGGGAGTTGATCCTCAGCCCTCAATAATTCACATGGATCTCCCGAACATCTTCACGTCATGTCGCTGATACGCCAAAGACCGTTGTGGACATGCCCGAAGTGCGGCGCGCGCCTCGTGACCGCAAACATGTGGCACTCGTGCGGCAGATTCACGTTGAAGCAGCTCTTTGCAAAGAGCGAACCGCATGTGATACGCATCTTCAGGAAATATGAACAGATGGTCCGTGCCGCCGGACCCGTGAGGATAATTCCCCAGAAGACCCGCGTCGTCTTCATGGTGCGCGTCCGGCATACCGCCGCATACCCGCGCAGAGATCACCTGATATGTTCTTTCGCATTGCCCCGTCGGAGCCGCAGCAAAAGATTCATGAAGATCGAGGAATATTCTCCACATTTCATCGGCCATTATCTCCGGGTCGATTCAGAAAATCAGCTCGATGCACAGGTCCGGAAATGGTTAAGGGAGTCTTACACCGTCGGAAGGCAGGAAGCTCTCGCCCGCAAGGGACGTCGATCTAGGCGTTGACCCCGCCAACCGGTTTTCATGCCATACTGATGCAGTTTCGATGAACCGGAGTTGTTCCGGAGGGTTTTCACCCCATCACGTGCTCGCTGATGGCTGAAATCAGCAGTTCTTACCTCAAATTCTTACACCACTTTGACATCTTTGTGACAAGTGTCCTCTGCCGATTGCTGATATTTGTCCGGATACAATGAAAAAGGCAGACTCCAGATATCGAAGACATTCAGCAATTGGGATCGCAGAGGATTCATGCAATAGGGGGTGCATAACGCAAGAGGTCTGGAAGTCACGACAGTCGTTGTATTTCTTCCGGAGGTGTAATATGAAGAAGGACAAGCTTTCTCTCATTATACCGGTGTTAGCAATTGCCGGGGTACTCGGAATTGGAGGATGCGCCACTGTGAAAGACACTATCTCTCTCCAGGATGTAGCCGTTACCGGTCCGATTCAACAGGTTCCCCTTCACATCAACAGCGAAGAGGCGAAAGCCGGTGAATTCCATTTCAGTCCATACATCACAAAGAACAATCCCACAGTCATTGAAGGGAATGTGGACAGAAGCTCCTATGCTCCAGGGTCCAAGAATCTTCACTGGACGATTTCCGAGATGACGGTTGGTGCGGATTTCGATGCAAAGCTCTCCAGGACGCTCGCATTGACGTTTGGGATCAACACATCGAGCTCAAACGGAAATAACTATGCAGGGGGAAATCTCGGGCTCGGTCTCCTCTTCTACGGAGATGCAATAGCAGGAAGGTTCGATGGAGGAATACGCCTTCATTCGATGAGCTACGATGCTTCAACGGTCGTCGTGCGGCAGACGACCTCCTGGTTCACGTCCGAGACTTCGACAACGACGATGTTCTTTCACGATTATGACAATGCAACCGTCTGGGACTATTACTTTTCGCTGATGTTCAATACCAAAGTTCAATCCTCTCCCGTTCAATGGTTCTGTCAGTTGGCAGTCAGCAGAGAATCTCTAACGGACTTTAATCCTTCAAGAGAAGTTATCAACGGCCTTTTCTACACCTATATCAAGGTCGACGAACGTGCAAGCAGTTCCGCGACATTTTTCATGGTCACACCGGGCGTCTATGTCAATCTCAGCAACTCGACCCGTTTGCTGGGCGGGGTGCGGATTGCCGAAGAATCGGAAATAACAGAAGGTTCCGCCAGTCCGATATTCATGCCGGTACTTCAACTCGATTTCAAATTTTGAATGAACATGCCCAATCCTTGGGAGACATTTTGGAGGATATCATGACAATTTCGCGGTTAAAATATCTTCCGGCAATTCTTCTCCTCTTCATCTCCTCGTCCAGAGTTGAAGCAGGAGGCCGAAAAATCACCGTCATCACCAAATCGGATATGGTTTTCACCGGTGAGCTTCTATCCGTGAGAGCGAAAGAGATTCTGATATCCCTCAGGGTGGATGCAGACGACAGTGCTCTTGCCCGAACACCGGCACTGATCCGCGTAATACCCGATTCGGTTATCAGGACGATTCATTCGACGGGGGAATCACATGTCGGTCAGGGGATGGCCATCGGAACGGGGATCGGGCTCGGCGCCGGACTGGTGGGGCTTTTCATCATGGAGTCGAAGGCCAGCAACTCTTCCAGTTTCGGGGAGTCACTCGACTATGGACTGGGCGGACCCGCCCTCGGTGCCACTTTGACCCTCGGCGGTTTCCTTATCGGTACGATCGCTGGAGCGGCCAGTTCTACGAGCGACATCAATATGGGGATTTCGGAACCACTCGATTTCCAGAAGTTAGTAACTTCATCGCGATATTCACAAGATGAACCCGATTTCCTTCGGAAGGTAAAATAAAATGTTCCGCAGAATGATTACGAATTCGGAAGAAAAGAGTTCCGAACCTGATGATGGGGCTCTTATGAAGAAGGCCATTCAAATCCTTCTGCTCATCTCCGTGTTCATCTCTTACGGGTGTCACGACACGGTGGAACTTACGCGTGAGAGTGTGTCCAAGGAAAAACCTTCCGGGGATATTGCCGTCTGGACACGGGACGGATTGTTTTACCAGTTTGCAGAAAGCAAGTATTGGGTTGTAAACGATTCCATCCGCGGTACGGGAATCGTCATAATTGGTGGTCGAACGAAAACCTTCAAAGGTTCTCTCGCCCTGGCGGATATTTATGATATCAAGGCCGAACAATTCAACGGCCTGAAGTCAGTGCTTCTTGGGGCCGGCATCACCGTTGCAATGGGCGCGGTCATAGCTGTCTTGATAGTGGCTACGTCCTTCAGCAATGCACGGTTCACACCGTGATCATAGTAGGAGCATACCATGTTCCGAAGAATCATCTCTCTCATTCTTGCGATCGCGCTCTTCTCCTATCTCGGCTGCCACGACACTGCGCAGCTGAGCCGCGATACGTTCATAGCCCAGAAGCCGGATGGCGATATACTGCTGATCACGAAGGATGCAAAGTTTTACAAGTTCTATCAGCACGATTATTGGATGACAAGCGATTCGCTCAAGGGGTCGGGAACGGTCACAATGAATGGACATAATGAAGGGTTCACTGGGGCTATCCCGCTGTCCGATATTGATGTCGTCCAGATTGAGACGGTCGATGGTGTAAAGACAGTTCTCTGCGTTCTCGGAATCGCGGCCCTTGCCGCAGTGATTGTGGCTGCGGTGGCAGCGGCGGCATTCACCAGTACCCTGAATTCTGAAGCACAGCACTCGTGCCCCTTTGTCTATACATTTGACGGAACCGCTTATCACCTCGAATCGGAAACTTTCTCCGGTGCGGTGTTGAAAGGATTGGAGAGAACGAGTTACGATAACCTCCGGCTTTTGAAACCTGTTCACGGCTTCTACGAATTGCGGCTCTCAAATGATCGCCCTGAAACGGAATACGTCAACGAGCTGAAGCTCATTCTCGTGGATCACACCAAGTCAGTTGGTGTCGTTCCGGATCTCCGGGGAATTGTCCACACATTCTCGCATCCAGAAATGCCGACGAGTTGCATCGATTTCGGTCAGGTCAGTAGAATGGAAGAGATTATGACGAAGGATGGGAGGTGTTGGGAAAGCGACATCTCAACAATGGACCTTCGCGACAGCTCACACTACAAGGATGGTTTAATAATGGAATTTGCCATGCCCCAGAATGCGAGAGAGGCGAAACTTCTCGTCAATGGTGTTAATACGCCCCTTGCCGATTTTGCATTCCAGAAGCTCTTCCAGCTCAAGGGAGATAATAAGCTGCTCTGGTATCATGAGCTTGAGAGAAATCCGTCCGAAAGTGGAAAGTTTCTTTCCTGGATGAAGCGTGATGGAATGCTGCATGTGAAAGTCTGGAATGGAAAGATCTGGCAGGAACGAGCCGCTCTGATCGACGTGGGGCCTGCCTTGGCAAAGGATCAGGTTGCGCTCCTCGATATTGGTGACATCACCGGAAGCACATTGAAGGTGAAGCTTGAATGCACGACGGATTTGTGGCGGATCGATCGGGTGGCAATTGACTACTCCCCCGACCTGCCGGTTTCCGTTACAGAACTTTCACCACAATCTGCAATTACCGAGCGTGGAGATGACATAACTCCATTATTCCTCGCCGCAGACGATCAGTACGATATCACCGTCGAGGGACAGCACGCTAATCTGACATTCAAGGACATCCCGTTGTCTACAGGACTTGAACGCTCTTATATTCTGAAGACAAGGGGGTTTTACTACCAATGGTTCGATACGCACGGTCCTGCCAATGACCTGGTTGTTGATAGAATCCTGACAGACTTTCAGTTTGGTGCAAAACAGTATCTGCCGCAGTGGAAGAATATGAGGTTGGGAAAGTAAGGATCATCTGAGCTGGATTAATCTTTGAAATGAGACTATGAACCTGAATTCTCATTCTCTTCAGGCGACAACTAACGAGGAGGGCGAAAATGAAAACAACGATCATCATTATGCTATGCGCTATGATGGTTCTTCAGGGATGTTACTCCTATTTCACATTCAAGCCGGAGAACACGCGCGATCAAATCCCATCATCTGACAATTCGATTCTTCTACATACCAAAGACGGACAGAGTATCGAGCTGGCACCATACGCGTTTGTGGAGGTAAGAGAACCGTCGAACTTCTACTTCGGCCAAGGGCTGCGTGCGCTAAGGGACAGTAACAGATATGTAGTTTTTCACGGGGCTTTCAATCCCGTCCGGCAGCTTGGAGATTATATACCTTGCCCTGAGTGCGCTTCCAAAATGAGCGGCTTTCGAATTAGCGCCTTCTCGCTTTCAGACAGCTCGCGGCTGCGCATGGATCGCTACTTCATTGTAGACTCTGCGGAAGGAGTTGGCATCTTCATCGACGCGGGCACATGGCACGACGGGTCATTTTTGCCAGCGACAAGAAGGATCGCATTTGATGATCTGCAGTCAGTCGAAGTGAACAAGTTGTCGATCGCCAAGACCATGCTTTTAGGAGTACCTTGCGGGTTCATGGCCATCATGTGTATTTTTACAATGTTCTGGTCGGCAGCAAACCCAGGCAAAAGCGCTTGGTTATAGCGGACGAGAGGCAAAGATTTGATAAGTTCTCCCCAAGCAATATGCAAATATTGGGATGACTGAAGTTTTCCGGGCTCAGGCGCATCACGTGTAAAGGCAGTCAAGCTCGTTGATAACCCCCAGCCGGAAAGTCTCGAACTATTACATAATAACTCCAGGAGGAAGCAATGTTTATCACATTACTGGCTGTGAATTTCGTGCTCGCGTTTGCAGTTTGCTTTATCGTTGTCCTGCTTTTTCGGAAACCAATCAACAGGATCCTCCAGCGTCTGGTCAACGAAGATATCTACACCACATGGGTAAAATACATCCTCTTCGCCACATACGTTGTAGGAATCTCGGGAGGAGTGAGAATCTGGGATCTCGAGAAGTACATTACGCCGGCAACGCAGGGTGGTACGGTTGTAGAACTCACAAGTGACCGGTGGATACTCGAAGTCTATCGTACGATCATCGACACGCTGCAGAGCATTGCGTGGATGCTCCTGTTGTTCTTCATATTCGCCCTCCTGGCTTACGTCATCGTTAAGGGCCTTGAGTTGAGAAAACAGGCAAAAGTGTAGCATATTTTCCTGGCTCCTCCTGGCGAATCGGATCCCAGACAGTCCGATTCGCTGCTGAACAAGGATTTCTGCACAGCAAGAAAGCGGAACTCCGCCATTCAGGGGAGCATGCGCGGTTATTCATTTCCCGACAATTAATCCTTATATTTGTGGCGCCCCCTTTTCCAGGGTGTGCCATCGCACACGAATACCGAAGAAATGAAAGCAGCGCAAATAGAGAAGTACGGCAATCCGCGCGCTATCGTCTTGAACGACGTAGCGATACCCAAGATCACGCCGGATCGGGTTATCATTGAAGTCTATGCTTCAAGCATCAATCCGATCGATACGATCCTGCGCGAAGGATACTTGCGAAAAGCGGTTGCTCTGTCTCTTCCGGTCACACTCGGATATGATGTTGCCGGTATCGTAGTGGAAGTTGGACAAGAGGTCAAGGAAATGCGCATGGGAGACCGGGTGTACGGCCAGGCAAGCATTCTTGCGGGCGCCACCGGGGCGTTCGCAGAATTTGCCTGTGTCCCCGCGCAGCTCGTTTCTCCCCTTCCGTCAAAGCTTTCATTTGTGCAGTCAGCGGCATTTTCACTGGCCGGGCTCAGCGCTCTGCAGGCCCTTAAAGATCTCCTCCATCTACAGAGCACGCAGCGAATTCTCATCCACGGCGGATCAGGTGGTATCGGGAGCATTGCCATACAGATGGCAAAGAAAATGGGAGCCCACGTTGCCGTAACCGCAACAGGGGCGGGAGTCGATTTTGCGCGACGCCTCGGGGCTGACGATATCGTCGACTACCGGGAACAATCATTTGCCAGAATACTGTCGGATTACGATGTCGTGCTCGACACCCGCGGAGGGAGGATCTTTAAGAGGTCGCATAAGGTCCTTCGGCAGGGAGGGAAGATTGTCTCTCTCCACGAACAGCCGAACAGCCGGCTCATGAAGAAATTCGGGGTGCAGGCCTCTTACCTTCAGACAAGGACCACTCCTCAACATCTTCGTGAGCTTACAGAATTCATTGAGAGGACCGGTATCATGGTCAGTATCGATCGCACGTATCCGCTTGCAGAAATCCAGGAGGCCTTCGAGGCAAAGGAAAACGAACAGATTCTGGGGAAGATTGCAATCGAGGTGCGAAAACAAACGGCGGGATAGCTCCTGATTTGCAGTTCGTCCAATTCCCTCGTACATTTAAGAGTATTCATCGATAATTCGAGGCGGAATGTGACGGAGAAGAATATCGATGCCTACATCGCCAGGTCGGAAGAATTCGTATGCCCCATCCTGACCCAATTCCGAAAACTCGCTCATCGTGCATGTCCGGAGGCGGCGGAACCAATCAAATGGGGTTCTCCCACTCCGAATAGCACATCATCCTGTAC
>Ga0335082_10004543_pt1 | contig 15146 bp, 12 predicted proteins | sample Lox_Sample_41_FD_206718 | JGI IMG/M metagenome (GOLD analysis project Ga0335082, IMG submission 206718) | Soil microbial communities from Loxahatchee National Wildlife Refuge, Florida, United States - Lox_Sample_4.1 | ecosystem: Environmental > Terrestrial > Soil > Wetlands | place: USA...
GCTGGCGAAGCGCCGCTCCTCCGCGAAGGCGAGCCGGACCGACGCGATGGCCTCGACCAGGGGGAAGCACCGGTCGGTGACCAAGAAGTCCCGATCGGTCGCGCCCACCGGGTGCCAGTAGACGCCCTCCCGGGTGAGCGTCACCTCCGGGACGAGATCCGAGCGCGACAGAGCCACCCCCTCCTCGGCGAACCCCCGGGCTGCCACCCTCCGCAGGACACAGTCCTCCTCGGGGATTCCCTCCCGCTCGATGAAGGCCTGGAAGTCCTCCTCGGCCCGGGCGTCGCTCACCGTGGCGGCCAGGCGCACGCGGAACCCCTCCGCGCGGGCGACGGCGATCCCGGCACGCGCCTTCTCCCAGGTCCCCGCTCCCCGGTGCCGGTCGTGGAGCTCCGGGGTGGGGCTGTCGAGGCTGATCTGGAACACCACTCGGTCGCGGGGCAGCCCGGCGAGAGCGAGGCGCCGCTTTCCGGCGAAGAGCAGCCCGTTGGTGAGCACCGTCGTGGGGAGGGCCCCCGCACAGGTCAGGAGCACCTCGGCGATGTCCGGGCGCAGGAACGGCTCGCCACCGGTGAGGAGCAGCTCGCGGACCCCCGCGGCAGGCGCCTCGTCCGCGGCGCGCCGCAGGTCCTCGAGGGCGAGCGTCCGCGGCTCCGCCCGGGGCGAGGAGCGCACGCAGCAGTAGTCACAGGCGAGGTTGCAGTCGAAGTTCGTGTACAGCCAGAGCCGCGATCCGATCTCCGGCGCCTCGTCGTACGAGCGCGGCGCGCCCTTGCGGACCAGGAACCGGGTCTCCTCTCCCTCGGGGGTCACCTCGACGACGGCGTTTCCGGTGAAGCGTGCCCAGCGGTCGAGATCGGTGCCGAGGCCTGCCGGACCGTGCAGGGCGAGGAGGTCCCCGTCGCCGAGCTCCCGGAATGCCGCCAGGAGATCGTTCAGCAGGCCGGTGGAGAAGTCCCTGGTGCCCGCTCGAACCGCGACCCTGGGCCGCAGCGAACCCATTCAGCCCCGCCGGGCGAGGAAGCCCTGGAGGGCCGCCGCCTCCCGGAGCGAGGCGTACCCCTCGGTGCGGGGGGGGACCCATTGCTGGAGCCCCTCGGCGTCGAGGATCGGCTTGAGACGCGGCACGCCGTTCATGCCGAAGAGCGCCTCGGTGAAGCGGGCCGCATCCGCGGAAGGGAGCCCCACCCGCGCGGTGAACATGCAGTGGTGGTAGTGCGGTGACGACCAGATGGACTCGACTGCGCCGGCCGGGACGAGCTGGCCCGTCCGGACGCCGGCCCAGAAGGGGCTGCCCACCGCGCCGGCGTCCGCCTCCCCGCCGAGGACCGCCCGGAGCACGTCGACCTCGCTGGTGCCGGTGTCTCCGTGCTTCCCCAGGTCGGTGTCGAAGCGGAGCGACTGGTAGTCGCGGCCCTCGACCAGTCCGGCCTGGGCGAGGAAGTGCACGGGAAGGATGGCCGCGTGACCGCTGTCACGGCTGCCCAGGGCGAGGCGTCTTCCCCGGAGATCCGTGAGCTGCCGCAGACCGCTCCCGGTCCGGACGACGACCTCGGTCCACCACTCGAGGTCGGTGTCCCGCATCGCCAGCGGCTTGCACTTGCCCTGGCTGAGGTGCTCGGCCTGGAGGTAGGCGAGGTTGGTGTTCCAGGCGATGTCGATGCGTCCGGCGAGCAGTGCGGCGACCTGCGCCTCGTAGCTCAGGTAGAGCACCACCTCGAGGTCGAGCCCGGCGTCCTCCCGGAAGTACCTCCGCATGCCCTCCCAGATTCCGACGACCTTCGGGTCGTAGGCCACCGCACCGATGGTGAGCGTCTCCGCCATGGCGCGCTCAGAACAGCGGGATGCCGAGGAGGGACTTGCCGATGAACTCGCGAAGGACGTCCACCGTGGGCGCCATCACCGAGCCGGCGTGCGCGTCGCGGAAGTAGCGCTCGATGGAGGTGTGCCGGGAGAACGCGGCGCCGCCACAGGCGTGCATGGCACTGGAGGTCACCCGGATCGCCGTCTCGCCGGCGGCGGCCTTGACCTCGAGGACCCGGAGCATCGTCTGTGGCCCGGGGCTCTCCAGGGCGCCCACGCACTCGTCGATGCGGTGCGCGAGCCCGTCGGTGTCGATCTGCATCTGGGCCAGCGTCTGGCGCAGGGTGGGGAGCGCCTCGCCGAGGGAAGCGTTGCCCAGGTGCTCGAACTTGCTGGTCTTCAGATGGGCGATGGTGGCCGCCACCACGGCGCGGCAGATGCCGAGCGAGACCGTGGCGCTGGCCAGGTTGAACCAGGGCAGCACGACGTTCAGCTTGGCGGCGAACCCACCGCCCTCCTCGGTGAGCCGCCGGTCGTCGCCCACCTCCACCCCCTCGAGCGTCATGGGGGACGAGGCGGTCGCCCGCAGCCCCAGCCCGTCCCAGGGCGCGGCGACGCGCATGCCGGTCGCGGACCTCGGCACCAGGTACAGCGTCGAGTCGGTGGGGCCCTTGGCCTCGGCGGAGAGGGTGGTGACGACGTAGCTGTCGGCGAACCCGGCGCTGGTCACCCAGGACTTCTTGGCGTTCAGGACGACGCCCTTGCCGCTGCGCGTGGCCCGGGAGAGGGGTGCCCAGAAGTGGCTCCGGGACCCGGCCTCGCTGAAGGCCAGCGTGGTGAGGTGCTTGCCGCGGGACATGTCCGCGAGCGCGGCCTCGAGGACCGGCCTGCCGCCTGCCCGGGCCGCGGCGACGATCACCTCGCTGGCGCAGACGTGCATCATGAAGACCATCGCCACCGACGGATCGGCCTCGGCGAGGATCGCGTTCACCTCGGCGAAGGCGCGCGGACCCAGGCCCGAGCCACCGGAGCGGGTGGGAACGTTCAGGGCGAGCAGTCCCGCCTGGCCCAGTGCGGAGATCGCATCGGCCGGAAAGCTCCCGCTCCGGTCGAGATCGTGCGCCGCCGGCGCGATCGTCGACTGGGCGATCTCGCGGGTCCGGGTCACTGCGGTGCGATGGTCCAGGGTGGGCATGGTTTCGCTCCTCGGCAGGACGGTTCGATATCCTCCGCCCCGCTCGTCGTCCACTGGTGACTGCGAGCTCCGGCCGCCGGGCTCGCCCCACCGGCTCAGGCCTCGGCGAGCAGGCGGAGCAGGTCCTCTCCGTAGAGGCGGGTTCGCTTCGGGCCGAGGTACGGCACCCGCGCCAGCGCCTCCAGGGTGGCCGGCGGCGCCGCCGCGAGCTGGTCCACCAGGGGATTGGGCAGCACCACGCTGGGCGTGACCCCGCGCTCGGTCCCCTTCACCGCGCGAAAGGCCTTCAGCGCTTCCTCGCGCCGCCTCCGACCCGGATCGCGCACCGGCGTCGGCGGTGCAGGCAGCTCACCCCGGTTGGCGGCCGCGCGCAGCCCGGCGAGCAGGGAGAGCACCTCCTCGCCGTGCTCGCGGACGACCTGGCCCCGCACCCCCGGCACCCGGGACAGCGCCTTTCGATCGTGCGGCGGCCGGGTGAGCAGCTCCTGGATCGCCGCATTGGAGAGCATCCGCCCCATCGGGACGTCCGCGGCCTCCGCCCACTGCAGGCGCAGCGCGTGGAGCCGCGCCCCGGCGGCCAGCTGGAAGGCCTGGTCCGCGGGTGGCAGGGTGCGGGGAATCTTCGAGACGAACGGAGCCACCACCGGACGGCCCTCCGCCTCGTCCACCAGTCGCTGGAAGTCGAGCTCGGCCTCCTCGACGATGTCGGCCGTCTCGACCGCCGCCCGGACCAGCCTCCCCAGCTCGGGCAGGTAGCGGACGTCGTCGGCGATGTACGTGCGCATCGGCGCCGGCAGGGGCCGGATCGAGAAGTCCGCCTGCTGGTGCGCCTTGTCCAGCGTCGTTCCGAGTCGCTCGGCCACCAGATCCGCGAGCCCCACCTTCGGCCACCCCAGCAGGGTCGCCGCCCGGTGAGTATCGAAGAGTCCACGGACGCGGACGCCGGCCTCGGCGAGGAACTGCAGATCCCCCTGTGCGGCGTGGAAGACCTTGGTCCTCTGCGCGTCCCCCATCACGCCGGCGAGCGAGGCCGCCTCGACTCCCGGAGCGAGCGTGTCCAGCAGCCAGATGTCGCGGTCGGTGCCGATCTGCAGGAAGCACAGCCGGGCCCGGAAGGCGTGCATCGCGTCCGCCTCGAGGTCCACCGCGATCAGCGGTTCTAGCTCGAGCGCACGCGCGACGGCCTCGGCCGAGGATCGGTCGATCACGTCGTGTGTGGGCTGGGTGAAGGAGGGCATGGAATCGGGGGTGAAGCGGCTCGGGCGGGTCGTTTTTTCGAGCGGAGATCTCTAGGATGCGCGGCCGCCGTGGAGAAAGAAACACGCCTGGAGAAGAGTCTGCTCGGCCACGTCGGTCGGGCCATCGCCGATTTCGGTCTGGTCGCCGAGGGTGACCGGATCCTGGTCGGCGTGTCCGGAGGCAAGGACTCCCACACGCTGCTCGAGCTGCTGCGAATCCTCCAGCGCCGGTCTCCGGTTCGCTTCGATCTCCTCGCGGTGACCCTGGACCAGGGGCACCCCGGATTCCCCGGAGAGCGGCTGGTCGAGCACTTCCGGGAGCAGGGAGTGCCTTACCGGCTGCTCCGCGAGGACACCTACTCCATCGTGCTGGAGAAGACACCGCCGGGAAAGACGATGTGCACGGTCTGCTCCCGCCTCCGCCGGGGCATCCTCTACAACGCGGCGGTCGAGCTGGGGTGCAACAAGATCGCCCTCGGCCACCATCGCGACGACGCGGCGGAGACCCTGCTCCTCAACCTCTTCTTCGCCGGCACGCTGCGGGGCATGCCGCCCATCCTGCGCTCGGACGACGGACGGAACGTGGTCATCCGGCCGCTGATCTACGCGCCGGAGTCGGAGATCTCCGAGTACGCCGCGAGCAAGCGCTTTCCGATCATCCCCTGCGACCTCTGCGGCAGCCAGGAGGACCTCCAGCGCAAGCGGATGAAGCGGCTCCTCGACGAGCTGGAGCGCGACATCCCGCTGATCCGCAGCAGCATCCTCGCCGCGACCGGGAACGTCCGTCCCTCGCACCTCCTCGACCGGGAGCTGTTCGACTTCGCGGCCCTCGGTGCCCTCCCCACCCAAAGGGACGCCGCATGAGCCCCGAGCCGGATCGCACGACCCGCGCCGACCGGAACGCCGCACTCATCGAGGTGATGCTCCTGGCCGCGATGGCCGACGGACAGCTCACCGAGGGCTCGATCCAGGCGCTGCTCCGGCGCGTCCTGGAGCGCCCCGAGTTCGACGGGACCGCGCCGGAGCAGATCAGCGACCTGCTCGAGAAGAGCGTGAAGCGGCTGGCCTCGGAGAAGAGCCTGGAGGCCATCCTCCAGCGGCTGCGGGACCGTCTCCCCACCCATCAGAACCGGCTGCTCGCCTTCGGCCTGGCGGCGGCCATCGCCCTGGACGACCAGCGGGCGACCCGGGCCGAGCTGGGGCTGCTGAAGACCTTCCAGGCGGCGCTCGGCATCGCCGAGGACGAGGTGGCCGAGCTGGTGGACGTCATCGAGTCGGGGCGCTCGCTGAACGAGGTGCTCGGCGAGCCGCTGGAGCGCCTCTACGCCGAGGTGATGGTCCTGGTGACCGCCGCGGACGGGAAGGTGAAGCCGGCAGAGTCCCGGGCGCTGATCGAGTCGCTGGCCTCCGATCCGCTGTTCCAGGAGATCGACGCGGCGCGTGCCCAGTCGTACCTCAGCGACTCGGTCCAGGCGCTGGCCGAGCAGGGCCTTCCCGAGAGGCTGCGGGTCCTGGCCCACGGGCTGACGACCCACGCCCAGCGGTTGCGGGCGTTTGGCCTGGCCACCCGCATCGCCCACTCCGGGGGGAAGCCGTCCTCGGCGGAGATCCGGGTGCTGGACATGCTGCAGGCCACGTTCGGCCTGGCCGACGACGAGGTCGCGCGGCTGAGATCCGAGGTAGGCTGACCGGTCGGCGCCATGACCGTCCCCCGCAGCTCCGCCTTCCGCTTCGGGCTGCCGCCCTCGTTGCCGGCGGCCCCGGTTGCGGGCGCGCAGGGCAGGCTCACCCGGGTGCTCTCCGGCATGGTTGGCCGTCCGATCCGGCTGGTCGTGGTTGCCGAGTACGAGGCCCTCACCGAGGGGCTCCGCCGCGGGGAGATCGACGGCGCCTGGGCCCCTCCGCTCGTGGCGGCGCGGGCCGAGGCGCTCGGGGCCCGGATCCTGGCGCGACCGGTGCGCCGTGGCTCCGTCCGCTGCCGCTCCGCGTTGCTGGTGCGGAGCAGCTCGGCGATGCAGCTGGAGACGCTGGGCGGAAGCACCGTGGCCTGGGTCGACCGCACCTCGCTCGCCGGGCACCTGCTCGCCCTGGGCTGGCTCCGGGAGCGGGGGCTGGATCCGGCGCGGCTCTTCGGACAGCAGCTGTTCCTCGGCAGCTACCAGGCGGTGGTCGAGGCGCTCCTCGCCGGCGAGGCGGATCTCGCGGCGCTCTTCGCCCCTCCCGAGGGCCACGACCTCCGCCAGGCGGTGGAGGAGGTCGCTCCCGGACGCAGCGCCGAGGTGCGGGTGCTCGCCTGCACCATGCCCGCCCTGCACGATGCCTGGGTGGTCGCGGCGCACGTCAGCGTGGCCGAGGCGCTCCGCCTCGAACGGGGCCTGCTCTCGCTTCGCGAGCTCCCCGAGGGAACGGCGCTGCTCCGAGACGTCCTGCGGGCAGAGCGGCTGGAGCGGGCCCCGGAGCTCGGACACCGCGAGCTGTTCGGCCGCGGTCTCAGCGATGTGACGTTTCCGTTGCGAGTCGAAACGTCCGCTTGAATCGGCCCCGCGGCCCTTGATACGTCACGCAGCGGACGATGACCCTTCCTGCCGGGACCGGGATGCGCCTGGGATCCGCGTTGCGATCGTGGGCGGGGCCCAGCCTGCTGGTCGGTGCGGTCGCGACGCTGGTCGACGTCCTGGTGCTGCTGGCCGCCGTGCGCTGGCTGCACGCGTCCACCTTCGCCGGGGCGATCCTCGGCGTGGCCGTGGGCAGCACCGTCGCCTTCGTCGGGAACCGGCGCTTCGCCTTCCGCGACTCGGCCACCGACTGGTTCCCCGAGGCGCGACGGTTCGTGCTCGGGACCGTCGCGGGGATGCTCCTCCACGGCGCTCTGGTGCGTGCGCTGGCGGACGGGGCGGGAGTCCCGCTGGTGCTGGCCAAGCTCGTCTCGGACGTGTGCGTCTTCACCTTCGGCCAGCTGCTGCTGCTCCGGTTCTTCGTGTTCCCGGTACGGAGCCGGCCACGCGCCAGCGGCCCCGCGCGGTCGCCCCGCTGGAGCGTCCGGAAGGGACGGATCGCCGCGCCCTCGGCCCGCGTGGGCTGACGGGGCGGGCCGGGCCCTCGGGCGCGGTCGGGATTCGACGACGCCTCCCGGGCCGGCTCCGCTCGCCTCGGCTCAGGAGACGATCGGCTCCTGGTCGCCGTCGGCGCGCTCCTCACCACTCGAGCGGAGCAGCACCGCCAGGGCGCGCGCCTGCACCTCGCTGCCACAGCGGTACTCCTGCACCTTCCCGTTCGTCTCGATGCGGAGGATCCACATGTCCTCGTCGCGGATGAGCGTCGGGAGCTCGGCGGTGTCGGAGGCTTCGTCCATGTGCTTCGCGCCGCCCGACATCGAAAGCAGATGGCGTGCCGGGCGTCCGGCTTGGAACACCCCCGGGAGAACGGGAGGTTACGTTCCGGCGTCCCTGGTGCCCGAGTGACGCCCTGCAGACAGTGCTATGCAAACTTTGCAACACCATCCTCCCACTCCCACGCACTCCGGTACCCACCCAGCCGCTGAGCCCGCTCGACCAGCCGCGCGTAGAACGGATGGCCCCCGAGCGTCGCGCTGTCCCCCACCACGAAGGCGTGCACCTTCGCCCGGGTGAGCGCGACGTTCATCCGCCGCAGGTCCTGGAGGAAGCCCAGCTCGCCGCGGCCGTTGCTGCGCACGCAGCTGATCAGCACCGCCTCGGCCTCGCGGCCCTGGAACGCATCGACCGTGTCGACCTCGATGCCCAGCGGCTCCAGCGCGGGCGCGAGCAGCGCGACCTGGGCGCGGTAGGGAGTGACGACGGCGATCTGCTCCGGGGCGAGCCCCGCCCGGGCGAGCGCCTGGGCCCGGGCGAGGATCACCTCCGCCTCGCCGGGGTTGCCGAGGCTCTCGCTCCCCTCGGGCGCCACCTCGTCCCATCCCTTGCCCGCGGTGTCGAGGAAGAGGAGCGGGGGAGCATCGAGCGCCGCGCCGGGAAGCAGCGAGGCCAGCGTCCTGCTCGCCACGCTCGGTGCAGCGCGCAGCTCGCCGCCGTAGAAGGCCTGGGAGGGCAGCTCCATGAGCTCGGCGTTCATCCGGTACTGCTCGCGGAGCATCTGTCGGACCGGCTCGCCGTGCAGCGCGAGGAGCCGCTCGAAGAGGCTGGTGGAGAGGCCGGCCGCGGCCGCCTCGGGGGAGATGATCGTGGGCGGGAGCTGACGGTGATCGCCAGCCAGGACCACCCGGTCGGCGCGGAGGAAGGCGAGCAGGGTGAGCGGCTCGGTGGCCTGGGTGGCCTCGTCCACCAGCGCCAGCGGGAAGTGGAGCGCGGAGAGCGGCGGGCCTCCGAGGGCGGTCAGCGTCGCGCACAGCACGTCCGCTCCGTCGAGCACGTCGCGGATCGCCTTCCGCTCCAGCGCCCGCGCCTCGTCGAAGAGCGCCCGGGCCTCGGCCTGCGCGGAGCGGGCGTTGGCGAACCGCTCGCGACTCCGGCCCCGGGTCCGCTGCCGTCGGGCGTGGCCGAGGAGCGCGAAGGCCTCGTCGAACAGGTTCCGGGCGAGCTGGCGGTCGGGGTGTCGTTCCACCTGGACGTCGAGCGTGTGCTCCAGCAGGCGGGGCGAGACCCGGGCCGGATGCCCCACCCGGACCGCGCGGAGACCCTGGCCCAGGCACAGGTCGACCAGGTGATCCACCGCGGCATTGCTCGCGGCGGTGCAGAGGATCCGCCCATGCCGCTCGACCGCGCGCCGCGCGACCTCGGCGAGCACCGTGCTCTTCCCGGTGCCCGGGGGGCCGTGGACGCAGAACAGGTCGAGCGCGGAGAGCGCCCGGTCCACCGCCGTCCGTTGCTCGGGGTTGAGCCCGGCGGAGGGCTCGAGCTTGCCCTCGGGCTGGAAGGAAGGCGCCTCGGTGCCGAGAAGCAGTCGCTGCACCCTGAGCAGGGGGCCTCGGTCGGCGCCGCCCACCTCGGCGACGGCGGCGTCGGTGCGGGCGAAGGTGACGTCGTCGGACACGAGATCCAGCACCAGGCGGCCGCTCCGGACGAAGTCGGGCGGCGGGCGATCGAAGGCGAGCGTGACCCGATCACGGCCGCCGCGCGCCACCAGGGCGCGCTCGGGTGGGGCGACCTCCGTGCGCCGGGGCCGGGCCTGCACCACGTCTCCCGGGTGGAACGGGTTGCGCCACGGAGCTCCTCCGGCGCGCGCCAGCGTCACCAGGAACCTCCCTCCGAGCCCCACGTCCTCCTCGGTCGCCTCGAGGTCGGCGGCGGACAGACCCCGGGCCTCGCGCTCGGGCTGGTCCAGCGTGCTCCGCTCGAGCTCCAGCCGCTGCTCCTCCGCGCGCCGCTCGAGCGCGAGCAGGCGGCGCAGGTGCTGGAAGTGCTCCGGACCGGACGGGTCGGCGGCCATGCCCCATCCTGCCAGAAGCGAGGAGGCGGCCCGCCTGATCCCCCCGGTCAGTCCGACTTGCGAGCGATCACCCCGACCCGCGTCATCTCCGCGCCTGCCGCCTTGACCAGATCGGCCATGAAGGTCTGGAGGTTCTCGGGATTGGTCGTCTGGCTCTGGCCACCCCAGATGAGCTTCCCCTGGCGCACGTCGTAGACCAGCGTCTCGACCCGCACCACCGTGTCGGTCACCACGTAACCGGGGCTGTACGCGCTCGACCAGCCGTAGCCGTAGTACGGACCGAGACCTCCGTACGGCCCGGGCCCCATGTACGACGGCGGGACGTAGGTCTGCTCCTTGTTGACCGCCATCGGGCGCAGGATGAACACCGCCGCCGCTCCCGAGTCCTTGAGCGCCGCGAGCGCCTTCTCCCGATCGTCGACCTGATCGAGCGGGATCAGGGTGAAGGAGGGGATTGGCCGCAGCCCGCGCTTCTGCAGCTCCTCGGCGAGCGCGTCCTCCCCGGATCGCCGGGTGCTCTCCGAGCGGGCCATGACCATCGGCACCACCAGGTCCCCCTGCTTGACCTGGAGCGGCGCCGCATCCGGGTCCTTCCAGGTGTTCACGAACTTGGTGCTCGCGGTGCAGGCGGCGACGGCGAGCAGCAGCGCTCCCGCGGTGGCGAACCTCGACGAGCGGCAGACCATGGGGTTCCTCCGGAGTCCTTTGTCGCCCACGCTAGCGTCGTGTCCGGCAGGGAACGCCAGGGATTCGACCGTGGACGAAAGGGGCATTGACCGCGGCGGGAGACCCGGTGAGGCCCCGGCCCGGGTTGCAGAGCGCCGGGGAGGGGCCTATGGCCTGCCGATGTCCGCTCCCGGCCGACCGAACCGGCTCATCGCCGAGTCGTCCCCCTACCTGCGCCAGCACGCCACGAACCCGGTGGACTGGTACCCCTGGGGGCCGGAGGCGCTGGAGCGGGCCCGGACGGAGCAGCGGCCCATCCTCCTCTCCATCGGCTACTCCGCCTGCCACTGGTGCCACGTGATGGCCCACGAGTCCTTCGAGGACCCGGAGACCGCACGGCTGATGAACGCCGGGTTCGTGAACGTGAAGCTGGACCGGGAGGAGCGGCCGGACCTCGATCAGGTCTACCAGGGCGTGGTGCAGCTGATGGGCACACAAGGGGGATGGCCGCTCACGGTCTTCCTCACCCCGGAGCTGGTCCCGTTCTACGGAGGGACGTACTTCCCGCCCGAACCGCGGCACGGGCTGCCCTCCTTCCGGATGCTCCTGGAGGCGCTGTCGCGTGCCTGGACCGAGGAGCGGACGAAGGTGGAGGAGCAGGCCGTCGAGTTCCGGAAGGGGCTCCGGCAGCTCGCGACGTACGGGCTCGGCACGCTGGTGACGCCGGTGTCGGGCGACGACGTGGCCGGGGCGGGACGGGCGCTCGCCCGCGCCCTGGACCCCGTGGAGGGCGGCTTCGGAGGCGCACCGAAGTTCCCGAACACGATGGACCTGGCGCTGCTGCTCCGTGCGTGGCGGCGGAGCGGGAACCCCGCGCTCCGCGAGGGAGCGCTGCACACGCTGGATCGGATGGTGACCGGGGGCATCCACGACCAGCTGGGCGGCGGGTTCCACCGTTACAGCGTGGACCGCTTCTGGCGGGTGCCGCACTTCGAGAAGATGCTCTACGACAACGCGCTGCTGCTGCACCTCCTCGCCGAGGCGCAGCAGGTCTCGCCCCGCAGGGAGTGGGTCGAGAGCGCGGACGCGCTGGTGGGCTGGCTCGGCCGGGAGATGACCGACGCAGCCGGAGCATTCCACGCCACCCAGGACGCGGACAGCGAGGGCGAGGAGGGGAAGTTCTTCGTGTGGAGCCCGGCCGAGCTGGAGGCGGTGCTCGGCGCGGAGGACGGTCCTCGCGCCGCGAGGGCGTACGGGGTGACCTCCGCGGGCACGTTCGAGCACGGGCGGAGCGTGCTGGAGCGCCGCGTGCCCCTGGTGGACCTGGCGCGGGAATGGCAGACCACGGAGGACCAGGCCCGTCTCTGGCTCGCGTCGGTCCGCGCCCGGCTCCTCGCCGACCGCTCCCGGCGAATCCCTCCCGGGCGCGACGACAAGATCCTCGCCGGATGGAACGGGCTGGTGATCCGCGGCCTGGCCTTCGCCTCGCGGGTGTTCGAGCGGCCGGCGTGGGCGGAGGGCGCCGCCCGGGCCGCCGCGGCGGTGCTGGACCGGCAGCTCCGGGGCGACCGGCTGTTCCGCGTCTACCAGGACGGGACGGCCAAGGTGGACGCCTTCCTCGAGGACTGGGGCGGTCTGGCCTCGGGTCTGGTCGCGCTGTACCAGGCGACGTTCGAGCCGCGCTGGCTCGAGGGCGCGACGCATCTGTCCGACCTCGCGCAGGAGCGCTTCTGGGACCCCGGGCAGAGCGCCTACCGGACGGCGCCGCGCGGGCAGGCAGATCTCGTGGTGGAGGCCTACGCGCTCCACGACAACGCGGTCCCGTCGGGCGCGAGCCTGCTCACCGAGGCGAACCTCGTCCTCGCGGCGCTCACCGGACGGCGCACGTTCCTGGATCGGGCGGAGGCGTACCTGTCGCGGATGCGCGACGCGGCGCTGGCGAACCCCTTCGCCTACGGCCACCTCTGGTGCGCGGCGGACCTTCTGGCCGACGGGGCGCCCGACGTCGCGCTGGTGGGTGCCGAGCGCGGGCGAGCTCCGTTCCGGGCGCTGCTGGGAAGGACCTATGCACCGACGCTCTCGGTGGCGGCGTTCGATCCGGCCGCGGTTCCGGAGGCTCTGACGGAGATCGCCGAGGGAAAGACCGCAGCCGGCGCGGACCTCGCCGCCTACCTGTGCCGGAACTTCACCTGCACGCTCCCGGTGCGATCGGTCGAGGAGCTGGAGAAGGAGCTGCGAGGCTCCGGGCTGCTGGCGCGCTCCGCGCCGGAGCGCTCGTCCGACGAGGACTGAGCGCCGGGGCGCGAACGGGGTGGACACCGTGGCCGAGCGGTGCGGACGTGCTGCCGGGCGGCCTGTCTGCCCCGGTGGGAGGAGGCCGCGCCGGCGTCGCGCTCTACTTCGACGCGCCGGAGTCGTTCGACGCCGGCGCCACGGCGATGGTCCGGGCCTGCGCGGCCAGCTCCAGCACCTTGTCCACCGGGCGGAGCACGGTCATCACCGTCTCGGACCCGCGGCCGCCAGCCTGCGAATCCACGCTGGTGGCGAATCGCCGCACGAAGATGCCCAGCGGGGCGCCGTCCGCGGTGTAGGCCAGCGAGCCGACGTAGCCGGAGCTCTCGCCGTCCGTGACGTAGTACGGCGCCGGCCCCCGCACGGAGGCCCGCACCTCCCCGGTCGCCACCGCGAGCGCCCGGCTGCCGAGCTTTCCCAGCCGCCCGAGCACGAAGATGCGGGTCAGCAGGGGCACCGTGCCCGCGCGCGGCTTGAGGGTGATCGCCGGCAGCTTCAGGCCGGGATCACGCGGCCGGACGAAGGCCAGATCGAGATCACTGTCCTTCAGGACCACCGCCGCGTCCAGCTCCGTCCCGTCCTCGAGCAGGATGACCGTCTCCTTCACCTCGGACTCGAACGTCACGCGCTGGCGCTGGGCGTCCACCATGCGCCGGAGCGCACCGCTCGGATCGATGCTGGCCGCGGTGACCACGGTGAGGCCGGAGGGCTCGATGATCACTCCCGGGACCTCCGTCTTCTGCTCGTGCTCCTGCCCCCCCGCCTTGAGCTTCAGCACGAGGCGGAGCGTCACCACGGCCTTCCCGTTCTGCTCGGCGGCGGCGCGCGCCGTCGTCTCGAGGTCGGGCGGCGCGCCGAGGAGCAGGGGGAGGAGGACGGTGAGGCCGGAGACGCTCATCGGGTCGCCTCCTTCGGGCTGGCCCAGGTGGGCTGGATCTCGACGAAGACCGTCCCCACCCCACGGCGCACGAAGAAGACCACCTCGCCCGGCTTCTTCTGCTCGATGGGTCTGAGCACCTGCTCCAGCTCCTTCACGTCCCGGACCGTCTTTCCATCCACCGCGAGCACCAGGTCATCGGAGCGGAGCCCTCCCACCGACGCCCAGCCGCCGGCATCGACCTGGCTCAGCAGCGCTCCGGCCATCTCCCGGGGCCAGCGCCGCTTGACCCGGTCCAGATAGGAGATGTCGCGGGCCCGGAACTCGAGGGCCACGTCCTCGTACACGCGGAGCTCGTTCTCCAGCCGGGGTGCTTCCTTGAGCGTCACCGTGAGCTCGATGGCCTTTCCGTCGCGCAGCACCGCCAGCACCGCCTTGCTCTGGGGCTGATAGGCGCGCAGGAGGGCGGCGAACACGTCCGCGTCCTGCGGCTCGCTCGCCTCCACCAGAGCGTCGTCCACCTTGGTCACCACGTCGCCGACGCGCAGCCCGCTCGCGTCCCCGTCGGGGAGGATCTGGGTGACCCGGGCGCCCTTGCGTCCCTTGTATCCCAGGGCGGTGGCGAGCTTGGGGGAGAGCACCTGCGTGCTGACCGGGAGCCACCCCCGCCGCGCCTCCTGCGCCGGCTCCTGGGGAGGCCGGATGCCCACCTCCACCAGGGTGAGCAGCTTCTCCGCCCCGCGCTCGAACCCGACCACCGCCGGGACCGGCGCCTTCGCCGTGCGGACCAGGCTGGCGGTGGCGCTCGCCAGCGCCTCGGGCGAGTCGATCGGCTTGCCGGCGAGGGACACCAGGACGTCGTCCCGGCGCAGCGAGGGAACGGCCTTGTCCGCGGGGCCACCGGGCCGCAGCGTGCCCACCAGCACGCCACGGGTGTCGGGTCGCTGCAGCTCGATCGCCTCGACGCGGGTCAGCCGCCGGCCGGTCATGCCCCACTCCTTGAACTCGACCTCCCGGCCGCGCGCCGCGTCCCGCTCCAGCGGCGAGAGCTCGAGGTCGAGCTGCTTCGTTCCGCGGAAGATCTGGAGCCGCAGCGGCTTGCCGGGCGGCTTCTGGAGCAGCTCGTTGGTGAACGCCGGGAGCTGGGTCTCGAAGCGGACCGTCACCGGCCGCCCCGCGACCGAGGTGATGCGATCGCCGGGCCGGATGCCCGCCCACTCCGCCGGGGTCGCCGGGAGCACGCTCGAGACGAGCACGCCGGGGGCGGATGCCGGCGCGTCCTTGAGCAAGGGCTGGAAGCTCATCCCGCTCCAGGCGCGCTCCACCTTCCCGCGCGCGATGAGCTGCTGGGCGACGGCGCGGGCCAGACCGGAGGGGATCGCGGCGGCGAGCCCCATGACCAGCTCGTTGATCCCCACCATCTCGCCCTGGAGGTTCACCAGCGGCCCGCCGGAGTTGCCGGGGAAGATCTGCGCGTCGTGTCCGATCCACTTCACCACCGAGCCCACGTTCTCGCCCTCGAGCTCGATGGGCCTGGGGATGCGCAGGTCCACGCTGGCCACGATGCCGCGGGTGACCGCCTGCGAGAGCGCGAGCGGACAGCCCATGGCCAGCACCGTATCGCCGACCCGGACCGCATCCGAGTCGCCGAAGACGGCCGTGGGGAGAGGGG
>Ga0335082_10004544_pt1 | contig 15143 bp, 14 predicted proteins | sample Lox_Sample_41_FD_206718 | JGI IMG/M metagenome (GOLD analysis project Ga0335082, IMG submission 206718) | Soil microbial communities from Loxahatchee National Wildlife Refuge, Florida, United States - Lox_Sample_4.1 | ecosystem: Environmental > Terrestrial > Soil > Wetlands | place: USA...
GAGCGCCTTGGCGATCTCGCCCAGCATCGCCTTGGCGTCGCCGAACAGCATCAGCGTGTTCTCGGCGGTGTAGAGCTCGTTGTCGATGCCGGCGAAGCCGGGGTTCATCGAGCGCTTGATGGCGAGGCACATCTTTGCCTTGTCGGCGTCGATGATCGGCATGCCGTAGATCGGGCTCGACTTGTCGTGGCGCGCGGCCGGGTTCACCACGTCGTTGGCGCCCACCACCAGCACCACGTCGGTCTGCGGCAGGTCGCGGTTGATGTCGTCCATCTCGACCAGCGACTCGTAGGGGATGTCGGCCTCGGCCAGCAGCACGTTCATGTGGCCGGGCATGCGCCCGGCCACCGGGTGGATCGCGAACTTCACGTCGATGCCGCGCTTGGTGAGCTGGTCGTAGACCTCGCGCAGCCGGTGCTGCGCCTGCGCCACGGCGAGCCCGTAGCCCGGCACCACCACGACGCGCGCGGCGTGCTCGAGGTAGTCGGCCGCGTCGTTCGCCGTCGCGCTCTTCACCGGCCGCGCTTCGCCGGTGGCGGCGGCCACCTGCACCTGCCCGAAGGCGCCGAACAGCACGTTGGTGAAGGAGCGGTTCATGGCGCGGCACATGATCACCGAGAGGATGAAGCCCGAGGAGCCGTCGAGCGCGCCGGCGGTGATCAGCAGCTTGTTGTCGAGCACGAAGCCCATCGCGACCGCGGCGAGTCCGGCGTAGGAGTTGAGCAGCGAGATCACCGTCGGCATGTCGGCGCCACCGATCGGGATGATCAGGAGGACGCCGAAGAGCAGCGAGAGACCGACGATCACCGGGAACAGCATCCAACGCGTCGGATCGATGACCAGCCAGACGCCGGAGGCGACGGCGATGCCGAGCAGCGTCAGGTTGATGAGGTTCTGCCGCGGATAGGTGATCGGCCGGGTCGGGATCACCTCCTGCAGCTTGCCCGCCGCCATCAGGCTCCCGGTGAAGGTCAGGAACCCGAGCAGCACCTCGATCGCGATCGCGCCGGTTCGGAACGGCGTCAGCGCGCCCTCCGGGAGCCAGAGCGCGTACTTCGCGGTGCCGACCAGGCCGGCTGCGAGGCCGCCGAAGGCGTGCGAGAGCGCGGTCCGCTGCGGCACGGCGGTGAGCGGCACGCGCGAGAGCGGAATGCCGGCGATCGTGCCGACGGCGACCGCGATCGCGATCCAGCCGAAGCCCACGATCTCCGGGTAGAGCAGCGTGCCGAAGATCGCCGCCGCCATGCCGGCGACGCCGGCCGCCACGCCGCGCCGCGCGGTCTTCGGCTGGTTCAGCCAGCGAAGCGAGAAGACGAAGAGACCCGCCGCGAGCAGGTAGCTGATCTGCGTCAGCGCGAACCTCATCGGCCGGGTCCCCGCTCCTTGAACATCTTCAGCATCCGGTCGGTGATCAGGAAGCCGCTCACGATGTTGGTGACCGAGGCAGCGACCGCGACCGTCCCGAGCACGGTCGCGAAGGTGGTCTTCTGCTCCCCCGCGATCAGGATCGAGCCGACGACGGCGATCGCGGAGATGGCGTTGGTGAGGGACATCAGCGGCGTGTGCAGCAGCCGCGAGACGTTCTGGATCACCTGGAAGCCCACGAAGGTCGCGAGCATGAAGACGAAGAGCATCGACCAGAGGTCGAGCCCCCCCGATTGGCTCATGGCGGCCCTCCCGAAGGTGCGGCGCGCGGCAAGATAGGGTAAAGAGGCCGGCCTTTCGACGTGAGCGCGGCGGGAGGGTGCGATGGAGTGGTGGCACGCGGCCTTGCTGGGCCTGGTCGAGGGGGTGACCGAGTACCTGCCGGTGAGCTCGACGGGGCACCTGATCCTGGTCTCGAGCCTGCTCGGCCTCGACACGCCCGCGCACAAGGAGGCGCTCGACGCCTTCGAGATCGCGATCCAGGGCGGCGCGATCCTCGCGGTGGTGGGGCTCTATCGGGCCCGCGTGCTGCAGATGCTGCGCGGCCTCGCCGGTCGCGACCCCGTCGGACTGCGCCTGCTCGGCAACCTCGCGCTCGGCTTCGCGCCCGCCGCCGTGCTCGGCCCCTTCCTCGAGAAGCCGATCGACCGCTACCTCTTCCGCCCGCTGCCCGTGCTGCTCGCGCTCGTCGTCGGCGGCGTCTGGATGATCTGGCTCGACCGCCGCAAGCAGGGCAATCCGCAGGGCCGTCGAATCGACCAGCTCGACCGCCGCCACGCCCTCGCGATCGGCCTCTTCCAGTGCCTCGCGATGTGGCCGGGCACCTCGCGCTCGATGGTGACGATCGCGGGCGGCCTGATCCTCGGCCTGCGCGTGCGCGACGCGGCCGAGTTCTCGTTCCTGCTCGGCGTGCCGACGCTCGGCGCCGCCTGCGTCTACAAGCTCGCGAAGAACCTGCTCGCGGCGCACGCGGGCACCGCGCCGAGCCTGTTCGCGGTGCTCGGTCCGGCGCCGGTCGCGCTCGGATTCGCCGTCGCGGCCGTCTCCGCGGTGTTCGCGGTGCGCTGGCTGGTCGACTTCCTGCAGCGCTCCGGGCTCGCGCCGTTCGGCTACTACCGCATCGCCCTGGCCGGAGTGCTCGGCGCGCTCTCCCTCGCGGGTGTCGTCAGCCTCAGCCGATGAGCGAGCGCGAGAGCCTGGCGCGCGCGCGGCGCGCGCAGAGCCCGGCGCACGCGAGGGCCAGCGCCCCTTCGCTCGCGGCGGACGGCTCGGGCGCCACCCAGGCCCCATCGTCGCCCGCGTGGGTGCCGGTGCCCGCGAACGTGCGGCCGTCGGCCGAGACCACCGGACCGGACGACAGCAGCCAGCCGGAGAGATCGTTGCCCTGATCGGCGAGGACGCCGCGAAGATCGCGCACCCCGTGCTGCGCATCCCAGACGAAGGCGGCCGGATTCTGTCCGTTCTCGACACAGAGGCCCACCTGGATCGACCCGTCGCCTGAGAGCGAGGTGGTCTCGCAGCCGTCGAAGCCCGGGAGCACGCCGAGGCCCACGATGCCGTTCACGGCGTCCCAGCGAAATGCGTGCGAGAACTGGCTGTTGCCCGCGTCCGAGTCGCCGGCCACGACGGCGCCGTCCTCCGAGATGTAGAAGGCGAAGCTCTCGGTCTGGCCGCTCGGGACGCCGAGGCTCTGGACGTCGTTCGCGGCGTCCCAGCGGACGGCGACGGAGGTCGTCTTATCGCTCGAGTCGCAGATGCCCGTCACGAAGGAGCCGTCGCGCGAGGCCGCGGTCGGGCTGCAGTAGGGGAACGACGTCGAGAGCGGCGTCAGCGCCTCCATGCCGTTCACCGCGTTCCAGCGAAACCCCTGCGAGGTGGAGAAGTCCGACGGGGCGCTCACGCCGATCACCACCGTGCCGTCGGAGGAGAGTCCCGAGATGAGGCTCTGCGTCGTGTTCGGGAGGTCGCCGAGCCCCTGGATGCCGCCGATCGGGTCCCAGCGGAAGGCCTGGTTGATCGTCATGTCCTCGGAGGCGCAGTCGCCGGCGATCACCGATCCGTCGAAGGAGATGATGTTCGAGCGGTCGAGGAAACAGACCGGCGCATCGGGGAGGGAGCCGAGATCCTGGATGCCGCCCACCGCGTCCCAGCGGAACACCGAGCTGTCTCCGGAGGGAAAGTCGCAGACCCCGGTCACGACCGAGCCATCCCCGGAGACCGACGCCGTCAAGCAGGCGGCCGAGCCCGCGAGGAAGCCGAGACCCTGCGCTCCCTGCGCGTCCCAGCGCACGGGCTCGGTCTGGTGAGCCGACTCGCAGTATCCGCCCACCGCGCTCCCGTCGCTCGAGATCGCGCTCACGAAGCACGTGTCGCCGCTGTGGAGGGGATCGAGCGGGCGGAAGACCGTGGCCGGAGCTGCCACGGCGCTGGAGCCCGTGATCAGCGGCGAGAGGAGGCTGCCGATGACGAGAGCGGCCGCTCTGCAGCGAGGCAGGCTCATCGCGACGCTCCCGCGGACCATGCTATTCCGCTCGCCGCGCCGGCGTCAAGCACGCTTCTGTGTCGGCCCGCGTCCGCGCGCGCCGGCCTCGAGCAGCCGCTTGATCTCGGCCACCTCGCGCTCGACCGATCGCTGCCACCAGCCGCGCACCAGCAGGTCGTGGACCGCGCCGAGAGGCCCCCAGCCGAGCTCGAGCTCCTCGACGTGCGTGACGCGCGCGCCTTCGGCCGCCGGCTCGATCTCGAACCAGTTGTGCATCCCCCGCGGCATCCCGTGCTCGAGCGTCACATCGATGCGCGAGGGGCGCGTCCAGCGGTAGCGGGTGACGACCGAGCCGTGGGCGAAGCCCAGGAAGGTCCCGTCCTCCCGCGCGATTTGACCGTCTTCGGTGTCGGCCAGCTTGACGACGGCGCGCAGCTTGGTGTCGGCCTTCAGGTACTGGACCGGATCGAGCACGAAGTCGAAGACATCGCCGGCGGTGACGCCCCGCACGACCGCGCTGCCTTCGCCGCGGATCACGTCGGGGGCCAGACCGCCGTGGTGACCGAGCTCGGGGGCAGGCGGAGCATGCGCGGCGAGAGGCGGTCGGGCGAGTCGGCTGGGAGCTCGACCCCGTTCTCGGTCTCCGAGCTGCGCACCAGCCGGGGCGGGCCGCCGATCGCGTCGTCGGCTCCCCCGACGAGGGCCCAGCGCGCATCGCTCGCGGTGTTGATCAGCACCGCCGTGATCGCGCCCGAGGTCGGATCGAGATAGGCGGAGACGAGGACCTGTGCGTCGGGGCAGCTCGCCTCGATGCGCTGCGCGCCGGGGCGCACGAAGCGGGTGAACTGGCGCAGCGTCCAGTACTTCGGCGTGACGGTGTAGTCGCCCGTGCCGGCGGCCGTCGGGATCACCACCAGGGCCTCGCCGGGGCCGCCGGGGCGGTAGAGGTTCCACATCACGTACATGCTCGCGCCGTTCACGAGGGCCTGGTGGATCAGCTGCGCCTGCGCGAGCGCCTCGTCCCAGGTGCCGTAGCCGACGCCCGTCGTGTTCGAGAACTCGGTCACCCAGAGCGGCAGGCGCTGCGGCGCGCTCGCGGCCACCTGCGCGATCTCGCCGGGCACCTGGTCGATGTCGTAGTAGCCGTACTGGTAGAGATGAAACGCCACCGCCTCGAGGAGACTCGACGCGGTCGGCTTCGCCAGGAGCGAGGGGAGGTAGAGCGTCGCGAAGTTGGCGAGAGCGGTGTCGGGGCCCACGAGGCGCACCGCGTGGCTGTCCGCCACCAGGCGCTTGGCGATGGTCTCGGCGGTGCTCGCGTACGTCGCCGGCGTGTAGGTGTTCGCGTCCCAGGGCGAAGCGGACTCCGGCTCGTTCTGGATCGAGAGCCAGTCGAGCGGATGTCCGTCGGCCTCGAGGTAGGAGAGATACACCGAGAAGAACTCGGCGAGCTCCGCGTCCATGCCGGGCTTGAGCGTCCCGCCGCAGCACTCCTGATCGGTGGTCTTCATCCACGCCGGCGGCGTCCACAGCGCGCCGAGGAGCTTCGGCTGGCCGCGCGCGAAGATCTGGTCGACCTGCCACAGGTGGTCGTCCGGACGGACGAAGCCGGCCGGATTCACGTGCTCGGGATCGTCGTCGTCGTTGACCGGCTCCATGTCCGGTCGCGGCTTGATGCGCACCACTGACGGCTGGAGATCGCCGAACACCAGGTCCATCACCTGGCTGCGGCCCGGCTCGGTCATCGCGCGCAGCGAGCTCTCGTCGGCGGCCGACCCGCCGATGCCGTCGATCGTCTGATCCACCTGCGCCGGATCGATCGTCACCCAGACGGGGGGCGCGGGGCGGAAGGTGCTCGGCGGGCACTGCGCCGCCGGAAGCGCGGCGAGCGCGAGCAGCAGCGGGAGCAGGAGCCGGATCGGCGCGGGGAGCCGCATCGCGGCGGAACGTAGCCGCCGGCCGGCCCCCGGTCAGGCCCCGGCTCAGAGCTTGGGCGGGTCGCCGCCGCCCGGCCGCGTCGAGGTCTGCAGCGAGCTACCGCCCTCGAAGAAGTTCTCGTCGCGCAGCAGCGGCAGTGCCGCCTGGGCGATCGGATCGGCGGCGAAGCGGCGCTGGATCGCGCCGTCCTCGAGGTGGTTCGCGAGCGCGATCAGGATCATCGCCTGGTCGAGCGCGAGATCGACGCGCGCCACCATGCCGCTCCTGGGATCCACCGCGTCGTAGAAGCCGTAGTCCCCGTACACGTCGTAGCGCCGGGCGAGCTCGCGCAGGTTCGCGATCGCCTCGCGCGGCGTCACCGCCAGCGCCAGGGCCGCGGCGTGCGGAGTGACGGCATCGCTGCGATACCCCTGGAAGCCGAGCGGCGGAACCCCGTGCTCGGCGTAGCGCTCCCCGCTCGGCTGCCAGCTCGGCGACATTCCCCACACCGGGAGCCCCAGGTCCTCGAGCGCGTAGCGCCGCTGCACCTCGGCGTGCACCTCGTCGTTGCGCCCGAGGCTCGACGGCGCGTAGCGGCGCTCGTCGAGCACGAGCACCGGCATCAGCGCCTCGAACATGCTGCCGCCCCACGACGGGACGTAGTGCAGACCCTTCCACTGGTAGTAGGCGCTGGGCCACGGGTGCACGCGCGCCGGCTCGACGTGTGCGGCGGCGTCGGATGCGATTCCCGGCGGCGGCGGCGTGCGGCTCATCGCGAACCAGTGCTCGGCCGGCACGTCGCCCTTGCCGATCGCGACGAGGCTGCCGAGCCGCGCCTCGGTGTAGAACACCCCGTAGTGGTACGGCGAGCGCTGCTCCGGGCCGACGTACTCTCCGTGCGACATCAGCTTGCGGCGCGCGTCGTAGAAGCGGCCGAAGTCGCGCGCGGCGAGCCAGGCGCTGCAGCGCTCGTCGAGCTGCGGGAAGCTCGAGCGCGCCACCATGAAGCCCGCGGCCAGCCACGAGGAGTCGACGAACGAGACGAAGTCGCTGGTGCGCTCGAGCGTGGTCGTGTCGTAGAAGTTGAACGGGAAGCCGTGCCAGGTCTCGAGCCGGTCGATCGAGTCGAGCGCCGCCGTGAGGCGGGCGAGCGCCTCGCTCTCGGGGATCAGCCCGAGCTCGTGAGCCGCGACGATGGCGATCAGATAGAGGCCGAGGTCGCTGGCGCTCGCGTAGTCGCCGATCTTGGCGTCGGCGGCATCGAGCGAGGCGCCGAAGCGCACGTGGTTGATCGGGAGGCCGTTCTCGCGATCGGAGAGCGCCGCGAGGCCGCGCCATGTGTCGCGCGCCAGGCGCTTCAGGAACTCGTCGTCGTCCGTCGGCAGCGTGCCGCGGTCGACCAGCAGCCGCTCGGGCCAGCCCGCGAGCCGCGAGCGGACGTAGGGCTTCGCCGCGTCGCGCCCGCCGAGCGCGGCCTCGAGCGCCTCCTTGCGCGGCGCCCGCACGGTGGTGGGCTGTCGTTGCAGCGGCGAGGAGCTCGGCGCGCAGGCGAGCGCGGCGCTCAGCACGACGGCGAGAATCGGCCACACGGCGGAGCTGTAGCGCGCGCGGCGCGCCGCCGCCGCGCGCTCAGCCGGCCGCACCGGGCAGCTCGACCTCGAAGCACGTGCCACCGCCCGCGCGGGCGAGGCAGCGCACCTCGCCGCAGTGCCGACGGGCGATGCGGCGCACCAGGGCGAGGCCGAGCCCGATCCCGCTGCCGGTCTCGCGGCTTCCGGGCGGGCGATAGAACGGCTCGAAGATGCGCTCGCGCTCCGCCTCCGGAACGCCCGGACCGCGGTCCTCGACGAGCAGCCGCGCGCCGCGCGGCCGGAGCGGCGAGACCGAGACCTCGACCGACGAGCTGCCGCCGTGACGGCGCGCGTTCTCGAGGAGGTTGCGGGCGAGGCGCCGCAGCATGCGCGGCTCGCCCGCGAGCCGAACCGGCTCCCCGGCGACCTTGGCGCCGGTGCGCGCAGCCTCCTCGGCCACCAGCGCGAGCAGATCGACGTCCTCCACCTGCTCCAGCGCGGGCTGCGCATCGAGTCGGCTCGCCAGCAGGAGCTCGCCGATCAGGTCGTCCAGCTCCGCGATGTCGCGCTCGATGCCGGCGCGCAGCGCGGGCCGCGCGTCTCCGGCCGCGAGCTCGACGGCCATGCGGATGCGCGCGAGCGGCGAGCGCAGCTCGTGCGAGGCGCTGGCCAGGAGCGTCCGCTGCGCCGCGACGAGCTGTCCGATGCGGCTCGCGGCGCGGTTGAAGCTGCGCGCCAGATCCGCCACCTCGTCGCGCCCTTCGACCTCGACGCGCGCCGCCAGATCGCCCGAGCCCAGCGCGTCGACCCGCTGCTGCAGCCTCTCGAGCCGCCGCGTGAGCCGTCGCACCAGCGGGTAGGCCCCGATGGCGACCGCCGCGGCGAGCAGCGCCAGACCGCTGCCGAGCTCGAAGAGCGGTCCATACACCAATGCATGTCGAAGCAGGAGCCAGCGGCCGTCGCCGAGCTGGAACTGGATGCGGAAGGCGCCGTTCTCGCGCGCGACGCGGGGCGACCCGGGCGGCCGCGGCCCGCCGCCCAGGTGCCAGCCCCCCTCCTCCCCCTCCGCGGGCGCGAAGGGAATCGGCTCGCCGACCGCCGTGATGAGCTGTCCGTCGGAGGTGTAGATCGAGGCCTCGGAGAGCATCGCGTCGGCGATGCGCTCGAGCGCCGCCTGCTGCTCTGCCATCGGCCGTCCCGCCGGCGGGATCAGCTGGTCCACCAGCCGGGCCAGGCCGCTCAGCATGCGCATCTCGTGCGGGCCCATCCGCGCGGCCGACAGCGCATTCCAGCCCAGTGCCGCGATCGCCAGCACCACGAGCACCGTCGCGTAGATCTGGAGGTAGAGACGGCGCATCAGCCGCCCGCCACGAGCCCGGAGCGGCCGTCCTGGTTCCGCGCGAAGACGTAGCCGGCGCCGCGCACGGTGATGACGCGGCGGGGGTGTCGCGGATCGTCCTCGATGACGGCGCGGATGCGCGACACGTGCACGTCGACGCTGCGATCGAACGCCTCGAGCGAGTCGCCGCGCACCCGCTCGAGCAGCGCCTCGCGCGACATCACGCGCCCCGGGTTCTCGGCGAGGGCGAGGAGCAGATCGAACTGGTGGCTGGTGAGCAGGCGCTCGGCGCCGTCGACGCGGACCGATCGGGCGTCGCGGTCGATCTCGAGGCGCCCGAAGCGCAGGACGGAGGTCGGCTCGGCGCCGCGTTGCCGGCGCAGGATCGCGCGCAGCCGGGCGAGCAGCTCGCGCGGGTTGAACGGCTTCGGCAGGTAGTCGTCCGCGCCGAGCTCGAGGCCCACGATGCGGTCGGTCTCCTCGCCGCGCGCGGTGAGCATCAGGATCGGCACCGGGCTGCGCGCGCGCACGCGGCGGCAGACCTCGAAGCCGTCGACGTCGGGCAGCATCACGTCGAGGATCAGCGCGTCGAAGCTGCGGGCGTCCCCGAGCGCCGCGAGCCCGCTCTCCGCGTCCGGCCGGGCAGTCACCTCGAAGCCGACGCCGCCGAGGTACTCGCCCAGCATCGCCGCCAGGCTCTCGTCGTCCTCGATCAGCAGGATTCGCTCGCCCACGACCGATCTATAGCGGAGTTCATGCGGGGATCGAGCGCGACGCGCTCCGCTCGAGCGCTCGATGCGCCCGCAGCGCGGCGATCGTCTCGCTGCCGAAGTCCCGCCACCTCACGGCGACCCGCTCGAACCCCGCGCACTCGAGGCTCCACGCGATCTCGCCGACACGCTCCTCGCTCATCCCGAAGCGCGAGCGATCGAAGCGTCCGGCCCCTTCGCGGTGCATGCGCAGCGCCAGCACGAGCCGCCCGTCCGGGGCGAGCACGCGGCGGAGCTCGCCGAGCCCGTCCTCCACCGACGGCCAGAACTGCAGCGAGTTGACGCTACACGCGCGCGTGAAGCTCTCGTCGGCGAAGGGCAGCTCGCCGACGCTGCCGAAGCGCAGGTCGACGCGTCCCTCCCGTATGGCCCTCCGGTTGCGGCGGCGCGCCTGCCGCAGCATCGCCTTGGAGCAGTCGACGCCGGCCACGTGCTCGGCGCGCGCCGCCAGCCGGTCGACCAGGAGGCCGGGCCCGAAGCCCACCTCGATCACGCGATCGCCGGGACCGACGTCGGCGAGCTCGGCGATCCAGCCGTTCAGCGCGAGGTTCTTGCGGGCCATCAGCCACCCGGCGACGTGACCGAGGGGGCCGTGCGGTCTCGCGAACTGGGCGAAGAAGCGTTCGAGCATGCGCGGAGGCTAGAGCCTCGGCGTTTCGCGCGTCGTTCCGGCGTGTGAAGTTGTATGAAGCCGCCGCGCCGCGCGCTCAGGGGCTGGCTTCGCCCTCGAGCATCCGGGCCGTCGGAGAGGTGGGCACGGCCTGGAGCTCCGGCCCCGTCCCGAGGAGCCGGTCGCCGGCGAGCATGGTGACCCCGTACCAGAAGTGCTCGTTCTTGAAGTGGTGCCGCCGGTGGTTCCTCCACAGGCGCTGGTAGGCGCGGCTGCGGGGTGACACGCGCGTGTGGATCAGGAAGTGGACCCACTCGTAGTGGAGCGTGAGGGCGAGATGGATCGACAGGCCGGTCAGCGCGAGCGCCCGCGTCGGCGCGAGCGAGAGCCAGAGCACCGCGAGCAGCGGCACGCTGTAGAGGAACGAGTGCATCGGGATGAACAGCAGATCGAGGCGCCACGGGTCCCGGTGATGCGCGCGGTGCTTGCGCGGCACGCGGAAGTCGACGCTCCGCCCGAAGAGCCGGAACGGCCTCGCGTGCAGGATGAAGACGTGGATCAGCCACTCCTGGAGCGGCCAGTAGGCGAACACGACCGCGGCCGGCACGAGGTCCCAGGGCGACCACCCGCCGAGCGAGAGCCGGGCGCCGAGCGCCAGGACGAGCGCCGCGATCAGGATGCGCGGGCTGCCGTGCCGCAGGAAGACCGGGAGCGCCTCGCGCAGCGACGCCGGGTTCGCGCCGAGCGCCGGGCGGGCGAGGTCCACCGCGGGCGCGCTCACGCCTGCCCCGGTGCATCGAGGCGCCCGAGCACGTTGCCAGGCGAGAGGGCCATGGGCCCAGCGTGCACCGACCCGGGTCTTCTCGTCAACGGGTCCGACGGGCCTACCGAAGGCCCTCGGGCGCGGTCTCGAAGCGGGTCTCCGCCTGCCATCCGCGGGAGGCGTGGAGGCGTCCTCCTGCCTCGACGAGCAGGCCCTCGCAGCCGGGCTCGGCCTGCAGCAGTGCGAGGCCGGCGCGCGGCCCGAGCAGCAGCAGCGCCTTGCTCCACGCCTCCGCCTCGGCGGCGGTCGGCGCCAGCACCATCGCCAGGGCGGCTCGCTCGAGCGGGCGTCCGGTGCGCGGGTCGATCACGTGCCCGTAGCGCCGGCTGCCGATCTCGAACGCTTCCCCGAAGCTCTCCGACACCGAGATGGCGCGGTCGCGCAGGGTCGCGATGCCGGCGAACCCGGCGTCCGGCCGCCGCACCAGGAGCCGCCAGCCCTCCTCGCCCGGAGGCGCGCCGACCGCCCAGAAGCTGCTCTCGCCGAAGTCGAGCAGCGCGCTCGCCACGCCGTCGGCGCGGAGCCCCTCGAGCATGCGGTCGAGCGCGTAGCCCTTGGCGACGCCGCCCAGATCGACGGCGGCGCCGCTTCGGACGATCTCCGCACGGGTCGGCGAGAGCACGCGCAGGCCGTCGGACCCGACCCGGGCCCGCGTTCGCGCGAGCTCGGCGGGGCTGGGCGGGGACCCGCGCGCCGCCGCGGCGCGCCAGAGCGCCATCAGCGGCCCCACGCTCACGTCGAAGGCGCCGCGCGTGCGGCGGGAGAAGTCGATCGACTCCGCGAGCACGTCGGCGAGGGCCGGATCCACCGTCTGCGGGCCGGCGCCGGCGCGCGCATTGAGCTGCGAGAGCGGGCTCCCCGGATCGAAGAGCGTGAGGGCGTGGTCGAGGCGCTCTGCGGTCCCGTACAGGCGCTCGAGCAGCGCCCGTCCGCGCTCGCGATCCGGCGCCTCGAGCGTGACGGCGAGCAGCGTCCCCATCACGTAGCGGCCGTCGCCGACCTCGACCGGCGGCGGGGCCGCCGCGAGGGCGCTTGCCGCGCCCGCGAGCGCGAGCGCCGCCGCGAGCTGCGCCCTCAAGGCGGATCGGACCCGATCGCGTCGTCCTCGTCGTCGTCCGCGACGCCGCCGACGTAGTTCTCGGAGGTACCGCGCAGGACCGCCCAGAGCGAGACGCCGATCAGCGTCGCGAGGCTCGCCTGCAAGGACACGAATCCGATCACCTTCAGCCAGGCGAAGCCCGGATGGACGAAGCGCACCCCCCAGCCCGAGCCCTCGTCGAGCAGCGCCGCCGCGAAGGGGATCGCGATCAGCCACGCCTTCACCGCGCCGCGGGCCGGGATGAAGAGCACGAGGTGCGTCAGCACGAGCAGCAGCATCCCCATCGCGAACAGGTGGAAGTGCGAGACCTCGAGCATGCCGGGGTACGAGCGAGGCGCCGTGAAGTCGGCCTCCGAGCCGAGGTAGTAGCGGACCACCGAGGCCGGCGAGAGGCTCATCTTCTCGAAGTAGAGCAGCGCGTTCGTGACCCACAGGAGGCCGACGTAGACGCAGTAGATCACGACGATCACCTGGAGCAGGCGGTTGCGATTCCACTCGCCGGTGACGACGAAGCGCACGGCTAGCAGGCCGACTCGAGAGTCGGCCGACGCGCAGCGAGGCGGAGTCTCCGGAGCCGAGCGAAGTTCATCAGCGGTGACCGGGGCCGAGCAGGACGGCCTGGAGCGCCAGCGAGCGGCGCACCGCGCCGGTCACGGCCTCCGACGAGAGCGTGGCGCCGGCGATGCCGTGCACCTCGTGCCCGACGCGCAGCGAATCGCCGGCCTGCCTGCCCTCGAACTGGGCGAGCCACCGCTCCGGGGGCAGGTACTCCTGCGGCTCGTGGAACGCGATCACCCGCAGCCGCGCGAGCTTTCCATCGGGTCCGATCACGACCAGGAACGCCCCCGTCTGCGTGCGCACGGTGTGCAGGTCGATCACCGCGTAGCCGAGCACCTGGCCGCCGCGCAGCCCGGTATAGAGTGTCACCAGCCGCGAGTCGAGCTTGGACTGGGCGAGCGCCTCCACCTTTGCGAGCTGCTCGTCGGAAAGCGCGAAGCTCTTGCGATCGACGTGGTCGGCGTCCGGGAACGCCCAGGCGAGCGCGTCGGCCTGGGTCATGAAGACGCCCGCGCTGGCGCCCGGCGCCGTCGCGCCGAGCGCCAGCGCACAGGCGCCGAGCAGCGCGCTAGAACGCCACGCCGAAGCCAAGCTCCACCTGGTTCGTCGTCTTGCCCTGCGCCGGATTGAAGCTGCGGAAGTCGAGCTTGTAGACCACGTTCGGGGTCGGCTTGAAGCCGATCCCCGGCGTGAAGAGCCAGACCTCCTGGCTCTTGTCGCGGTCGAAGCCCGACGGGACGCTCTGCTGCGTGTTGTAGTACTCGACGCGGAAGAAGGGCGTCAGCGACCAGTCGCTCGAGAGCCCGAGGAACGGCATCACGTCGTAGGCGGCCTCGACGTAGCCGCCGAGCTGCTCGTTGCCCACGACCTGGCCCGGATCCAGGTCGCCGCGGTCGACGAGCGCCCGGGTGACCTTGCTCGCCCCATCGATGAACGACTGGGTGTAGAGCGCGCGGAGCTGGAGTCCCTGCCAGCGGTACTGCGCGTGAAGCTCCCAGAGCATCAGCTTGGCGTCGCCGAAGCCGCTGCGGCCCTGGTCGGCGCCGCCGCCGTAGAGGGAGCCGCCGAGCAGCACGCCCTCGAGCGGCGGCCGCCAGTCGACGCGCACCACCCCGGCCACGTCCTCGGCGCGCGACTGGTTGCCGAGCGTACGGCCGCCCGCGATGCCGTCGGGGCCGAAGCCGAGCGAGTCGAGGCCGGTCACCAGGTAGGCGCTGTAGGAGACGTTCTCGCTGATGTCGCCGTACAGCCCGACGCCGTTCTCGCGCCACGTGGTGGGGATGATGACCTGCTCCACCTCGGGGCGGCTCACGCCGTTGAAGAAGGGCGGCTCGTGCACCTGGTTGATGAAGCCGATCGGGAGCAGCATCAGCCCGGTGCGCAGCGTCGCCCACGGGCGCAGCCGCCAGTCGAGCGCGGCGAACTCGGCGATCGCCTCGCCGCCCACGTCGAACTTCGCGGAGTCGTCGCTCACGCCCGCGTGCTCCCACTCGAACTCCGAATTGAACACGAGGTTCTCGTTGAACTTGTATCCGACGTAGAGAACGGTGCGCAGCGCGTCGGTCATCGACGCCGCACCCTGGGGATCGCCGTTCGGGTTCTGGTTCTTGTTGCTGAACAGGTGCGCGTAGTAGCCCTCGGCGTAGCCGCCGATCGAGAGGCCCTTGGCGATCCCGTACACCTTCGAGGCGGCAGGACCCATGCCCGCGAAGCTCTGAAGGCTCCCGGACTCGGGCACCGCCTGCTCGGTGCGCATCCGCGAGAGCTCGTCGGTGAGCACGTCGACCTTCTTCTCGAGCTCCTCGATGCGGTCCTGCTGCGCCGTGTCGCGATCGGTCGCATCGTCCGATCGCGCGGGCGCAGCCGTCGTCGCGGCGGCGATCAGGGTCACGAAGAGGATCCAGGTCTTGCGGAACGGCAGTCGCATGGGGCCCCTCGGCCTCGAGCGGTTCGAGGCAGTTGGGGCTCTGGGTTCGCGACCTCTGGCCTCTGGAAGATGGGATCTGCGGGAGGCTCGGCGTCGAGCGGGATCACCTGCGTGCGCTTGCACCGCCTACACTTGATCTCGACACCGCCGGAGACCCAGCGCGCCAGCAGACTGCCGCACGTGCAGCGACAGGGCGCGGGATCGCCCTCGACGCGCAGCGCGGCTCGAGCGGACGGAGCGGGCGCCACCTGCTTCGGTCTCCTCGGAGCCTCGCCGACCCGATGCAATCGGGAACGATGAAATTGAAAAGCATTTTCAATTTCATCGTCACTCTACCGGGAGCAGCGGCCGCTTGTCAACGGCTTCCGCCGCCTCCCCTGCAGGTCGAGGCCGAAAAGCGACTGCGGCCACCCCGGAAGGGGTGGCCGCAGTCTGTCATCGACCGGGGGTGCTAGCGGATCAGCTCTTCCGCATCCGCTGCCGGCCCAGCGCCAGGAGCGTCGTGATCGCGGCGCCGAAGCCGAGCGCAATTCCTGGCTCGGGCGTGAATTCGAGTGTCGAGAACGCCGGCACCACCGCCGAGGCCCCGATGTTGGTCGAGATGAAGATGGGTGTCACCAGC
>Ga0335082_10004545_pt1 | contig 15143 bp, 17 predicted proteins | sample Lox_Sample_41_FD_206718 | JGI IMG/M metagenome (GOLD analysis project Ga0335082, IMG submission 206718) | Soil microbial communities from Loxahatchee National Wildlife Refuge, Florida, United States - Lox_Sample_4.1 | ecosystem: Environmental > Terrestrial > Soil > Wetlands | place: USA...
GGCTCAATTGGCTTAAATCTACACATTTTACATTCCTAGATGAAGGGTCTTTGGCTTCTTTTTGGGTTAATGGATGGGATGCAAAAGGCTATAAGCAATCTATTGAGTTGGACTATTGGGAGAAACATCATGGTAATCTCAAGTATATAAACTATAATCATACTAATGGTACAGAAATTTACTGGAGAGACTATTCGTATAATATACGGTCTCCCTATAATACTCCATGGGGAAGAGAACTAGGCGCTAAATTTATTGCCGGAGAGCTTGGTAAAAAGTAATGGAAATTGACAATTCAGCAGCGAATGATTTTAGGTCTTGTCCTTGGCTCTATTATGAGAAATATATTCATAAGATAGAGCTAAAGCCTTTTCCGGGGGAGATTTATAGTTCCTTGGAGTTGGGAGGCCGAGTCCATGAACTTTTGGAATGCTTCTATAAGAAACAAATTGGAGTAATCCCGCCAGAGTATCCGGCTTCTCCGATTGAAAAGCTTGAAGAAGAAGCGCAATGGATTATGTCTTGCTATGAGGCTAAGTATCCCCAAGAAACATTTAAGATTTTGGATGTGGAGCATACATTCAGAGTTGCGTTGCCAGATTATTGTCCAGAATGTTATAGTGATAATGTTGCCATTGTAGGAGATGGATGGTGTAGATGCTTGACGTGTGAGAAAGAGTTTCCTCAGGGTCGCCATGTCTACACCGGCAAGATTGACCTGATGTATCAGGAAGATGACGAACTCTTCATCATGGACCATAAGACTCAGCAACGGAATGCCAAGAGTAATCTGCCGCAAAAGTGGGCAGCTAGGGACCAAGCCACTCTATATCTTTGGGCTGCTGAACGAATCTATGGTCAGCCTATTAACCGCTTTATTGTCAACATCTTACGTCGTCCATCCCCTGCTGGTCGTGAACGTCCAGATTTCCCAGACCGGCAACGAGTGGAGCGGACAGACTTGCAGGTAGAGACTTGTGTAAGAGACTTGGTGGTGACAGCCGATAATATCGAACGATACATAAAGACATTCGGGGATAAACCATGGCCAGCACATAGGGAGAATTGTTATACATGGGGTCAGTGCGAGATGTATGTCCCGCACCTCTACGGCTGGTCGGATGAACTTCTGAAGTATAAGTATCAACCGAAGAAAGAATATCTGAATCTTGGTGGAGTTCCAATTATACAAGGAGAATAATATGACAAAGAAAGAAATGAAGATTAGAACGCAAATCGCTCAGACACAAAGGTACCGAGCCTTCCTCGAAGGTGAAGCTGCGAATAAAGATAATGCACCTAGCCTTCGATACCTATTAAAGGAATTTGCAGATATAATAAGTATGCATATAAAAAGTTTGGAGATGACTTTATAAGATGTGTAATCTAGGACCCCATAGACAATGGGCATTTGAGCCTAATTCTACTGTGTGTATTAATGCTTCTGCTGTAGATAGACGGTATAAACTAAGAAAGGAACCATGGGTAGTGTTTGATGTCTAATCCTAAACATTGGTGGGAAGTTCTTGAACTTAAAGAAGCCTATGACATTCGAATAACTCAACTTAAGAAAGAGATGCGAGATAGATTCGAGAAAGAGTTTCGCGTGCGCGTGGACGATGCGCCAAATCGCGCATATATAAAGGATGCGTAAGGTCGTGTACGTGCGCGAAATATAGGAGATGGAACGATTGAATTAAAACGAGATGCCCTTCTTAATGAAAAATTTTATCTCCTGAAAAAGTTCCCCACCTTGCGTTTAAATCCCACCTCAGAAAGGCTAACATGCCAAAATGTAAACATGGAGTATATCTTCCAAAGGACCCTAAATACAAAGCAGAGGATGTTTGCTCAATATGTAAAGGGCTACCGGAAGATAAAGTTACAACCGCACTTATGAATGATGATTACTCTTCCCTATCTATTGAACAACTCAACTCTATCCTATATGACCCCGAGTTTGACTTTACCATCAAAGACAATGTGATGGCCGAACTCCAAAGCCGAGCCTTCAAAGAGAACGCCTATGAATCTGAATGAAGCTTATGAACTGTATACCCAAAATCCAGAGGTCTATGCGGACCCGTTTGGGGTGGAACTTATTCGCTTTGCTAAGTCCTTTCAAAAGAAGCAAGTACGAGATGCAGCAGGTGAGACTTCTGTAAGTGCTTTGTATTCAACAGATGATGCAATCGGGGAAGCTATCTGCCATATTTGGGGAATGCTCCCTAACTACAAACCCGACCTTGGAACTTTCTCCACATGGGCCGGCACTATCATCAAGAACAAGCTGGTGGATTACTTCCGGCGAAATAAGCGCCGTAATGAAATCGGCCTCTCGGAAGGAATGGCTGCTTATGAACCCCACCGCAACATTGATGACAAACTCACCCTCAAGCAATTGATTAGTAAGCTTTCAAAAGAGGACCAAAGATTTGTGAAAATGAAACTAGAACGATATACGGATGAAGAAGTGGCTCAATCTTTCAACAAAAATATTCAATGGGTTTGGAATAAATGGCACCGATTGAAAAATAAAATGAAAGAAATGGCTTCCTGAAACGATTAATATGCGTAGGCATGTACGGAGCGCCGCTATGCTCAAATTGAAAGCAAGAATCATTACCGCTAACTGTGTGTATACAAAGGACTTACATCACTGCCAACTTACCAGTCCAATCTGGAAAATTACCGTCGAGACGATGAAGCAACTGGAAAGTGAGCAATATCTAAAGCAGAAAGGATTTGTGAAGATTCCACCCGATTTTTCGGGTCCTGCATGAAAGTTTTTGCCTTCTCAAACGATTAATATGTGTAATCAAATGACGCTCAAGGCGCTTTGATTCAACCCAAAAGGGGGATTCGTATCCCCGACCTAACTAATCTGGACGGCAGTCCCCAGAGTAAAAATCCCCTGCCAAATTTTCTACCTGTAAATCCCCTATAATCAACAGGTTAACCGTGTCGAAGTTCAGTCCTGAACGGATGTATCGCAATAAGATTTTTATGCAAGAATATGCCCGGTTGCAAAGGCAATTCTTTGATGAACTTACGGTCTATTATTATGAGGACGAAAAGGGCGAGATTCACCGCACTCCTAAGCTAAACCCTAGTCAGATGCCCGGAGGGAGGCGTCTTGCCAATTAGAGAGTTCTATTGCAAAGAGCATGGTCAGTTTGAGAGCTATGTTGCTGGAAAGATTACAAATAGCCGGCCCTGTCCTAAGTGTGGAAAGTCGAGCAAGATGATTGAGTTTAGCGTACCTGCTAAGCGCAATCCTGAGCATGGAATTACCAAGTAAATTTCTGCCGTGTGGAGAGGACATTGGCGCTTCAAGTAAAAAATACAAAGGATTTAATCAGCCCGGAGAATCTGAAACTCAAGATTCTATTGGTAGCTCAACCGGGATTTGGCAAGACGAGTTTCCTAGGCAGTGCGAAGAATCCATTGGTCGGTGTGTGTGAAACTGGTCACGGGATGGGATTGCTAGGGATTGCATATAAAGGCTTTGACTACTGTGAACTCGATTCCTATGACGACTTTGACGCCTTCTGTAGTGGGACAGTGGGTAAAGAAAATGACACCCACGGGCTTGATTCTTTGTCTGACATGGTGCGAACCTTCATTAAAGACAAAGCACTCAGTCTCCCCCGAGCTAAGGGAGAATCTCAAAAGCGGCATTTAGGCGTACCAGAATTAGATGACTACGGAGTAATGGGAGAGTTAACCCGCAGATTAGTTCGAAAGCATCTAAATCAAGACAAGCATATCGTAGATACAAGCGGTATGCGTATTGATAAACCGGACCCGGAGAGTGGGCAGACAGATACCTTAATTGGTCCTGATTTGCCGGGAGCGATGTTTCTTGGCTCTACTGCAATGTACGATATTGTTCTAGTTGGCCGTACTCGTAGTAGACTTCGTGACCCTAAGGATGCCAAGACTAGATACACAGAACGCTATTGGTTGACCGAACCCCAAGGAGGGTTTCTCGCAAAGAATAGATTGAGTGTCGGAGAAGGTGGAGTTTCTTTTCTACCTACTGAACTTATCTATGACCACAAAGCCAACACAGGAACCTTTGAGGATATCTTTAATCGTGCAACTAAAGCGTATGCAGAGGAAGCTGAACGACAAAAAGCAAAATTAATTTCTAAGTAAAAGTTTCGGGAAGTAACGACACGTTGATATGATAATCCGGGCAACGCATGACCCGGCGACCCGGTGGGTGGCGACGTTAAGTTACTTCCCGAATTATTTTCTAAAGTCACCTAAACTGGTCCATATAATAGGAGGAAATAATCGTGGGATTTGTTGATGTTAAGTTGAGCGATGTTGTATTGGATAAGCCATCACCCGTGCCTGTCGGAGATTATGTGTTTCAGCTTGTTCCCGGTGCTGTTTATCGTGTGAACAAGTATACTAATATTGAGGAACTCAATGTTAGTGCGGCAGTTGCCGAAGGTGAGTTTGCGGGACGGAGGGTTTTCTTTACCTATCCTAACCCGGCGGCTATTGGTAAGAATAGCGGTAAGCCTATGACGTGGAGTGCTCAGGCGCTCAAGAAACTTGAGATTTCTCTTGGCGAAGATGCTCTCCCGGATGAGGACCCCGCAACTTATCTTAACCGTGTTGCTTTGACTAATAACAACCGTTTCGGTGCGAGTATGGTCGAAGAGACTCGCAAGAATGAAGAGACGGGTAAGTACGAGCCGTATACGCGGGAGGGGGAGACTGCTCCGCGTGCGGTGTTCAGTTTGTTCTCGGTGAAGGCTGCTGCATAACTAAATAAAAATAGGGGCCATCTGAGTATGGCCCCTTCTTTTTTAGGAGGGTCTATGGAATCGAACTATTCGAGATGGACGTTTACGAGATTGATTCTAACTACGCTTATCTTTGGCATGATAGCTCTTGGATGGCATTGGTTGCAATCTCAGCCCTACGCGAATTGTGGTTCGAACTTAGACCCATATCCTATTATGAATGTGTATGCAGATTATGATACGTTTAATCGAGAGGCATTTGGGAATGAGCTGCCTCAAGCTAAGCTAGAGTGGAAAGAGATGCCGCATCTTCTCGGTAAGACCGTTAAGAAGGATGATGGAAAATTTTATATCTATTTAAATCCTGATTTGATTCGTTGCCAGCGAACCGGGGACCAAACTCTTTTGCATGAGATGTGCCATATTAAAACGTGGAAGTTGAATCCTAAAACTGACCATGGACCGGAATGGCAAGGCTGTATGCATGAACAAGCAATGAATGGAATCATGGATGGAATCTGGTGAACTATGATTGTTAAGCGTAATGGGGGCTACTATGTAGTCTCTGAACACAAAGATAAAGAAGGCAAGCGGAAGAATCTCGGTGGACCCTATACCACGATGAAGGCTGCAAAGAGACGATTGCAGCAGGTTGAATACTTTAAGCATAAAGGATAATTATGTCTAAATTCAATCTACCGCCCGGAGTAATGTGCAAGCGCCATCCAAACTATCGGGCATTGCGTGCGCCCAAAGTTAAGGGCGGTTGTTCTGTCTGCGATTTTATCTGGATGACATTCGGAAAACGTGACAAGGTAGAGGACCCGAAGAAGGGTGGAGGGAATTTTGAAAGTCAAGGAGTGCCCCAAGTGCGACGGCTGTCCGATGAGGAAGCTATTTCCCGAGAACAATCTAGTCCCACCCAAATCGGGTCGGGGGAATCGTCTAGCGGTAGCTGAGGCTCCGGGTGCTGAAGAAGCGGCTCTAGGTGAACCGCTCGTTGGCCCTTCAGGGCGTGTGATGAACATGCTTTGGGGAAAGGCAGGAGTATCCCGTGATTCCCTTACAATCATTAATACCATTAATTGCAGACCGCCAAATAACGTTTACCCCACTGACAAAGACGCTCGCGGATATATCTCGGAACAGGATGCAAAGGATGCAGTTAGCCATTGCTATCGAGAACACGTTGAGCCGGTGCTCAACAGCAGACCATGGGGGCGTATTGACGCTATCGGAGAAAAGAGTCTCCGAGCACTTACTGGTAAAACAGATGGAGTAATTAAGTGGCGCGGTAGTCCGCTTCCGCTCAAAGGAACTGACAAGCCTTTAGTTATTCCGATTCTGCATCCCGCATATATAATGCGGCAGCAAGATTATATTCCCTATACTATCTCTGACCTTGAAAAGGGCGTTAATGTTCCGCCCGAGAATTATAATCTTGACCCCACAGTAGAATCCCTTTCGAAGTTTTTTGATGCCCCTCAGCTTTGTTTCGACATTGAAACAAATATGTTCACGGGTGCAATTACTATGGTTGGCCTTTCCATTAAGGCAACCGAAGTAACCGTTGTGCCCTTTCGCGGGGCGTTCATCCCTGTTTTAAAGCAGATTTTTTCTACCGCTAAGTCTGTTATCGGACAGAATATCATCCAATTCGACTTGCCTATATTGGCAGAAAATGGCGTAACGATAGCGGAGGATTGTCAAATTTGGGACATCATGTTGATGTTCCATCTATTGCATCCAGATGCTCCCGCAAAGAATTTGGAGTTCATCTCAAGTGTCTACACTCAAAAGCCAGCATGGAAACATCTCTCCGGCGAGAATATGGCATTATATTGTTTTACTCCAAACCATAAGTTGCTTGGTACCGATTTACGTTGGAATGCTGCATCTACTTTTAAAGTAGGAGATACAGTTCTTGGATTCGATGAAAATGGTCCAAATCGAAAGTACCGCAAGGCAACTATTACGCATATTGAATATGCAGATGAGCCTACTTTTAATGTTGAATTAAAATCAGGTCATATATTTACAGTTACGAAAGAACATCGTTGGTTAGTTCAGAATAAATCTAAGGGAAGTTCTTCTTCAATGCATTGGTCCGAGACGCAGCATTTACGTCCTTTGGATACTTATGGAGAGGGACAAGAAACAAAAATTCCTAAGCTTTTAGACGTATGGAAACAAGATTTTGGAAGAGCAGCAGGATGGTTGGCGGGAATGTTGGATGGAGAAGGCTCTGTTAAATCATCTTGTACTGCATTGCAAGTCGCTCAAAATCCGGGATTAATATTAGATTTACTAAAGTCTAATTTAAAAGAATACATAGATTTCGGAGAATCTTTAGCGGGGCATACACGTAAAACTAAATACCTCAGGATACGAGGTTCTAAAGCAGATAAACTACGATTATTGGGTATGCTTAGGCCTGAACGCTTAATACATAAAATTGATTTTGATAAACTTGGACGATTAGAAAATCGAAAGTATACAGATGCAATCGTCTCTGTAAAACCGGCAGGTATTCAGCGTATTATAAAAATCACAACAGATACCTCTACTCTAATTGTAGATGGTTATCCTATGCACAATTGCTCCCGAGACGTAGACGTTACGTTGCAGAGTTATTTGCAACTCAAGCCATTGCTCCGACGGTTGCAACTTGAAGATTTATACAACTATACCCAAGTCCCCCTTGCTAAAATCTGCCATGGAATGAATACCATCGGTATTAAAACCGATGGTAATAGACTTAAATACGCGCAAGAGAAGATTGCTAAAGAAGAGGCAGAGCTAATAGCTCAGCTTCCAGATGACCTAAAGCCGCATAAGATTGCGATTAAGAAAAGAGCGCCGGCCCCTGCTGGAACTCTTTCACCTAAGACTGGTAAGCCTATCAAGTTCATAATGGTAGAGGCTGAGGACGAAGTTGTTCCGCTCAATAGTCCTAAGATTATCGAGAAGTTTCTCTACGAGATATTAGGACTTCTTAAGCAAATACATCCTAAGACTAAGAAAGTTACAACTGATAAGAATGCACTTGACCGTCTTTTTCGAAAGACAAAGAATCCAGTTCTCAAAGCTATCAATAGGCTTCGTCAACTCGAAGAACTCAAGTCTACATTTTTAAAAGAAAAGGTGGTGGGAGTTGGAAGAGTCCATTCAAATTTCCTTGTCCATGGAACGAATTCCGGTAGGCTATCTTCCTCCGGTCCCAATCTACAAAATCTCAATGCCGCAGCTAAATATATTTACACCCCGTCTCATGCAGATTGGGTATTTATTGAAGCTGACTTTTCATCTCTGGAGAATCGGCTTACAGCGTGGTATGCAAACGACTGGGAACGTCTACGCAAACTTGCTACTCCCGGATACAACGAACACAAAGAAGCTACCAGCCGTATATTCGGAATTCCTGTTGCTGACATCACAAAGGAAATGCCCGAGTATCGTCTCGGAAAAGCCGCCAATCATGCCGCAAACTACGGATTAGGTCCGCGCAAGTTTGCAATGACGTATGACATTACGGAGAAGGAAGCCAAAGATATTCTTTTGAAATGGCGCTTGGCGAATCCTCTAACCGTACAATGGCAAGAACGAACTAGCAAGATTGCCGCCCGAGATGGGGTTTTAACAACCAACTTTGGCCGCAAGCGGTGGTTCTGGACTACTAGCACCTATACAGAATCCCTTAGTTTCTTGCCGCAGTCTAGCGGTGCTGACATTTGTTTTAGAGCCATGATTGCTCTTTGCTATGAGCAAATCAAATGGCCAGCGGAGAAAGCACTTAAGGTAGCTGAAGTCTTGGCTCCCTTGCCACATCCGGCAAGACTAGTTGCACAAGTGCATGACTCTTTGTTAATAGAATGTCCCCTTGCTTTGAGGGATGCAGTTATCGAAGCTATGAGAAAAGCAATGGCACAACCTTGGAAGGAACTCGGAGGCTTCTCGATTCCGGTGGAGTTTAAAGTTGGTCAACCCAATGAATCGTGGGCAGAGTTAAAAGCATTGGAGATTCACTGATGGCGATTAATGTGGGAGAGGTTGCAGCACTTAAGACTACAGGCGAACGTGTGTTTGTTCTTGGCGATATGGAGAACGGAACCTTTAAGGTTCGCCGTGCTCAAATCGGCCAGAACGGTATTAAGCATGACACTGAAATCTTTGCCGATGTTGAGCTAGAGAATATCGAAGAGAATATTGAACGCGAACTCTCGGAGATTCTACTCAAGCGAAAGATTGAAAAGAAACTTTTCGAACAATACAAAAAGGAACTCGAAGCACAAGACACCGTTGAAACAGATACAGAACAGCTAATTCTGAACTAAGGCGGTGTGGAGTGAGTGAACTTTGGTTGGAGGATTATACCCCTCAGGTAATATCCTCTTTCGATAATTATGAACAGGAATACCATGATTATCTAATTCAAGAAAAGATTCCACAGGAAGCTTTACCTGCGATTAGCGCGAAAGCGTTGTTTGCACGGCCAAAGCTTCCTATCACATCTTATGTGGATAACTTCATCTATGCAGGTTCTTTGAACCTGTTAGCGGGAGAACCTAAGGCTGGCAAGTCTACATTAGCGTGGCATCTTATTCAAGCTGTCTCCCATGGAGACAATTTCCTAGGACAGGTTGTTCGAAATACAAATGTCCTATATGTGACCGAACAGAATGAAGTCTCGCTTCGACAAGAAGCTGAGATGGTTCCGGGTCTAAAGGAGAACCCGAATATTTATTTCTTAATGCCCGAGACTATGGAAGGCGCGTCTTGGGAAAGTCGAGTAAGCTTTTGGGGAAAGAAACTCTCAGATACCGATAGTGGGCTTTTGGTTGTAGATACTTTCGGAGCATGGGCCAATCTTCCTCCGGGTGGGGAAAACGATTCTGCATGTATCGCAGAACGTCTGATGATTCTAAAGATGCTCTTTAAAGGTCGCCCGAATTTGGGAATCCTTTTGGTACATCACATTAGAAAGCCGTCGGCGGACCCTAGGTTTCCTGTAAAAGAATTCGCAGATTTGCGTGATGCAAGAGGGTCATCTGCTATTGCGGGATGTGTAGACCACTGCGTTATGTTGTCCAAAGCTATCAATCAACAATACGTCAGAAATATCCACACTGAAGGTCGTTTTGAACCTGAAACTAAGTTTTCCATCGTACTCACTGAGACAGGATATAAACATCAGCATGAAGTACGAAATCCCTTTAGACGAGTTTAATAATGAACGATAAGGTTAAGATTTACGTTAGTCTCGCGGATATTCATTATCCAAAGATTCATAAGCCCACGCTCGAAGCTGTTAAAGACTTCTTACGGCAGAATAAGGTAGATGGCATCATTTATCAGGGCGACCAATTGGATAATGAGGATATTTCTCATCACACTAAGGGTAAGCCCGGATTGCGGCAACGCGCCGGATATCTCCGAAGTGTGCGGGGCTTTGAGAAGAATGTCATGCTTCCTATTGAGGAACTGCTCAAGGAAGATTGCGAGAAGTATTGGATTATCGGGAATCACGAACGCTTCGAGCAAGACCTGATTGAGGAACATCCAGAGCTAGAAGAGTTGGTGAACCATGTCAAGTTGCTCCAACTAAAGGAACGTGGCTATGAAATTATACCTCTTGGGCACTCCCTTAAACTGGGCAAACTTAACGTCTGCCACGGTGAAATTCTCTCAGGAATCGGAAATCAGATGGGGATTTGGCCTTCACGGAAGGCAGTCCTGCTTTACGCTGGCAATGTACTTGCTGCTCATAGCCATGCTCCCCAAATGTTTACACAGGTTTCTCCCATCGAACATACACAGAAATGGGCGGGTTGGATAGCTCCTATTTTAGGCGCAACGAATCCCGGATATCTTCGCAATCGTCCCACTGCGTGGGTGAATGGCTTTTCTATCATAGAAATACAAGAGAATGGTAATTTTAATTTATATCTAATTATAGTCCATAAGGGTCGATTTTCCTATGGTGGAAAGCTCTATGGAAAAAAGGATTAATAAAGGAATTTGTCCTCATAAGGATGGAGGGAAGAAATAATGGCCAAACGCCTTAATATTGGAGCGGATATTGATGGCGTCCTCGCTAACTTTACAAAGGGAGGACGAGAAGTTTGTCAAGCTTTATTCGGTAAGCCGGACCCTAATTTGGTTCAAACTGGATGGGGATTTGACTCTCTAGGTCTTTCTTCGGAAGAAGAGAGAAGTATGTGGGAGACAATTGACCACACGGCAAATTGGTGGTTGCATTTGGACAGATTGCCGAATACAACACTATTGAAGCCTCTATGTGACAAACATAGAGTAATCTTTATTACCAATCGTAAAGATGGCCAAGTGGGAATGCCTATTGAGGAACAAAGTTCAGAATGGCTTCGTAGACATTTCCGCATCTTCAATCCCACGGTTGTTATCAGTGATAAGAAGGGACCTGTAGCTTCGGGTCTTAAACTTGACTTCTATATTGATGATAGGCCCAAGAACTATTATGAAGTGTTACAGGCTGCACCTACTTGTCGCACCGCGTTACAAGATGCTACATATAATCAAGAGTGTGGTGCAATGTGGCGAGTTCCAACCTTCGATGCATTTGCTTCTACTATTCTAGGAGAATATAATGGCGGAAGGGATTAAGCACGACGATGGTAAATTGCGATTCGATTTGATTCCAGTTTATCCTCTTGAGAAGCTAGCGGAAGTTTATACAATTGGTGCAAAGAAATATACTGACCGTAATTGGGAAAAAGGTATCCAGTGGGGTAGAATCTTTGCCGCTATGATGCGCCATGCTTGGAAGTTTTGGCGCGGAGAGCGATATGATGAAGTAGATGGTCAAGAGCATTTAGCTTCCGTTGCTTGGTGTGCATTTGCATTAATGGAATACGAAAGAACCCATCCCGAACTTGACGATAGGAGTGAACGTGCAAAATCAAACATCGTACCATTGCCCAGTTTGTAACCGCTTGACAAAAGAATCTTCTCCGATAGAAATTTGTCCATATTGTAATAGCCCCTACATCCACGTAGCCGATGAGTCCTGCTTGGCGATGACGTTTAAAGAACATGGAGGAAATGTTGAAACTTCTAAAAACAATTCTACTGACCTTAGCTCTATCCCTGATGCCACTGGGAATTCAAGCGAAGTCTGCATCGAATTCGACCTTGACGACCCATCTTCATTCATCCGAACGTTGGGATAAAATAAAAAACCCAGAAGGCATGGAAGCCCTCTGGGTGTCAAGTTGGTATGGTTTTGAGCAAGGTCCCATCACCGCCACTGGCGAAAAATGGAATCCTATGGGAATGACAATAGCCCATAAGACTTTGCCACTCAATACTATTGTTATGCTAATTAATCCGTACAACGCCCATTACTGCATCGCCCGAGTCAACGATAGGGGTCCCTATATCAAGGGACGCCAGATTGACAGTAGTCTCGGAGTTGCTATTAGGCTTGGCTTCAAGAAGCAAGGCATCTCTAAGCTCTTTATCAAGATATTGGAGTATCCGCACTCGAAGTTTAGGTATGGCCGCTCGCAGGTCGGCAATACTATAATCCAAGCCGATACTGATTGCAGCGACTCTGAATGCCTTGCGGAGTTTACGCGGCACACGCGACCCCGACGGTATCTGGTCGCATATGTCCGAAATAATAAACGTCTTTAATTCGTCACAATTAGACGCCTTCAAAATCGCCTTCAATTCCTCAACGGAGTTGAAGGCTTTTTTGTTTTTACGGGTATATTGATTGACAGGACGCCGTGGTGTCTTTTCAACCAAATTCCATATTTGGAGATTATAATGTTCAATACACCACTTGAAGAAAGTTCTAACTCTGCTGACTTCGATAGCAGCAGTGATATCAGAACAAGTTCTCCGCTTTATGATTCCGTAGTCGTCAAGGTCCTCCAAAGAGAACTGTTGGAGATATTTCTTATGAGGATACAATTTAAAGAAAGCCTCAACGGAGGGCATATGGCTCCGAAAACGTTTCGAACCATACAGTTCGAGAAACCATCGCTGATACTTTCCTAGATAATATCGAACGCTATTGTGATGTCGCATTACTTATTGCGTCCCATAGACTGCATCATGGACATAAAGCCATTAATCATAGCCATCTTTGTTCTATGCAGTTCTTCCAAATTCTTTATCTTCTTATCGGGGTCCATACCTTCACTATTCTGAATACGAAGGATAATCTGGTTAATTTCCCCGATATTGGTTTTCATAGCTTGAGAGATGATAGCCGCCCTATAGCTATTCAAATTTTTGTTCAAATAGGTAGCCGCTTGCTGTGGGTCTTTCTTGGCAAGATTTTCATAGGTTGCCTTAACCTGCGCGGTAGAGTCGGCAATTTGGTAGAAATTGTTTTCCTTATCGCGGTCCACCTGATTCACAGGCTTACCAACAAAACGTCCAACAATAGTTCCAATGCCCGGAATCTGCCGAGTAGCCTGTTGACCTTGGAAAGGAAAGTCGCGTTTCCGATTCAAGTCTCCGATAGAAGAAACAGTTGAACCTACACCCGCAGTTGTACCTTGAACGGCTTGTTCAATCCGTCGTGGAGAAAATCCAGCAGCCCCAACCGCAGCACCTAGTCCAGCACCGACAACAGCCCCTTCACCGCCGCCAACAAGATAGCCTAAGGACCCGCCTAGGGTGGAACCAGCAGAAGCGCCTCTAAGTCCACCTTGGCCCATAATCTGATAGACCTTGGGAGTCGTGGGACCGAACTGATACTGAGGCTCCATGCCCTGTTCACGGGCTGGAACGATTGGCCGCTCACCGTAGGCTTGATAGTTCATAGCCTGTTCGAGTGGAACGGAGAAGAGTGGGTTAAGATTGGCAAGGCCAGAGGAAGCGATACTCTTCAGCTTGGCATTCTCGTCCATGTGAAGCTGGCCGGGGATATACGCCGAGAGTGTATCCATTGTACGCTGAGCGCCACTTCGAGTGGACGTTTTGCCAATGCCATCGATGAGGGATTCGATTGGATTGTAGAAGAACTTTACAACTGATGGCTTGGGGATAGTATAGTATTGGGGAACGCGAGTTCCATTGTCGCTGATATAGCTATCGCCAGTTAGAATGATGAAATTGTTTTCCCGGTCAGTATGGGGAACCGCCGACAAAGCATTCTGCCCATTCGGAAGAGTGAACTGGGCATTGTGCATATATAGCGACATGCCGATAGCCGTCATAGCGGTCAACATCGCAGCCGTCTTGTGAGGTTCTTCCAATGCACGCAGGAACGCTCGGCTCACATACTGGATGTGGGCGTTGAAGAACATAGCGAATTGGTTGATAGTGGATGCGCCGGGACCGATGCGAGCGAAGTCAGGACCGCCGCCATACCTACGAGTTTCGAAGGCAGCAGCTTTCTCGCTATAACCCATCTGCCGCAAGACCTTCCATGTGGCAACCTTGGTGACATCCTCCACTGCTGTGTTCCACTTCTTAGCCGCATCGAGTGGGCGAGACTTCCAATTGGGAGCCTTGCCGATGTCGCGGGGGTCAAGATACATCTCGGGCGTGAGATACCGCTGTAGAGTAGAGTAAGCAGCCCCACTCTCCATGTAAGCTTGCCAATCCCCGTTCTTATTGTAAGTATCCTTAACTGCCGCAAGCCAGGCTTTACCGATGCGAACAAACTGCTTCGGCACTTCACCCGGCGTACGGAAGTCAAGTCCGGCATGGCTCTGAAGAAGCATGTCTCCAAAGTGCCGGATGGCGTTCGGTGTGGCCCATGCAACGTTGTAGCTGGTAGCCGTAGCCTGCAAGAGACTCTTCAGACCGCGCTGAAGCATTCCCAATGAAGTATCCACAGCTATCGGGCTGGCATGTTGCAAGGTAGAACCTAGCCAATCAGGGGTAGCATAATTTTGAACCTTACCATCCTCATAGTGGCCGACAAGGAACTCGCCAGCCTTGGCTCGATAACCCGAGGGCACGGGCTTGAATAACTTACCCACCCCTTGCGGGTCCTTCTGAGCAAGGTCAAGAAAAGCTTTGATAACATTATTGCGTGCGATTTCCTTATAGGCTTCAAGGTTCGCATCTGCTGAGGCAATGATAGGATTACGGTTTACTTTATCCGAACCCCACAAAGTATGAATCACATTCTGCTGTTTTAGATAAAGAGGAGTTGAACCGTGGGTTTGGAATTCGTTCTGAGCTATTTGGTCCAGAATACGGTGCATAGGAATATACTCATCTCCGCGTTGAATATACTTAGCATAGTCATCGTGAGAGACGATTCCTGCATCGTGGAGTGCATCAAGCACTTTCCGGTTGAGTTGAAACACACGTTTGGCGGCAGCTTCGACTTTACTATAGTCGGTTGGTGAAAGTTTAGATTGCAGGTCTGCC
>Ga0335082_10004546_pt1 | contig 15140 bp, 11 predicted proteins | sample Lox_Sample_41_FD_206718 | JGI IMG/M metagenome (GOLD analysis project Ga0335082, IMG submission 206718) | Soil microbial communities from Loxahatchee National Wildlife Refuge, Florida, United States - Lox_Sample_4.1 | ecosystem: Environmental > Terrestrial > Soil > Wetlands | place: USA...
TCAGCTACCGGCCGCAGGCCTCCTCCGGGCGCGACCGCCTGCACGCGGGCCTGGGCCTCGCCATCGTCAAAACGATCGTCGAAGGCTACGGCGGCAGCGTGGCCGCGGAGAACAACGCCGGTCGCGGCGCGACCTTCACGGTGAGGCTGCCGGCCTCGCGGACGGGGACGTTTGCGCGGGTGCCGGGATCTTGAGGCTCGCCACGAGTCGCTGAAAGCGAGGCTCGGCCCGCAGCGGGTCGAAAAGGCGCTCGACGCGAAGGAAGACGAGCCGGCCGGCGCGTTCGGCATGCGCCTCCTCGAGGGCGGTCAGGGTCTCGGCTTTCTCCCCCAGGCCGACATCGAGAACCGCCATCGCAAATGCCGACACGAACCGCTTCCGGGAGAGCTCTTCGAGCATCGCATGCGCGCGCAGGGCCTCGGCGCGCTGACCCGCCATCCCACAGGCATAGCCGTAGAAGGCGATGGGGTCGGGCTCTCCCTCCATGAGCTCCATCGCCTTCCTCGACTCGGTAATCGACGTCTCCATCGCGCCCGGTTTGGCCGCCACGAGCGCCAGGTAGAGGCGCGCGAGCGGAAAGTTGGGCTCGAGCTCGACCGTCTGGCGCAGCAGAGCGATCGCCTTCTCGTCGTTTCCCGCCAGGTGGTACGCCAGCCCCTCGTCGGCGCGAATCATGAGATCCATCGGATCGAGCTGCCGGGCGATCCGGATCTCCCTGAAGGACTCCTCGAAGCGGCTCGCCGCGGTGAGGTAGTTGGAGTACCACTGGTGCGCGGTCGCGTAGTTCGGGTTCAAGGCAATGGCCTTCCGAAACTCCTGCTCGGCCCCGGCCCAGTCCCACTCGTACTGGTACTTCATGTCGGCGAGCGAAGCGTGCGCCTCGGCCAGCGAATCGTCGATCTGCAGGGCTCGAGTCGCCGCGTTGAGGCCCTTCGGAAGGACTTCCTTTGGAGGCGCCGCTCCGTAGAACGCCAGCACATCGTACGAGTCCGCGAGCCCGACGAGCGCCAGGGCGAAGTTCGGGTCGAGCGCGATCGCCCGCTCGTAGAGCTCGACCGACTTGCCGATGCTCTCGCCGTCGCGCTTGTTCCAGTAGAACCGGCCCTGCAGGTAGAGGTCGTAGGCCTCGGGATTGGACGTCGGGCGATTCGAGGCATGCGACCGTTCGACCTCTTTCGATCGCACGTGGAGCCGCCGAGCCACTTCTTCCACGATCTCCTGCTCGATCAGAAGCAGGTCCGCGGCGCTGCGCTCGTACCGCTCGCCCCAGATCTGAGCGCCGCGGGAGACCTCGTCGAGCTCCACCTGAACGACGATATTGCTGCCGCGCCTGCTGAGCTTGCCCGTGAGCACGGCGCCTGTCCCCAGGGCGCGGCCCGCCTTGAGCGGATCTGCCTCCCCTTTGTAGGCAAAAACCGAATTCCTGGCGGGCAGCCGGAGGTTTTGAATCCGAGACAGGCTGTTGGCGAGGCTCTCCGAGATTCCGTCGGAGAGATAGTCCATTTCCGGCTCGCCGCCTGCGTTGGCGAAGGGAAGCACGGCGAGCGAGTCGATCGCCCCGCGTCCCGCGAGGATCGAGCGCACACCGAGAGCCGCAAGCGCGGCGAGAATCAGGCCCGCGCTCACGACCGCCACCCGCGGCATGGGGCGCTTCACCGGCAGGCGGCCCGTGCGCAGCGACACGCCGCGCGCGACGTCGTCGAGAGCCAGGGCGAGGTCGCGCGCCGACTGGAACCGGTCGCGCGGGTCCTTGGCCATGCAGTGACGGAGAATCACGCAGAGCCCGTCCGGCAGGTCGGGAACGAGCTGGCCGGCCTCGGTCGGCTCTTCCCGCAGTACGGCGACGAGAGTCTCCGCCGGGCTGCCGGACGAAAAGGCGCGAAGGCCGGTCACCATCTCGTAGAGCACGCAGCCGAGCGAGAAAATGTCGCTGCGCGCGTCGGCCCTTTCGCCGCGGACCTGCTCCGGGGACATGTAACCGACGGTCCCGATGATCGCGCCCGTTTCGGTTGCCGTCGTGGGCTCGGGCGTGAGCTCGCGTTCCTCGGAGGGCTCCAGACGCGCCAGGCCGAAGTCGAGGATCTTCACATGCTCGTCTTCGGTCAGGAACAGGTTCTCCGGCTTCAAGTCCCGATGCACGACGCCGCGCCCATGGGCCGCCGCCAGTCCGTTGGCGATGCCCGCGGCCACGACGACGGCGCGCGGCCAGGGCAGCGGACCCGAGGAGAGCCGGCGCCGCAGCGTCTCGCCGTGCAGCAGCTCCGTGACGGCGTAAGTGACGCCGCCCTCGGTTCCGACGTCGTGGATCTCGAGGATGTTCGGATGGGAGAGGGCCGCCACGGCGTGGGTCTCGCGCTCGAAGCGCGCGAGAGCGACCGGGTTTTGCAGGAGCTCCGCAGGGGGCATCTTGATCGCCACGTCCCGCTGGAGCCGCGTGTCGCGCGCGCGGTAGACCTCTCCCATGCCGCCCGCGCCGATCGGCGAGAGAATCTCGTAGGGACCCAGTCGGGTCCCGGCTGGGAGCGTCACCGGAGATCGCCGACCATTCTACGGGCCTTCAGGGCCCGCCGTAAGTCACGGCCTGCATGGGTTTCACGGCGATTGCGACGGCGCCGCCTGATGCCCGATGCGCCTGCGGGGCCAGGTGCATGCGACTCAACCGGCCTCCCTTCGACGACGCGCTTTCGAGCGATAATCCGCATCACTCCCGGGGCCGTCCGAGTCTTGGGGAACGCCCGGCGAACCCCTGGTTTTCCTCTGATGCGCGTTCGATTTGGCGACTTCACGTTCGACGCGGACACGCGCGAGCTTCGGCGCGGGACGGCCCCCGTGCATCTGTCCCCAAAGGCCTTTCGATTCCTGGAGTTACTCCTCGAGAGCCGCCCCCGCGCGCTTTCGAAGGGCGACCTCCAGGAGAAGATCTGGCCGAGCACCTTCGTCTCGGAGGAAAACCTCGCGAGCCTCGCGGCCGAGGTACGCGAGGCGATCGGCGAGGAGGGCCGCTCCGCTCGGTTCGTCCGGACCGTTTACGGCTTCGGCTACGCCTTCGCCGGGGAAGCCGCGGACGCGCAGCGGCCTGCGGCAGCGCCACCGCGCCGGCACTTCCTCGTCGAAGGCAAGCGCGAGCTCGAGCTGTCCGAAGGAGAAAACATCGTGGGGCGGGACGTCGACGCGGCCGTGCGGATCGACGACCCGACCGTCTCCCGGCAACACGCGCGCCTCGTCGTCGAGGGCCCGAGGGTGAGCGTCGAGGACCTCGACAGCAAGAACGGCTCCTTCGTCGAAGGCAAGCGCCTCGAGGCGCCCCGCGTCTTGAAGAGCGGGGACATCGTCAAGTTCGGGTCCGTCGTGATGACGTTTCGCGCCTACTCGCCCGAGACGTCCACGGAGTCGGCCCGAACCGACGGCTCGGGTTGACGCAAAGCCCGGCCGCCGCCTAGGAGTGCCCGCCGAGCTTGGCCTGGATCGTGAGGCGAATCCTCTCCTCGCGGAACCGACGCATCTGCTCCGGCGTCAGCATCGCCGCAAAGTCGTTCTCGAACTTCGCCTGGGAAGCCTTGAGGTCGGCGGGTTGGACTTTCTTGCCCGCGGCCCACTCCGCCTGAATCGCGTCGTAGCGGTCGGCGAGCTCCTTCAGGAGCTGGCGCAGCTTCTGCTGCTGCGCGGCGTCGAGTTTCAGCAACTCCGTTACGGCTGCCACGGTTTGCTCCGCGGGATCGGGCGGTGCGGGCCTGGCCTTGGGCTTGCTGTCCGAGGCGCAGCCGCTCGCGAGCAGGAGAGCGCCCGAAAGAGTCAGCGCGACCGCCTGCCTCAGCCCCACAGCTATCCCCGATCGAGCCCGAGGGCGAGAGCGGCTGAGGCGGACTCCTCGGCCGGGACGGGTTCGAGCTCCCGTCTCGGTGCGGCGCCGGGGCGGCGCCGGCGGCGGTTCAAGCGCTGCTGCACTTCGTCCATGACCACGTAGAAGACCGGCGTCACGTAGAGGGTCAATGTCTGCGAGAAGACGAGCCCGCCCACGACCGCGAGCCCCAGCGGACGGCGCGACTCCGAGCCGGCGCCGAACCCCAGGGCGATCGGGAGCGTGCCCATCAGGGCGGCCATCGTGGTCATCATGATCGGCCGGAACCGCACCAGGCACGCCTCGAAGATCGCCTCGGTCGGGCTCTTGCCCTCGTTGCGCTCCGCCTCGATCGCGAAGTCCACCATCATGATGCCGTTCTTCTTGACGAGGCCGACGAGCATGATGATCCCCACGAACGCATAAATCGAGAGGTCCAGGCGGAAAATCATGAGTGTCACGAGGGCGCCCACCCCCGCAAACGGCAGGGCGGTCAGGATCGTGATGGGATGGATGAAGCTCTCGTAGAGGATGCCGAGAACCATGTAGATCACGGCGATCGCCATGATGAGCAGGAGCCCGAGGCCCGCGACCGAGCTCTGGAAGGCCTGAGCCGTGCCCTGGAAGCTCATCTGGATCGTTGCAGGGAGGGATTTGCGCGCGGCGCTCTCGACGGCCTTCACCGCGTCTCCGAGGGCGGCGCCGGGCTTCAGGTTGAAGGAGATCGTGACCGAGGGCAGCTGCCCCGTGTGGGTGACCGAGAGCGGACCCGTGCCTTGCTGGATCGAGCCCAGCGAGGCCAGAGGCGCGAGATCTCCCGCCGACGACCGCACGTAGAGCAGGTTGATCGCGTTGGGGTCTGCCTGGAACTCCGGGGCGAGCTCCATGATGACCTGGTACTGGTTGTTGGGCATGTAGATCGTGGAGATCTGCCGTGTGCCGTAGGCGGTGTACAGGGCGTCCTCGATCTTCTGGGCCGAGATGCCGAGCGCGGCGGCGCGGTCGCGGTTGATCGTCAGGTTGAGCTGCGGGTTGGAAAGCTGCAGGTCGCTCGTCACGTCCGAGAGCATCGGCAGCGCGCGCATCTTCTGCTCGAGCAGGGGCGCGTAGCGGTAGAGCTCCGCCGTGTCGGAGTCCTGGAGCGTGTACTGGTACTGACTCTTGGTCAGGCTGCCTCCCAGCCGGATCGGGGGCGGGACCTGCAGGAACGTGCGGATCCCGGTGACGCGGGCGAGCTTCGGGCGCAGGTCAGCGATGATCTCGTCGGCCGAGTGCCTGCGCTGCGCGCGGGGTTTCAACTGCGCCAGCACGATGCCCGAGTTGCCCACGCTGATGTTTCCTCGTGGGCCGCAGCTCGAGAGCACGTTGGCCACGTCGGGGTGGGCCCGGACGATGGCCGCCACCTGCTGCTGGTGCTCCTTCATCGCCGGGAACCCGATGCCCTGGGCTCCTTCGGTGAACCCGAAGACGAGCCCCTGGTCCTCGGTCGGCAGGAACCCCTTGGGGATCTTGACGAAGAGCCACCCGGTGCCGGCGAGCACGAGAAGCGAGAACACGAGCACCTTGCCCGGATGAGCGAGAACCGGCTTCAGCGTCCTGGAATAGAACTGGAGTATCGCGTCGAAGCCTTTCTCGGTGACCTGGTAGAGGCGTCCGTGCTTCTCCTCCCGGGAGTGCTTCAGGAACCGGCTGCACAACATCGGCGTCAGAGACAACGACACAAAGCCCGAAACCAGGATCGCGACGCCGATCGTCACGGCGAACTCGTGGAACAGCCTGCCGATGATCCCGCCCATGAAGAGGACCGGGATGAAGACCGCGGCGAGCGAGATCGTCATCGACAGGATCGTGAAGCCGATCTCCTTGGAGCCCTTCAAGGCCGCCTCGAGGATCCCTTCCCCCTTCTCGATGTGCCGCACGATGTTTTCGAGCATGACGATCGCGTCGTCTACGACGAACCCGACGGAGAGCGTCAGGGCCATGAGCGAGAGGTTGTCGAGGCTGTAGCCCAGCAGGTACATCACGGCGAACGTGCCGACGATCGAGAACGGCAGGGCGAGCGACGGAATGATCGTCGCGGAGAGGTTCCGCAGGAAGAGGAAGATCACCATCACGACGAGGGCGAGCGTCAGGAGCAGCGTGAAGCGGACGTCGTTGACGCTGTCCTTGATCGACACCGACCGGTCGTAGAGGACGTGCAGGGTCGCGGAGGCCGGCAGCTGCTTCTGGAACTTGGGCAGGAGCCGGCGGACTTCACCCGCCACGGCGACGGTGTTCGTCCCGGGCTGCTTGAAGATCGCGAGTGAAATCGAGCGCTCCTCGTTGTACCAGGCGGCTGTCTTGTCGTTCTCGACGCTGTCGATCACGTTGCCGATGTCGCCCAGACGGGCCGGCGATCCGTTGCGATAGGTCACGATCAGCGGCTTGTAGGCCTCCGCCGTCGTCAGCTGGCCGTTGGCCTGCACCGTGAACGCCGTCATCGGACCGTAGAGAACGCCCGTCGGCAAGTTGACGTTGGCGCTCTGCACCGCCTGCGACACCTCGTCGATGCCGATGCCCCGGGCCGCGAGCGCCCTCGGGTCCAGCTGCACGCGCACGGCGTACTTCTGCGGGCCGTAGACCTGGACCTGCGCAACGCCCGACACCGTGGAGATGCGCTGCGCCATCATGACCTCGCCGTACTCGTCGAGCTCCGAGAGGGGAAGCGTCGCCGACGTCAGCGTCAGGTAGAGCACGGGCTGGTCCGCGGGATTGATCTTCTGGAACGAGGGAGGGCTCGGCAGGTTCGGCGGCAGCTGCCGGGCCGCTGCGGAGATGGCCGCCTGCACGTCGAGGGCCGCTCCGTCGAGGCTCCTCGAGAGATTGAACTGCAGGGTGATGGCCGTCGAGCCCTGCGTCGACGTGGAGTTCATGTTGTCGAGGCCGGCAATGGTCGTGAACTGCTTTTCGAGGGGCGTGGCCACCGAGGACGCCATCGTCTCGGGCGAGGCTCCCGGCAGGCCGGCCGCGACCTGGATCGTCGGGAAGTCCACGTTCGGCAGGTCGGAGATCGGCAGGAGCCGGTACCCCATGACGCCGAAGAGGAGGATGCCGAGCATGACGAGCGTCGTCATGACGGGCCGGCGGATGAAGAGCTCGGCGATGTTCATGAAGCGGTCCCTCCGCTCGGCTTGATCTCCACGAGCGCGCCGGGCGAGAGCCGCAGCTGACCGTCCGTGATGACGCGCTCCCCGCCCGAGAGGCCCTTGGCGATCACCGCGAAGGTCCCCTGGATGCGGTTGACCGTCACGGGCCGGGCCTCGACCGTCATGTCATTCTTGACGACGAATACGTAGGAGCCGCTCTGCCCGGTCAGCACGGCCGAAGACGGCGCCACCACGGCGTCGGGCTCGCTGCCCAGGACCAGGACGACGTCCACAAACTGCCCCGGCCAGAGCCGGCCGTCCTTGTTGGCAAACGTTCCCTTGAGCTGGATCGTTCCCGTCGCGGTGTTGACGGCGTTGTCGACGAAGGTCAGCTCTCCCTCCGCCGGCGGTAAGCCGTCCTGCAGTGCGGCGCGCACGACGAGCCGCTCGGAATGGAACCGGCGCCCGACCTCGCCGAAATACCGCTCGGGAATGGCGAACGAGACGTAGATCGGGCGGATCTGGTTGATCGTCATCAGGGTCCGGTCGTCGTTGGCCTTGACCACGTTACCGATCTGCATGAGGAGGCTGCCCGTGCGCCCGTCGAAGGGAGACCGCACCGTGCAGTACTCGACCTGCAGGCGGGTGTTCTCGACGGCGGCCTCGTCGGCCCGGACGGTGGCCTCCGACGAGGCCGCCGCCATCTTGGCCTGATCGAACTGCTGGGCCGTGACGTACTCCTTGGCGACCAGGTCGGCGTAGCGCTGCACGTCGGCCTGAGCGTTCTTGGCGATCGCGCGGTCCCGCTCGAGGTTGGCCCTGGCCTGGGCCAGGGCCGCTTCGTACGGACGCGGGTCGATCGTCAGGAGGGGCTGTCCCTTCTGGACTTCCTGACCCTCCTTGAAGAGAACCTCCGTGATCTGGCCGCCCACCTGCGCCTTGACGGCCGCCGAGGCGATCGGGTCGACGTGCCCGATCACCGTGACCTCGACCGGCATCTGGCGGCGGGAGACCAGGCCGGCCTGCACGGGCACTCCCTCCCGCGGCGGAGCCTTCTGCTCCCGCGAGCAGGCGGCGGCCACGGCGGCCGCCAGAAGGAGCGAGAGAACGCGGGCAGGACGCGATGTCATGGCTTGCCCTCCGCCTGACCCGGACCCAGGGCCCCGACGTCCCGCGCCAGCCGCGCGAGCGCGAGGTACCACTCCGTGCGTGCCTGGACTTCCTGGGCTCGCGCGTTGGCGTATGCGCCCTGCGCCGCGAGCAGGTCGAGGATGCCGCCCACGCCCGCCTTGTAGCGTCCGCTCGAGACTTCCTGGGACTGCTGAGCGCTGGCCAGGAGGTTCCGCGTCGTCCGGACGCGCTGTGTCGAGGTCTGCAGCGCTGAATAGCTCGTCCAGACCTGCAGGACGACCTGGTTGGCGAAGTCGTCGGCCTGTGCCCGGGCGGCCTTGGCCTCCTCCTGCGCCTTCCTGATCTCGTACACGTTCGAGAACCCCGAGAACACCGGGAAGTTGAAGAGCACGGCGGCGGAGTAGACGTTGACGCCGCTCGAGCCCGTGCGCGTGTCGAAGAACGTGCGGCCGAGCGACCCCGAGGCGGTCAGCGTCGGCAGTCCAGCAGATCGGACCGAGCGCACGTGGGCCTCGGCCGCCTCAACGTCGAACCGCTTGGCCGCCAGATCCGGCCGTTGCCGGGAGGCCCTGTCGATGAGGTTGTCCACCGATTGCGTGACGCGGTCGAGGTTTTCGATTTCCGGAAGCTCCCCCGCTTCGATCGGAATGTTGGCCGGCACGCCGAGCTGCGTGGCCAGGGCTCCGCGGATCGTGCGCACCAGGCCCTGGGCCGATGTCAGGTCGAGCTCGGCCTGCGATTCCGCCGTGCGGGCGAGCAGCACGTCCGCGATCGTCGCGACGCCGGCCCGGTGCCGTTCCTCGGCTGCCGTCAGGCTCTCCTTGGCCGCCTTGACGTTGGCTTCCTGTGCGTCGACGAGGGCCTTACCGTAGAGGTAGCCGTAGTAGGCCACGGCCGTGTCGAGGATCACGTTCTGGATCGTCGCGTCGTGCAGCCAGTCCGAAGAGAAGAGGGCCGCGCGCGCCTCGTCGATGTCGGCCTTGCGGCCCCCGGCGTCGAGCAGCAGCCAGGTGAGCGAGGCGGAGGCGCCGTATGTCGTCTGCAGAATCGTGCTGGTTGCGCTGAACGCTTCCTTCTCGCGCGTCAGATTCGCGTCGAGATCGAGCGAGGGGAACCACGCGCCGTTCTTGACGCCGACCTCGGCAGCCGCGGCGCGCGCCTTGAACCACGCCTCCCTCGTGACCGGGCTGTTGCGCAGAGAAAGGTCGATCGCCTGCGCCAGCGTCAGGACGCCGCCTTTCTGCACGACGTCGCTCGGCAGGACCGGCGGAGCCGTGACCGGAGCGGGCATGGCCGCTTCGGCCGGCGGCGTCCAGGGTGTGCCGGGCGAAGGCGCCACGGACCGGGAAACGCCTTTCTCCGTCGGGACGGTCGTGCAACCCGCGGCAAGCAGCGTTGCCGTCAGGACGGCGAGGAATCTGCTTCCGATGTTCTCAGGCATCGTTTCGCCTCACGATTCCGTTGACGAGCATGTCGATTGCCGTGCGCACGAGATCGTCGGGCAGGTCGCCCGGCTGGCGGTAGAGGTTCAAGCCGCGCAGCATCCCGAGGAAGACTTCCGCGCCGGCCATCGGATCGATCGGCCGGAAGTCGCCGCGCTCGACTCCGAACGCGATCGTCTTCGCGATCAGCTCCACGATCCTGCGGCGCCGCTCCAGGAACTCCGCTCCCCGGCGTGAGAAGAGGCGCTCGTCGCGGTGAAGGGTCGTCAGGAGGTCCCGCCGGTTCCAGGCAAACCGCAGCAGCTCCCGCGCGATCAGCTTGAGCCGTTCGTCCGGCGGCGCCTCCGCATGCAGGCCCTGGGTCAGCGACTCGTGCAGGGTGTCCAGGCCGTAGAGGACAGACACGAAGAAGAGCTCTTCCTTGGTCGGGAAGTAGCGGTAGATCGTGCCCTTGCCGGCGTGCGCCTCGGCCGCCACGTCGTCGACGGACACTTCGTGGAATTCCCTCGCGAGAAAGACCCGCGAGGCAGCGTCCACGATGGCCTGGCTCTTTTCCTCGGTTTTGACTCTTGGCATTTCTCGAAGGGGAAACGATACCCGTCAGTTCCGTTATTTTCTACGTCTAAAAAGGCCGAAAGATTCGGTTTTTCGTGTCCGCGACGCCAGGGCCGGCTCTAGTAGAGTCCGGCCCGCCATGGCCAAGGCGGGCCCGCCCCGGCCCTATCGGGCCTTGAGACACAAGGACTTCGCGCGGCTGCTCGTCTCGCAGGTTCTCTCGGTGACCGGCTCGCAGATGCAGGTCGTGGCGATCAACTGGCAGGTCTACCGGCTGACGCACTCTCCGCTGGCGCTGGGCTTCGTGGGCCTGACTCGCGTCGTGCCCATCATCGTCTTCTCTCTTTGGGCGGGGCTGGTGGCTGACCGGCACGACCGCCGCAAGGTCATGATCGTGACGCAGCTCCTCATGACCGTCGCGGCCCTCGCCCTGGCCGCCGTGACCTACACCGACCGCGTCACTCTCTGGCTGATCTACGGGTTGAACGCCTTCTCCGCCGCCGCCGGCGCCTTCGACGGCCCGTCCCGACAGTCGCTCATCCCCCGCCTCGTCCCGGCCGAGGACCTGCCGGGAGCCCTGTCCCTGAACTTCTCGGCCTACCAGGTCTCCTCGATCGCCGGGCCCGCCCTCGCGGGCGCGGTGCTCGCTGCGGCCGGCGGGGACCGCCACGGCCTCGCCCTGATCTACCTCGTCAACGCGCTGTCCTTTCTCTGCGTGGTCGCCGCGCTCGCCCTCATGCGCGAGGGGCGGGGCGTTCCCGTCTCGGACGGCGCGGCGGCGACGCACCCGATTGCCGCCCTGCGCGAGGGCCTCCACTTCGTGTTCACGACGCCTCTCATCGTCTGGACGATGTCTCTCGATTTCCTGGCGACGTTCTTCTCGGGCTCCATGTCGCTCTTGCCCATCTTCGCCGACCAGGTCCTGCACGTGGGGGCCGGTGGGTACGGCCTGCTCGCCTCGGCGCCCGCGGTCGGCGCCCTCGTCGGGTCCCTGTACCTCTCGATCGTGCCGCTGCCCGAGAAACAGGGGCGCGTCTTCCTTTGGGCCGTCGGCGCCTACGGCGCGGCGACCGTGGTCTTCGGCCTCTCGAGGGTCTTCTGGTTGACGCTCCTGGGTCTGGCCGCAACGGGCCTTGCCGACGCCATTTCGACCGTCATCCGCCAGACGCTGCGCCAGCTCGCGACGCCCGACGCCCTGCGCGGCCGCATGACGTCCGTGAACATGATTTTCTTCATGGGCGGCCCGCAGTTGGGCGAGCTCGAGGCGGGGTTCGTCGCCTCTCTCTTCGCCTCCGCCGCGATCGGCGTGACGGTCTCCGTGGTCTCGGGAGGCCTCGCCACGATCCTGGTCGCGGCCTTCGTGGCCCGACGGGCGGCCGTCCTGCGGGCCTACGACTTCCGGCAGCAAGCGTCCTCCCCCTCTCCCACTGGGAGAGGGACGGGGTGAGGGGAGGGCCGAAGCCGAAGTAGGTCTGGTCCGGTGCCGGTCGCCCCCTCACCCTAACCCTCTCCCGGAGGGAGAGGGAATTTCCTTGACATCACTGACTTGCTGTACTATATCTGTAGTACAGTAACGCCATGGCCCGAAGCCTCCGAGTCGACCCTTCCGACGCCACGCCGATCTGGAGCCAGATCGAGGAGGGAGTCCGCCGTCTCGTGGCCTCCGGGGCCCTCGCGCCCGGGGGCCCGGTCCCATCCGTGCGGGAGCTCGCCCGCGACCTCAGGGTCAATCCCGCCACGGTCGCCAAGGCCTATCAGCGCCTGACCGACGCCGGCATCCTGGCCGTTCGCCGCGGCGAGGGCACGTTCGTCGCGCCGGCGCCTCCGGCGATGGGCCGCGCCGAGCGCCGCCGCGAGCTCTCGGAAGGCGCGACCCGCTACGCCTCCCTGGCCGTGACGTTGGGCTCGACGGCCGACGAGGCCGCGGGCGAGCTGTCTTCGGCCTGGAGGCGTCTGGCGGACGGCGCGAAGGGAGAAAAGAAATGAGCGAGCCCGTTCTGTCTCTCGAATCCCTGACCGTCCGCTACGGGCGGAAGGCCGCCTGCGAAGACGTGTCGCTCTCGGTCGAGCGTGGAGCCGTCTATGCGCTTCTGGGCCGAAACGGCGCCGGCAAGTCTTCTCTCGTGCGTTGTCTTCTCGGCCAGCAGAAGCCGACCGCCGGCCGCGCGCTTCTCTTCGGCGAAGACGTCTGGAGGCGGCGGGCGAAGCTCATGGCCAGGGTCGGCGTCGTGCCCGAAGAGCCGGACGCTCCCCCGGCCATGACGGCCCGGCAGCTCTCGGCCTTTTGCTCGCGGCTCTATGCGCAGTGGGACGACAAGACCATGGCCGCCCGCCTCTCGCGGTTTCGGGTGCCCGACAACGTCCCGTTTGGCCGGCTCTCCAAGGGCCAGAAAGGCGAGGTCATGCTCGCCCTGGCGCTCGGCCACGGGCCCGAGCTCCTGGTGCTCGACGACCCGACCCTGGGTCTCGACGTCGTGGCGCGGCAGGCTCTCTACGAGGAGCTCGTGGGCGAGCTCGCCGACCGGGGCACGACCGTCTTCCTGACGACCCACGACCTGGCGGGTTTCGAGGGCCTCGCCACACGCGCCGGGATCCTGAAGGACGGCCGCCTCGTCCTGGACGAGGACATGGAAGCTCTGAAGGCGCGCTTTCGCCGGATCCGGTATGCCAACCGGCAGACGGAAACCCGCACCGACTTCGGCAACGAGCTCGATGCCTTCGAGGCCGTGCGCGTGAAGGTTCGCGGTTGGGGCATCGAGGCCGTCGTCTCCAACTTCGAGGACGGCGCCTTCGAGCGCTTCCGCGCAAAGGACGGCGTCGTGGACGCCGAGGCCTCGGCGCTCTCGCTCGAAGAGATTTTCCTCGCCGTCGCCGGGGAACCGATCGCCGAGGAAAAGAAAGGAGCCGCCTGATGCGCGCCTTCCTCGCCGTCGCCCGCCGCGAGATCGAGGAGAAGCGCTTCGTGTTCGTCGCTGCGGCCATCGCGGGCCTCGTGCCGTTCCTCGCTCCCCTCGTACCGGTCCTTCGAAACTACCCACCGGACGAAGCTCGGGACGTAACGGCCTTGTTCTTCGCCTGCAGCTTCGGGGTCGCCCTGGCCCTGGTCCTAGGCGCATCGACGATAGGACGCGACCTGACAGAGCACCGGCTGGGCTTCTACTTTTCTCGGCCCCTGAGCGGTCACTCCATCGCTCTCGGAAAACTCTGCGCTTCGACTTTGCTAGCCCTCGTTTCGATGGTCGTCATCTTGATTCCCGTGACGATCGAAGGTGGCTGGGTTCGGCGTGTTCGTGATACCGAAATCACTCCGTTGAGCGCCGGCGAGATGCCTTTGTTCGAGGTGCGTCTCACTCTCCTTCGGCAGGCCGGACTGCTTGTCCTTGCGACTCTGGTTCTGTTGCTTCTGGCGCACTGCTTCGGCGTGATCCTGCGTTCCAGGTCGAGATGGCTCGTTCTCGATGTCCTCGGGATAGCTGTGACCGTCCTACTTCTCGGCGCCGCAGCGGGGCAGTTAAGGGTCATGCAGATCACGTGGAGAGGCTCCGAGTGGTCCGTGTTCCTGACCGGCTGTCTCGTGCTCGCAGCCGCGCCCGCGCTTCTTGCTTCCAGCATCGCCGGGGTGTCGATGGGTCGAACGGACATTGGCCGAAGTCATAAGGCGATGTCCGTTGTGCTTTGGAGTTGCCTGACCGTGGGGGCCATCGCGTGCTTTGGAGGTGCCACCTGGTATGTCAACTCTTCGCCTCGTGAGCTTGTCGCTCTTGCATCGGTGAAGGCGGCGCCGGACGGCAACTGGTTGGCTGTTTCCGGAAGGGCAAGTCATCGCCCTTACTACCTTGCAAGCTTCCTTTACAACGCTTCCACCGGGGCTTTCGCGAGAGTGCGGTCACCCTTCTCCTGGGAGTGGGGGTTTCTGTCGGTGACCTTTTCGCGCGACGGAACGAGGGCCGTGTGGCTCGAAGCTCAAGACAGAGCTCATGAGTCCGTTGAGTTGGTAACGGCTCGGCTCGATGGGAAGAGCTCGGAGGAGCAACGCCTTCCGTTCAAAGAGTGGCCTCGGTTCTTCTTGTCCCCGGACGGGTCTCGGCTTGGGACGATATCCGGAGGATTGCTGTCGGTGGTCGAACTGCCTTCGATGCAATCGATCTTCTCCGCACGTCTTCCCACCGGAGAGAAGATCGCCTGGCCGAGTGCTTCGTTCCTAACCAGAGAACAGTTGCTTCTCGTTCGTCGCAGTTATACCGGAAGAACCAGCCCGCCAATGTCGAACCTCTCAATCCTGAGGGTTGATCTCGGATCGAAGCGCCTTCTCCAGGGTGTCGAGATTCAGGTTGACAGCCCAGATCCGCAGGTCCTCTTGAGCCTTGAAGGAGACCAAATGCTGGTTCAAGAGCGGGTGCTTGGTCGAACAACCCTTTACGACTGCGCTACGGGCGCGGCACTCGCCTCGATACCGGTCCCCCTCCATTCGCCTTTCGAATTTGAGGCCTTGGCTGACGGCCGGTTCTTGGAGGCAGAGTCCATCCAGGGACAGAGCCGCCTTCGGCTCACGCTGCGAAGCGGACAGATTGAGAAGGCCATCGAGTTGGGAAGCGCGAGGGCGGTCTTCCTCGGTGGACAGCCGACAGAACAGGAAGTCTTGGTCGTCATCGAAAAGGGCGTACGAACGACGCCGGAGAGCCTTTCTTGGGAACTACTGAAGGTCAACCTCACAAGCGCAAGCGTGGTCGCGCTACAAAAAGGGCCATTGCTTCCGTTGACCGCTCACAGTCACAACGACATCAGCCGGCCAGGCAGCCCGGCTTCCAGACTGTTCCTCGATGTTCGGAATGCCTCGCTGGACGAGGTAGATCCGACGACGGGCGCGCGACGCAGACTGCTCGGACAGGGCGACGCTCGCTGATGGAGTATCGTCCGGCTCCGTGACGGGATTCTTCCGGCGGGACGGAGAGCTGACCTGCGACGGGGTGTCGCTTTTGGAGATCGCGCGCGTGGCAGGGACGCCCGTCTACGTGTACAGCCGGCGGCTGATCGAGGAGAACTACCGGC
>Ga0335082_10004548_pt1 | contig 15138 bp, 7 predicted proteins | sample Lox_Sample_41_FD_206718 | JGI IMG/M metagenome (GOLD analysis project Ga0335082, IMG submission 206718) | Soil microbial communities from Loxahatchee National Wildlife Refuge, Florida, United States - Lox_Sample_4.1 | ecosystem: Environmental > Terrestrial > Soil > Wetlands | place: USA: Florida...
CTCTCGATCGATTACACGGCACTGAGCCTGGTCGCCCCGGAGAGAATGCACTTTCGCTTCAGGCTGGAGGGCCAGGACCGGGACTGGAGAGAAGTTGTCAACCAGCGCCGGGTGGAATACTCGAATCTTCCGCCGGGAAATTATCGCTTCCGTGTGACGGCCAGCAACAACAGCGGGGTATGGAACGAGGAAGGCGCGTTCCTGGATCTCGCGATTGCGCCGGTCTACTACCAGACAAATTGGTTCCGCGCCTTGGGTGCGATCACTTTCCTTGCCTTACTCTGGGCGGCATATCAAGTTCGGGTTCGGCAACTCCGCGGCCAGGAAAAGAAGCTTGGGAATGTGATCGAAACCATCCCCACCATTGTTTGGACCGCGCTGCCCAACGGCGCGGTGGACTTCGTCAACCAGCACTGGGAGGAATCCACGGGTTTAGCCACGGAGAAAACGCAGGGGTCAGCCTGGGAAGCTGCCATTCATCCCGAAGACTTGAAGCAACATGCTGAGAAGTGGCGCGCCTCTTCCGCGAGCGGTGGTCTCTTCGAAAATGAGGCGCGGTTCCGTCGTGCGGCGAACGGCGCATATCGATGGTTTCTCGTCCGTGCCGTGCCGTTGCGGGACAAACGAGGCAAGATCGTCAAGTGGTACGGTACCGCGACTGACATTGAAGATCGCAAGCAGGCCGAGCAGAAATTCCGCGGACTGCTGGAGTCGGCGCCCGATGCAGTGGCGGTTGTGAATTGCGCGGGTGAAATTGTTTTGGTGAATGCGCAATTGGAGAAGCTGTTTGGCTATCCACGGCATGAGGTATTGGGGAAGGGAATTGAGATGTTGGTGCCGCAGCGGTTCCGGGGCAAACATCCGGAACACCGCGCGGCATTTGTGGGCGACCCTCGTACGCGGCCCATGGGATCCGGGCTGGAATTGTACGGGCTGCATAAGGATGGACGCGAGTTTCCGGTTGAGATAAGCCTCAGCCCACTTGAAACCGATGAGGGCGTTCTGATTTCCAGCGCTATCCGCGATATCACGGACCGCAAGCAGGCCGAGGAGAAGATCCGGCTGAGCGAAGCAGAGCTTCGGCAGCTTATCGATGTGATTCCGCAGCAAGTCTTTGTTTTCGACGCGGACTGGAATCCCGTTTTCGCCAACCGACGAGAACTGGAATATACCGGCCTCACTCTCGAAGAGGCGAAGTCCAAGGAGACTTTTGCTAGCATATTTCACCCCGAAGATTTTAAGAGGTTGGAGAGCACTCGTGCGCGTGGGGTTTTGGAGGGCACTCCTTTTGAGTTAGAGGCGCGAATCAAAGGTAAAGACGGGCAATATCGCTGGTTTCTCATCCGAGACAACCTGCTGCGGGATGAGCGGGGAAAGGTGCTGCGCTGGTACGGTACCCGCACTAATATCGAAGGCCGCAAACGGGCCGAAGAGGCTTTGAAGCGGAGCGAAGCTTATCTGGCGGAATCGCAGAGGCTGACCAAGACGGGCAGTTGGGCCCATATGCCTGACGGACCTACGCTCTACTGGTCCGCGGAAACTTTCCGAATCTCGGGCTTTGATCCGGAACAGGGCTTTCCCGATCGCGAAACGGTGTGGCGCCGCATCCACCCGGAGGACCGGGAGAAGCTACGCCAGATACTTCAGAAGGCCTACGAGCAGAAAGCCGATTACACCAGCGCTTTCAGATACGTGACGCCGGACGGAACGGTGAAACACATGGAGGGGACAGGCCATCCCGTCTTAAATGCCGCTGGAGAAGTTGTCGAGTTCATGGGCACGATGACAGATGTAACGGAACGCAAGCGCGCCGAAGAAGCTCTAAGGCGCAGCGAAGCTTATCTGGCCGACGCCCAGAGGCTGAGCCATACAGGCAGTTGGGCTTATAACGCCGGGGGAGACGCTCTCTATTGGTCTGAGGAAAATTTTCGGATCTGGGGATTTGATCCGCAGCAGGGTGTCCCCAATCTGAAAACAGTGCATCAACGGATGCATCCCGAGGATCGCGACAGAGAGATCGAATACGCCGAAAGAGCGGTTCGGAACGGCAAAGACTTCGCCCAGGAGTTCAGGATCGTGCTATCCGACGGAACAGTGAAACACATCCAGTCGGTGGGCCATCCGGTTTTCGGTGCGAGCGGCGAGGTGGTTGAAGTGCTGGGGACCCACGTCGACATAACTGAACGCAAGCGCGTCGAGGAAGAGCGCGACCGGTTGCGCCAGCTGGAGGAGGAGCTCGCGCACATGAATCGGGTGACCATGCTGGGTGAGCTGGCCAGTTCCCTGGCACATGAAATAAACCAACCAATTTCTGCCACAATCACAAGTGCGCAAGCCAGCTTGCGATGGCTTGCCCACGATCCTCCGGAACTGGAGAGAGCACGCGCGGCCATAAAGAGAATTGAGAACGACGGCGGCCGTGCCGCCGAAATCATCCAGCGTTTGCGGGCGTTTTACAAGACAGGCGCTCCGCCGCAACGAGAGTTAGTCGATATCAACGGGTTAGTCGGCGAAATTACAGTGCTGCTGCAGAGCGAGGCCATCCGGTATTCAATTTCACTGCACACAGATCTTGCCCCGCAGCTGCCGAAAATTATGGCGGACCGGGTGCAATTGCAACAGGTGTTGATGAACCTGATGCTGAATGGCATCGAGGCCATGAGAGATGGAGCGGGCGAACTTACTGTCCGGTCGCACCGAAACCAGAGCGGGCTCCTCCAGGTCTCGGTCAGTGATACCGGAGTGGGTCTTCCCAGCGAAAAACTAGATCTGATCTTCAATGCCTTTTACACGACCAAACCTCAAGGCACCGGTATGGGACTGGCCATCAGCCGGTCGATCATTGAAGCGCACGGTGGACGATTGTGGGCGACTGCGAATGCCGAGCGCGGTGCGACGTTTCATTTCACTGTGCCGGCCGAGGTGCATCAATGAGCGTGGGCCACGCGGGCACCGTTTTCATCATCGATGACGACGCCGGTGTACGTGAATCAATCCGGGATTTAGTGGAGTCGGTGGGCCTGCGCGCTCAATCATTCGCCACTGCGCAGGAGTTCTTATCGAGCGATCGGCCCGACGGTGCCAGTTGCCTGGTGCTGGACGTAAGGCTTCCGGGCATCAGCGGTCTGGATCTGCAGAACGAATTGAGGAGGGTCGGAGCAAAAATTCCCATCATCTTTATTACCGGCCACCCTGACATTCCGATGACGGTGAAAGCCATGAAATCCGGCGCCGTCGAGTTCCTGACCAAGCCATTCCGGGACCAGGATTTGCTGGATGTGATACAACGTGCGCTGGAACGAGCCCGCATGCTCCGGGAAAAGCACAAGCAATTAGCTGAGTTGCAGAGGCGCTATGCTGGCCTTAGCGCACGTGAGAGGGAAGTCATGAGCCTTGTCGTTTCGGGAATGCTCAACAAGCAGATTGCGGCAGAACTGGGGACCAGCGAGACTACCGTGAAAATCCAGCGCGGGCATGTCATGCAAAAGATGCAGGCGGAATCGTTGCCCGAACTAGTCAGAATGGCCGACAAGCTCAAGATTTCTGGTTAATACCTACTATCCGACACCCCAGGTTGCGTCGGCAGCCCCCCAATCCCCCCGCAACCACTGCCCCAAAGTCGTATTGCGCCGTCCGAAGGTGTGATTGTGTCCCGCCGGCCGCCGCGCTAGTGTGATTTCATGAGGAAAGAGGAGAGCGCCAAATTGATTGCAATCGTAGATGACGACGAGTCGGTCCAAAGCGCCCTGCAGGATTTGATCGAGGCGGATGGGTTTTCGGCGAGGTGCTTCGGGTCGGCGGAGGAATTCCTCGAGTCCGGCGTGCAACGCAAAGTGGCGTGTTTAATAACGGACATCCGCATGCCCGGCATGTCAGGTCTGGACTTGCAGGCCAGGCTTAAGGCTGACGGATATAAAACTCCGATCATCTTTATTACTGCACATGGAGATGCGAGAGTGCGAATCCAGGCGATGCGCGAAGGCGCAGTTGAATTTCTGATGAAGCCATTCGATGACCAGGTTTTGCTTGACCGAGTTCGCACCGCACTCGACATGTGAGCACTTAACAAGATGGCACGGAAACCATGAGCAGGTTTGTGGGGGTCTCTTGTGAACAGCTCCGAAGCAGTTGCATACGCTGAGCCAGACCGATCGAATCGCGCATTCGAACAGATCATCGGGAATAGCTCTGCCCTTGACGCCGTGCTTAAGCAAGTGGAATATGTTGCGCCAACAGACAGCACCGTTCTGATTCAGGGTGAAACCGGCACCGGCAAGGAGCTGTTCGCCCGTGCGATTCACAATGCAAGCCCGCGGTGTGGGCGCGCGCTCATCAAGCTGAATTGCGCGGCCATTCCTCACGATCTCTTGGAAAGCGAGTTGTTCGGTCATGAGAAGGGAGCTTTCACCGGAGCCATAACCCAGAAAATTGGACGATTTGAATTGGCGGACGGCGGTACCTTGTTCCTGGACGAAGTCGGGGACATTCCACTTTCATTACAGCCGAAATTGCTGCGGGTGCTTCAAGAGCAGGAGTTCGAGCGCCTGGGGAGCGGACGCACTCATAAGGTCAACGTCCGCGTGGTAGCCGCCACCAATCGAGATCTCGGGGAAATGGCAGCCCGTAACGAATTCCGCAGCGACCTCTATTACCGTTTCAACGTTTTTCCACTCTCGCTGCCCCCGCTACGCGCGCGCCGGGAAGACATTCCCGCTCTGGTGGCGCACTTCGCCGACACTTTCGGCCGGCGCATGGGAAGGTACATACGTCACATCCCCGCGGAGACTATGGCGGCTTTCTCGTCGTACTCTTGGCCTGGCAATATTCGTGAACTTCAGAATCTCGTAGAGCGTGCGGTTATTGTGGCGCAAGACGGTGTGCTTCCCAATCCACTGCCCTCGGCACCGTTGCTTGTCGCTGCCACGCCGTCAGTACAGAGTGTTTCCAGAGATACAGACCCTGTTGTGTCAATGACGCTCCGCGATTCCGAACGCGCTCTTATCCTCCAGACCCTGGAACTGACCGGAGGGAGGATCGGAGGACCCAAGGGGGCGGCCATAAAGCTGGGTTTGAACCGGACAACGCTGATTTATCGGATGAAGAAGCTCGGTATCTACCAGCCTTTGCGCCGCGTTGCGTTGGACAATTTCATGACTCCTTCGGAACCCGGATCACCGGCGGGGCTGTGAGTGTCGTGCCAGAAAGCCGCTATGTCGCGCCAGACTGCAGACGGGATCGAGGGGATTTCTCCGGGCGCCTCGCCGAGTTTCTATCACAATTCGAGGAAAGCGCGCGGCCGCTCCGCCAGACCGGGACTTAGGCCTCGCATGGGAAAGCTCCGCGCGAGCGCGCTCGGGTTGTTGGTTTATTTCCTGGTATCCTCTGCTCGTGCTTTTGCCTTAGACCCCTCACTCGATGTCAGCCAGTACGCACACACCGCGTGGAAAATCCGCGAGGGTTTTGCCACAGGCACGATCCACGAAATTGCTCAGACCCCTGACGGCTATCTGTGGCTTGCGACGGAGTCTGGATTATTACGCTTCGATGGCGTCCGAACGGTACCCTGGCATCCGCCGCATGGTGAGCATCTTCCCAGCAATGACATTCGAGCTTTGGTAGCCGGGCGCGACGGAACACTCTGGCTCGGCACTGCTAAAGGGCTTGTAACCTGGAAAGGCGACAGACTGACTCAGTTTCCACAGCTAGCTGGTTTCGATGTCTATACCCTTCTGCAGGATCACGAAGGAACCATTTGGGCCGCCGGGGTCATGTGGGAGGCCGGGCTTTCGCAACCAGGGAAGCTCTGCGCGATCAAAGGCGAAGATGTTCGCTGTGATGGAAGCGACGGAACTTTCAGCTTTGGCGTGACCGCGGCATATGAGGACAGCCGGGGGAATCTCTGGCTGGGAGCAGGAAACGGGCTCTGGCGCTGGAGACCTGGCCCTCCGAACCACTACGAATTACCGGCGGCGAAGCAGTCTAGCTTGCCCGCACTGGTCTTCAATCGCAATGCCCTGGCGGAAGGGGAGCATGAGAACCTTTTGGTTGCCGGCCCTGGCGGACTTCGACAACTCATTGACGGAGAAATAAAGGGATATTCGTTTCCTTCCGCCGCCCAGCAGTTCAATGAGCCAGCAACGCTTCTGCGCGATCGCAATGGCGGCTTGTGGATCGGAACCTTGGACCGTGGAATACTGCATGTGCACCAGGGCAGGACAGATGTATATTCGCAATCCGACGGTCTTACCGGCAACGCCGTCGAAAGTTTCTTTGAGGATCGTGAAGGCAATGTCTGGGTATCCACCACGGCGGGCCTCGACCGCTTTCGCGACTACGCCATCCCCACGATCTCCGTTAAGCAAGGTCTGTCCAGTCCCTTTGTGGTGTGCGTCCTGGCCGCCAAGGACGGTAGCGTCTGGCTCGGGACCACGGACGGTTTGAATCGATGGAAGGACGGACAAGTCACCGTCTATCGCAAACGAACCGCAGCGACAGCCGCGCAGAGACCTAACGCAAGTACTGCGCCTCAAGACCCTGGGACCAAGAACGCGAATTCAATTCAATACGTTCCCCTCCCTGGCAACTACATAGATTCTCTGTATCAGGACGTTCAAGGACGGATTTGGGTCGCCACGCATCAGGGACTCGGCTATTTCGAGAACGGCCGGTTTATTCCGTTCAGCGCCATGCAGATAACCTACGCCATCCCCATCACCGGCGACAGGAGCGGAAACATCTGGGCCGCCAGTACCGAGCAGGGGCTTTGTCGATTGCGCCTGGATAAGCCGGTAGAGTGTATTCCCTGGAAGAAGCTGGGAAGTCGAGGCTCGTTTTCCGATTCTTTGGTGGTCGATCCTGTGCGAGGCGGCTTTTGGTTGGGATTTTGGAGAGGTGGTGTGGTGCATTTCAAAGACGGCGAGGTCCGCGCGTCCTTTGGAATCGCAGATGGGCTGGGCGGAGGGCGGGTTAATGCTCTAAAACTGGATTCTGATGGCACGCTCTGGGCCGCGACTGATGGAGGCCTAAGCCGCATTAAGGATGATCATATTTCCACGCTAGCCAGCAAGAACGGGCTGCCCTGCGATACCATTCACGACCTTATCGATGATGACGCGCAATCATTCTGGCTGTACACAGCATGCGGGCTTGTGCGCGTGGCACGTTCTGAACTGGATGCCTGGGCCACCGATCCGCAGAGGAAAATCCAGACAACGGTTTTTGACTCTTCAGACGGGATAAGGAGCCATGCAGGGGTTTACTATCCCGCGCCAAGGGTGGCAAAAACCGCGGATGGGAAATTGTGGTTCCTTCCGTTGGATGGAGTCAGCGTTGTTGATCCGAATCGCCTGTCGTTCAACAAACTTCCTCCGCCGGTGCGCATCGAGCAAGTCACGGCTGATGGCAAGAGCCACGATCCAGTCGCCGGACTCCGTCTTCCTCCACGAGTACGCGATCTCTCGATTGATTTCACCGCACTGAGCTTTGTCGCGCCAGAAAAGGTCCACTTCCGGTTCAAGCTCGACGGACAGGACAGCGACTGGCGGGAAGTGATCAACGAGCGGCGAGTGGAGTACTCGAATCTGGCTCCCGGGAATTACCGCTTTCATGTCACTGCCAGCAACAATAACGGAGTGTGGAACCAACAGGGTGATACGCTCGGCTTTCTGGTCGAACCTGCGTATTACCAGACCAACTGGTTTCGCGCCCTATGTGTGGTCATGTTCTGCACAATTTTCTGGACGGTTTATCAGTTTCGCATCCGCGCCCTGGAACGACACCGGGCCGAGATCCTGGCCCTGAATGAACAGTTGATCAAGGCGCAGGAGGCGGAACGGATGCGTATCTCGGGAGAACTGCACGATGGCGTTCTCCAGGAGATCACCGCACTCACTCTTAGGCTGGCCAAGGTGAAACGCCAGGTACCAGCAGAATCGGAAGCCAAAGCGACGGTCAGCGGTTTGCAGCAGGAAATGATCAAGATAGGAACTGACATCCGGCATATCTCTCATGAACTGCACCCAGCATTGTTGCAGGAGTCCGGTCTGCCCGCGGCCTTGTCGGCGTATTGCGAGGAGTTCAGCAAGGTACGCGGCCTACCGGTGTCGTGCGTGACAGACCAGAGTGTAGAGGAGTTGTCGCCCGGGGCCGCACTCTGTCTCTACCGCATCGCTCAGGAGGCACTGGGCAATGCCGCGAAGTACTCCGCAGCAAAAAAAGTTGAGGTTCGGCTTACCCGCACCGGCGGTCGGGTTTACCTTTCTGTGTCGGATGACGGCGTGGGTTGCGCTCCCGACCAGATCGGTAGATCGGGAGGACTGGGGGTGATCAATATGCGAGAGCGAGTACTCCAGATGCAGGGAAAGTTTGAGTTCGAAAGCGCACCGGGACGCGGCACCAAAGTGAAAGCGGAAATTCCCTTTCGGCCTGCAGCCTGAGTTCCAGGGGCACGCTTTCCTAAGCTTCTGCTTCGAGAAAGCAATACGGAGTTTCTGGCGGCACCAGAGAGGCTGCGGTGCGAGTAGTGCAACGAACCAACTCGATTTTGTGCGAAAGGCAACCATGAAGGCGGGCGCATGGCTCAGCATGCTGTTGGTGTTCTGCGCTTGCGCTTTTGCGTTAGATCCCTCCCTCGATGTTAGCCAGTACGCTCACACGGCGTGGAAGATTCGCGAAGGTTTTGCCAAAGGCACGATCAAGACGATTGCGCAAACGCCGGACGGCTATCTCTGGTTGGGGACGGAATTTGGCTTATATCGCTTCGATGGCGTTCGGGCCGTGTTGTGGCAGCCGGTCGGGAGAGATCATTTTCCGAGCGGCAATATTCGCAAACTTCTCGTGGCGCGGGATGGGACTCTATGGATTGGCACACACCGAGGACTGGCCAGCTGGAAGGACGGCAGGCTGACTGGGTACCCCGAAGTCCCGGCACAGGAAGTCGATTCGCTCCTCGAGGATCGCGAGGGAACGGTATGGGCAGGCGTAGAGACGATTCCCAACTGGAGACTCTGCTCAATTAAACGGGGAAGAGTCCAATGCTACGGAGAAAAAAAAGGTCTCGGGCTCGGAGTAGGAAGCCTGTTTGAGGACAGGGATGGCAATCTCTGGGCCGGAACGGGGACAGGGCTTTGGCGATGGAAGCCCGGTGTTCCAAAGCTCATTCCGCTCTCAGGCCCGGTCTCCGAGATCCACGCTCTGATCGAAGACAGCGACGGGGAGCTCTTAATCTCGACACGCGGCGGAATCATGCGGCTGGTTAACGAAAAAGCCAGCGCTTATCCGCTTTTGTACCGCGGGCCGCATTTCAATCCCCATTGGCTGCTCCGGGATAGCAATGGCAGTCTATGGATCGGAACGGTAGACCGAGGAGTCTTGCATGTGCATGAGGGGAGGACGGACCGGTTTTCCCAGGCTGACGGTCTCTCCAGTGATGTCATTGAGGACCTCTTTGAAGACCGTGAAGGCAACATTTGGGTGGGCACAAATAACGGCCTTGATCGCTTTCGAGATTTTCCCGTAACCATGATTCCAGTGAAACAAGGACTGGATAATTCCTACGTTGAGTCGGTTGTACCGAGCGCGGATGGGAGCGTTTGGCTCGGTACTCGACATGGCCTCGACCGGTGGAAGGATGGATTAGTGACCCTTTACCGGAAGCGACGCGTGCCGATTCTGGAAACGGAGCGCGAGATCATCGATAGTGGATTGCCAGATGACTATCAGCCTTCACTCTATGAGGACAGTCGCAGACGGCTTTGGGTCTTCTCCCGCAGCGGGGCCGCCTACCTTGAGATGGGACGGTTTATTCCCGTGCGGGGCATGCCTGGGGGATACGCGCATGCCATCGTCGAGGATATAGCGGGGAATCTCTGGGTTAGTCAGGATCAGGGTCTTTTTCATGTACTTCGGAGAGGCGGGGTCGAACGTTTCCCGTGGGATGGCCTGGGACTGCAGGGGTTGGCGCTTGCGCTCGGAGCGGATGGTTCACACGGCGGCGTGTGGCTTGGATTCTCGGAGGGAGGCGTGGCGCACTTCAAGGACGGCCGGGTTAACACATTGTACTCAGCGGCTGACGGCCTCGGGAAGGGCCGCATCGGCAGCGTTCAACTCGATACGTCCGGTCTCCTCTGGGTCGGGAGCGAGAGCGGGTTAAGCCGGATCAAGAACGGCCGCGTTACCACACTGAGCGTCAAGGACGGATTGCCCTGCGACTCGGTTCACGAGGTGGTGGAAGACGATACCCATGCATTCTGGCTATACACGGCCTGCGGCCTTGTGCGTATTGCCCGGTATGAGTTGGACGCATGGGCGACAGATTCGAAGCGGCCCCTTCAGACCATGGTTCTAGACAATTCCGACGGGCTCAGATCGACTGCTCTCGCCGGCGCCCTTAGCCCCCGTGTCGGTAAGTCCATGGACGGAAGATTGTGGTATGTATCTGAAGGCACTGTCTTCGTTATCGATACGCGTCGCGTCGATCGGCGTCCCTTTTCGTTCAACAAACTTTCCCCGCCGGTACACATCGAGCAAATCACCGTCGATGGGAAAACCTTCGATGCAGACCGGCGATTAAGTCTGCCACCACGAGTCCACGATCTGACGATTGATTACACGGCGCTGAGCCTGGTTGCGCCAGAGAAGGTGCGCTTCCGGTTCAAGCTCGAGGGGCAAGACCGCGATTGGCGGGAAGTGGTTAACGACCGCCGGGTGCAGTATTCGAATCTTGCGCCGGGCAATTACCGCTTCCGCGTAGTCGCCTGCAACAACAGCGGCGTGTGGAACGAGGAAGGCGCGTCTCTGGACTTCGTGATTGCGCCCGCTTATTACCAGACAAACTGGTTCCGTGCGTTATGTGTGCTCACGTTCGTGGCGATGCTCTGGACCGTCTATCAACTTCGTGTCCGCGTTCTAAAAAGGCGCCATGCTCTGCTGGAGCAGCACCAATCTGAGATCCGCGCGTTGAACGAACAGATGATCAAAGCACAGGAGGCGGAGCGGATGCGCATCTCTGGCGAGCTGCACGATGGCGTTCTCCAGCAGATTACTTCGCTCGCTCTCAGGCTGGGCAAGGTGAAACGTCAGGCGCCACCCGAGTCGGAAGATAAAGCGACGGTCCGTGGGTTGCAGCAGGAACTCATCCAGATCGGAACCGATATCCGCCATATATCGCACGAGCTTCACCCTGCCTTACTGCAAGAGTCAGGGCTGCCCGCGGCATTATCGTCATACTGCGAGGAATTCAGTAAGGTTCGCGGTCTAGCTGTGACCTGTGAGGCTGACGAGAGTGTAAACGAATTGTCGCCCGGAGCCGCGCTTTGCCTCTATCGCATCGCGCAGGAAGCGCTCGGCAATGCCGCCAAATATTCGGAGGCAAGGAGGGTTGAGGTTCGGCTCACGCGGTCCAACGGGCTCGTCTGCCTGACAGTCTCCGATGATGGTGTTGGCTGCGACCCCGAACGGATCGGAAAATCGGGCGGGCTGGGAGTAATTAACATGCGAGAACGAGTGCTCCAACTGCACGGAACGTTCGAGTTCGATAGCGCACTGGGACGTGGAACTACAGTGAAGGCGATGGTGCCCTTTCGACCGGCGTTGTAAGTCTCCACTGCGTAGGCGATGCGCCGATCTTAAGCTCGTTGAAAACTATTCTCGAATTGCACGTTCGATAACTCCAAAATGGCGGCCCTGTACCTCAGGTCGGCAGATTCAGCTTCTTCAAGAACGCGGCAAATCGCGGGTCGCCGTGCAAGTTCTTCAGAAGCGGGTCCACCTTTATCGAATTTCCCATCAGACTGCTGTCGCGTTGAGCATAAGCCCGTTCAAGCCATTCGAAGGCCTCATCGGGCTGGTTCCGGAAAGCATAAACCGTGGCGATCTCGCACGCATTCGTTGCATGGTATTTCGTAATTAACTCACGCAATGCGGCATCCGACTCCTTTTTCCGGCCAAGTGCTTGATACGCAATCGCATACAGAAATGCGCGTAAGGGGTCATAGTGTACGAGTTCGATTTCAGCCAAAGCATCCTGAGGCCGCCTCTGCATCACATAGATTCGGCTTAACTGGACAGGTCCGGGCCAAATATCGGGGCTCATTTCAAGCGCTTTCTTGCTATTGGCTGCGGCTTCGTCTAGCTGTCCCATGAAAAACTCGGTCTCTCCAAGGTTTTCCCAACTACGCGCATTGAGAGGATCCAAATCAATGGCTCGGCGGCCCAATTGAAGAGCTTCATCAAGGCGGCCGAGCATTTCTGCCAACGAAGCTGCCATTCTTACATTTTCGGGATCTCCAGGGTCGAGAGCAATCGCCCGCCGAATGGAAGCGTCCTCTCCAGCCAAATCAAAGTCGACGAGTTCTTTAATTCGCGCCATTTGCGCATGGGCCTTTGCCAGGTTCGGATTCAGCGCTAAAGCTCGCTCCACCGCTTCACGCGCAAGCCGGTGACCCTCCTCCGCGGGAATAAGGCCTGTGTTGACCTGCCAGTTACGTGTTCGAGACAACCCGACCCAGGCCAAAGCATAGGAGGGATCAAGTTGGGTCGCCCGTTCGTAATACTTTGCAGCCATCTCCGTATCTTTCTCTGTGTTCCCCTGAAAGAAGTAGTACCCCTGCATGTAGGCATCGAAGGCTTCCGGATTAACCGGGTGTGCCTGCGCCAACTCTGCTTGCTGTTCCGATGTCAAACGCACCCGGATTTCGTGCGCAACCGCCGTGGCTACTTCGTCTTCGACATTAAGAACGTCTTTCATCGGATAGTCGTAATCCTGAGACCACAGGTGAGTCTGGTCCTTCACCTGAATGAGCTGAGCGGTAAGGCGCATGTGGTCACCGCTTTCGCGAAGGCTGTTTTCCAGCACATACTGCACAGAAAGATCGCGGCCAACCTGATCCAGGCGTTCGTCTTTGTGTTTGTATCCCATGACAGACGTTCGCGCGATCACACCCAGCTGTTCCGGGTTAAGCCGGCCCAACTGGGAAATCGTTTCCTCGGTCAGGCCGTCCGCCAGATATTCCTTGTTAGGATCGCCGGTGAGATTCTCAAACGGCATCACGGCGAGCATGATTTTTTCTGATTTTGGCGGTGTGATAACCCGGAACCGCTGCCACGATGCATAGGCGACGGCCGCCAAAATGACAGCAGACGCCGCCGCGACTGCAGCTCGCCGCCAAGGCGTTTGTGTTCCCGGAGCTGCCTCTTTTGCTGGAAACTCAAGGGCGGGCGACGAGTCGGTTTGCCAGATCTCGGTCGCGGGGATTCGAACCGCAGCTCGCTTTGAAACGTATTCGCTTTCGGTAACGGCAACCACATTTCCCGTGAACTGGTATCCCTTTCGAGCAATGGTCACAATCAATCGAGCGTCTTCCGAGTTGTCGCCCAGAGCCTTGCGTAAAAGAGAAATGTATTGCGTCAGATTCCCTTCTTCCACGAAGGTGTCTCCCCACACGGCCTGCAGCAACTCCTCCTTGGTGACTAAGCGGTTGGGGTTCTGGACGAGGACGAGTAGGACGTCGAACGCCTTAGGGGTCAGAGAAACGGGTGAATCCGCGCGAGCCAGGGTGCGCCTACCTGGATCTAGCACAAACTCCCCGAAACGGTACACGTTGATCATAGGGAAGCAATCAGTTTATAGGGGCGATTCAGAGTTTTTCATCTTTTTTCACGGTTTTCTGAAGGACTTCCCGTCGGTCCGTTCTTAAGATTGCGGCCATCGGAACTTCTGGAGTCACTGAATTCACTTCCGACCAATAGCAAGATTGCAGAAGGTTTGCAAACTCGGAGGTGTCGTTGCGGCAGCCAAGTAGAAGAGCGAGCAAATATCAATGCGATCTCGTTAATGTTAACAAGAGAGACGGTGGACATAAATGCCTTGGAAAAACGAACAAAAGGGAGCGAGGCTAGCGAAGATGCTCGATGCAAACGAACGGGAGAGCAGTGGTTCAGGAGTAAAGGCGGTATTGAGACCTTCGTTTCGGCACTCTGTGGCCCGAAACGGCTTCGTCCACGCAAGTGTTTTGGAAAGCCGCCCGTTTGCGATTGAACCGGACAGTAAAGAAAGGATTTCTGAACCAGTGAATCGTGACGAGCAGCGCCAGGCATTGCCAGAGAGGAGTCGAGTATTACCGGAGCGGAACCAGGCATTATTAGAGCAACATCGAGTCGAGATCCGCGCCCTGAACGAACAATTGATCAAAGTGCAAGAGGCGGAGCGAATGCGCATCGCCGGAGAGCTGCACGATGGCGTTCTCCAGCAGATCACTTCCCTTGTTCTCAGGCTAGGCAAAGTGAAACGCCAGGTGCCACCCGATTCGGAAGCGAAATCAACGATCGGGGGTTTACAGCAAGAACTGATCAAGGTCGGAATGGTCCTCCGTCATATCTCTCACGAAATGCATCCTGCCTTGCTACAGGAAGCGGGTCTGCCGGCGGCACTGTCGGCGTATTGCGAGGAGTTCACCAAGGTACGGGGCCTCCTCGTGTCGAGCGTGACCGACCAGAGTGTGGAAGAGTTGTCGCCTGGGGCCGCGCTTTGTCTCTACCGCATCGCGCAGGAAGCCCTCGGCAACGCCGCCAAATATTCCGAAGCAAAGAAAGTGGAGGTCCGGCTTACGCGATCCAATGGCACGGTTTGCCTTTCTGTTTCCGATGATGGCATTGGTTGTGCACCCGACCAACTCGGAAAATCGGGCGGGTTGGGGGTGATCAATATGCGAGAGCGGGTACTGCAGCTGCGCGGGACGTTTGAGTTCAAAAGCAAGCAAGGGCGCGGAACCACGGTGAAAGCGGAGGTTCCTTTTCGACCTGCGTCCTAAAGTCAGGTCGCCGTCAGAAGAATTATTCGCTCGCTCTTTGGTCGGCGATGCGCTGAGGATCCTCGAACCATCTGGCCGTCACGGCCCCGAAAATGCAGCCGCCAATGTGCGCCAGATAGGCAACGCCGCCGGTCTGCACATTGGCTACGGCTCCGGCATTTGAGAGCTGAATCAGAAACCACACTACGATCAAAAGCGCAGCCGGGATGAAGGTAATACGCACGAAAATGATGATGACCAGAAGTGATTTCATTCGGTCGCGAGGGTAGGTCACTAGAAACGCACCCATCACGGCGGCAATCGCGCCGCTTGCGCCCAGGTTGGGCACAGT
>Ga0335082_10004549_pt1 | contig 15136 bp, 17 predicted proteins | sample Lox_Sample_41_FD_206718 | JGI IMG/M metagenome (GOLD analysis project Ga0335082, IMG submission 206718) | Soil microbial communities from Loxahatchee National Wildlife Refuge, Florida, United States - Lox_Sample_4.1 | ecosystem: Environmental > Terrestrial > Soil > Wetlands | place: USA...
GATCTCGGCGTCGGCCATGCCGAGGGCCGCGGTCAGTCCGGCGTAGCCGCCCTTCGCCACGTACCCGTCGAAGCCGATCACGGACGGGTCGCCCCAGTCGCGGGTCAGGCGGGGCTCGAACGACAGGGTCACGAGGCCGGCACCGCCTCGAGGCCCGCGAGCGCCCGCGAGGCCGAGCGGAAGCTGTCGAACGCCGGCCCGCGCGCCGGCTGTGGCACCTCGCCCGACCGCAGGTGCGCGACCAGCTCGCGCATCCGCGCGGGCGTCATCTCGTCGTGGTTGCACAGGTTCACCTGCACCGCGGGAGCGTGGTCGCACACGCCGAGGCACTCCTCCTCGTGGATCGTGAACAGACCGTCGTCGGACATCTCCTGGCCGTGCGCGACGCCGGCCGCCTCGTGCGCCGCCTCGAACACGTCGCCGGCGCCGCGCAGCTTGCAGGCGAGGTTCGTGCAGACGTTCACGACGTGCGTCCCGGTCGGTCGCAGGCGGTACATCGTGTAGAAGGACGCGACGGATTGGACCTCGGCGGTGGTGATGCCGAGCAGCCCGCCGATCTCGCGGAGCGCGTCGGGCGAAACCATCCCGTCGACCGATTGCGCCAGGTACAGCAGCGGCATCACGGCCGAGCGCACATGCTGCTCCGGGTAGCGCGCCATGATTGTCCGCGCGTCCTCGAGGACGTCGCCCTCGAACACCGCCATCAGCGGTCCACCCCACCCATCACGGGATCGATCGACGCGTTCGCGGCGACGGAGTCCGCCACGAGGTACCCCTCGATCATCGCCGGCAGCGCCTGGAGGTTCACGAACGACGGGTCGCGGATCTTCACCCGGTACGGGCGGTGTTCGCCGGTCGAGACGATGTGGAAGCCGAGCTCGCCACGCGGGGACTCCACCGCGCTGTACACCTCGCCGGGCGGGACCTCGACGCCTTGGGTCACGGCCTTGAAGTGATGGATCAAGGCCTCCATCGACTCCTCCATGATGTGGCGCAGGTACGCCGGGTCGTTGCCGATGCCGTCGGGGCCGACCGAGAGCTTCGGCGGCCAGCCGACCTTCGGATCGGCCACCATCACGGGGCCGGGCGTCTCGTCCAACCGTTCGAACGCCTGCTGGGCGATCTTCAGCGACTCGCGCATCTCCTCGATGCGGATCCGGTACCGGGCGTAGGCGTCGGCCTCGGTCCGCACCGGCACGTCGAAGTCGTACGTCTCGTACCCCGCGTACGGCATGTCCTTGCGCAGGTCCGCCGGCACGCCCGCAGCGCGCAGCACCGGCCCGGTCACGCCGAGCGCGAGCGCCTCGTCCGCGCGGAGCACGCCGACCCCCTCGTTCCGCTCGCGCCAGATCGGGTTGTCGTCCAGCAGCGTCTCGTACTCGTCGATGCGTCCGGGGAGGATGCGCAGGATGTCGCGGATCTTCTGCGGGCCCTCCTCGGGCAGGTCCATCAGGACGCCGCCGGGCCGGATGTACGCGTGGTTCATCCGGAGCCCGGTGATCGCCTCGAACAGGTCGAGGATGATCTCGCGTTCCCGGAAGCCGTAAAGCATCACCGAGACGGCGCCGAGCTCGAGGCCGCCGGTGGCGAGGTAGATGAGGTGGGAGGCGATCCGATTGAGCTCGCAGACCAGGACGCGGATCACCTGCGCGCGGGGCGGCGCCTCGATGCCGAGCAGCCGCTCGACCCCGAGGCAGTAGCCCAGCTCGTTGAAGAACGGCGAGAGGTAGTCGGCGCGGGTGACGAACGCGACGCCCTGGACCCACGTCCGGTATTCGGTGTTCTTCTCGATGCCGGTGTGCAGGTAGCCGATCACCGGCTTGCACCGGATCACGGTCTCGCCGTCCAGCTCCAGCAGCAGCCGGAGCACCCCGTGGGTCGAGGGGTGCTGCGGCCCCATGTTGATGATCATCGTCTCCTGCCGGAACTCACCGGTGGCGGGATCGCGGAACCCGGCCGTGAGGTCCGTCACGCCGTCGCGCGCCGCCGCCATGTCGGAGGTGTCGCGGCTCACGCCATCCCCCGATCGTCGATCGGCGGCACCGTCGCGCCGTGGAACCACGTCGGCACCCCGCCGAGCGGCTCGTCCTTGCGGAGCGGGTGGCCCTCCCAGTCGTCCGGCAGCAGGATCCGCGTCAGCTCGGGGTGCCCGTCGAACACGACCCCGAAGAAATCGAACGTCTCGCGTTCGTGCCAGTTCGCGGTCGGAAACATCGGCGTGACGCTCGGCACGTGCGGGTCCTCAGCGGGCAGGCCGACCTTCACGCGGATCCGGTGCAGCCGCGTCATGGACCGGAGCTCGTAGTCGACCCAGAACGCCGGCTCCGCGTCCGGCCAGTGCGTCGCGCTCAGGCTCGAGAGGAACCCCAGCTCGACGCCGTCCTCGTCGCGGAGCCACCCGAGCCCATCGAGGAGGTCGTCGCGTTCGAGCACCACCGTGACCTCGCCGCGCGTCACGACGACGTCGGGGAACCGCGAACGCACGCGTTGGGCCAGGTCCTCGGGGCTCATCGGAAGGGCTCCGACGTGCGGACCTTCCCCTGGAGCTTCAAGATGCCGTACATCAGCATCTCCGGCTTCGGCGGGCAGCCGGGGACGTAGATGTCGACCGGCACGATCGTGTCGACGCCCTGGACGATCGCGTAGTTCGTGAACATCCCGCCGGCAGAGGCGCACACGCCCATCGAGATGACCCACTTCGGCTCGACCATCTGGTCGTAGATCCGCCGCAGGACCGGCGCCATCTTCTGCGAGACGCGGCCGGCCACGATCATCAGGTCGGCCTGCCGGGGCGAGGCCCGGAACAGCTCCATCCCCCAGCGACTGAGGTCGTACTGGCCGGCGCCGGCCGACATCATCTCGATCGCGCAGCACGCCAGGCCGAACGTGGCCGGCCACATCGATTGCTTGCGCGCCCACCCGACCGCCCGGTCGAGCGTCGTCACCAGGACGCCGCGCTCGACCTCTTCCTCGACCTCTTCGGGCGTCTTGCCCAGGTGCACGCCCTCGAAGCGCTCAGCCGGCACGGCCCGCCTCGTGCAGGTGCAGCTCGCGCTCGCGCTCGATGACGTCCTCCGGCTCGACGGGAGTCGACGCCGACCACTCGAACCCGCCCTTGCGCCAGATGTACACGTACGCGACGAAGACCAGCGCGATGAACACGGCCATCTCGCCGAGCCCGAACACCCCGAGCGCGCGGAACTGCACCGCCCAGGGGAACAGGAAGATCGCCTCGATGTCGAAGATGATGAACAGCATCGCGGTCAGGTAGAACTTCACGCTGAACCGCTCGCCGCGCGGCAGCCGCACCGGGTCGTTGCCGCACTCGTAGGCAGAGAGCTTGACCGGGTTCGGGCGACGCGGGCGGAGCATCGCCGATGCCGCCAGCGAGCCGACCGCGAACACCGTCGCGAGCGCCGCCATGACGACGATCGGCAGGTAGTCGATCAGCATCGCGGCCCCATCCTACGGCGCTCGCTCACGACGCCCGCGCCAGCCTCTGGAGCAGATCGAACATCCGATCCTGGATGTCGCCGTCCGGTCCGTCCGTCAGGTTGCCCATGACTCGGAGGGCGAACCGCATGACCGTGCGGTTCGGCAGCAGGTGCTGCGTGGCGCGCCCCATCACCGCCGGCTTCCCGACCATCTTCGCGAACTGCCGTCCGATGAAGAAGTAGCGCCCGTACGTGTCCCGGAGCACCTGGGGGTAGAGCATCGCGACGCCCGGACGGTCCTTCACGAGGGCCTCGTGCAGGAGGTCCGCGGCGATCTGGCCCGTCTCCATCGCGTAGGCGATGCCCTCGCCGTTGAAGGGGTTGACGGCGCCGGCCGCATCGCCCACGAGCAGCAGGCCGGGCACGGCTTGTGGCGTGCGGTTGAGGCTCATCGGGAGCGGGCCGGAAAGGACCCGGCCGTCCGCCGTCTCCTCGGAGATCCCCCACTCGGCGGGCAGCATCCGCGCGAACGCGCCGAAGAGCTGCTGCGCGGAGATGTCGTGGAAGTGCTTGAACGTGTTCAGGAGACCGCCGCCCAGGTTGACCCTGCCGCCGGCGACCGGGAACAGCCACCCGTAGCCCGGCAGCAGCATGTCGCCGTCCCAGAGGTCGAGCCAGGATTCGAACCAGGGCCCGGGGTGGTAGTCGGTCCGGTAGTAGCGGCGGGCGGCGATCCCGAGGGGACGCGCGTCGTCGCGGCGGACGCCGGCGGGCGCCGCGAAGCGGCTCGCCGCGCCGTCGGCCGCCACCGTGAACCGCGCCCGGATCTCGGTGGTGGGACCGTCCTTGTCGCCGGCGGGTCGCACCGTGGCGCCGCGGACCCAGCCGTCCTCGAAGAGCGGGGCGACCGCCTCCGTCGTCTCGTACAGCCGCGCGCCCGCCTTCACCGCGCGCTGGGCGAGGAGCTGGTCGAAGTCGAGCCGCGTCATCACCAGCGCGTACGGCGGGAACGTCGTGAGGTCGGGCCACGGCAGATCGATCGTGGTGTTGCGGGCGTGGACGCGCAGCCCGATCACCCGCTCGAACCGGGGATCGTCCGTGTCGATGCCCATCGCGTGCATCGCCTTGACGCCGCGCGGCGTGATCCCATCCCCACACACCTTCTCTCGGGGGAACGTGGCCCGCTCGACCATCGTGACGTCGATCCCGTGGCGGGCGAGGTGGTAGGCGGTCGCTGCCCCGCCGGGGCCGGCGCCCACGACGAGCACGTCCGTCTCGATCGGCTCAGCGCCCGCGCGAACGCCCACGAGACCCCCCCAGCCGCTCCGCGGAGCGGCTTGTGAAAAGTTTCACAAGCCGAAGGCTACCGCAGTTGGCAACGGCGTCACGGGGCAGGGCGACGCGCCGCCGTCGCTAGGGTTCGACCGCGTGGTTCCAGGATTCGACCCTGGCAGGGACGACCCGCACGAACCCCAGCGAGACAACGTCTCTCGCGAATCGGTCGAAGCCGCCCGACCCGAACATCGGCCGGTACTTGTCGTGCCAGGCGGACATCGGCTCGCGCAGGTCGGGGTGCTCCGCCGGCAGGAGCTCGGCGACCCCCTGGACCCGCGCGCCGGCCAGCTCGTTCCAATCGCGGCCGCGGTCGATCAGGACCGCGATCCGGGGGTCGGCGGTCGCGTTCTCCCACGTCTGATCGCCGATCCGCGTGGAGACCCAGACGGCGTCCTCGAGCCACACGAACCACCGGGCGGCGACGTGGGGGCCGCCGTCGGCGCGCACCGTCGCCACCCGGCAGGCCGGCACGTCGCGGAAGAGCCGCCGGAGCAGCGCGACGTCTTCGGTCATCCGATCACCGCCGCGAGGGCGTCCATCGCCCGTATCGCGACCGGGTCTAACAGCGCCGACGCGAGGGTGGCCCGGGCCTCGGCCACGAGCGCCCGGACGGCGTCGTGGTCGACGCCGGGGCGGGCATCGCCGTCGCGCAGGTCGTCCGCCAGCTGGAAGGCCTGGCCGAGCGGCTCCGCGAAACGCTCGAGCGCGATCTCGGTCTCGTCGGACGCGCCGGCGAGCGCCGCCCCGATCGACAGCGGCCACCGCACCGTGTACGCCCCGCCTTTCAGCTGCGCCAAGCGGCGCGCGTCGACGTCGGCGTCGACGAGGTCCAGGTACTGCCCCGCCGCCATCTCCACCCGCATCCGCTGGTAGCGCGTGAGCGCGTTCGTCAGGCGCTCGGCCTCGAACCCCGAGTCCAGGAACAGCCCGTCGGCCAGCACCGCCGCCAGATCGCCCGCGAGGATCGCCACCGCGACGCCGATGCGCGCGGGGTCGACCTCCCCTCGGCTCGATGCTCGATCGGCCTGGTGGACGTGGACGGCCGCCACGCCCCGCCGACGGGTCGAGGCATCCATCACGTCGTCGTGGATCAACGCCATCGTGTGCAGCAGCTCCAGGGCGGCGGCCGCCCGGAGGATCGGGTCCCCATCGGAGCCGCCCGCCGCCCGGAACCCCCAGTAGCACAGGCAGGGACGCACCCGCTTGCCGCCGGCCTCGACCAGCCGGATCACCTCGTCGATCGGCTCGGTGGCAGCCGGATCGATCGACGCGAGCTCGGCGCGTCGCGCGCCGAGCGCGATCCGCAGGACCTCATCCACGCGAGCCGGCACATCCAGGAGCGTGGGCGGGAGCGAGGCGTCGAGCACCATCGAGTCCAGTATCGCAAGCCCGCGCTCGGGCCGGACCCGGGTTCCGCGACGCGTCGTAGGATGACGAGGACCCAGATGAGGCGCACCTTCCGCAGGCTCGCGATCGCCACCGCCGCGTTCACGTTGCTGTTGATCGCGTGGGGCGGCCTGGTCCGTGCGACCGGATCGGGCGACGGGTGTCCCGACTGGCCCACCTGCTTCGGCTCGTGGATCCCGCGCCTCGAGTACCACACGCTGATCGAGTACACCCACCGGTTCCTGGCGTTCGTCGCCGGAACCCTCTCCCTCGTGCTCTGCGGCGCCGCCGCGACCGATCTCATCCGCTCGCGCGGGGGCCGGCGCGCCCGCGCCGTACCGGTCCTCGCCGCATGGCTCGCCGTGGCTCTCGCGCCGCTGTTCCTCGTGCAGGCGGCGATCGGCGGCTGGATCATCGCGACGAACGAGGCCCCGGGCGTCGTCACGCTGCACTTCGCCGTGGCGTTCGTAGTGCTCGGCCTGACGGTGGCGATCGCGATCCTCGCGGAACCGGCCGAACCCGGCGGGATCCGCGGCTACGCTCACATCACCGCGTGGACGGCGGCGGCCACCTACGGACTGCTCCTCGTCGGGACGTACGTCCGGGCCGAGGGCGCCGGCCTGGCGTTCCGGGACTGGCCCCTGATGGGCGGGCGACTGCTGCCCGACCTCTCCGCGTACGGCGCCGGCCTGATGTTCGCGCACCGGATCCTGGCGATCGTGGTCACGGCGCTCGTGATCTGGTGCCTCGTCCGGGCGCGAACGATGGCGCCTCGGTCCGACCGGCTCGTCCGGCTGGCGACCCTCACCTTGGCGCTGCTCGTCGGCCAGGTCCTGATCGGCGGCGCGAACGTCCTGACCGAGCTCGCGACCTGGGCGCGCGCCGCACACGTGGCGATGTCGGCGCTCGTGTGGGCATCGGTGGTGGCGCTCGCGGTGACCGCGCGCCGGGAGCCGCCGGCCGACGCCGTCCGGGCGGCCGCCGGCGACGGACCGGACGCGGCGAGCACACGCCGTCCGTTCCCCGACACCGTGAACGCCTTCGTGGCGCTCACGAAGCCGCGCATCATCGTGCTGCTGCTGATCACGACGCTGCCGGCGATGGTCCTCGCCGAGCACGGCCTGCCGCCCGTGTGGCTCGTGCTGGCGACCCTGATCGGTGGCACGCTCGCCGCCGCCTCGGCGAACGCGATCAACATGTACCTCGACCGGGACATCGACCAGGTGATGCGGCGGACCCGCCACCGGCCGCTCCCCGGCCATCGCGTCGACCCGGACGAGGCGCTCCGGTTCGGCTTCGTGCTGGCGGCCGTGTCGTTCACGTTCCTCGCCCTGACCGTGAACGTGCTGGCCGCAACCCTGGCGCTCTCGGCGATCGCGTTCTACGTCTTCGTCTACACGATGTGGCTGAAGCGAACCACGACGCAGAACATCGTGATCGGGGGCGCCGCCGGCGCCGTGCCGGTCCTCGTCGGCTGGGCGGCGGTCACCGGCGGCCTCGCATGGCCTGCATGGGTGTTGTTCGCGATGATCTTCGTCTGGACACCGCCGCACTTCTGGGCGCTCGCGATGCGCGTCCAGGACGACTACGCGGCGGCCGGCGTGCCGATGCTGCCCGTCGTGCGCGGTGACGACGAGACCCGCCGGCAGATCTTCCTGTATTCGCTCGTGCTCTTCGGGACCACGCTCGTGCTGGTGCCGGTCGCCTCGATGGGGCCGATCTACCTCGGCACCGCGATCGTGCTGGGCGGCGCGTTCGTCTACCGGGCCCTCCAGCTGTGGCGCGCGCCGTCGGACGCGCGAGCGTGGAAGCTCTTCAAGTTCTCGATCGTGTACCTGGGCGCGCTCTTCGCGGCGGTCGCGATCGACGCGCTCGTCCGGGTTCAACCGCTCTTCGGCGCCAGGATCTGATCGAGCAGCCCTGAGAGCTGGGCCGCATCCGTCGGTCCCGTCACGACGTACCGGATCGTCCCGTGCGGGTCGACGACGTACGTGTCCGGCAGCCCGAGGTACCCGAGCGTCGCGGCGTAGTGACCCGCCTGATCGGAGATGCTGGGGTACGGCACGTGATACCGGGCGACCCATGTCCGCGCGGCCGCGACCTGGTCGATCGAGTTGATGCCGAGGAAGGCGACGCCGCGGTCGCGGTAGCGGCGGGCGACCTCGACCAGCTGCGGCTGCTCACGGGTGCAGGGCCCGCACCACGACGCCCACACGTTCACGACGAGGACCGTGCCCCGGTACGCGTCGCTCGAGAGTCTCGCGCCGTCGAGGCCGGCGCCCTGCAGCTCCGGGAGCGGCGACGACGTCGCCCGCACCCCGCCGCCGCTCTGGGCGCGACCGGCCGTGCATGCGCCCAGGAGCACGCAGGCGACGCCGACGACGACCAGCTTCCGCATCCGGACCACGCTAACCGCGCGCGGCGCGTTCGACCTTACGGGGAGGGACCGGAGGAAGGGCTCCCCGGGCTGCCGCTCGGCGGCGCGGCGCCGCTGCCGACCTGAACCTTCCCGACCATCGTCGGGTGGTAGTCGCACTTGAAGTAGTACGTGCCTGCCTGGAGAGCCGGAACGGTGTACGTCGCGGTGTTGACGCCGATCACGCTGCTGCCGCGGAACACCTCCTGCGTGTATCCCTGGTCCGAGTAGATCCCGATGTTGTGCGTAACGCCTGCATCCTGGTTCTGGAACGTGAGCTGTGCGGGCTGCCCGTCCGGAAGGTCGATCAGCTTCGTGGAGAACGCGAGACCCTTCGCGCTCACCGTCACGGCCCCGCCGGCGCCCTCGCCCGGCGACGCGCCTGCCGCGATCGTCAGCGTTCCGTTCATCACGGTCGGGTGGAAGCTGCAGTAGAAGTAGTACTTCCCGGCCGGGAGCGGCTTCACGGCGTACTCGATCTGCTCCGGCCCCGTCGTCGGCGGTCCTTGGAGCAGGATCGTCGCGCCGGGGTTCTTCAGGGGATCTTCCGAGGCGATGTCCACGTCGTGCTGGATGCCCCCGTCCTGGTTGTTGAACGCGATCGAGAAGCCGGTGTTGGCCGGGCCGGTGAGCGCGTTGACGTCGAAGCCCTTCGTCGCCGCGCCCTGTGGGGCGGCGAGCGAGAGGACGATGGGCTTCGCCTCCTTCCCGGGCTGGCCCACGAGTAAGGCGACGCCGCCCGTGAACAACACGATGCCGAGCACGCCGCCGCCCATCAGCAGGACCGAGGAACCGCTCACCTGTGGCCGCGTCGCGCCCGAAGACGCGACCCCCCGGAAAGAGGCGCCACGTCCGCCCCCACGCCGAGGATCGAGGCGGCGACGATGAGCGCCGTGATCGTGGCGGCGGTCGGCGTGACGCGGAGCAGGACCCGGGAAAGCAACAGCAACACCGTCGCGATCAGGGCGAGCCCAACCACCGGGATCAGGATCGGGAGCAGCAGCCGCTCGCGGGCCGGCTGGTCGCTCATCGATCGATCCCTGCGCGGAGCTCGGCGTCGACGTCGCGCCACTGCAGCGCGTCCCAGCCCTCGTCCTGCTCACGACGGGCCCAGCGGAAGAAGATCGTGGCGATGACGGTCCACAGGATCAGCGTGCCGCCGATCTTCATCGTCAGCCCGGCGATCATCTCGTCCGTCAGCGCGGAGATGCCCCAGATGCGGGGGAACGTGGCGTACACCGGGTACAGGGGCACGCGGCCGAACGTCAGGAACGCCGCCGGCACGGTCGGGGCGAGCGACACGAAGAACAGGTAGAGCATCTGCGCGGGCGGCGTGATCGGCGGCATCTCCGGCAGGGGCGACACGACCGGCCACCACATGATCATCGCCGAGAGCACCAAGGTGCAGTGCAACGCGAAGTGCCCGGGCTCGGAGTGGGTGGAGAACGTCACGACGGCTGGCCAGTGCGAGAACAGCAACGTCGTGTAGAAGATCACGATCGCCACGAGCGGCCGGGTCACGAACCGCCACAGCCGGCGCACCCTCGGGTTCCGGAGCAGGTCGCGCCACAGCCACGCCGGGATCCCCGCGACCAGCAGCGGCGCCGCGATCAGCGTGAACAGCATGTGCTGCACCATGTGCATCGAGTACAGGTAGTGCTCGGCCCAGTCGTGGATCGGCCAGTCTGCGCCCACCCAGAGCGCCAGCATGCCCCCGAGGAACAGACGCCGCGCGTGCGGCGAGACGGGCTGGCCGGTTCGCTCGGCGTGGCGCTTGCCGGCGATCAGGTACGCGGCCACGACGGAGCCGAGGATCACCCAGACGTCCACGTGGGCACGGAAAGGAGGCAGCACCGCTACCTCGCGAAGACCCGGAACGACAGCAATACCAGCAGGTACAGGACGCAGGCGCCGACCAGGCCCAGCATGAAGAACCGCGAGTACCGGGGATCGTCGAACCGCAGGTGCATGAACCACAGGGCGACCAGCGAGAACTTGATCGCGGACATCACCCACAGGAACGTGATCATCAGGCCGTGCGGCAGGCCCGAGTAGCTGGTCCACACCTCGAGCGAGGTGAGGACCGCGAGGATCATCCCGATCCGGATGTATTCCTTCGCGCTGGGATGCGGCCGGTGCGGGCGCCCGGTCTCGCGCGGATCGGCGAGACCCTCCTCGCCGATCTCCTCCCGGAACGTGTCGTGCTCGCTCATCGCGTCCTCGAGCCTACTTCGGGGGTGCGTTCGGGATCAGGTACACGACGGTGAAGATCACGATCCACACGACGTCCACGAAGTGCCAGTACAGGCCGACCATCTCCACCGGGAACGCCGGATCGTCGGGCAGCCGGTTCGTCGAGGACATGCCGACGAGCGAGAGCAACATCAGGATCCCTACCGTCACGTGGACGCCGTGGAACCCGGTCAGGACGAAGAACGTCGTGCCGAAGAGGTTCGTCGACAGGGACAGGCCCTCGCGGTAGAAATGCGTGAACTCGTAGACCTGGCCGCCGACGAACGTCATGCCAAGGAACGCGGTCGCGAGCAACCACAGGCGCATCCGCACGTGGTCGTGCTTCTCCGCGGCGGTCAGCGCCAGGACCATCGTGACCGAACTGGCCAGCAGCACGAACGACGACACCGACGTGTAGGGGATGTCGAACACGTCGGAGGGGTACGGGCCGGTCTGGCTAGCGCCGCGGTACAGCACGTACGTCGTGATCAGGGCACCGAAGAGCAGGCACTCCGATCCGAGGAACAGCCACATCGCGAGCTTCGTGTTGGGCAGGCCGGTGCTGGTGTGCTCCTCGACGTGCGCCGGTCGCGCGGCGTGGGCGGCGGTCTCGGCCATGGCTCAGTCCGCCACCGAGGGCTCGAGCGCCCACCCCGTGAACCCGACCACGAGGATCAGCGCGCCGACGCCGACCAGCCACCACGAGTACATGACGCCGTACGCGATCGTCGGCAGGCCGACGGCCGCGACGAGCGGCCAGAACGACGGGCTCGGCATGTGGATCCCGTGGCCGGCCGCAGGCCCCGGCGCGGGCTCGGCCGCGCCGGCGGGGACGCGCACCAGGCGACCCTCCTTGTCCTCGGCGTACTTGCGGTGCCAGAACTCGTCCAGCGAGTGCACGACGGGGATCGTCTCGAAGTTGTACGGCTCGGGCGGGCACGCGGTCATCCACTCCAGCGTCCGTGCGTCCCACGGGTCGTCGGTCTCGAGCGGCCGGTGGCGGCGCCGCGTCCGCACCACGTTGACGATGAACAGGAGCACGGAGAACGCGATGAGGAACGCGCCGGCCGACGAGACCTCGTTCCAGAAGGTCAGCCCGAGTGCCGCGGGGTACGTGTACTCGCGGCGGATCATCCCTTCGAGGCCGAGGATGTGCATCGGGCCGAACGTCATGTTGAACCCGATGATCAGCAGCCAGAACTGCACCTTGCCGATGCCCTCGCCCAGCTTCTGCGCGAACACCTTCGGCCACCAGTAGTACATGCCCGCGAACAGCCCGAACACCGCGCCGCCGAACAGCACGTAGTGGAAGTGCGCGACCACGTAGTACGTGTCCGTCTGCTGGTAGTCCGACGGGACGACCGAGTGCGTCACGCCCGAGAGCCCCCCGATCACGAACATGGCGACGGCGCCCACCGCGTAGAGCATCGGTGTATCGAAATGGAGATCCCCGCCCGCCATCGTCGCCATCCAGTTGAAGATCTTGACGCCCGTCGGGATCGCGATGATCGCTGTCGAGATGCCGAACGCGGTGTTCGCCACCGGCCCCAGCCCGGCCGCGTACATGTGGTGCACCCACACGCCGAACCCGATGAAGCCGATCGCGATGCCGGAGAACACGACGAACTGGTAGCCGAACAACGGCTTGCGGCTGAACACCGGCAGGATCTCGCTGATGATGCCGAACGCCGGCAGGATCAGGATGTAGACCTCCGGATGGCCGAACAACCAGAAGAGGTGTTGCCACAGGATCGGATCACCGCCCCGGGTGGGATCGAAGAACGCGGTGTCCCACCGGCGGTCGAACAGCATCTCGAACAGCGCCACGGTGATGATCGGCAGCGAGAAGGCCAGCAGGAACTGCACGACGAGGCCCATCCAGACGAACACCGGCATCCGGAACAGCGTCATGCCGGGGGCGCGCATGTTGACGACGGTCACCGCGAGGTTGATCGCGCCGGCCGACGACGCGATCCCGGTGATCAGCAGGCCGAGCGCGTAGAACGTCATGCCGGGGGTCGGGTCGGTCGTGGCGTTGGGGGCGTAGCCGAACCAGCCGCCGTTCGGCGCGCCGCCCAGGAACCAGCTGGAGTACAGGAACAGGCCGCCGGCCAGGAACACCCAGTAGGAGAAGGCGTTCAGCCGCGGGAACGCCACGTCGCGCGCGCCGATCATCAGCGGGATCAGGTAGTTGAAGAACGCCGCCGACATCGGCATGACGAACAGGAAGATCATCGTCAGGCCGTGCATCGTGAAGATCTGGTTGTACTGGGCCGCGTTCACGAGGGTCTGGTCGGGCCGCGCGAGCTGCGCGCGGATCACGAGCGCCTCGAGCCCGCCGATGATGAAGAACGTGAACGCCGTGTAGCCGTAGAGCATGCCGATCTTCTTGTGGTCGATCGTCGTGAACCAGCTCCGCAGGCCGGTGGTCGACGTCGGCCGGCGCACGATCCCTCCTCGCCTCGCCGGCACGCTCGCGGTCGCCATCGTTCCTTCGCTCCTACTTCAGGCTGTACAGGTAGGCCATCAGGGCGTCGATCTCATCCGGCTTCAGGTTGTAGTCGGGCATCTTCGCGCCGAGCTTCACCGCGTTCGGATCCGTCAGCCACGCCGACAAGGCGTCGAGGTTCGGCGAGCCGTCGGGGTTGAACGTCTCGAAGTCGCAGCCCGCGAAGCACTCGTGTTCGCGGGCGGCGAAGTGCGTCAGGTTCGGCGCCGCGTTCGCGCTGGCCGCCGTCCCCCCGACGGCGTGACACGCGATGCACTGCCCGCCGCTGGAGACGCCGTTCAGGAACAGGTTCATGCCTTCCTTCGCGAGGTCGTCGGTCGGCGTGACGCCCGGCAGTTTCTGGCTCTTGACCCAGGCGTCCCAATGCTGCGCGTCGAGCACCGCGATACGGAACTTCATCCGTCCGTGTTGAAGGCCGCAGAATTCCGCGCACTGTCCCCAGTACACGCCCGGTTCGTTCGTGGAGAACGTGATGTGGTTCGTCCGGCCCGGCACCACGTCCTGCTTCCCGAACAGCCGCGGCGCCCAGAAGGAATGGATCACCATGTGGTCGGGGATGCCGTCGGTCGTGTGGGCCCCCCCGCCCTCGGAAGAGAGGGACAGGACGACCTGGCGGCCCGCCGGCACGACGAGCACGTCGGCCACCGTGATCGGACCGTGGTCCCCGAAGCCGACCTTCATGTCGGCGTCGGTGTATTGGAAGCCCCACCACCACTGGTAGCCCTGCACCGTGACGTGCATCGCGTTCGCGGGGATCGCCGCGAGCTGCCAGATCATCGAGACGGTCGGCACCATGATCACGGCCAGGATCAGCGCCGGCGCGATCGTCCAGCCGATCTCTAGGCGCGTGTTCCCGTGGATCTGCGCGGGGATCCGGTCCCGTCCCTTGCGGTGCCGGTACCGGATCGAGATGAGCAGGATGCCGCCCTCGACGATCACGAACACGGCGGCGGCGACCCACAGCACCGGGACCAGGAGGTTCTTCTGCTCCTGCGCCGGCTGGCCGGCCGGATCGAACGTGTTCTGCGGCTTGTACGAGGAACAGGAGGCCAGCAGGAAGGTCAGCGCCAGGAGCGCGAGGACCGACCACAGCCTCTTCCGCACGTCGCTCGGCACCTCCGAAGCGCTGGCAGCGTCTCCCGCCCGGGCGCGGGTCCGCGTGACTGTACCACCGGCCTTCCGCGGCCCCGGAGTCACTTCGCGTACGTGTGCAGTCCGGCGATCCACAGGTTCACCGCGTAATACGTGACGAACAGGCTGACGAAGCCGACCAGCGCGATCCCGGCGGCTTTCGTACCTCGCCAACCCGCCGTGGCGCGCGCGTGCAGGTAGCACGCGAAGATGACCCACGTGATGAACGACCAGGTCTCCTTCGGGTCCCAGCCCCAGTAGCGGCCCCACGTCTGCTGCGCCCAGATCGCGCCGCACATCACGCCGAAGGTCCAGATGGGGAAGCCGAACTGGATGAAGCGGTACGCGAGGCGGTCGAGCGTCGCCGACGGCGGCAGGCCTCGGCGGGGCGCCGGCGAGGTCGCGGCGCCGACCGGCTCGTCGGCGCCGGGCACGTAGTCGGGCGGCGCGTCGGCGTCGACCGAGCCGCCGAGGATGGGTGGCGGGTCTTGCGAGCGCAGGACGGCGACCTCGCGGCGCTCGGACCGGACCTTCACCAGGTACAGGATCGTGAACACGCACCCGGTCGCGAGCAGCGACGTCGCGACGATCATCGAGGTCACGTGGATCTGCCGCCAGTAGGAGTTGAGCGCCGGCAGCAGGTCCGTCGGGCCGACGTAGAAGAACGACGTCGCCAGGGCCATCGTGAAGATC
>Ga0335082_10004555_pt1 | contig 15126 bp, 15 predicted proteins | sample Lox_Sample_41_FD_206718 | JGI IMG/M metagenome (GOLD analysis project Ga0335082, IMG submission 206718) | Soil microbial communities from Loxahatchee National Wildlife Refuge, Florida, United States - Lox_Sample_4.1 | ecosystem: Environmental > Terrestrial > Soil > Wetlands | place: USA...
CCACGACCGCACCAGTTCGGCCCGGCCCAGCACCGGCTCGTCGTACGGGTGGTACCGGTACCGGACGTCTTCCGAGAACAGGTCGCCGATCTGCTCGCCGTCGTAGCTCTTCCAGGCCTCGACGTAGGCCTGGAGCCAGCGGTCGACTTCCGCCTTCTCCACGAGTTCCCACCTCCAGACACCAGCCTGCCACAACCGGCCGCGGCACCACCGCGGCACCATCGCGGCACCATCGCGGCACCACCGCGGCACCATCGCGGCACCATCGAGGCATGGCGGCCCACCGCGGCCTGGCGGCCCACCGCGGCGCCACCGGCCGGCGGTCTCAGCGGATCCACAGCTCGCAGTCAGTACCCTCCGGGCGTGCGCATACATGGGGTCTTCAGGGGCATCGGTTCCTTCGCCGTCAGATTCCGGTGGTTCGTGCTGGTCGCGTGGGTCATAGCGGCCGTCGCCGTGCCACGCGCCCTGCCGTCGCTGTCCAGCGTGACCCAGGGCAACAACGCGAACTTCCTTCCGGCCAGCGCGCCGAGCGAGCACGCCCTGAAGCTGGCGGCGCCGCTGGGCGGGTCGACTCTCACGCCCGTGCCCGTGGTCGCCGCCTCCGCCCAGGGGACGCTCACCCCGGCGGAGCAGGCCTGGCTGCAGAAGCTCCAGCAGGACCTCGCCACGGTAGACACGGTCGTCAAGGTGCGCGACCTCGGTCACTCGCCCGACGGCCAGGCCGCGCAGCTCCAGGTGCTGTCGAACGTCAGCCAGGGCGGAGCCGGCAACGGCCTGACCACGCTGGTCAAGGACCTGCGCAGCACGATCGCCCGCGATGGCCCGCCTTCCGGGCTGGACGTGCACCTGGCCGGCGCGGTCGCGATCCAGGTCGACCAGCAGGCCAAGTCGGGCAGCACGGACAGCCAGATCCAGCTGCTGTCGATCGTCTTCATCATCGGGCTGCTGCTGCTGGTCTTCCGCGCGCTGCTCGCGCCGCTCGTCACGCTCATCCCCGCCTTCCTCGCGGTCACCATCTCCGGCCCGCTCGTGGCCGAGGCCGCGCACCACGGGCTGAAGGTGTCGCCACTGGCCCAGATCCTGCTGATCGTGCTGGTGCTCGGCGCGGGCACGGACTACGGCCTGTTCCTCGTCTTCCGGGTGCGGGAGAACCTGCGCGCCGGGCAGGACCGCAAGCAGGCGGTGATCGCCGCCGTGGAGCGGGTCGGCGAGTCGATCACGTTCTCCGCCGCCACCGTCATCGCGGCGCTGCTGTCCCTGCTGGCAGCCACCTTCGAGTTCTACTCCGACCTGGGGATCCCGCTGGCGATCGGCATCGCGGTGATGCTGCTGGCCGGGCTCACGCTGCTCCCCGCGCTGCTGGCCATCTTCGGCCGGGCGGTGTTCTGGCCGAGCAAGACCCAGGCGGGCGCGGGCAAGACGGGTGTCTGGGGCCGCGTCTCGTCCCGGATCGTCCGCCACCCGGCGCCCACCCTCGTGGCCGGCCTGGTGGTGTTCGGCAGCCTGGCGTTCGCGGTAACCGCCTATTCGGCAGCCGGTTTCGGCGGGGACACCACGGCGCCCGCGGGCTCGGACTCGGCCGCCGGCTCCAAGATCCTCGCCGCGCACTTCCCGAACGCGAGCGCCAACCCGACGAACATCATCTACAAGCTCAGGCAACCCGCGTGGAATGACCTGGAGGCCCTGCAGGCGGCGCGCAGTCAGCTCGAGGCCAGCGGTCTTTTCACCGCGGTGACCGGACCGCTGAACCCGAACGGCGCGACGCTCACGCCGGCCCAGCTCACCGCCCTGCACGACCGGCTCGGGCCGCCGCAGCTGCTGCCGGCTACCCCGCCCCCGGGCACGAACATCCCGGCCATCGGCTACCAGCTGTACCGCGCGATCGCCCTGTACATCAGCCCGGACGGCCACACGGTGCAGTTCCTGACCGGGCTCAAGGCCGGGGACCCGTCCACCACCGCCGCGATGAACGCCATCCCCGCGGTCCGCGCGGCGGCGGGCACCGTGGCGCGCAGCATCGGCGCCGCGGACTACGGCGTGGGCGGCCTGGCCCCGGCCGTCTACGACATCAGCAGCATCTCCAACAGCGACCTCGCCACCGTGATCCCGATCGCCATCGCCGTCATCGGGGTCCTGCTCGCCTTGGTGATGCGGAGCCTGGTCGCGCCGCTGTACCTGATCCTCTCGGTCGGGCTGTCCTATTTCGCCGCGCTCGGCCTGTCGGTCCTGCTGTTCGTCGAGATCGCCGGCGACGGCGGGCTCGTCTTCTTCCTGCCCTTCCTGATGTTCGTCTTCCTGCTAGCGCTGGGGGAGGACTACAACATCCTCGTGATGAGCAGGATCAGGGAGGAAGCGCAGCGGCTTCCGCTGAAGGAGGCGGTGAGCCGCGCGCTGGTCGCGACCGGGACCACGGTCACGTCGGCCGGTCTGGTGCTCGGCGGTACCTTCGCCGTCTTCGCCATCGTGGGCGCCCAGCAGGGATCCACCCAGTTCCGTGACGTGGGCGCGGGCCTCGCGCTTGGCGTCCTGATGGACACCTTCCTCGTCCGTACTCTGCTGGTGCCGTCCACGGTCGTGCTGCTCGGCCGGTGGAACTGGTGGCCGTCGGCGATGAGCCGGGCCCAGGCCGGCCAGCGCGACGCCCCGGGCGACGCCGAGCCGCTGAGCGTCCCGGCTCGGGACTGAAGACTGACCATTGCCGGCGCCCAGGGCGACCCGTAACGTGCAGTACACGGAGCCCACCCAGCCCTAGGAGACGCAATGGCCACGGTCATTCCCGTCGACGAGTTCGTCACCGACGAGTGGTATCCCGGCTTCAAGCCGGGATACACGCACGCGCCCTGGTACATAGACCCGGTTCAGACGTTCCGGAAGGAGGACGAGGAGAACTTCTGGTTCCTCGACTTCCACTGGCCGCGGGGCCTCACCCCGATGGGGCTGATCTGGAACGAGGACGGCTACAACTGGTCCTCCCAGCTGGCCGCCGAGCAGATGCCGCTGCCGCCAGGGCGCGGGATCACCTGCCGTCTCGGCGGCACGCACACCTACGGCTCGCCGCTGCCGGTGACCGACGTGCGCGAGATCGGCCAGCGGGCCAGGCGGCTGGAGCGCATGCTGCCGCCGTTCCTGCAGAACTTCGACGAGATCTGGGGGCACATGCGGGAGGAGGTCAACGAGAGCTGGGACTACTTCCGCGGCGTGGACCTGTCCGCGCTGTCCCTGGCGGACCTGCGGGAGAACCTCATCCAGGCCCGCCAGTACCACAAGCGCGCCTTCGAGATCCACTTCCAGGTGATGTACCCGCTGCTGGCCAACTACGTCGGCTTCTACAGCATGTGCACCGAACTCGGCCTGGACCCGGGGCAGATCGGCAAGTTCCTGCAGGGCTACGACACCAAGATCATGGAGACCGACAGGGAGCTGTGGAAGCTGACCAGCGCCGCCCGTTCGGCTGGCCTGGAATCGGTGTTCGCCGCGCACGAGCCCGACGGGATCCGCGGCGCGCTGGCCGCCCACGGCGGCGCCGCCGGCGCCTGGCTGACCCAGTTCGACGACTTCCTGCAGGTCTACGGCTGGCGCACGGAGGGCTCGTGTGACGTCGCGCTGCCGAGCTGGATCGAGGACCCCACCCCGGCGCTGGGCACGATCAAGACGTTCCTGCTGAAGGACACCGACCACGACTTCGAAAAAGCCCGCAACGACGCCGTCGAGGAGCGCGAGGCGGCCGTCGACGCGGCCCGGTCCACCCTCACCCTGGAGGAGCAGAAGCTCTTCGACGGCGGCCTGGCCTCGTGCCGGGCGGCGAACTTCCCGTGGTGGCAGGACGACCACAACTACTACATCGACCTGCGCATCGCGCTGCCGATGCGGTGGGCCTGCCAGGGGATCGCGGACCGGATCGGCGCGGACCACCCCGACGACACGTTGTACCTGTTCTGGGAAGAGATCATGGACGTGTCCGGCGGGCGCCGGCCGTATGACGCCGGGCTGCGCAGCCTGGTCGAGCAGCGCAAGCAGTACTTCGACTACTGGCTGCAGCGGCGGCCCACCCTGCCCAAGGTGGTCGGCACCATCCCGGAGTCGGTCAACGACCCGATCCTGATCGAGATCTTCGGGCTGAACAGTCACTTCCTGCGGGCCGTGGAGGCGGTCAGCTCAGGCAGCCAGGTCAAGACGCTGACCGGGGTGCCCGCCTCCAAGGGCACCGGCCGGGGGATCGCCCGCGTCCTGCACAACGCCGACGAGCTGCACCGGCTCAGCCCGGGCGAGGTGCTGGTCTGCGAGTCCACCTCGCCGAACTGGACCCCGGCCTTCGCCAAGATCGCCGCCTGCGTGTGCGATGGCGGCGGCACCCTGTCGCACGCGGCCATCGTCGGACGCGAGTACGGCGTGCCCACGGTGACCGCGGTCGGGCTGGCCACGATGGTGATCGCCGACGGGGACGAGGTCGAGGTAGACGGCAGCACCGGACGGGTCACGGTGCTCAAGCAGGTACCGAACGGTCAGGGCTGATCGCCTGTGCCGCCCGTTATCGCCTGGGTCGACGAGGTCGCCCCCGGCGAGGCGATCTCGGTCTGCGGCGCCAAGATGGGCCGCCTCGCCGAACTGTTCCGGGCGGGCGTGAGCCTGCCCAGGGGGTTCACCGTCACGGTCGAGGCGTTCCGGCGGCACTGGCATCACGCGGGCCTGGACGAGGTGGCCGACGCCGCGCTGGGCGGGCTCGGCGCCGGTGCCGGGCCCGCCGAGATCGAAGCGGCCGCCCGCGCCATCCGGGCCGAACTGGCCGGCCGGGACCTCGGCGCGGACCTGGCCGCGCTGATCGCCGACGCGTACGAGGAGCTGAGCTCGCGCTGCTTCGAGATCAACGTCCCGGCCGCGGTGCGCAGCTCGGCCATTGGAGAGGACTCCGGCACGGCCAGTTTCGCCGGGATCTTCGACACCTACCTCGGGGTGTCCGGGCCGGACCGGGTGCTCGACGCGGTCTGCCGGTGCTGGGCCAGCCTGTTCAACGCGCGCGCGGTGGCCTACCGGTTGCGGGCGGGCACCCACTACCGCGACATGCCGATGGCCGTCGGCGTCATCGAGCTGATCCACGCCCGGGCCTCCGGGGTGGCGTTCTCGGCCCACCCGGTCACCGGGAAGACCGACCGCGTCGTCATCGAGACCAGCTGGGGCTGGGGCGAGGCGGTCGTCCAGGGCCTGGTCACGCCGGACCACGTCGAGGTCGGCAAGGCCGACGGCCGGGTGCTGAAGTACCAGGTGGCGGACAAGACCGTGGTGTCCGCGTTCGATTACGCCGTCGGCCGCGTGATCGAGACGGAGATGCCGGCCCGGCTGGTCAGCCGGCGCGTCCTCGACGAGGAGCAGGTCGCGGCGATCACCGACGCGGTGCTCGCCGTCGAGCGCCACTACGGCTACCCCGTGGACGTCGAGTGGGTCCTCGACCGGCACCGCCGCGAAGGCGAGCCGGTCTGCGTCGTCCAGGCCCGCCCGGTCACGGTCACCGCCCCCCAGACCGCCCCCACCGAGTGGAACCCGGCCGCCATGGCGGCAAAATACGTGTTCGGAGGTAACTGATGCACGTCCTGACCGTTTGTTACGGCCACCCCACGGACCCGGCCGCGTTCGACGCCTACTACACCTCGACCCACGCACCGCTGGTCGAGAAGATCCCCGGCATGACCAGCTTCACCCACCGGCATTGCGCGTCACCCGACGGGTCGCAGCCGCCGTACTTCCTGATCGCCGAGCTCAGCTTCCCCTCGCAGGAGGCCATGGGCGCCTCCCTGGGCTCACCCGAGGCCCAGGCCACGACCGCCGACGTACCGAACTTCGCCACCGGCGGTGTCACCATATTCATCGCCTACGACTGAGCCCGGCGCCCCGCCCCCACCTCCCGTCGCACCAGACCCGCCTGGCGCGCCGCAGCCGCCCATCGCCCGCCCGCGGCCCGGGCGCACTCGCAGGTGCCTCCCAGGCGCTCTCGCACACGCCTCCCGGGCGCACTCGCGGGCGCCTCCCGGGCGCACTGGATCCGGGGTTTCACTGCGCTGGAACGCACTGGATCCCGGGTTTCATTGCGTTCCAACTAGCCTGGCGCACCCGGAGCGTGAGGCTGATGGTGTGGGTATGGCTCTAGTCCGGTTTTTGGGGAAACTCCACGTGATGATCAGCGACGCTGACCGCCAGGATGCTCGGATCATCTGGGACTACCATCAGCTGCGACATCAGCCGCGCCCATGCGATGCAGGGATCGGCCTGGGCAGCCACGACCTCGGCGTCGCCACCTTCGCCGCCGATCTGTACCACGCCGGGATGTTCCCGGTCCTGGTCTTCACCGGAGCGAACAGCCCCGGTACCCGTGCCCGCTTCCCGCGCGGCGAGGCTGTCCACTACGCCGAGCGAGCCATGGCGCTCGGCGTCCCGCGGTCCGCGATCATCATCGAACCCGAGGCCGTCAACACCGCGCAGAACATCTCCTGCTCCCGGCGCGTCCTCGCCGGTGCCGGGATCACGCCCGACGTGGTGATGCTGATCAGCAAGCCGTACATGCAGCGGCGCGCCTACGCGACGGCGCGGAAGCGCTGGCCCGAGGTCAGCATCGTGTGCGCGTCGGAAGACGTATCGCTCGACGACTACCTTGTGCAGATGGGCGACGACAAGCTCGTGATCGACCTGATGGTCGGCGACCTCCAGCGCGTCATCGAGTACCCGGCCAGGGGGTTCGCGATCGCCCAGGAGGTCCCCGCCAGGGTCCGGGAAGCTTACCGGCGTCTGCTCGCCGCAGGCTTCGATTCCCGGCTGATAACCAACTGACCAGCCATTTTCACCTGCGAGCAGGCGTTGCGCTGCGGCTCTGCGCCCTAGTGCTCCGCGGTCCGGTCACGGTCCCCGCAGCGAGGTGCCTCTTCGTCGCGCAGCCCACCGTTCATAGAGCAGGTCATAGGCCTGCTGCCCGGCCGGGCTCGGGTACGCCACCCGCCCGGGACCCGGAATCTCCGAGCCCGCTCCCGGTGGATCGTCCGCCGGGGCGCCGGGCGGCAGGACCCCGGCCCCGCGGTCAGCCAGGACCCCGGCCCCGCGGTCAGCCAGGACCCCGGCCCCGCGGCCAGCCAGCACGGCGGCGCCCAGGGCCGCGGACTCGACGTGATCCGGCACGCTGACCGGGCCGCCGAGCACGTCGGCGAGAATCTGCGGCCAGAGCGTGCTCCGGGCCGCCCCGCCGGTAAGGACCACTTGGTGCCAGGCGCCGGGGCCGGACATCTCGCCGATCAGTCCGGCCGTCAGGCGGGTGGAGTAGGCGGCGGCCTCCTGGATGGCCCGCGCACCAGCCCGCCGCCCATGCTGGAGCAGCCGACGGCCAGTACCGCTGCTGGCCTGGGCACGGCGCCAAGTACCTCGCGAATGCAGGCGCAGATCAGCGCCCAGTTGCCGACCGTGTCAAAGGACTGCGAGCCGGGAATGCAGGCGTCCGCCGGGTGGGACCAGTCGCGCCGGGCCAGGCCGGCCGGCCGGCCGCCGGTGGTGAACAGCGCCGCGCGGCAGCCGCCGGTGCCCGCGTCTAGCGCCAGCAGGTAGCCGTCGGCCCCCGCACTGGCAAGCGCCGCCCCGGTGGACCGCACCGTCACCGGTGACCGCCACGGCCTGCGGCCACGGCGGCCCGGATGGCCGCGGTCATGCTGCCCGGGCGGGCCACGCCCCGGCCGGCGATGTCGAAGGCGGCCCCGTGGTCGGGGGACATGCGCAGGAACGGCAGGCCCAGGGTGACCGCCACCCCCTCGTCGCGGCCGAGCAGCTTGACCGGGATATGTCCCTGGTCGTGGTACATGGCCACGACGAGGTCGACCTGGCCGGCCGCGGCCCGCGGGAACAGGGTGTCCGCGGATAGCGGTCCGTCCGCGTCGATGCCCCGGGCCCGGGCCCGCGCCACGGCGGGGCGGATGAACCGCTCGTCCTCCTCGCCCAGGATGCCGTGTTCTCCGGCGTGCGGGTTGAGCCCGGCCACCGCGATCCGGGCGGCCCGGCCGAGCAGCCGGCGTCCGATGTCGTCGGCCAGCTCGATGGTCCGCAGCACGCTGGCCTCGGTGACCGCGACGATCGCGTCGCGTAGCGAGCGGTGCGCGCTCACGTGGACGACTCGCAGCGGGCCCGCCATGAGCAGGACCCGCAGGTCGCGAGCTGCGCACAGGTCGGCAAGCATCTCGGTCTGGCCCGGCCACGGGTACCCGGCGAGCCGCAGCGCCTCCTTGGAGACGGGGGCGGTGACCAGTGCGTCACCGTCTCCGGCCGCCATCAGCCGGGCCGCCTCGCGGACCGCGGCTACCGCCGCCTGTCCTCCGGCCGCCGAGGGCCGCCCGATGGCCAGCTCGTGCGGCCCGGTTTCCGGCGGGTCCGCCGGGTGAATGCGAGGCAGCGGCAGCCCGAGCGACGCCGCGGCGCGCTGGAAGCAGGCCGGGGCGCCGACGGCCGTGAAATCGGCCAGGCCGCCGGTCCCCGGGTCAGCCAGGGCACGCACGACCAGTTCGGGGCCGATACCGCCCGGATCTCCCGATGTGATCAGCACGCGTGGCCTGCGCACTAGAGCGTGGCCTCGATTTCGGCCAGCGTCGCGTCGAGGACGTCGGCGACCAGGTCGATCTCCGCGGGCGTGATGACGTAGGGCGGGCTGATGTGGATGTGGTCGCCGCCCCGGCCGTAGTTGGCGCCCGGCACGCCGGGCAGGATGAGCACGCCCCGCTCCAGGGCCGCGCGTACGACCCTGCGGGTCAGGTCGACCTGCTCACCGAACGGCTCCCGGCTGGCCCGGTCGGCCACGAACTCCACGCCGGCGAACAGCCCGAGCCCGCGGACATCGCCGATGATCTCGTGCCGGGCGGCCAGCTGGCCGAGCACCGCGTGCAGCTGCCGCCCCTTGGCGTCCACCTCGTCGAACAGCCCGTGCTCCTGCGCGTAGCGCAGCACCTGCAGCCCGACGAACGTGCACAGCGGGTTGCCGCTGTAGGTAAAGCCGTGGCTGAACGTGCCCGAGCCCGCGGTGAACGCGTCGACCACCCGCGGCGCGGCCAGGACCGCGCCGAGCGGGACGTAGCCGCCGCTGATCCCCTTGCCCATGACCACGATGTCCGGCTCGACGCCCCAGTGCTCGATGGCCAGCCAGCGGCCGGTGCGGCCGTAGCCGGTCAGCACCTCGTCGGCGATGAACAGCACGTCGTAGGCATCGCAGATCTCGCGGATCCGCCGGTAGTACTCCGGGACCGGGACCACCCCGGTGACGGTGGAGCCGATGACCGGCTCGGCGATGAACGCGGCGATGCTGTCCGGCCCCTCCATCAGGATCGTCCGCTCCAGTTCGTCGGCGCAGGCCACGCCGCAACCGGGGTAGACGTGCCCGAGCGGGCAGCGGTAGCAGTACGGCGGCACGATGTGCGGGGCAGGCGGGAGCATGGGCAGGAACGGCTCGCGCCAGGCGGGCCGGCCGGACAGCGACAGGGTGGCCAGCGTGCTTCCGTGAAAGCTCTGCCAGCGGGCGATGACCTTGTGTCGGCCTGGCCGTCCGCACTGCAGGTGATACTGGCGGGCCATCTTCACCGCGGTCTCGTTGCCCTCCGAGCCGCCGGAGGTGAAGTACACCCGGCGGGCCACCCGCGGGTTCATCGCCACCAGCGCCTCGGCCAGCTGCTCCTGCCACGGGTTGGTGAACGTCGCGCCGTAGCAAAAGCTGACCTCGGTGCCGTGACTGGCGATCGCGTCGGTGATCGCGCGGACCCCGTGCCCGAGTACCACGGTCCCGGCCCCGCCGACCGCGTCGAGGACGCGCTGCCCGCCATCGGTTCGCAGGTACATGCCCTCGGCGCTGACCACCGACTGGTAGGTCGCGTGCAGGTCACGGTAGAACACCGCCGAGCTCACCGCAGATCACCACCCGCCCGGCGGGCGTGATCCCCGTGCGGAAGCAGGCTCGGGTCGCCCGGCCGCAGGCACACCTCGGCCATGTGCAGGCCGTCGGGGTAGCGGTGCGAGGGGTGCCGGTCCCACAGCAGCTTCTCGTGCCCGGGCAGGATGCGGCTGGTCTCCCCGCCGGTCACCCGCATCAGCTCGTCCAGGGCCAGCATGCAGTTCTCCTGGCTGCCCATGGCCAGGCCGATGGGAACGTAGCGACCGTCGTCGCCGATCCCCTCGATGTTGGCGTAGAGGAACATCACGTCGCCGGGCACCACCCAGACACCGGAGGAGGCGGTCCGGATGACCACGTGCTGGTGGCCGTAGGTGTGGGTGTCGAAGTCGGGCACCAGGCTGACACCGGGGAACACGTCCTCGGCCGGGCCGTCCACCAGCCGCAGCCGGCCCTCGCCGGCCAGCCGCAGCAGCGTGGCCAGGTCGTCGAGGCTGACGCCCTGTTTCAGCCAGTCCATGCTCCGCGGCAGGCTGACCGCCCAGGACCACTTCTCCACTTCCCGGCGCTGGATGTAGACCGTGGCGTTGGGGAAGGCCGCGACGTTCCCGAGATGGTCGAAGTGAGCGTGGGTGACCACGATCGCGTCCACGTCCCCGGGCGCGGCCCCGGCCCGGGCCATAAGTCCGGCCGGGTCCTGCCATACCGAGATCCCGTCCTCGTCCGCGAGCTCCCGGCCCCGCCCCGTGTGCTGGTACCCGGAGTCGACCAGGATCGTGTGCTCGGCGCTGCGCAGCGCGGTGAAGCAGTACGGGATCTCGCGTTCTCCCGCCTGGCCGTGCAGCAGCAGCCCGAGGGGCGAGGTAGCCCGGGCGAACTCGATCACCCGGATGGAGTAATCGGCGGCCGTCGTCATGCGGTCACGCCGCCGTCTACCAGCAGCGGCGAGCCGGTGGTGAAGCTCGACTCGGCGCTGGACAGGAACAGCGCGGCCCGGGCCACCTCGACCGGGTCGGCGAACCGGCCGAGCGGGTGGGCGGCCCGGTCCTCTTCCCTGACCTCGGGCAGCGGGCGGCCGCCGGGCCGGCCGCGCAGCCAGTCCTCGTGCAGCGGGGTGATGACCGAGCCGGGGCAGACGATGTTGACCCGGATCCCGTCGGCGGCGTGGTCCAGGGCCAGCGCCCGGCAGAGCATCAGCAGGCCGCCCTTGCTCGCGCAGTAGGCCGCCCAGCTGCGGTCGGCGGCGAACGAGTTGGCCGAGCCGGTGATCACCATCGTGCCGCCGCCGCCCGCGGCCAGCTCCGGGAACCCGTACTTGGCGAGCAGGAACGCGCCGGTGAGGTTGACCGCCAGCACCCGGTTCCACTCCTCCAGCGTGGTCTGGAGCACCGTCTTGGCCACGCCCGTCCCGGCGTTGGCCCACAGCAGGTCGAGTTTCCCGAACCGTTCCGTCGCCGTGCGCACCGCCCGGGTGACGTCGTCCGCGCTGGCCGCGTCGCCGGACAGGAACACCGCCCGGCCGTGCCGCGCCGTGATCGCGTCCGCCACCCGCTGGCCGCCGGCCGGATCCTGGTCGAGGAGGACCAGGGCCGCCCCGTGCGCGGCGAACAGGTCCGCGCCCGCCGCCCCGATCCCGCTGGCCGCGCCGGTGATGATCCCGACCCGGCCGCGCAGCCGCTGGTCGCCGGGCGCGGCGCGTCCAATGACCATGGCCTCGGCCTCCCTCGGGGCACTTGCTCAGATGATGATCATCCGCTCAGCCGAGTATTGACCACGGGAAGGCGATGCCGCAAGGAACAGATTCCAGCTACCGGCCACCCGGCCGGGCCGTGTCGGCCCGGTAGGGTCGGGTCACAAGCAGTGATCAGGAAGGAGCTAGTCGGCAGGTGGATATACGCATGCCAGCACCCGCCGCGCACACGTTCCCGGTGTCGGTCAAGGGCGTCGCCGTTCAAAACGGGAGGGTCCTGCTCCTGGAAAACGAGCGGAATGAGTGGGAACTCCCAGGCGGGAAGCTGGAGCTGTGCGAGGACCCTGCTGGCTGCGTGGTGCGCGAGATCCGCGAGGAGGCCGGCTGGGAGGTCACGGCCGGGCCGTTGCTGGATTGCTGGCAGTACCACATCCGCGAAGGCGCCGATGTCGTGATCGTCACCTACGGCTGTCACGTGCTGAGTACCGACCCGCCCCTCGTCAGCAATGAGCACAAGCAGGCGGGCCTGTTCACCTTTGGCGAAGTCCCTGACCTGGTGATGCCGGACGGCTATAAGCGCTCGATCGCCGCATGGTCCCGCCTGGCTGAACGGCCGGCTGCCAGCGAGCACTCCGGGGATCTGAGGGGCGATCTTGCGCGCCTACCGGCATGCCAGCGGGCTGACCCAGCAGCAGTGGTCGGCCTGCTGATCATGGCGTAATTAGGGTGAGGCCCTCGTGTTCGGCGAAGTCCCTGAAGTCCTTGATGTTGAAGGTCGCAAGAGGAAACCTGTGGACCAGGCAGGACGCCGCGATCCAGCTATCGTTGACTGGCCGTGTACGTCCCCGCCGCCGGGCCGCTGCCGAGATCCTGCCCCATGCCCGCGAGGTTGCGTCGTCGGAATTCAGGACTACCATGCGACCGAGCCATTGCTCCAGTTCCTCACGAGTGCGCGGTCCCCAGCTCCGCATGGTTGCCCACTGCCAGAGTTCGCCCACCGTCACAAACGTCACGCACAATGTCACGCCGGTCAGTCTCGCTGCCAACGGATCACCGAGCTGCCGCTTGATCACCCGAGACGCCACGTCCGTGTCAAGAACGACGTAGCGCATCAGCTCGCTCAGGCAAGGTCAGCGTGGCGAGCGGCGTAGACGTGTGCGAGGAACTGTTCCACTTCCTCATCCGACTCGAAAACGCCGTCCTGGGCCATATCCTCGATAGACTCCACTGGCCGGATACCCTTGCGCTTCACCTGCTCATCGATCGACTCCGGGCGGGTTTCCGGCGACTCTCCCGCATAGTCCGTGCTACTCGTGGCCATCCCGCCCTCCTCACGATGAGACCCGTGCTGGATACCCGGGGGCGCGGTAAACATACCGCTTGATTTAGTGTCGCATCTTCTGCTGTGCGACGCGAACGGAAGCATCTATGCCTCCGGCGGGACGTGCGTGTGCAGGAAATTACAGGGTCGTGTCACGCTCTCACCGTGTCGAGGTGCTGCGAGTCTGCAGCGCGAAGGAGATCCCGTGTGGTCTCGTGAACACTGTCGCCAATGTTCACAAATGCTTGCCTTAGGCTGTGTTGCCGAGTAGAGTCACTGCGTGGACTCGGGTGAACGCGAGGAGATGACTGCGGCCGCGATCGCGCGGTATGCGGGAGTCGGGCGCGCCGCCGTGTCGAACTGGCGGCGCCGGTACCCGGCGTTCCCGAAACCCGTCGGCGGCAGCGCGACGAGCCCTACATTCGATCGCGCCGAGGTGGAGGCGTGGCTCAAGGCCACCGGGAAGGCAGACCAGCTCGCCACGGCCGGGCGGACCGACACCGGTACCCAGCGGATCAGTGAGCCTGAGCGCTCGATCACCGACCTGCAGCCTGGTGACCTCCTGGCCAGGTCCATGGCCGCACTGCTGCCCCGGGAGACCGTTGTCGGCAGGCCGGCCGAGGATGAGGCCAAGCCGGAGGCCTTCCTGGACGCGCCCGAAGATCTGCCCGTCGTGCTCGACCCGGCCTGCGCCGCGGGGACCACGCTGCTGGCCGTGGCGGACCGGTTCGGCGATCGCGTAAGGCTGGCAGGCCAGGAGATCAATCAGGACTACGCGCGAACCGCCCGATTCAATTTGAGCGACAACTCAAATGGGGCCGCGTACGAGATCCACGTCGGCGACTCCCTCTTGGATGACCAGCTCGCGGAGTACCTGGGCAAGGCCGCGGCCGTCGTGTGCGAACCGCCGTTCGGCTCTCCGCAGTGGCCGGAAACCGAGCTGGCCACGGACCCCCGCTGGGAGTTCGGCATCCCGGCACCCCGAGACGGCGAACTGGCCTGGGTCCAACACTGCTACGCGCACTTGCGACCACGCGGCGTCGCCGTGGTGGCCGTGCCGCAGCGGACCTGCGTACAGCCATCTGGCGAGGGGATACGCGCAGCCCTGGTTCGTTCGGGAGTATTGCGGGTCGTGATCGCCCTGCCGCGGGGCATGACCTCCGTGCCCGGCACGGACATATGCCTCTGGATCCTGCGCCGGCCCTACGGCGAGCCGGACCGCGGGCCAGTGCAGATGATCGACCTGTCCGGGCTGGGCGACCCGGCCGATGTGCCGCGCGAGTTCGCCGCCTGGCAGCGGCTGCTCGGCACTCCGCCGCTCGACCATGGCGACCCGACCGTCTCCCGCGCTGTGCCGCGCCTTGAGCTGCTTGACGGCGACGCGAACATGCTTCCCTCCCGTTACGTCACCGCCCGCGTGCAGGCCACCGCCACCGACCTGGCCATGGTTACCGAACGGCTGGCGGGTCTCTACGCGGCCATCGGCAAGGGGCTGCACGTATTCGAAGCACAAGAGGGCCAGGCCAGGATCTCCTACGTAGCTCTCGCCGAACTCGAACGGGTCGGGGCGCTCACCATCCGGCCCCGTGACCACACCCCGCTCAAGGGCGACGTCCTACTGCGGACGCAAGGCCGCCCGCCGGTCGTCGCGACAGGCGCGAGCGCGGATGACGTCGGCGTCGCGCAGGTGATGGAAATCGACGAAACACGCCTGGACGCGCATTTCGTCGCGACATTCCTGCGCGCCGACATCGCCGCGCTGCCCGTGGCTAATACGCTGGGGGCGGTCAGCCGCGACGACTTGCGGCGCTGTCGCATCCCCCGCATGCCACTGGCCGAGCAGCGCCGGTACGGCGACGCGTTCCGCCGCCTACTGGACCTTGACGCCGCGCTAAAAACGCTCGCGGACGTCAGCGGCAAGGTGATCGAACAGACAGTACACGGGCTGACCACCGGCGTTCTGGCGCCGGATCACGGACTGAGCAGGGGAGATAAATAGGGATGACCTCGGGACCAACGCACCAGAAGATGGCGTCCGACATCTGGGCCGTGGCCGACCTGCTGCGCGGGGATTACAAGCGGCACGAATACGGTCAGGTGATCCTGCCGTTCACGGTGCTGCGGCGACTGGACGCGGTCATGGCGCCGACGCGCGAGGCGGTGCACGCCCGCGACGCCGCGCTCGCTATGCAGAACAAGGAAAAGCTGCTGGAGAAGACC
>Ga0335082_10004556_pt1 | contig 15125 bp, 10 predicted proteins | sample Lox_Sample_41_FD_206718 | JGI IMG/M metagenome (GOLD analysis project Ga0335082, IMG submission 206718) | Soil microbial communities from Loxahatchee National Wildlife Refuge, Florida, United States - Lox_Sample_4.1 | ecosystem: Environmental > Terrestrial > Soil > Wetlands | place: USA...
GCAACGGGCAGCCGCTTGCGGCCTCGCACTTCAAATCGATTACGAGCCTCACCATACTTAACCTTTGCTAACGCACTGACTTACGCGAAACACAACAGTCCTTAACCGGACACTACTGATCAGTTGCTAGTCGCTAGTTGCTCATTGCTGCTTCACACCACATGCAGTCGCTTGCGCATCTTCTCCGCCATGTCCTGCACCAGTTGCAGCTTGGCCGCGACGTCGGCGGGAAGGGATGGGTTGCGTAACGCCAACTGTGAGGTCAGCATGATACCGGTGACCTCGTTGCGTAACTGATTACGCAAATCGCGCTCCACCGTGCGCAGTGCCGTCGCCTTTTCCTTTTCGCCGCGGCGCAGCGCTACCTGTACCTCGCGCACGATCCGCTCCGTACTGTGCAGCCCAAGGTTTACATAGACCGGCAACGCGGTTCCGGCATGGTTCAAGAGAGTGTGGAGCGCGCGAAAATCAGCCTCCAAAAGTGACTGATCGATGACCAGAGTATCGTATTCCGCGTTGCGCAACCGGGTCACTGCTTGCGGCACCGAGGTAGCCAGCTGGGTTTTATGGCCGGTGCCACGTTCCAGGGCGGCAGCACATTCTTTTGCCCGGGAAGATGCCGTAATGAAGAGGATCATTGCTTTTCTCCTGCCGCGCTGCCAAGGCACACTTTCGCCGTGGCCTGCCGATGCGGCCGTTCTATGGGTTCTTGAACGTTCCGGGCCGGCGCTCAGACTGCCGAGCCGTACTCTTTCAGTTTGCGATACAGCGTGGTTTTTCCGATGCCGAGACGGCGCGCAGCCTGCAGTTTGTCACCCTTCAAAGCATCGATGGCGTGCAGGATGGCTTGCTTCTCGAGCTGGTCCAGAGGGGTTATGGCGTCCGGCGCCGCGCCTTGAAGCTCCGGTTTAGAGGACGCCTGGAAGTTGCGCAATGCCGTGGGCAGGTCCGCGACGTGTATGGTGGAATAGGAGCATGTCGTGCACGCCCGCTCCACGCAGTTTTCCAGCTCGCGCACATTGCCCGGCCAGTCGTAAGCCAGCATCACCCTGAGGGCATCATCGCCGATGGAGTGTTGGGTCTGAGTGGCGGCGTTGACCCGCTCCAGCACGTGGCCAATCAGCAGAGGAATGTCCTGGGTTCGTTCGCGCAGCGGCGGAATCCTCAGAGTGAGCACATTGAGGCGGAAGTAGAGGTCGCGGCGGAAACTGCCCTGTTGTACCGCAGCTTCCAGGTCGCGATTGGTGGCTGCCAGGATGCGCACGTTGATGGGCAGGGAACGCGTGCCTCCTACCGGTCTTATTTCCTTCTCCTGAATAGCGCGAAGCAGCTTGCTTTGCAGGTCCACCGGCAACTCGCCCACCTCGTCCAGAAAGATGGTGCCGCCTTCGGCGGTGGCCATCAGGCCGTCCTTGGAACGGACTGCGCCGGTGAATGCACCGCGTACGTATCCGAACAGCTCGCTTTCAATCAGGCTGGGCACCAGTGATCCGCAATCCACGGGAATGAAGGGCTTGTCGCGATAGGGGCCTGAAAAATGGATGGAGCGCGCCACTAGCTCTTTGCCGGTGCCGCTCTCCCCCAGGATCAGAACCGGGTGGCTGCTGTGCGCAGCCTTGGCAATGATGCGGTACAGCTTCTCCATCTCAGGCGCATGCCCGACCAGCGAACCGAAGCCATGCTTGGATTTCAACTGTTCGCGCAGAAGCCGGTTCTCGCTGGTGAGCTGCAAGTGCGCCGTCACCCGCTCCAGCACCATGCGCAGTTCATCGAGGTTGAAGGGCTTGGTTATGTAGTCGTAGGCCCCCAATTTCATGGCCTGCACGGCTGATTGCACGGTGGCAAAACCGGTCATTACGACCACCATGGTCTCCGGTCGGCGCCGCTTGACCTCGCGCAGCACCTCCAGGCCGCTGGTGCCCGGCAGCCTCAGGTCGAGCAGAACGACGTCCACCGGATTGGTTTCGAGAGATTGGTAGGCATGTTCGGGCGAGTCGGCCGCTTGCGTATGAAAGCCCAGGGAATTGGCAATCTCACGGCAGGAATCGCGCATGGAGCGCTCATCATCGACGATCAACAGGCTTGGCACATTGTTTTCGCGGGTTAGCTCAGTCACTGCAGCCGCATTTGCCATAAGCACGTGGCACATCCCTTCTCCGGCGGTGCAGCCGCACTGCGCCGCCGACTTGCTTGGACTGGGTACTCATGGTCATCGTTCCTCTTTCGGGAAAGAAGTGCTAGTGCACCGGTCACACATCGATGTGAGTAGCTTTTTTGGGAGAGCCCGGTCGGGTATTGGGGCTGACGGCCAGGGATGGAAACGGCAGTTTCACCGATCCTTCGCCTTGCCGGCGGCCCCTCGACCCTCACCGCTGCCATGGTCCACCCACGGACAATGCCTCCTGAGACATCTCGCCTCACCTCGCGAACTCAATACGACTTCGCAAGACATCCTAATCTGTATTTTGTCTATTGAAGCTCTTTGTTCTGCCTCAAGACTGACATCTTGTATTGGGCACGCATGATGCCAAAAACGGAGATTTCTCCGAAGCCCTTGTCTTCAGGGAACTTCTCGCATTCGATGCAGCAGTCTGGAGGCTTTAAGACCTAGTAGTCAGTTCCAAGGTGGAACTCGCATTCATCTAAGGAGGGGTTCAAACGCAATGAGGTCAAGGTATTAGCAGGTGTCCGGTCTTGGGAAGCGCGGCGCCAACATGTTCGGAATCGGGAATGCTCTTCTGCAAGTCTGTTCACGCTGCACCATGGCACCCGGACGGCAACCCCATGCCGTTCGCGTCGACCGCAGTCAATAGACAATGCGAAGAAGCGACTGAAATACCCGGCCGCTGCGCCTATTGCTGACTCGCGGATGATTTCCCATCCGTTGCTCGCGCCGATTCAGAAGCCGCGACCTGCTCCAATAAAAGACCATTGTGGGGAGAGGCAGCAAGCAACCGGCCCTGGAAGTTCATCACTGAGCGAAGCGATACGGCAGCCTCCCCGGTACTCTGCCAGGTTTGCCCGCCATCTTTGCTGGCAAAGACGCCATGGGAGTGCAGTGCCGTGGCTAATAGCCGCTGTCCCGCAGCATCGTAGTGCACGCCGAGGACGTCACTCTTAGGGAGCCCTCCCGACGTGTAGTGCCAAGTATGGCCACCGTCGGTGGAATGTACCGCGCCTTGGGGAGTCCCCAACCACCACACCCCACTCGGTACGATGGTCAGGTTGTAAACGCCGCTCACGTATTCCGGAAGCGTTACCGTGGTCCAGGTTCTGCCGTCGTCGCGTGAAATGTATGCGCCTTTTGGACTCGCGAGTGTTACGGTTCCATCCTCATAATGATTTACGGCGCTGAAATTGGACACGCCTTCAATGGGCTGGCCGTACCACTTCTGTCCGTGGTCAACGCTGACGAACAACCCCTGATCGGTCGCGGCATACCACGCCTTATCCCCGATTTCCAGAGATCGCACGCGGGGCGCACTGGCCAGAGGAATCACCGGCTCAGGTGGAACCTTGGCCCTTGCTGCAACAGGCTTGCGGGTAGCAGCGTGGGTTTTGGAGGATTTTGATTTGGGAGCGACCGGCTCCGGTTCGGGCGGCTTGGGCTGCCACTCCGGCACGGGCCCCCAGATCATCTTCGCGGGTACCCAAGACGCGCTCAACGAAGCGAGGGAGAAGATGCCATGATTGGTGCCCGCGAACAGCACTCCGTTGTCAGACTGCTGCAGGCTGACGATGTCGCGCTCCTCCAAACCGCGATTGGATTGCCGCCAACTCTTGCCGCTGTCGTCGGAGACAAACAAGCCGCCGTGGTCCTTATCGTTCATGACCCCGACGTAAAGCCGGCCTGGGTCCTTACGGTCCGCAATCACACCGCCAATCGCACGATGGGTGAAACCACGGTTGGAGGCCGTATAGTGTGCGAAACCATCGTTGCTGGCTAACACACCTTGCTGGTCGGTCGCCAGGAGCACGCGCTCGGGGTTACGCGGGTCAATCAGCACATCGTTCACGATAACGTTCTGCGAGGTTACCAGCGACCACTTCGCCCCGCCATTCACCGTCTTCCACAGTCCTCCCGTGGTTCCAGCGTAGACGATGGAGGGACGCTGCGGGTCCTGTTTCAGCACTCGTGTGCGGATCGCCGAATGGGGAAGGCCCTGCACACGGTGAAAGAGTTCGGCGCCGTTTTCGCTCAGATAAATCCCGGAGCAGGCACTTGCGTACACCCGCGACGGCTTGTGAGGATCGATGATGATGCTGAACACATCGGAATCGTCCAGGATACCTTCCTTGAGATTGTGCCAATGCGCACCGCCGTCGGTGGTCTTCCACGGAAGATGTTGGGTTCCGGCATAGATGATGTCGGGGTTTTGCGGATCAATGGCAACAGACACAAAGTTCTTCAGAGAAGAGTGGTTCTCGATGGCCATGGGGTTCTCTGGCGAAATGCGTTCCCAGGTAGCCCCGCCATCACGGGAGCGGAAAACGCCAGATACCGCTCCGATGACCAGCGTGTTATGGTCGCTAGGCGCCATGGCCAGGGCACGGATGGACTTGCCGTGCGCCCCCATGAGCTCCCGCCAGGTGTGGCCACTGTCGTCGGAACGGAAGACGCCTCCTTCGCTGTCCCCGAACAGTCCCCAAGCCGCAGCAAATATGGTTGCCGGATTGGTCGGATCGAAGATGACGTGGTCAATTACATAATCCTCACCCGGTCCGAGATGAGCAAAGAGGCTCCACGAGCTTCCCCCGTCCTGCGAGATGAACAGTTGCCCGGCGCTGGTGCCGAGGATAATGCGATCGGGATTGCTGGGATCGAAGGCGAGACTACGCACATTGCCACCTTCCGGCCCGATCAACTGCCAATCTGCTGCTGAAGAACAAATCGAGAAGAGCAATCCGAAGCATACAGCCGATTGCACAACGAATCCGCAAACCCTACGCATCGAGAAACACCACCTGTTTAGTTTTGATCGAATCTTCCGCGCTGACACAGCACCGTGGAGATCATAACTCCGAAAGGCAGACCCACGCACGGTCAGAGAGTCCCGGAGCATCAACTCGGAAACGTTCAAAGGGATCTCCTGTTGTAGATCTGTCCGAATCAAAAAAGCCGGCGAGAGGCGAACCTCTCACCGGCTTGAGTTCAACCGCGGCACCTCAACTACTGCGCCGGAGCCGCTTTCTTCTTTGCCTTGTGCTTGGGAGCAGGTGCGCTGCGTCCCTGCGGCTGCACCTGGCTCTCATCAACGGTCGTGCCCTCTTCCAGTTGTCCGCCGCACATCGTGCCCTCGGGGACAAAGTAGAAGTGGGTGGCCTGGCCCTTGGCTCCGCCCTCACGCGGCTGGACGCGGCCGGCGTCGACCTTGGTCGGGCCCTCCGTCGTCAGGTAGTACTTGACGTTGACGGAGCGCTGCGAACCCAGGGTCTTCTCCTTGACCACTTCCTTCTCGTTGGTGTAGCCCACGATGTCCAGCTTGCCATTCGGCATCTGCTGCAACCGCAGGGACAGTTTGTCCAGGGTGTCCTTGCAATCGTTGTCAACACGCCACGGCTTCTTGGGGTTCTTCTCAAAGGTACACTCACCCCAATCCTCGATGTTCACGCACTTCTGTATCGGCGGCACCGTGACCTGGGCCGTGCAACTGCTGCTTAGAGTGGCCGGGTTCCCGCCGGGGCGATTCGTGGTCGCCGTTCCGGTCACCGTGATGGTGTTGCCGGCGTCAGCATTGGTCGCCGTCAAGGTGGCCGTAGTGCCGCTGCCGCTCACCTGCCCGCCCGTGGCCGACCAGCTATAGGTCATCGGCCAGCCTTGCGGATCGGTTGCCGTCATGGTGATGGTCGCCGGCTCGCCAACGGCAATCGTGGTCGGATTGGCCGAGCAACTCACCACCGGTGGCTGCGGCTGTTTCACGGTGAACTTCGCCTGACACGTCGCCGGCGGGATCGGGTCCGGCTTGCCGAGCCAATTTAGATGATGGCCGGAGTCAAGGTTCTTAAACTTGGGGTCGACGTCGGTGATGGTCGAAGTCGCCGCGTAGTCGCCTGCCGCCACACCGGTAGTGTCGACGGTTGCCGTCTGCGAACTCGCATCGGAGACCTTGCCACCATTAGCCGCCCAACCGTAGGTGATCTTGTGCTTCGGGTTGAAACCGGCGCCCGTGGTGGTCACCTTCACCGGGTCTGGCGCGAAAACCGCGTCCGGCGTGGCCGAGGCGGTACAAGTAAGCGGCGGGTTGTAGTAGCTGCCCAAGTTGAGCACGAGGCCCGCGCTTAGACGAATGCTGTCCCACTGAGGGTTATGCCCGCTGAGAAGGTTCTGGGGGTAATTGTTATAAATGTAGTCCACTTGTGCCAGGCGGATGGTGAACTTCGGAGTGATGCTCAGATCAAAGCCGCCGCCGCCGCCCAAACCCACACTCCAATGATTTACGTTGGCGCCCCAGTGGTCCACAGCACCCACGAACACGCGAACGAAGGGCGAGAAAGTATCGGTGTGGTACTTATACTGCAACCCGCCCAGGAGCATTGCCACATGGGCGTCATTGGTTCCTGTGATCGGGATCTTACCGTTCCAGTGGTAACTGAAGTCCCCGAGGACTCCGAGGTTGTGCATTTGGGGAAAGTAATACGTGTTCGAAACGTCAATGCCAGCGGTGAAATCCGGAGCCTTATAGCCGAGGTTAATGTAGCCCCCGCTGTGCAGCCACGAGTAACCGCCATAGACTTCGTCGACTGGCTGACGGGTTTGCGCCGCGGCAAATGTGCCTAACAGGCACAATGCACAGGCCAGCGCAGACAGCGTCACAACAACGCGTGTAAGAACTACCGGGAAACGAGAAGACATTCTATCCTCCGCAACTCTAGCACTACCATAAGCAATTTAGCCCAGCTAGGGTTCAATCTTAAATCTGTGTTTTTGTAATACAGGGAACTGGGGTCCCGTTCGCAACAGCAAATGATTGTACATGAAGGCACACCAATCCACAAAGCACTTATTCTCCAACAGTTCCTTGTGGCGACTGTTTACTGACTTTGCACCTCTTCGGTCCAGCAACGACCCACAGCAGCCCAATTATACATACCCGTTACACATACCCGTCTCCAGCAAGCGGAATTGAACCAGGCCCTGGTTCGATGCATGTCACTGATCCGTCGGGCCGGTTCGTCACACGATCGCAGAGACAAAACTTTTCCAAATAATGTTACCTTAGTGGGCAGCCGCGAAGGGGTCGACTTTTGTCCTGATCGGCCGGATAAGGGGGAACGGCCCCGAGACCGCGGATTGACATCCTAAGACTTGGTGTCCACGGACGCGCCGGGAAGATTGCGTCACTGGCCTGCCTGTGGACAGAATGACTGTTTTCATGGCTCACGAAAAGGTTCTGATCGTAGAAGACGAGGAAAACGAACGCACAGGTCTGGCGGAATTGGTCCGTGCTTGGGGTTATGAGGCCGAAACTGCCTGCGATGGTGTTGAAGGGCTTGAGAGGACCGAATCCTGGCGGCCAGGAATCATCATTACGGATTTGAAGATGCCGCGCATGGGCGGCCTGGAGCTTCTCGAGCACATAGCCGCCCAGCCGCAACAGGTCGCGGTCGTGCTGCTTACCGCCCAGGGCAGTGTCGATGCTGCTGTGTCTGCCATGAAGATCGGCGCTTTCGATTTCATCGAAAAGCCGGTCAACGCGACCCGGTTGCGTAACATCCTGCAGAATGCCGCGCGGATTCGCGGCACCGAGCGCGAATTGGAGGCCAGTCGCCGTAAGCTGCGCGATGTCGGCGTGCTCGGTTCCATGGTTGGACCTTCCAAGAAGATGCAGGAAGTCTTCCGCCTTATCGAGATGGTGGCCCCAAGTACGGCGTCCGTTCTGATCACAGGGGAAAGCGGGACGGGCAAGGAATTAGTTGCACGCACCATCCACTCACTCAGCAATCGCAAGGAAAGGCCGTTCGTTGCCATCAACTGCGCTGCCATTCCGGAAACGCTCATCGAGAGCGAGATCTTTGGGCACGAGAAAGGCGCCTTTACCGGGGCGCTTGAGCGGCGGACGGGTTGTTTTGAATTGGCCGAAGGTGGCACCTTACTACTCGATGAAATCGGCGAAATGCCGATTGCCACTCAAGCGAAGCTGTTGCGGGTGTTGGAGGACCGTAAATTGCGCCGGCTGGGTAGCAAGGCAGAGACTTCCGTGGATGTCCGGGTTCTGGCGGCGACCAACAAGCCTCCTGAAGAAGCCGTCGCTCGCGGACAATTGCGCAACGATCTTTACTACCGTCTTAACGTCTTCAATCTTCACCTACCGCCCTTGCGCGAACATAAGGAAGATATTCCCGACTTGGTGCAGGCACTGCTGGCAGACATGAACGAGAAGCACAACCGTACGGTCAGTGGCGTTGCTGATTCGGTGATGAGTGCTTTTCAGGCGTATGCGTGGCCGGGAAACATTCGTGAGTTACGAAACACGCTGGAGCGAGCGGTGATCGTTTGTGACGGCGCCCTGATGGACTTCAAGCATCTGCCTCCGGGCTTCGGCCAGGTCGTACCGCGGGCGCCTGTGCAGGAGGCCAACGCCGTGCGTCTCGGCGTCGGCACCACCGTAGATGAGGCCGAGCGCCTGCTGATTCTGAAGACTTTGGAAGCGACCAACAATAATAAGACGCGCGCCGCGGAGATCCTCGGAATAAGCCTGAAGACGTTGCACAATAAGCTGAAAGAGTACGGTGCACAGGGCGCCAGCGAAGCAGCAGAGGCGGCGAGCTGAGAAGCTTGTCGGTTTCCGCCCCCCCAGTCCGCTGAGGGCGTATTGCGAGCCGCCACATCCCGCCTGTAAAATAACTTGTCTAGCAGTGCCGAAGTGGCGGAATTGGCAGACGCGCATGGTTCAGGTCCATGTACCCGCAAGGGTGTGGGGGTTCGAGTCCCTTCTTCGGCACCAAGGTCCTGAATAATCATCCCCCCTCACCGTCAGTACCCTCGCTGCTTGTCCACAACCCACAAGAGCGTCTCGCCGGCCAGGTAGCGGCGCAAGTTCCGAGTGTAGTGTTGGTAGTGACGCTCCCACATTCGTTCGGTGAGGCCTGCGATGTGAGGGGTGATGAAAACATTCTCCATGGTCCATAACGGAGAATCGGCGGGCAGCGGCTCCGCGGTCGTGACGTCGAGCGCGGCACCGGCGAAGCGGTTCGCACGAAGAGCCTGGGCCAGAGCATCTTCGTCGATGAGTACTCCCCGGCCTACGTTGATGAGATAAGCGTCAGATTTGAGTTGTGCCAGCCGTTTGGCATTCATCAGATGATGGGTCTTCGGCGTAACCGGCACGGCCAGCACCACGAAATCTGCCTGACGTAACGCCCGATCCAGTTCGCCAAACGCGCAGACCTCGTCCGCGAACTCGCTCGCAGCTTCGGGATGTTCGCGCACTCCCACGACCCGCATGCCAAGCGACTTGGCAAGCTTTGCCAGCGGCCGGCCGATGCCACCCATGCCGATGACGGTCATGGTGCCACCGCTCAGCTCGCGTGGACGTGGCTGGGCATTCCAAAGATCATGCTGTGCCCAATGCTTTTGCTGCTGATGCCTGACTGCTTGCGGTAAGCGCTTGGCTAGGGCGAACGCCAGCGCGATAGCATGCTCCGCAACCACAGGCCCGTGCACGTCGCGCGCATTGGTCACCAGGATGTCGCTGGCACGAAGCTCGGGTGTCATGAGTTGATGCACCGCCGCGGCCGTGGAGTGGATCCAGCGCAACCTCTTGGCGACCTTGATCTGCTCACCGCGCAGCGACCATGAGATTGCGATGTCAGCGTCAGCAATCTCTTCCATGACACGGTCGTAGTTGCGAAGGTGCACGACCACGAGGTCCGGAAACTCGCGTAACAGACGCTCGGGGAACCATAAGGGCATCTGCCACAGTTCGAAAGGGTGATAGAGGGCGATCAGGAGCTTCACAGGGACAGTTTCGAGTCTCCAGTTTCGAGTTTCAAGCGAAAAGCAGGTAAACCTGGTAGCGGCGAAACTGCTTCGCGCAACTAGAAACTCGAAGCTGGAAACCTGAAACTAAGATTTTGCCGCTGCCAGCACCCGCAGATCGTGCCCCGTCATCTCCTTCGGCTGGGGGATGCCGAGGATTCCGAGCATCGTCGGCGCGATGTCCTGCAGCGCGCCGTCAGGAAGCAACGTGAAGCGACGAGGATCTCCTTTGAAGTTGACCGGCGTGACCGAGTGTTCCGCGGCCACGATGAACGGCACGGGATTGGTCGTGTGTGCGGTTTGCGGACCGCCCGTCTCCGGATCGATCATCTGCTCGGCGTTGCCATGGTCTGCTGTGACGATCATGCCTCCGCCACGTTGCCGTAGTGCGGTGTAAATCTGGCCAAGGCATGCGTCCACCGTTTCGACGGCGGTGATGGTTGGGGGAATCTTGCCTGAGTGCCCTACCATGTCGGCATTGGCGAAGTTCACCACCATGACGTCGAAGGTGTTGTCGTTTATGGCCTTCACCACCGCATCTGCAATCCCCTGCGCCGACATTTCCGGCTTCAAGTCGTAAGTCGCAACCTTGGGAGACTGTACCAGCACTCGGTCTTCTCCGGGAAACGGCTTTTCGACTCCGCCGTTGAAGAAATAGGTCACGTGCGCATACTTCTCCGTCTCAGCTACACGCAGATTGCGCATGTTGCGGTCTGCCATCACGTCTGCCAGGATCTTAGTCAGCGATTGCGGCGGCGAAACCACGGGCAGAGTGAAGTTCTTGTCGTAGCGTGTCATGCAGACGTACGTGAGGTCTTTGGGGACGCGATCGCGCGGAATCACGCGGTCAAGCTCCTCCCAGCCTTCCAACTCCCGGCCATCTTGTTGAGTGAAGTGGCTGTTGCGGCAGAGGCAGCGCGTAATCTGTCGCGCTCGATCGGCGCGAAAGTTGAAGTTGATGCACACGTCACCGTCGCGAATGGTGCCCACCGGATCGCCGTGGTCGTTTGTAACCACGAAAGGCACGATGAACTCGTCCGTGACGCCACGATTGTATGAATCTTTTGCGCCCTGCACCGGATCCGTGTAGCGGCCGGCTTCGCCGTTGCCGAACACCATTGCGTCGAAGGCCTTTTTTTCGCGGTCCCACTTCTTGTCGCGATCCATGGCGTAGTAGCGGCCGCTGACGGCGGCAATGTGTCCAACGTTGTACTCGCGCATCTTCTGCTCTAGCTGCTCGATGTAGCCGGCGCCGTTTGTCGGAAGCGTGTCACGCCCATCCATGAAACAGTGGACAAACACGCGTTCCACACCGTTGTGCTTCGCCATTCGCAATAGCGCGTAAAGATGATTCTGGTGCGAGTGCACACCACCATCCGACAGCAACCCGAACAGGTGCAAGCGCCGGTCGCCAGCGCGTGCTTTAGTCATGGCATCAACCAGAGCCGGGCTGGTGAAGAACTCACCGTTCTCGATCATGAGGTCGATCTTCGTGATGTCCATGAACACGATACGTCCAGCGCCAATGTTCAGGTGCCCAACCTCGCTGTTACCCATCTGGCCAGTGGGCAGGCCAACGTAGCGTCCGCTGGTGTGGATGAGGGTGTTGGGAAACTCGGCCAGCAGGCGGTCATAGTTGGGCTTGCGCGCCAGCGAGATAGCGTTCGAATCTGACGGCGGCGCATAACCCCAGCCATCGAGGATGATGAGGACAAGAGGCCTGGGTTTCATCAGCGTTCCTAGGCCCTCGCCTTTCCTGCCAACTCGTCGCGGTAATTGAGCGCTCTTAGTCCCAGAAACCTGGCTGCCGGCCCAAGCTCTTCTTCGATGCGCAGCAACTGGTTATATTTGCAGATGCGATCAGTACGTGAAGCCGATCCGGTTTTGATCTGTCCTGCTCCGGTAGCGACGGCCAGGTCGGCAATGAAGGTGTCCTCCGTCTCGCCTGAGCGGTGCGATATGACGGCGGTGTAGCGGTTCTCACGCGCGAGGTTGATGGCGTCAATGGTCTCGCTGACGGAGCCAATCTGGTTCAGCTTGATGAGAATCGAATTGGCCACGTCGGAGTCGATGCCCCGTTGCAGGATTTCAATGTTGGTGACGAAGATGTCGTCGCCGACTAACTGAATCCGGCTGCCCAGCTCAGAGGTTAGGATCTCCCACCCCTTCCAATCCCCTTCCGCCAGCCCGTCTTCCAGCGACACAATGGGATACTGCCGCACCCAGTCGGCCCAGAACTTCACCATTTCCTCGCTGGAATGTTCGCTCTTGTCTGACTTCTTGAAGACGTACTTCTTCTTGGCCGAGTCGTAGAACTCGCTGGCGGCGGGATCGAGTGCAACCGCAATCTGCTCCCCCGGCTTGTACCCCGCCTGGGTGATGGCTTCGAGCACGACTTCAATGGCCTCAGTGTTCGACTTCAAAGACGGCGCGAATCCGCCTTCATCGCCCACGGCCGTGTTGTATCCACGTTTCTTCAGTACCCCCTTCAGGACGTGAAAGGTCTCTACTCCCCAGCGCAGCGCTTCGCTGAACGAGGTCGCGCCGACCGGCATAACCATGAACTCCTGAAAGTCCACGTTGTTGTCGGCGTGCGCCCCACCATTCAGGATGTTCATCATCGGCGTGGGCAGCAGGTTGGCGATGGCTCCGCCAAGGTACTGGTAGAGCTCGACGCCCAGGTGGTCGGCCATGGCACGCGCCGCAGCCATTGAGACGGCAAGAATCGCGTTTGCGCCCAGCTTGCTTTTGGTCTGCGTACCATCGAGCTCGCGCATGGCGTTATCGAGTTCACGTTGTGCGCTGGCGTCCATGCCCTCAAGCTCCGGCGCGATTACCTCGTTGATGTTCTTCACTGCCTTAAGAACGCTCTTGCCGGCGTAGCGAGCTTTGTCGCCGTCGCGCAACTCCAGCGCCTCGTTCTCGCCAGTCGAGGCGCCGCTGGGAACAGCCGCGCGACCTCGTGCTCCGCTCTCCAGGGTTACATCGGCCTCAACGGTGGGATTCCCGCGAGAATCAAGGATTTCGCGAGCGAAGATCAGCTCGATTTCAGTCATAGATGAGTCCTGTGTCTCTCGCCAGTGGATTTGCACGCTTCAGCGGGCTTTGGCGGGAGTTGTACGCGACCTGCAATTATACGGGCAGTAGGCGCGGCACATCTGTGACCTTCATAACATGTCAGAAGAGAGGTCAACCGAGGCGGAGGGAACCAAAGGTTATGCTAATTTTCGCATTTTTGTTCGCAAAAGAATTTGCGGCTGCCCGCGCGGTTGAGTATCCTCTTGCAAGCGGTCTGGTGTGTCCTATTGTGCTTCCACACCCGCCGGCCGCGGCTGACCGCGCAACATGGAGCTAATATCATGTGGAAATCATCGCGTAAAGAAGACGAAGTCACAACTGCTGTCAACGAGCCTGTTCCAACTCCGTATGCCGCCCCTTCGGCTGCGGCTCCGCCACGCACTGCCGAGCCTGTGCGAGACAGCGCTCGCAGCAGCGAGATCGCGACCATAGGCAAGTCGGTCGTGGTGAAAGGTGAGCTTTCCGGCAGTGAGGACCTGGTTGTAGATGGTGAGGTAGAAGGATCGATCGCCCTGCGCGGTCAGAGCCTGACCATCGGCCCCAATGGGCGCGTGCGCGCCAATGTGGAGGCCCGGAATGTAATTCTTCATGGCAGGGTAGACGGCGACATACACGCCAGCGAGCGGGTGGAATTACGCAAGAGCGCTTCGTTATCTGGAGACATCACAACCGCTCGCATCTCGATCGAAGACGGCGCCTTCTTCAAAGGCACGATTGACATCCAGAAGTCCGAGCCGCCGAAGGTCGAGCCGAAACCTCAGGTCACGGCGGCTACCGTTCCTCCGGTCACTACTTCGCCACAAGGTTCACTGCTGGAACCAAAGAAGTATTGACAGCTTGCACCGGGTCCCGTTGTTTATCCAGCCCCTGTCCGGACGCTTAGACGGAGACCCTCGCATATCCGGAGAGAGAAAGATTGAAGGGGGTACAGCGCTACCCATACAATGAGCAGCAGTGGCCCCTGGCATCTTCAGCAGAATCTTTGGTATCCCGGCTCGACGCGATGCAGACGATGAGTTCCTGCCCGGCGAGAAGATCAGCCGTCGCTCCACGGGCTTCAGCGAGTTCATCCGCGCAATCTCGCGTGAAGAAGGGCTAAAAATTCTGGACCTGGGCTCGACGTCCCCGGCCAATATTACCTTCATGACAGGATTGGGCCACAAGTTCCACCAGGAGGACGTGCTGCGCAGCGCCACCGACAAGTCCCTCGTCATACCCAACGGGGATGGCGGCACGACGCTTGATGTGCATCGCTACTTTGACGAGAACCTGGATTTTGAGCGCGAAGAGTTCGATGCGGTGATGTTTTGGGACCTAGCGGACTATTTGCCTGAACCATTAGTGAAGCCGCTAATCGAACGCATCCAGGTGGCCATGAAACCGGCGGGCATTCTGTTTGCGTTGTTTCACACGAAAGACGCGGGCCCCGATGCTCCGTTTTATCGCTATAACATCGCAGCGAAAGACACGCTGGAACTACAGCCCGCCCGGGCCTTCCGCCTGCAACGCATCTTCAACAACAGGCACGTAGAAAACCTCTTCCGGGAGTATTCCTCCATCAAGTTCTTCCTCGGGCGAGACAATATGAGGGAAGTGCTGGTAATTCGATAGCTTTCAGCGCGCAGTCAAAACCAGTCTGTGGAACCGGGGGCCATCAAGATAAGGACCGCCGATGGAGCGTTGAATGCCGATTGCTTCATTTTGCTCTTCTCGTCTTGCGAATCAGGTAGGGGATCAAGCCGGGCAAGCGCAACAGTTCGAAAACACCGGGCTTGGCGATAGCAGGCAGCGATAGGAGGAAGCGGACTCGAGATGCGGCCGTGATTAGTGGGGAGAATTGTTCGGCGTACCGGCGCCGGTAGACTGCGACGGCCTGGGTTAGCAAGTTTCCGCCGCGACAGAACTCACTCATGCATTCCGCGGCCAGGCGTCCGGTGCGTAACGCGATGGAGATGCCATCGCCAACGAAGGGGTCGATGAAGGCCGCAGCATCACCCACGAACATCATGTTGCCACGAACCGGCTGGGGCTTGCGATATACGAGTGGTGAGGTGCTGAGGGGTTGTGT
>Ga0335082_10004557_pt1 | contig 15124 bp, 11 predicted proteins | sample Lox_Sample_41_FD_206718 | JGI IMG/M metagenome (GOLD analysis project Ga0335082, IMG submission 206718) | Soil microbial communities from Loxahatchee National Wildlife Refuge, Florida, United States - Lox_Sample_4.1 | ecosystem: Environmental > Terrestrial > Soil > Wetlands | place: USA...
CTCGCCGGTACGTGAGCTAGTCCAGGTTCTTCGTGCCTGCGCTTCCATAAATTTCCGCAAAACTGAGTTAATCGTGCTCTGATACTCGCGCCCTTGCTTTCGGAAAAACTTCAGCACATCGGGGTCAAGCCGCAGAGACGAATCTCACAACACTTCGATCATCCCTCGGCTAGATCCCAAAATAGATCGTCAGCATTCCAGGTTCGCCGCCTGAGCCGACATATGCGGCAGTCGATGCCGAATTACTACCGCTAACTGCATGCCGCAGTAGCCTTGGCTCACGGCTTGTTAGACTAGAAGGTTCAACATGCCTTCTCGCTACGCACAGTGGATGTACGACTGGGAGCACCGGCTTACGTCGGTGGACAACAACCGTGTGGTGCGTCCGTTGGAGTGGGGTGTAGAGTGGGCGCGCGATTGGCCCTGCCGCAACGGATGTCCACCGGGGCACGTGCCGGAGAATCCCGAACGATTCTTCCTCGACTACAACCAACGCATTGTAGCGGCGAGCGACGATTTCTATTCGTACACGCGGCCCACCGACTTCAGGCTTGAGACTCGTGAAGTGCAGGTCTTTTCCACGCGCGAGGTTCCGGATCCAAAGCTGGAGACCAAGGTCAAGGGAACGTTCGGAGAATTTCTGCGATTCACATCGCCGGTGAGGTCTCCGTACCCGGAAAACAATCTGGTCAATGTCCGCTGGTTCCCGGCTCGTGGGCGGCGTGCCGTCGTGTTGCTGCCGCACTGGAATTCCGACGCCATCTCGTACGTTGGCTTGTGCCGGGTGTTCAACCTGCTCGGCATCGCGGTATTGCGGCTGAGCATGCCGTATCACGACATCCGCATGCCTTCCGAGATTAAGCGCGCCGATTACGCTGTTTCTGCCAACATCGGCAGGACGCTGGACGCGGTAAGGCAAGGCGTAGTCGATATCCGCTGCTGCCTCGACTGGTTGGAGCAGGAGGGATACAGCAACCTCGGTGTTCTGGGGACGAGCCTGGGTTCGTGCTACGCGTTCATCGCTGCAGCGCATGACCCGCGAATTCGCGTGGCGGCATTCAATCATGCGTCGACCTATTTTGCTGACGTCGTCTGGCACGGTCAGTCGACACGCCATATTCGCCAAGGGATCGAACAAGCGATCGATCTTGAGGAATTGCGAGAGGCTTGGCTGGCAATTAGTCCCATGTCGTATTTCGAGCAGTTTGCCCGCTGGCCGAAGAAGTCGCTGATCATCTACGCGGACTACGATCTGACATTCCTGCCGGAGTTCTCGCGGGAGGTCGTTCGACAGTTTGCAAGTCACGGGCTGGACCACAAGGCGGTCGTTCTGCCCTGCGGGCACTACACGACAGGAGAGACGCCTTACAAGTACATGGATGGCTGGCACCTGGCATCGTTTCTGCGGACAGCGTTCTGAAGACGCGCTCATCTTTCGCAGTCAGCATGCGATCCAAGTTCTCTGTAATCTTGACTGGAGGAATGCCGATTGCCGAGTGCTGAATGCCGATTACGCGTTTAGAATATCCAGTGCGGTAAAGACCTGTGCCCGATCGAGACAACCACATGAAAAAGTCCGGGATGTACCGTCCGCTGTTCGAATCTGATCCACAAATCGCGGCTGCGATCGACAACGAGGCGCGCCGTCAGCATGAGGGGCTCGAACTGATCGCCTCCGAGAATTTTGTCAGCGAGGCGGTGCTCGAGGCCGCGGGATCGGTGTTCACGAACAAGTACGCCGAAGGGTATCCGGGCAAGCGCTATTACGGCGGATGCGAGTTTACCGACGTCGTCGAGAATTTGGCCCGCGACCGCGCGAAGCAGCTCTTCGGCGCCGAGCACGCCAATGTTCAACCGCACGCCGGATCGCAGGCCAACATGGAAGCCTATGGCGCCGTGTTGCAGCCCGGCGACACGATTCTCGGGCTGAACCTGGCGCATGGCGGACACCTCACGCACGGCCATCATCTGAACTTCTCGGGCAAGACCTACAAGATCGTTCCGTACGGCGTCACGAAAGAGACCGAGACCATCGACTATGATGCGCTCGAAAAGCTCGCCGAGCAGGAGCGGCCGAAGCTCATTGTCGGTGGGGGCAGCGCGTACCCGCGCATCATTGATTTCGCACGCATGCGCCAGATCGCCGACAAAGTCGGCGCGTTGTACCTGGTCGATATGGCGCACTTTGCCGGATTGGTTGCTGGCGGCGCGCATCCGTCTCCGGTGCCGCATGCGCACATTGTGACTTCCACCACGCACAAAACGTTGCGCGGGCCACGCTCGGGAATGATCCTGTCCAAAGCGGAATTTGCTCAGGCCATCGACAAGACTGTATTTCCCGGAATGCAGGGCGGACCACTGGTCCACATCATGGCAGCGAAGGCCGTGTGCTTTCAGGAAGCGATGCAGCCAGAGTTTCGCGACTACGCGCGACAGATCGTGGCGAACGCCAAGGTGTTGGCGCAGTCCCTTGCTGATGAAGGGTTCCGAATCATCTCGGGCGGCACCGACACGCACCTGATGCTGGTGGATGTTTTCTCGAAGGGCATGCTGGGCAGCGAGGCCGAGAGAGCCCTTGGCGAGGCGGGAATCACCGTCAACAAGAATGCCATCCCGTTCGACACCAACCCGCCGATGAAGCCGAGTGGGGTCCGCATTGGTACTCCGGCATTGACCACGCGCGGCATGAAAGAAGGCGAGATGGGGCAGATCGGCCGCTGGATCGCCGAGGCGCTGCTGCATCGGACCGATGCCGCCGTGCTAGCCAAGGTGCGCAAGCAGGTCATGGATCTCTGCGAGAATTTTCCGCTCTACGCAGAACGCCGCGCCAAGGCCCATGCAGAAGTGCAGGCCTAATTTCCTTGAACTCCCATCCGCTGCCTGTGGTTAAATGCCATCGGTGAAGATCGCCATCGACATCCGGCGCATGACGGAGTTCGGCGTCGGCACGTACATCCGCAACATCGTTCGGACTCTTTGCCGGATCGATCACGAGAACCAGTATTTTCTGATCGGGCCTCCCGCCAAAGTGCAGGAGATCGGTCCGCTGCCGCCGAATTTTCAGAACATTCCGACCGCTTCCCCTGAGCGTTCGATTCAAGGCTTCCAGGAGTTTCGCGGCGCCCTGAAGCGACTCGACTGCGACTTGGTCCACATTCCGAATCTGTTCTCAGTGCCACGTTTTCTCCCTTGCCCCTACGTTATGACCGTGCATGACATGCTGGAGCACATGTCGCGCGCGCGACAGCAAACCGGATTCTGGGGCGCATGGCATCTGCAGATGACCAAGCGAGTGCTGCGAGGCGCGTCGCGCGTCTTCGCGGTCTCGAATTTTACGCGGACCGAAATCGAGAAGTTGTTCGGCATCCCCGGAAGCCGCATCGAGGTCGTGTACAACGCGATTGACGAGCGTTTCCTGCGGGGGCACGCAAATACCGCGGACCGCGAACTGATCGCGCAGCGCTACCAGGTCACCTATCCGTTTCTGCTCTACGCAGGCCGTGTCAGCCCGCACAAGAATGTCGTGCGCATGATTGAAGCGTTCTCTGCGCTCAAGACGGAACTGGAAAAGGACCAGCTTTATCCCGACCTCAAGCTGATCATTATCGGGGACGACTTGTCGGGGAATCCCGACCTGCGCCGCACGGTCGTGCGCAGCGGCGTGCAGAACGACGTCCGCTTTCTAGGGTTCATTCCCATCGAGACTTTGCGCATTTTCTACGACTGCGCAAAGATTTTCGTTTTCCCGTCGCTATATGAAGGATTCGGCCTTCCCCCGCTCGAGGCCATGGCCCACGGCACACCCGTTGTGACCTCGAACGTGTCATCCCTGCCCGAAGTTGTGGGGAACGCGGCGGTGCTGGTGAATCCCGAAAACGTGTTTGAGATTATGCGGGCTCTCCATCGTGTCCTGACGGACCAACCGCTGCGTGACCGGATGAAGGAGCGGGGATACCAACAGGCCACTCGGTTTTCGTGGGAGATCTCCGTGCGCCGGGTGATGGATGTGTACAGGAGTGTTGCTTCGGGCAGCGTACCGAGTCAGCACGCCGCCGATTGAGCAACCATGAGGTCTTCCGGGGTAAGTTCCGGCAGCGTTCTACTTGATGAGCGGCTCGCCTGGGGACAGGATGGCGAGTTTGTGCAGCTTGGCAGTCAGTCGGGTGCGATCGGCGTCCGTCTTGGCAGCAGCCAGACGCTTACGCAACTGCACAATCTTTTCCTTGCGGGTACGACGCCGGCGAATCTCGGGCCGGCGGCTAGGTGCGGACATAGTGTGCTCCTGGAATGAAAGTTCGCAGCTGCGACTGCACTAGACGGATGCGCTCTGCTCCCGCAGCAATGCTCTATCCATTCAATCCGACGACGCGACAAATTGTCAAACCTTGGTGTCTGCCGCTGTTTCGCCACAATGATGACGACCGTCACAGTAACTCGTGGATCTAATTGTCGGCGCAGAATGTGATTTTGATCACGAAAAGCAGATTCACTTCGTCTTAAACTGCAGGTGTCCGATGGTTCCGTGGTGTGATTTCCCTCATCTTAGTCATGGCGATACAAAGTCACACGCGATTTGGAAACTTTGTGTCGCACGAATTCGTAAATTGACGTATGCGGAGATTTGTTGACAGTTTCGCGCAGGTCCTGGCCGCGATGTGGGCGCATAAGCTGCGCTCGTTCCTCACCATGTTTGGGATCGCCTGGGGCGTTGGATCGCTGCTGTTGCTGGTTGGATTGGGAGAGGGCTTCCGCGCCGGAACTGAAAAGAGCCTCGCAAACTTCGGTGAAGATTACATGCAGATCTACAGCGGTCACGTGGCCGCGGTAGGCGACAGCCAACTTTCCTCGCGACAGTATCGTCTCGACTACCAGGACTATCTGGATATTCGCAACTCGCCCTACGTTCGCAAGGCCACTCCCGTGCTCTACCGCGGAGACCTTCGCCTGGTGAGCGAGTATGGCAGCAGCAATGGCTACGTGGATGGCTCGGAGCCGCAGTTCTACGACATTCGCTACCAGCCGATCGAGCAGGGGCGCTGGCTCAGTTGGACCGACGAACAACAGCGCAACAACGTGTGTGTGATCGGCAGTGAATTCGTGCGCCTGCTGTTCCCCGGCCATCCGGCAGTGGGCGGCAGGCTTCTCATCAACAGCGTTCCCTTCGAGGTGATCGGAACGATCAAGAACGTGGGTCACGGCCAGAACAATGATCAGAACATGCGGCTGATCATGCCTTACTCGACCATGGCGAATTACTTTCCGATACCAGGGGAGGGCAACGCGAAGGCAGTGAAATATGTCGCGTACCAACCGATTACGCGATCGCAGCACCACCAAGCCCAAAAGGCGGTCCACATCATTGTGGCGAGAAATCATCACTTCGATCCCGCGACGCCTGATGCCTTTGAAGAATGGGACACGATCGAAAGCGCCGAGATGATTGGCAAGATATCCGATGCCATGGACGCGTTCTTGGGGGCGGTCGGTCTGGTCACACTCGCCCTGGGAGCAATGGGCGTGGTGAACATCATGTTGGTTTCGGTCGCCGAGCGTACCCGCGAGATCGGACTGCGCAAGGCCTTGGGGGCGACGCGCCGAAGCATCCTGTTCCAGTTCTTTCTCGAGGGACTGATGCTCACCGCAATCAGTGGTGGCATCGGGGTGGCAGCCGCCTATGCGGCAACTCGGCTTTTCGGTCTTCTTCCTCCGATGGATGGATTCGAACTGCCGCACATCTATCCGGCGACTGCCGCTCTTGCCATGGGGAGTCTCGCCGCGGCCGGCATTATTGCCGGACTGTATCCGGCACAGCGAGCCGCTGTGCTTACTCCCGTGGAAGCGCTACGCCAGGAGTGACCCATGATCCGCACGAAAGACGTGTTCTCCGAAGCCTACGGCGCCATCCGGCAAAATCGCCGGCGCAGTGCGATCACCGTGCTGGGCATGGCGTGGGGAATCGCGACGGTGGTGCTGTTGCTGGCCTACGGCACCGGTTTCTCAACTGCCATTGTTAATATTTTCAGGTCCTACGCAAGCATGCAGTCGGTGGGCGTTATGGGCGGACGTACGTCGATGCAAGCCGGCGGAAACAAGGCTGGTGCGAATGTTCGTCTGACCACCGATGACATTGAACGAGTGGTGGCGAACGTTCCGCAAGTTGTTCGGATCACACCGGAGTCGTTTTACGAAGCTCCCATCAGCTACGAGGGCCGCTCTTACGCCTGGACCGTCAGTGGGGGAGACCCCGTACTGCACGAAATTCAAAATCTGCAAGTGGATGTCGGGCGTTTCTACAGCGCTGACGATCTGCAACTGCGCGCGCGCGTGTGTGTGTTGGGATCGGAATCCAAGGAGAAGCTCTTCTCCGGCCGCTTCGCGTTGGGGGAGAAGGTGCGTATCAATGGCATCCCGTATGAGGTAGTCGGTGTGCTCAAGCCGAGACCACAGGAAGGCGGCTCCCAGAACAGCATCAATCGCGTCGTCTATATCCCGTTCCCCACCCTGAGCGACTTCCGCGATACACGCTACGTCGATATGCTTTGGCTCGATTTTGTTGGCTCAGATTACCATGCGGTCGAAAAGTCTCTTCGCAACACACTGGCCATGCAGCACAATTTCCGTCCCGACGACCAGCGCGCTCTCAGAGTGTTCATCCTGATGGAGCAACTCTCGCAATTCGGGGTGATCAGTATGGCGTTGCAGGTTCTGCTCGCTTTTATTGGCACACTGACCCTAGGCATCGGGGGCGTTGGGCTGATGAACATCATGCTGGTGAGCGTGACGCAGCGCACGCGCGAGATTGGCGTGGAGAAGGCAATGGGCGCCGGGCGCTGGGACATTCTTTTGCAGTTCTTGTCTGAGGCACTGGCGATCACGTTTGTGGGCGGCTTGCTCGGAATTGGCTTGGCTTACGTCGTTTCGTTTTCCGTGGGAAATCTCACCTTCTACAGCGCGCTGGCCCAGCATGGCGAAGCGGGCGATATTCGACTCATCATTTCACCCACCAGTGTGATGGTTGCCACCGTCATCCTCGTGCTGGTTGGACTCGTCAGCGGCATGATCCCAGCCATACGGGCGTCACGGCTCAATCCAATTGAAGCGTTGCACTACGAGTAGGAAAGTCCTTGTGACCCGCCGATAAAGATCTCCTGAGACAAGTGAATTAGTCAGGTCCGGGAACGTCTAGCTGGAACGAGCGTGAGTGCGACAATCAGCCTGCAGTTCAGATTTGTGGGGAAGGATCTGCATGGCTGTTTTCCGTACTACTTTCCGCGCTATTTGTCGGACTACGCCGGCGTCACTCTTGGCGTGTGCGCTCGCGCTCTGCGCCGCTCCAGCCGACCAGGGCACAAGCACGCAGGACAGCACACCGGACATGGATCGGTCCATCAGGCCGGGCGACGATTTCTATCGCTATGCAAATGGGGGCTGGCTCAAAGCAGCGACGATCCCTGTAGGACAGGCAACCTACGATACACGCGCGATCCTGGTGGCGCGAACGAGCCAACGAGTGCGCGATCTCATTCAAGCGGCTGCCATGGCCAAGTCCGCTAAGGGTAGCGTTGCGCAGAAGGTGGGCGACTACTATGCGAGCTTCATGGACCAAAGCAGCATCGAGGCCCGCGGGATGACGCCACTGACCGATGAAATGTCGATGATCTCAGCGATCACCAATAAATCATCCCTGTCAGCCTATCTCGGCGCAACTTTGAACAGTGAAGTCGATGCGCTCACAGGCAATGCCGACCACATTTTCGGCGTATGGGTGAATCAGAGCTTTACGGACTCCGAGCACTACGTTTTCCATTTGCTGCAGGGCGGCCTCGGCATGCCCGATCGTGACGCGTATCTCGACCCGTCGCCGAAAATGTCCGCATTGCGCGTTCAGTATCAGTCGCACATTGCCGCGATGCTGAAACTGGCAGGCATCGCCGACGCGGAGTCAACGGCAGCGCGCATTCTGGCGCTCGAGGTCCAGATCGCACATGCACACGCTCCCGATTCTGACGCTGCCGATGTGTTCAAGCAAAACAATTCGTGGAAGCGCACTGATTTTGCCATCAAAGCGCCGGGAATGGATTGGGCTGCCTATTTCCAGGCAGCGGGTGTGGCGGATCAACCGGAGTTCGTGGTGTGGCAGCCTTCAGCCGTGACCGGCACTTCCGCTCTGGTGGCGAGTGAAGGCATTGATGTGTGGAAAGACTATCTCGCATTTCACCTGATCGAGCACTATGCCAGCGTCTTGCCCAAGGCCGTGTCTGCCGAGCATCTCGCTTTCTATGGCACGATCCTTTCGGGTGTGCAGGAGATGCCCGAGCGTGGTCCGGACGCCATTGCCGCCACCAACGCTGCCCTCGGACAAGCCGTCGGGCAACTCTATACCGAACGCTATTTTCCAGCTGAGGCGAAGGCCAAAGCCCAAGCCATGGTTGGCGACTTAGTCGCTGCCTACCGTGCCCGCATTTCCAATCTCGCCTGGATGTCCGCGCAGACCAAGGAAAAGGCGCTGGCCAAGTTGGCCACACTGCGCATCGGTGTCGGGTATCCTGATACCTGGATCGATTATTCGACGCTTAAGGTCGTGGGCGGCGACGCTTTCGGGAATATGCGCAGGGCGGAAGCTTTCAATCGTTCGTACAACCTGACCAAGCTAAGACGGAGGGCTGATCCGGACGAGTGGAGGATCGATCCGCAGATCGTCGGCGCCGTGATTCTGTTCTCCCCCAACACAGAAACTTTCTCGGCGGGCATTTTGCAGCCGCCCTATTTCGATCCTCAAGGCGACGCGGCGTCGAACTACGGGTCGGCCGGAGCCGGTATGGCCCACGAGATCACTCACAGCTTCGACGAACTGGGGAATATCTCCGATGCGCAAGGCCGGCTCGGGAAGTGGTGGACCGAAGAGGATTCACACAAGTACCACGCGGCAGGGGCGCGGTTGGCAGTGCAATTTAACGGCTATTGCCCGCTTTCCGATCTCTGCGTGAATGGCGAGCAGGCCCTGACTGAGAATATCGCCGACCTAGCAGGGCTGCTGATTGCGCACGATGCTTATGTGCTCTCTCTCAGAGGCAAACCCGATGTTGTCATCAATGGACTGACGGGCGAACAGCGATTCTTTCTAGCGTTCGCACAGCGATGGCGGAAAGCCCAGAGCGAAGCCACACTTCGTCGGCAGATCAAAAGCGACACGCATTCGCCGGGAGAATACCGAAGCGATACGGTGCGCAATGTGGAGGCATGGTATAAGGCTTTCGGCGTCAAGCCCGCCGACAAGTTGTATCTGAGACCTGAAGATCGGGTTGAGATATGGTGACAACCTTGCGCATCGCCTTTGTGGAATGGCCTGAGACCCTGTCAACGGAACATCCGAAGTGGAGTGAACTGAAAAGCTCTATTACGGCCCTGCGTCCGGACATCCTGATCACCAATGAACTGCCGTTTGGTCCTTGGATCGCAGAGGGCGCCGTTTTTTCTGAGGACGTCGCACGCCTCAGTGTTCGCGCACATGAACAGGGGCTGGAAGGACTGATCGATCTTGATCTTCCCGTCGTCATCTCGTCGCGGCCGGTATGGACGGGAAAGCGGCTCGCGAATGAGGCATTCGTGCTTGAGAATGGGGCGGTGCGTCCTTTGCACAGAAAGCAATACTTCCCGAACGAGCCAGGATGGTTTGAGAGCGAATGGTATGCCGGCGATGACTCTGGCTTTGACGTCGCAGAAGTGTTGGGGATCAAGATCGGTGTGCTTTTGTGTACGGATGCCATGTTCAACGAACGGGCGCGGGCCTACGGGAGGCACGGAGCTTCGCTCATCGTCATCCCCCGTGCTTCGGGGCTTAGCCTGGAGTCGTGGAAAATCGCTGGCGCCATGGCGTCGCTTGTTTCAGGCGCCTACGTGGTGAGTTCGAACCGCGTCGGCCGCGCCACATGCGGTACGCAGTTTGGCGGAGGTGGCTATGCGTATGCGCCGGGTGGACGGCTCCTTGCCATGACCAACCCCACTCACCCCGTGCAGATTCTGGAATTTGATCTGGCAACCGCGACGTCGGCGCAACGAGAATACCCTTGCTATGTTCCTGAGTTCTAGAGGGCTATCGAAGAAAGTGATAGGGAGCAGCAAAAAAACGCATCCAATCTGCGCAACAGTACTGTTGACGACTTCATCTGTCTAATCTACTCTCGGTTGAGAACGTACTCCGACAATGCAGGCAACGGCTTTCAACGCGAATCGAACCATCAGCAGCCTGCAACTGCGTCTCCTCGCCCTTACCACGGCCATTCTTGGCCTGGTGCTTGCACCCCTAGGACACGCCGGATGATGCAGCCATAGCAGCAACACTAAAGAATTCCGAAAGGGCCATCATCCACAAGACGATGGCCCTTTTGATTTTGCCTAGAAAGGTGTTTCTCAAGCCCGGAGAATTGATATGCCAACCAGTGAGCACATAACGATATTCGATACCACCCTGCGCGATGGAGAGCAGTCCCCGGGCTGCAGCATGATCAGTCCGGAAAAAGTTCGCCTCGCACGGGAACTCGACCGGCTGGGTGTCGATGTCATTGAAGCCGGGTTTCCGATCGCCTCCGAAGGTGACTTCCACGCCGTGCAGGCCGTTGCGCACAACGTTCGCCGGCCAGTGATCGCGGCCTTGGCGCGTTGTTGCCGCGATGACATCGAACGAGCCTGGCAAGCACTCGCCGGAGCCGGCCATCCCCGTATCCATACATTTCTCGCCACCTCGGACATTCACCTCCAACACAAACTGAAGATCTCGCGGCGCGAGTGCATCGAGCAGGCGCGTGACGCCGTCAGGCTGGCAAAGTCCCATTGCCAAGACGTCGAATTCTCGGCTGAAGACGCCACTCGCTCCGAACGGGATTTTCTCTGCGAGATACTGGAAGCGGTGGTCGAGGCCGGCGCCACCACTGTAAACATTCCCGATACGGTGGGATATTCCGTTCCGGCCGAGATATGCGAACTGATTCAGACGGTGCGGCATCGTGTGCGTGGGATTGAGCGAGTCACGCTTTCGACGCACTGCCACAATGACCTGGGGCTCGCAGTGGCGAACTCCCTCGCCGCGATCAGCGCGGGGGCACGACAGGTCGAGTGCACGGTCAACGGCATCGGTGAACGCGCTGGGAACGCTGCGTTGGAAGAATTGGTGATGGCGATGCGCGTTCGCCCGGATCGCCATCCTTATCACACGGCGATTGTCTCTGAGCACCTGTTTCCGGCGAGCCAGTTGTTGAGCGAAACCGTCGGCTTTCCCGTGCAGCCCAACAAGGCGATCGTTGGCCGTAACGCCTTTGCGCACGAGGCGGGTATCCATCAGGACGGCGTGATCAAGAACCCGCTGACGTACGAGATTATGACTCCACAGTCCGTGGGAGTACCGGCGACCAGCTTCATTCTGGGGAAGCACTCCGGGCGCCATGCACTCGGCCGGCGTTGCGAAGAACTGAGCTTCCATCTGGACCGGAGGGAACTCGACCACGTCTATCGACAGTTTCTTGCCTTGGCGGATGAAACAAAGACGGTCGCGGACAGCTGTATCTCAGAAATCATTCACGCGATGCGTCGTGGCGATTCTTCAGCCGACGTGGCAGGTTCGTTCCAACCCGCGACTTCCTCTTCGCCTCTCGAAAACGCGTTCGGGGTTGCGCGTGCAAAGGTGAGGTTTCCACACGAAAGTGAGCAACAGGAAGATTATCTTTGGGGAGTATGATTTTGGGCAGATACGAATCGCTGTGCCGCACTCCGTCGAAGACGACGATCTGAGTTTGGTGAGACTTTTGGCAAACCGAGAAGTGGCGGAAAGGAGTTGATGTCTGATGACAAAAACCGGGGCACAGATTCTGTGGGAATGCCTGGAGCGGGAAGGCGTGACCCATGTCTTCGGATATCCAGGGGGCGCGATTCTGCCTGCTTACGATGCGCTGAAGCACAGCAAGATCCATCATGTGCTGGTGCGTCATGAGCAAGGAGCTGCCCACATGGCCGATGGGTACGCGCGCGCCAGCGGCCAGGTTGGAGTCGCGATCGCGACCTCCGGCCCAGGAGCGACCAATCTCGTGACAGGCATAGCCACGGCCATGCTGGATTCGTCTCCCATCGTTTGCATCACAGGGCAGGTGGGTAGCAAGCTGATCGGCTCCGATGCTTTTCAGGAAGTCGATATCACGGGCATCACTCTTCCAATCACCAAGCACAACTACCTGGTTACGCACGCCGGGGAATTGGCACGCACACTCCGCGAAGCATTTTATGTGGCGCGGTCGGGGCGTCCGGGGCCGGTTTTGGTGGACATTACGAAGGACGCGCAGCAGTCCTCGTGCGAGTTCGATTGGGAATCCGCCAAGCCGCAACTGCCAGGGTATCGTCCCGACCTCTCTCCGGCGCCGGAGGAGTATGAACGAGCTCTCAAGTTGATTCACAATGCCAAGCGTCCGGTAATTCTGCTTGGGCACGGAGCGATCGTCTCGGGGGCAATGCGCGAGGTCCGTGATCTGGTAGAACGGTCGGGGATTCCAGTGGCGCTAACCCTGCTGGGCCTGGGCGCTTTTCCCGCTTCCCATCCGTTGAATCTCGGAATGATGGGCATGCATGGGGAAGCATGGGTGAACCACACCGTCCAGGAAGCGGACCTGCTGATTGCGCTAGGCATGCGTTTCGATGACCGCGTGACGGGGACCCTCAAGACCTATGCACCCAACGCAAAGAAGATTCATGTGGAGATCGATCCGGCTGAAATCAACAAGAATGTCAAAGTAGATGTAGCTTTGGTTGGGGACCTGCGCGACGTTTTGCGGGAACTGCTGCCGAAAATCGAAAGCGTCGATCGTCACGAATGGTTGGAGTTCATCGACGGTATGAAGGGTGACGCGGCCGTTCGCGACATTCAAAATCTTCCGGACAGCGGACATCTCTATGCGGCCCATGTCATCAACGACCTATGGCGAGAGACACGCGGAAGCAATACCACTGTGGTGACCGACGTCGGCCAGCATCAGATGTGGGAAGCGCAGTATTACAAGCACGAGGAAGCGCGCTCCTTGATCACCTCCGGCGGACTGGGAACGATGGGATTCGCACTGCCCGCCGCGATCGGAGCGAAAGTCGCGTGCCCGGAAACGGAGGTCTGGGTTGTGGTAGGAGACGGCGGCTTCCAGATGACCATGGCCGAGCTCGCCACCATCGTGCAAGAGAATTTGAAGATCAACATAGCGATCATCAACAACGGCTACCTGGGAATGGTCCGGCAGTGGCAGGAATTTTTCTATGAGAGCAACTACCAGGCGACGCCCCTGTTGAACCCCGATTTCGCAAAGGTCGCTGAAGCCTACGGCATTCGCAGTGAGACCATTACGCAGCGCTCGCAGGTTATCCCAGCAGTGCAATCGGCACGGCAATACGATGGGCCGGTGCTGATTAACTTTCAGGTAGAGCAGGAAGACACGGTCTATCCCATGGTTGCAGCCGGAGCGGCTTTACATGAAATGATCCGGCGGCCCAGTCCGATCGTGGAGACTTCCGCTGACGAGTAATCCTATGCTGAACACATTCGTGGTGTACGTGGAAAACAAGCCGGGCGTGCTGACTCGAGTGGCGTCTCTGTTTCGCCGCCGCGCCTTCAACATCGACTCACTTACGGTGGGGCGGACGGAAAAGCCGGAAGTGTCGCGCATGACCATTACGGTGGATGCCGACCAGGATCAGGCGCGGCGTATCGAAGCCAACCTTTACAAACTCGTCAATGTGCTACTGGTAGAAAACATCACCGCCGAACCTGCCATCGTGCGCGATCTCGCCATGATCAAAGTGGCGGCTACGCATGAGGCCCGTTCGCATGTGCTGGAATTGGCTGGAGTGTTTCGCGGCCGGGTTGTGGACGTCGCACCGGAGTCTCTCATCATCGAAATCACTGGTGATGAAGACAAGATTGACGGGCTGTTGGAAGTGCTTCGACCCTACGGCGTGCTCGAGATGGTCCGCACGGGCATCGTCGCCATGCGACGAGGAAGCAAGTGCTCGTCCGTCGTCTCATCCGCCGGCACTTCGAGCCACGTAACCGCATCCGATGATGGCGACGAGGTCCAGTACTCCGTCTAGTGCCAAGCATGCGGAGCGCGCAGAGTGCGAGGCCCTTCTCGTCACTCTGCGGGTGAAATTCAGCAGCCGACCTGTAAGCCGTGTTCTTCAGACCCCGCTTGTGCATGTCATAGATGTATCGAGAGGTAGTTTGCAAATCCTGGCCGCTCTGTCCCCGCATTACCTGAGGTGATGGCAGGTTTTGCGTCACACCGGCGTCACAGCGCCGTACCTGACTCCCGTTCCGGTTTGCGTTGTCATCCAGAAAGGACGGCATTGAGAACTCAGGTCGAGAATGTCACGTTCTACTGGCCGACTTCCCGGTACTGATCTGATTTCTTCCCGCAAATCACAGTCGGGTTCGAACTCCAAAAATCTCTTGACTTTCTAATTATTGCGTTATATTACGATCGGTTGCGTTTATCCCCTAAAACATTGGGGGGTGGATGTAGCGAGAGCATTCCAGCAGTCCGCGAAATTCACCCTTCGCCAGTCACGGTAAAGGTGGCGAAGATGGGCTCTTCACCTGAAGGCATGAACTGTGGCCGACGAGAAAGGTGTTCTATGTCACCGATTGCGAATGCGGCTGCGCAATCTGGCGGCAATCGGGATCGGAAGATGAAAACTGTCTTAAGGCTTTGGGCCACGACTACTGCTGTTGCCTTCGTGTTTTCGTCCTCCTTACCCGCTGGCGCTGCGGACACCTCTACGAGCACGCCTCAGATTCAAGCGGAACACCTGAGAATCGAATTCGATCGTTACCTGTACAGCCGCGTGGTCGCCCGCTTTGATGGTCACGAGACGACCATGGGGCCTCTCGTTGCCAGTGAGAGAGTGGCCATCGCCGACAAAACATGGAGCGAATTTTCACTGGTCTCGCAAAAAAAAGAGCGGGTCAGCGACGCTTTCGGAGCGGGGGAACGGCTCATCGTCGTGGGGAAAGCTGGGCCGCTCTCCAAAGAAGTGACCGTCACGATCTACGATGAATTCCCGGCGATGGCGTTCTTTGATGTCCGCTACACCAACACTG
>Ga0335082_10004558_pt1 | contig 15124 bp, 9 predicted proteins | sample Lox_Sample_41_FD_206718 | JGI IMG/M metagenome (GOLD analysis project Ga0335082, IMG submission 206718) | Soil microbial communities from Loxahatchee National Wildlife Refuge, Florida, United States - Lox_Sample_4.1 | ecosystem: Environmental > Terrestrial > Soil > Wetlands | place: USA: Florida...
GGAGGTTTCGATTGGCAGGAAGATCATGTCCTTGAACTTGTTGACCACGGCCGATTGCACGCCGTCGGATTGTGACGACGGCATGCAGCCGAACGGCTTCAGCGCCAGCACCATGTGGCACATCTTGTGGATGGTGTAGTAAACGTTCTTGCCCACTTCGAGGTGACCCTCGCCGCCGCGCGCGTACTGGTTGTAGAAGGGATGCGCCAACTCGGCCAGTTCGGTCTGCGGCACCAGGTGGTGCGCGATGCCGCCCAGCTTTTCCGCTGTGCGGTGGTAGAAGAGGTTCCACATCCGCTGCCCGGCGCCGATGCCCCACAGCTTCTTTCGCAGGCCGATCCAGTTGGCGACGTGCTTCTTGAATTCGTGCCACTCAGGATTGTGATGCGGCCGGTTCACCGGCCACTTGGCGATCGCGTGCGCCTTCGCCTGATACATGAGGTAAGCCACCCAGGTTGCGATCGGCTCGACGATGACCTGCGCGCCCTCGCGCTCCAGGAACTCGAACATGTGGAAGTTGCCGTCGCCCTCGGTGATCTGGGCCCAGAACTCGCCGGTGATCTTCACGGTAGGTTTCACTCGGGTGCGATCGACTTCAATTGAGTTCATGCGCTCGCGGGCATTGTTCAGGGCATTGAGATAGTCCTTGCCCCACATGTTCTCGTGCCATTTACCGAACACGTTAAAGGTGTTCCGCAAAATCTTGTTGCTCTTGAACTTCGGCTTGGCCCAGTCGGGAGCGAGTTGTTCGATCTCGTAGGACTTGCGGTGCTTTAGGTCCTCGCACAAATTGTCGACCGTCTCGCGGAAGACGCGGTCGGTTTCGCCGGCATTCGCTTCATAGGGCCGAATCTGGTAGATCAGGTCGTTGATCACGTCGCCCATGTGCATCGCATTCAACATGCCGAAGCCGAAGTCGACGGTGAACTTCAATCCGGGTTCGCCCGAGGCGGCCTTGATGCCATCGCTGTCTTTGAACAGCAGCACGCGGAATCCGTCGAAACCGGCATTCTTCAGCGCGAAGCGGTATTCGGCCTCATACATGCCGAAGCGGCAGGGGCCGCAGGATCCGGCGGTGAAGAACACGTAGTTGTCGAGAATCTGTTGGCGCCCAATGCCTTCTTTCTCCAAAAACTGTAAGTACTGCACCAGGTTTCCCACGGTGAAATACGTCGGGTTGCACTGGCCGTTGTTGCCGAACTCTTTGCCGGTCTGGAAAGAGGCGACGTTCGGAACGGGAAGCTTCTCGCAGCGGTAACCGCAGCCCTGAAACACGGCGCGTATCAGATCCTCATGCTTCCAGGTGAATCCGCCGAACAGGATCGTGGTGTGCGGGCGCTGCTCCGCCGTAAATGCGCGCTCCACCGGACGATGAAAATGCGCCGATTGGTCGAGCCCGGCAATCTTGCGCAGGCGCGCGCGCTCGGCTTCGAGCCGCCTCTTGATCTCTACGTCACTCTCAATCTGGACGAGATTCGTCGCCATGATTTCCTCCGGCGTTGGGCTGCGAGTTGGCGGTGAGTCTTGAGCTTGCGGATGGGAACCGAAAAAACAGATTGGATTCGGAGTGACGCAAACTACAGGGGAGGCTCGTACAAAAGATCCTACGGGTCGCCTTGCGTCTACTGCCGCCAAACATCCGAAGCTCCACAAAAGATGGCTAGGAGGTTCGAAGTCTTACGCCGGCGGAACTGCGTCGAGGGAGTTCCAAAGCCGCCGCATCTTAAGTTGCGAATAACCCCTTGGATGCAGGCCCCACGAACTGAGGACAGTCAGTTGCGTGCAATGTTTCGCCGTGGTGCACGTGGCATCACGACCTGTTGGATGAACTATACAAGAAGAAAGTAGCAGCGTTCAAGGTTGCGGAGGCTGGAGAGTAGTGCAGTTTCTGAACTGTCACAGTCCGGCGTTCGGCACTCGAACGAGAAGAGGAGGTTGCCTCATGGAACGAGCGGGCAGTACGCCGCCGCATCCAGAACAGATTGCTCGCGTGCCACGCGGCCAGAGTCCGAAATGGCCCAGCGTTACGGTGTTGGAATCACCGCCTGCACTTCGTTCGAGTTGACGCTTTCCACGTCGTTCGAATCCACCGCCCTGACGACGTAGAAGTAGGTTTGGCCGGCACTCACACCGTTGTCAGTGAACGTGAGATCCGTGTTCAGGGACGCGTTCACCGGGGAGCCGTACGAACCTGACGAGGTCCGGCGATAGATGTTATAGCCAACTACATCTGATGTCCCACTGGCATTCCAACTCAAATCCACGCTGTGCGAGGGAGGAGTCTGGCCGGTGCCATTCAGATTCTGAATCGTGGGCGCGTTCGAGGCGTTGCTCAGGAACGTAAGCGTGCCGCTGGCAGAGCCAGCCGCAGCCGGTGTGAACGTGACGGCGAACGAGGCCGAGTTGCCGGCAGCGATTGTCTTCGGGAACGTGATGCCGGACAGCACGAACTCGCCATCGCTGCTGTTCGCGGAAGTTACGGTAACGGATGCTCCTGTGGCATTCAGTGTCCCTGTCTTCGCCGAGCCCGTACCGACAACCACTGTCCCGAAACTCAAGGTCGTTGGCGAAACGGCGAGCTGGCCTGGCGCTGTGCCGGTGCCTGACATCGCGATGTTCAGCGGCGAACTCGGAGCGTCAGAGACGACCGCGAGATTTCCGCTGGCGGCGCCGGTTGCGGTGGGAGAAAACTTGGCGGTGAACGTCACACTCTGTCCCGCCGTAAGCGTGGCCGGCAAAGTCAGGCCCGTGATGGAGAAGCCGGTTCCAGTCACGTTGGCCTGGGAAATCGTGACCGTTGTGCCGCCGGAGTTGGTCAGGGTCTCCGACAGGCTGCTCGTATTGCCCACCTGAACGCTACCGAACGCAAGGCTGGCTGGGTTCGGTGAAAGCGTTCCGGGAGTGACGCCGGTCCCGCTGACCGGAATGTTGAGTGTGGGGTTGGATCCATTCGATGTGATGGTCACGTTGCCGCTGACCGCGCCGGTGGCCGCCGGAGCGAATTTCACGCTGAACGTCGTGCTCTGGCCAGCCGTCAGCGTCAGTGGCAAAGACAGCCCGCTGATGCTCATGCCGCTGCCGGTAACGGTTGCGGCGGAGATGGTCAGGCTCGAACCACCGGAGTTGGTCAGCGTTTCGGTAAGCGACTGGTTGTTTCCAATCACCACGTTGCCGAAGCTCAGGCTCGTCGGAGTGGGCGTGAGCTGTCCTTGGGCCACGCCTGTGCCCTGAAGCGGAACGGTGAGCGTCGGATTGCTGGCATTCGATGTGATCGTCAGCGTGCCGTTCTTGTTGCCGGCGGAAGGCGGCGTGAAGATCGCGTTGAAAGTAGCGCTCTGCCCGGCAGTCAATGTCAGCGGCACGGTTGGACCCGTAAAACTGAAGCTGTTTCCGGTCGTCGCCACGGTCGAGATGGTTACACTGGCACCGCCGCTATTGGTGACGACCACGGGTGTGGTCTGGTTGTTGCCGACAACGACACTGCCGAAGTTTACGGAGGTTGGATTCGCAGTCAGCGACCCAGCGGCGAGGCCATCCCCGGTGAGCCCGACGTTGAGCGGAGAACTCGGGGCATCGGAAACAAGGGCGACGTTGCCGCTGACACTTCCCGTGGCCGACGGTGCAAACTTCACGTTGAACGACTTCGCTTGGCCCGGCGTGAGAGTCAGCGGTAACGTCAGTCCGGTGACGGAGAAGCCGGCGCCCGTAACATTGGCCTGCGAGATCGTGACGTTCATGCCTCCCGTGTTGGTTACTGACTCCGCCAAGGTCGTGCTGCTGCCGACCTGAACGCTGCCGAACGCGAGGCTGGATGGGTTGGGGGTTAACTGACCGGGAGTGACGCCCGTCCCGCTGACGGCGATGTTCAGTGGCGAGTTGGTGGCATCGGAAACAATTGCGAGCGTGCCGCTCACCGCGCCCGCGGCCGCCGGCGAGAACTTGACTGTGAAGCTGACACTCTGACTTTGGGCCAGCGTCGTGGGCAGCGTGAGCCCGACAACCGACATTCCCGTTCCGCTGATATTGGCCTGGGAAATCGTGACAGAACCGCTGCCGGTGTTGGTCAAGGTTTCCGACTTGCTGCTGCTGGTCCCGATCTGAACGCTACCAAACGAGAGACTGGCCGGATTTGCCGACAGCGTGCCCGGGTTGCTGATGCCGGTACCGCTCAATGCCAATGCGGTTACGTCGTCGCCTGCGGCTGCCTTCGATTTGCCGAGGCCACGCGCCCGTGCCGCCGCTGCGCTGGTGGATGAGAATGAGACACTTCCCGTAAAACTGCCCGTGCCGGTGGGAGCGAACGTGACGGTAAACGAGGTGCTGCCTCCGGGAGTGAGCGTCAGGGGCAGTGTCAGGTTGCTCATCGAAAAACTGGCGCCACTCAGTGCGGCGTTATTGATGGTGACGTCCGTCGATCCGCTGTTGGAAATGGTCACCGTGCTGGTCTTGTTCGACCCGATCTTGACGCTGCCAAAGCTGACGGATGCAGGGTTCAGCGCAAGCTGCCCAGGATCGACGGCATTGCCGCTGACCGCGACCGAAGCCAGAAACTCGGCGTTATCGCCAAACTGCAGAGTCTTTGAAGGAGTCCCGACCTTGGAGGGCTGGAATTTCACGGTGAAACCAGCCGCCTGACCGGGATTGAGCGTGAAGGGAAGCGTCATCCCGTCCAACTGGAAGTCGGAATCCAGGCCGGCTACCGAGACGATCGTCACCGGAGAAGTCTTGAAATTGGTCAAGGTGTTCGCCATCGACTTGCTGTTGCCGACGGCGACTTTGCCGAAATTCATCGTGGCATCAGTGACCACGACAGAATTATTGACCTGAGTCTGGTTGTTGCCGAGCAATTGGCAACCGGTGAGACTCATGAGAGCGAAGCCGACGAGAAGTGAACCGATCCAGGTGTGGCGCGCCGAATTGGCTTTCAAGGGTACCGACCTCAACTTAGCCGTATTGCTCGCATACGGCGGGGGATTTTCAGGTCGCTGGAGCCCGATGAACCCTTCGCTCCAACACTTCTCATTGTGGCGGCCGGGACTCCGAACTCGTAGATGGCGAAAGGACTACTGACCGAGTGAAACAGGCCGATCACCAAGGTTCGAGCCCTAGATCCGGTGCCTATCCCCACGTAACCAAGGCGGCCATGTTTGCTGTCGGCGGCCGGACATAGATGGCATTGTCCTTCCGTACATGGTCTCAATCACGGCTGTAGGGACACTTCGACTTGCTCGAGCAGGAAATTGTCGCTTGCCCTATGCACGCTGGCTAGGTGCCAGAAGGGCATTGTTTTGAAGAAGCACCTGACCGTTGCTCCCCATCCTTACAGGGCGGAAATTGGGGACCAGTGTGAAAACATTTTCCTATACCCTGGATTGGATGGTTTCCCTTGTTCTCGGGAGTGTTTGACGGATATCTGTATCTATTTGGAAAAATGGGCCATTTGAGGCGAGTGGTTTTCCGCCCTGTGGGTTAGTATTCGTTGGTCAAGGCGACGTCTTGGCAAAAAGCGTGCGTGTATCGTCGGGGTTAGCAGCAAGTTTTGGGGAGTAGAACTCAAATGAGACTGTCGTGGATTCTCCCGTTGGTCGTGGCCGTCATGTGCCTACCGGCGGCAGCGCAAAAGTATCAGAAGCCGAAGGCAAAGCCCACCTACAGCGAGGAAAGATCAGCCAAGGGATCGGCCCGAGCCGCGAAGCCGGCCCCCAGCCGGGATGCGACCGCCCAGGAATTGCATCGGGTGGAACAGTCCAGTTCGAAAGTCCCTGGATCACGCAGAGGGGATAGCAGCCGGGCCCCACGCACTGTCGTGAAGGCGGAAAAGGAAGAGCGAAACCCTCCGATTCAGGCCACTGGCTCGCGTAGCCGAGGGCAGGGCGGCAAGGGCAAGACCTCGAACTCCTATAAGGGACGCTTGCGGCACAAGGGTTCACACCGCTAGGTCAGCCAGCGGATTTCATCGATTCGGCAAAGACTCATCCGGGGTCGAGGCTGGCCTGGGTGGCGCAGCTTGGCCCTTTGGTTCTTTGAGGGCGTACTTCAGCAGGCAGTACAGCGCCCGAACCCCATCCTTCCAACTTATTTTTTTCCCTTCCTCATACGTGCGTCCCCAATAGCTGATTCCCACTTCGTAGATGCGCAAATTGCGGCGCGCCAGCTTGACGGTGATCTCCGGCTCGAATCCAAAACGGTTTTCCTCGATGGGAATCGACTGAATCACTTCGCGCCGGAAGACCTTGTAGCAGGTCTCCATATCGGAGAGATTGATGTTGGTGAGGCAGTTCGAAATCAGGGTCAACATGGAGTTGCCCACGGAATGCCAGAAATAGAGCACGCGATGCGGACCGGCGCCGAGAAACCGGGAACCATACACTACGTCGGCTTTTCCCTGAATCAGAGGTTCCAGCAAAACGGGATACTGTGAAGGGTCATACTCCAGGTCCGCATCCTGGATGATGACGAAGTCACCGGTGGTTTCCTGGATGCCGCGGCGAAGCGCCGCACCCTTGCCCTGGTTCCCGGACTGCAGGAGAACTCGCATTTGCGGATGCTGGGTCTGCAGTTCGGCGAGGATGTCCCGCGAGCCGTCGCTCGAGCAGTCGTCCACGCAGATGAGTTCGATGTCCAGAGGCATCGCCAGCACCTTGCCGACGATTTCGCGCAAGGTTGCCTGCTCGTTGAACACCGGCATGACGACCGACAGCTTCATAGCGAGTTGAGCGAAGTGTAGCAGCAGCGAGTAGCGAGTGACGAGGGGCTGAGATCCGCCAGGGGCGCTTGCATCAGGAACGGCTCGCTCCTCGTCACTCGGGGCGCTATACTCGCGTGTTCTCGCTGCTCGAAGCGATGAAGACTCTCCGCAACCTCAAAGTTCTCGCCGCCGCGCTTCTCCTGGTGATCGCCGTCGGCACCGCGGGCTTCCACTACATCGAGGGATGGCCGTGGTTCGACGGTTTCTACATGGTCATTACCACTCTCACGACGATCGGCTACCAGGAAACTCATCCGTTATCGCACATCGGGCGAGTCTTCAACGTGGGGATCATCGTGGGCGGCGTTGCCCTGGTGTTTCTGGCCATCGGGTCGCTCACGCAAGCTTTGCTAGAATTCGAACTGCAACACTTCTTTGGAAGGCGGCGCATGGAACGCGAGATCAGCCGTCTGACGGACCACTACATTATCTGCGGCGCGGGACGCGTCGGACGCAGCGCAGCCCGCGAGTTGGCCCGCCGCCCCGTGCCGTTCGTCATCATCGAACACAACGAACCCAAGGCGCAGAAGTTCTCTGCCGAGAACTGGCTCATGCAGATCGGCGACGCCACGCAGGAGCAGACGCTGCGTGACGCTCGCATCGAAGAGGCACGAGGACTCGTCGCCGCGACAACGACCGATGCGACCAATCTCTACATTGTTCTCACCGCTCGAAGCCTGAACCCGCGCCTCCGTATCATCGCGCGCGCCAGCGAGGAGATGGCGGAGAAACACCTGCTGAGCGCGGGCGCGGACTCTGTCGTTTCTCCGTACGTGTTTGCCGGGCAGCGCATCGCGCATTCCTTCCTTCGCCCGCATGTGGTGAGTTTTCTCGACACGGCCACGACCCATCTCGGCATCGATCTGGAAATCGGGGAAGTGGCGATCACTCCGCGCAGCCGGTTTGCCGGCAAGACGGTGGAAAGCTCGCGCATCCGCCAGGATCGCGGGGTCATCATCCTCGCCATCAAGCGCGAAACCGGAATGCGCTTCAACCCCGCTCCGGACGACCGCATTGAAGCCGGCGATTTTCTGATTGCGATGGGCGAGCCGCATCAGTTACGTGAGCTCGAGCAGATGGCCGGGCCAACCCTATGAAAATCGTCAGCTCAGCGGAAATGCGCGACATCGACCGTGCGACCTCAGAACGCTTTGGTGTCCCGTCGCTGACTCTGATGGAGAATGCGGGCTCGGCGGTAACGAAGTTCATTCTTTCTGAGTACGGTCACGCCAGACGCATCGGCGTGATATGCGGCAAGGGCAACAACGGCGGCGACGGATTTGTCGTGGCGCGTCAGTTGAGCGAATCAGGACGGGTCGTGCGCGTGTTGCTGTTGTGCGGCCCCGAGGAATTGCGCGGTGATGCCGCGGCGATGTTTCAGAGACTGCAAATTCTGCCCCTGGTTGCACGCGATGCGCGCGCTCTCGATTTGCCCGATGCAGTGCCGGTTTTCGAAGCAGACCTGATCGTCGACGCGATTCTCGGGACCGGGTTCCACCCGCCAGTCGGCGAACTCTACAGTGCTGCCATATCCAGGATGAACAGCAGCCGCGCGTCCGTGGTTGCGGTGGACATCCCCTCGGGGGCCGACGCGGACGCGATGCAGGCGCCCAGTGCAAATGTCGCCCGGGCTGACGCCGTCGTCACGTTCACCGCGCCCCGGCCGGCCCATGTTTTTGCAGGGTTGACTGCCGGGCCGACGGTGATTGCGCCGATCGGGTCCCCGCCCGAAGCAATCCAGTCGAAGCTCGAACTTCATCTCAGCACGGCTCCCGATTTCGCGGAATTGCTCGCTACACGTCCACGCGAATCGAACAAGGGCAGCTATGGGCATGCGCTCGTGATCGGCGGGTCCGTGGGAAAAGCCGGAGCGGTGGCGATGACCGGGTTCGCGGCCTTGCGCGCCGGAGCCGGGCTTTCTACCGTGGCAACGGCGCGATCCGTTCTGCCCACCGTCGCCGGATTTCATCCTGAGGTTATGACCGAACCGCTGGAAGAGACGGGCGGCGGAACCATTTCTTTGCAGGCGCTGAAGTCGGGGCGGATCGATTCACTGGTTGACCGGAAGACTGTCGTGGCGATCGGTCCCGGAATTTCGCGAAACCCGGAGACATCGGCGTTTGTCAGAGAACTGGTGCAGAAATGTGAAACGCCCGCGGTGCTCGATGCGGATGCCCTGAATGCATTCGAGGGCCATGTTGACCAGTTACAGGGACGAGGGCGAACGCTGGTGATCACGCCTCACCCGGGAGAGATGTCTCGGCTCACGGGGCTCGGCGTGGCGCAGATTCAGTCGCAGCGCGTCGAGGTGGCGAGACAGTTTGCACGCGAGCACAGTTTGATCGTCGTTCTCAAAGGACACCGCACGCTGGTTGCGTCACCCGACGGGACGGTATGGATCAATCCGACAGGTAATCCCGGCATGGCCACGGGCGGAACGGGAGATGTGCTCACGGGAATCGTCGTCGGACTGATCGCGCAGTACCCCAAGAGTGCGCTGGCCGCGACCGCGCTCGCAGTCTACCTGCACGGCCTGGCAGGGGATCTCGTTGCCGCCGAAATCGGGGAGACCTGCCTGGTTGCAACTGACTTGATTCGATTCCTGCCCGCGGCCTTGCGACAGGTACAGGCGCACAGTGACGGCGAAGTGCGATTCCACTCCTAAAACCTGTTCTCGGGATCAGCGGGGGATGTATTGGTCGAGCAGCGGCACGACGTGCTGACCGAAACTCCACAGGCGTTCCTGCGCCGCTTCGGCAGATTCATTGGGGGCCATGTCGATCATCAGCCGAATCAACGAGCCGTCACTTCGGTTCATCAGCAGCGCGTCATGCACCAGATAGTACTTAGCGACGTAACCGTTTGCCATGACGCGCCCGTGGGCCTGGAACCAGAACAAGACCACTTGCCGAGTTCCGTTCTTTGACGTCACGAACCGATTGACGGGAGAAGACATGCCGGGGAGCGGAACGACCGATCGCGAAATTGGGATGTATCCAGCTCCGAGCAGGCAATGTTCTGGAGAGTGAGGCCCCTCCGCGGCTCGCTGCGACGGGTAATAGGCGACAAAGAGGTCAGCGGGCGGATGCGCGTCCGAAGAAGAATAGTCGCGGTGCAGGAACTCCCCAGGCCCAAGGACTTCGAGGGACTGATCATCAATGGCGAGGTCTTTTCCCGTCCATCGGTCGAGATCCTGGGGAAACGAGCTCAAGGGCACGCGTGCAGGGAAGACCTCGGTCTGTGAGCGTAGGTGAAGCGCTGCAGTAGCGGCGACAATCAATAGCACGGCGACCGCAAAACCGGCGGAGGGCCGCTCCGGCAAGCTCGAGCCGAGACCGTTGCGCCGAGGTGTCGCATGATCTTCGGGAAGGAAGTTTGTACCCCGTCCTTTGGTCAGCCAATTGATCACGGCGTGCACAGCGAAGAGCAGGAACAGAGAAGCGGCAAAGACCAGCAGTCCGGAGAACGAGTGAAAGAAGCCCTCCGCTCGTTCCGGACCCCAATGCTGGCCCATGACGCCCGTTCCGAAGATGCGAAACCCGTTCGCAACGACCGCAATGGGCAGTGCTGAAAAAGCGAGGGCCACGCGTACCCAATTGCGGCGTTCTAACAGATAGCCGTAGATGACAGCCAGAGTCACGAGCGAGAGAAGGGAACGGATTCCGCTGCACGCTACGACAACCTCGAGCTTCATCGATGCGATGGTGATGACGTTTCCCTCGCGGAGCACAGGAACGCCGATTTCCCGCAGTAGTCCCGTAGCCAGTCTGGATGCCAGGAACTGCAGTGGAATTGTGACGTTCTGCAGAACTAGATTCGGGATCGGGATCATCAGAAACAAAACGGCCCACGGGAACAGGACGGCGCGAAAGAAATCCCATCCTCGAAACAGGATGATCAAGCCCGCCAACAGAAAGATCAGTGATACCCGGGAAAGAAAGAGATCGGCGCCCAGATCTCCTAGAGCGAGGATGATGAGTGCGCCGACGATGATAAAAAGGCCAGCCCACGAGGGCGATGATCCGTAGTCCTTCAGCTTTCGGCGATTCTGCCAGATTACAAAGATTGAGAACGCAGGAACGAGGAAACCGTGCTGGAAGTTTGGATCATGCTGCCATTGAACGACCAGGCGACCGAGGATCGGAGCGTACAAGTATCCGATCAGCGCCAGCAGAATCACTCCCTGCCACCAGGGCAAGCCGAAGTAGACGCGTCCCTGCTTTCGATCCACGGAGCACACCTGCGCGAACTCACCCATGACGCGTGGCTTGAGCATATGCGAAAGGCCAAGGCGGCGCAAACGGTTCCAATCATTCGGCGCGACGAAGGGATCAGGGCTCACAGCCCGGCATCGGGTACCACAACGCCTTCGAAGGGTTCCTCCAGGTGAGCGAGCAAAATGGACCACAGAATGGCTACGTCGGCGGGGTGGGTGCGGGTCGGCAAAAATGGGAAAAAAGTTTCCCATTTGTCCGAAACGGTGCTAAGGTGTCCTGCGCTCACACATTCCGAAAAACTTGTAAGTAAATGAAAAATATGCGTTTTATTGTTCGCCGTCTGGCCTTTGACAGGGCGGAGATGGCAGTCTGTGTGCTCTAATTCGGAGTCGCGGTCGAGTCCGAGGTTCTGCCCCCCTGCCCTCGGAAAGCCAGTATGGATACAAACACCTCCCAACTAATGGCCGGGAACGGCATGTCCCGAGCGAATGGCACTCCCGCTTGGCGGGAGAGCGTCAGTTCGGGCATGCGCACGGTGGAGGCTGTCATTCGGGAACTTTCGCAGAATGATGTGCCGGTTCTTGTCGTTGCCGAACCGGGATCGGGGAAGAAAGCCGCGGCAGCCCGTATTCATGAACTGTCCGATCGCTCGTCGAAGCCGTTCTTTGTTTGTCACGGGAACGAGGCAACCTGTCAAGTTCTTGAAAGCTTCAACGGTGCCGGCGGCACGGTCTATCTGCAGGAAGTCGGCGACCTCGACCCGGAGGCGCAAGAAGAACTGGTAAGGCAGATCGGGTCGGGCGGCCCGGGGCCATCGGGCGTGCCACGTTTCATTTGCGGTACTTCGCGAGAGTTGGAGCCGGAGGTGAAGGCGGGCTCCTTCCGGGAAGATCTCTACTACCGAATCAGCAGTGTATGTTTGCGATTGCCCCCATTGCGCCAGCGAAGGGAAGACATTCCCGTGTTGCTGGATTGGTTTCTCGCCGTAGCGGCGCGTGACTTCTCGCGCGCGGTGCCGGCCCTGAGTCCGGACACGCAGACCTTCTTCCAGACATACCATTGGCCGGGTAATATCCGCGAATTGAAAGATGCCGCACTCGCGATCGTCGCTTTGGGAGATGAAGCCCTTGCTATGGGTGGATTGCGCTCCCTGCTTCGGCGCGCGGACCGTCCCAACGGCGAGAGGGTCTCTTTGAAAGAGGCTGCCAAGGCGGCCTCACGCGAAGCAGAAAAGGAATTGATTCTGCAGGTGCTGACCCGCACGCGCTGGAATCGGCGCCGGGCTGCGCAGGAGTTGCAGATCAGCTATAAGGCCCTGCTCTACAAGCTCAAGCAGATCGGGTGCGAGGAGTATGGGGCTTAAACGATGACAAGTTCACGAGGAGAAGACATGAATCGAACCTGGAGAGCGGCAGCCGCGGCCCTGTTGATTTTCGGCAGTGTGGCCTTGGCGCAAGACGCGGCGCCCGCCCAACCCTCCGGCAGTTCAGCCGCTGAAGTGCCCGCACCTGCTGCTCAGGCTGGCCCCGAATATGTAATCGGGCCTGAAGATGTGTTGCACGTTGCGGTCTGGAAGGAAGCCGACCTCACAGCGACGTTACCCGTGCGCCCGGACGGCAAGATCTCGCTGCCTCTGTTGAACGATGTGCAGGCCGCCGGGATGACTCCAATGCAATTGGCCGATTCGATCACTGAGAAGCTCAAAAAGTACGTGGCCAGTCCGCGGGTAACCGTGGTCGTGACGGCGATCAACAGCAAGCGGATCTATCTGACGGGCGAGGTATCCCATCCTGGCGCCATGCCCATGCTTCCGAACATGACTGTGCTGCAGGCTCTTTCCAGCGCCGGGCTGACGCAGTTCGCCAATACCAAGAAGATCTATGTGCTGCGCACCCAGAACGGCAAAGAGGAAAAGCTGCCGGTGGACTATCGCAGGCTCCTCAAGGGCGAAAAGATGGATCAGAACTATCGCCTGTTGCCGGGAGACACGATTGTCGTCCCGTAGGGGAGCGACCTTGATGATTATGCGAACCATGCGGACAATTCCGGCGATTGTGATGGTCCTGGGGTTCAGTCTGTGGACATCCGCTCAGGACGACTCTGGCCGCAAAGCCCCGGTCTCGCCTCTTGGCGACAATAGTCCCATCCTGAACCCGGACAACCCGCCCGTCTCCGGTGTCGATGAGGCTGGCCTGGATTTGCGCAGCGGGGAGCGAAGTTTCCTCTCGTACGGATTGTCCATGAGCGAAACGGTTGATTCCAACGCCGGCAACGAACTCGACCGGCAGGCCATGAGCTCGATCACGCATCTTCTGGGAGCGGTGGATCTTCAACGCCTTTACTCGAAGACTGACCTTTTCGCCGAGTATCTGGGCGGCGGGGCCTTTTACAGCAACGCCACTACCACGGCTCGCCAGCTGCATGCCGCGGGCGTCATGGGAGTCATGCGCTGGCGGACGGGGCGCCTGACCCTGCGAGACTCATTCAGTTACCTGCCGGAAGGTTCGTTCAGTATCGGCGCATTCGGCGGAGTGCCCGGCTTGGGCATCGCCACTGGATCCGGGGACACGGGCCTCGTCGGCGGCCTCCCCGGCAGCCACTTTTTCGGCAATGGGCAGTTCGGTTCGGTCGGTCTGACCCCGAGAATCTCCAACTCAGCTCTGGCCAGCGTGGTGCAGGCTCTGACGCCGCGTTCCGCCGTCACGGTGGCCGTGGGTTTCGCGAACGCGCATTTCTTCGACAACACCGACGTCCTGATCAACAGTGACAGGACGCTGGTGGAAGCCGGGTATAGCTACATGCTCGGCCGCCGCGATCAGCTCGGCGTCGTTTACGGTTTCCAGCAGTTCCGGTTCCCGCAAGACGCAGGCGGGCAGGTCGATACCCACATCATCAATCTCCGCTGGGGCCACACGATCAGCGGAAAGATGAACCTGAGCCTTGGGGCCGGTCCCCAGTATATTGTGTTCGAAGATCCTTTCCTCGGAACCGTGCACCGTTGGTCGACGAGTGGCAGAGCTGTGCTTCGCTACCGTTTTACGCGGACCTCGCTGGCGCTCACTTATGAAAAGTTGACGACTGCCGGATCTGGCTTTTTCGCGGGATCCGATACGCAGGCCGTGCGGGCGGGAATCACTCGTCCCCTGATGCGAACCTGGGAGCTCTATACCGACATAGGTTACGCGCACAATCGGCGCCTTCAGACACAGTCCCTGGAGGGCATACCGGGGAATACGTTTGATCACGGCTTTGCGCGGCTGCTGCTGCGCAGGCACCTTGGGCGAGAATGGTCGGCTTTCGCCTCCTATCGGTTCAATGACCTCGCTCTGAACAATGCGTTTTGTGACAAGGCGACCGGTACCTGCGGCGAAAACTCGCGCCGGCACATGGGATCGATTGGTTTGGAGTGGCACCCCCGGCCAATACGCATCGACTAATTTTTTGGCCGCCACGCGCGGCCGGAATGGTGAAGAACATGATTGAGAATCGCGATTTGACGATGGACGATTACCTGGCGATGGTACGTCGGCGCCTGAAGGTGATTCTGGTTCCGGCCGTTCTGGCGGCGGTGGCCGGCTTCGTGGTGTCCTACGGTTTCGCCCCGAAGTTCAACTCGCAGGCGCTGGTGCTGGTGGAGAGCCAGAAGGTTCCGGACGCCTACGTCCAACCCGTCATCACCGCCGATTTCATGCAACGCCTGGCCACCATGCAACAGCAGGTGCAGGCGGGGAATCGCCTGCGTCCGATGATCGAGCGGCTGGGCCTCGCCAAGCCGGGCGAGGAGAGCGAGATCATCCAGGAAATCCGTTCCAACATGTCGTTGCAACCCGTGATTACCGACATTTCGGGCAGCGCTCCTGCCTCTTCTTCGGGCTCGGCAAAGAAGACGAAATCGAAGAAGCCCGCCAACACAGGCACTCCGTTGCCCGGTTTCTACGTGAACTACACGTCCAGCAGCCCGCGGCGCGCACAGCAAATCTGCAATGAGCTGACAAGCCTGCTGCTCGAGGAGAATCTGCGGTCGCGGGAGCAAGCGGCTCGCGGCACCACCGACTTTCTCGGCCGCCAAGTCGACGATGCCAAGCGCGCCCTGGACGAACAGGACTCCAAACTGGCTGCCTTCAAGCAGCAGTACATGGGCCAGTTGCCCAGCGATTCA
>Ga0335082_10004559_pt1 | contig 15123 bp, 14 predicted proteins | sample Lox_Sample_41_FD_206718 | JGI IMG/M metagenome (GOLD analysis project Ga0335082, IMG submission 206718) | Soil microbial communities from Loxahatchee National Wildlife Refuge, Florida, United States - Lox_Sample_4.1 | ecosystem: Environmental > Terrestrial > Soil > Wetlands | place: USA...
GGACCGCTGCAACCTCACGGTGCTGCTGCTGCCCCGGAACGCCGGCCTCGTCGACTGGCTGGCCGAGCGCGAGGTGGAAATCGTCGCGTCGCTGCCGCACTGGCGCCGGCCCAATACCGACGCGCAACGCGGCGACGGCGTGTACGAGCGCTCGGTGCGCGCGCTGCGTGTGCTGAACGCGGCGGGCTACGGCAAGGGCGACCCGGCGCGGCGCCTCACGCTCGTGTCCAATCCCGCGGGCGCGTTCCTCGGCGCCTCGCAGGCGAGCCTCGAGCGCGAGTGGCGCGAGGGCCTGCGCCGGACGCACGGCGTCGAGTTCGACCGGCTGTTCGTGCTGAACAACATGCCGATCGCGCGATTCCTCGAGTGGCTCGAGGCCTCGGGAAACCTGGAAGCGTACCTGCAGCGCCTCGTGCAGGCGTTCAACCCCGGGGCGGTCGCCGGCCTGATGTGCCGCAACACGCTGTCGGTCGGCTGGGACGGGCGTCTATACGACTGCGATTTCAACCAGATGCTCGAGCTCGAGATCGCCCTGCCCGCCGGGCCGCATCTGCGCGACTTCGATGAGGCCGCGTGGCGGCGCCGGCAGGTCGTCACCGCGCGCCACTGCTTCGGCTGCACCGCCGGCGCCGGCAGCTCCTGCGGCGGGCAGACGTCGGGGACAGGCACCAATTAGCTTGCTTCACCGCTAATTGGTGCCTGTCCCCAATTACTGCCTCCAAACAATCTTGCCGCCCGCTTCCTTTTCCATCGCGTCGAGGTAGCGCTCGTGCGCCTCGGTCTCCGCGGCCGAGGCGCGCAGCACCTGCAGGCGCGAGGCGTCCAATTTCACCGCGGCCGCGGACCCGGGCGCCGGGGAGTCGAGCTCCATCATCAGGCTGTCCTGGCCGCGCGTCATCGCCAGGTACACCTCGGCGAGCAGCCGCGCGTCGAGCAACGCGCCGTGCAGCGTGCGGTGCGCGTTGTCGACCGCGTAGCGCTCGCAGAGCGCGTCGAGCGAGTTGCGCTTGCCCGGGTGCAGCTCGCGCGCGAGCGCGAGCGTGTCCACCACCCCGGCCACGTGATCGGCCAGCCGCCCGCGCCCCGCGCGCGCGAGCTCCTGGTCGAGGAACTCCACGTCGAAACCCGCGTTGTGGATCACGACCTCGGCGCCGCGCACGTACTCGAGAAACGCCGCGGCGACCTCGGCGAATTTCGGCTTGTCGGCGAGGAACTCGTCGGTGAGGCCGTGCACCCGCAGCGCGCCCTCGTCGTTCGGGCGCTCGGGATTGACGTACTGGTGGAACGTGCGCTCCGTGACCCGCCGGCTGAGCAGCTCGATGCAGCCGATCTCGATCACGCGGTCGCCGAGCTTCGCGTTGAGGCCCGTGGTCTCGGTGTCGAGCACCACCTGCCTAGCCGCCGGCATCGTCCGCCCCCCGGTTCGCGAGCGCGTCGGCGCGCTCGTTGCCGTCGTGTCCCGCGTGCCCGCGCACCCAGTGCCACTCGAGCGGGCGGCCGTGCGCGAGCGCGTCGAGCCGCTCCCACAGGTCCTGGTTCTTGACCGGCTTGCGATCCGCGGTCCGCCAGCCGCGCCGCTTCCAGTCGTGGATCCATTGCGTGATGCCCTTCTGCACGTACTGCGAGTCGGTGTACAGGCGCAACGGCCGCTGCGGCGCGGTCGCTTCCAGCGCGCGGATCACCGCGGTCAGCTCCATGCGGTTGTTGGTGGTCGCCGGCTCGCCCCCGTGCAGCTCGCGCTCGCGCCCGTCCTCGCGCAGCAGCACGCCCCAGCCGCCGGGGCCCGGGTTTCCGCGGCACGCGCCGTCGGCGTAGGCCTCGGCCCCGTCTCTGTCACTCATGCCGCTGCCGCGTGGCGTGCCCCGGATGGCCGTTCTTCTGCGGCAGCGCCGCGACCGCGCGCCGCCGCTGGCGCTCCTTGCGCCAGGCCGGCGTGATCAGGCGCATGCCCTGCACGCGCTTCACCGCGCGCACCACGTAGACGCCGCCCAGGATCGGCCACCAGCGCGGGCCGGCGCGGTCCATGAACTCGAATCGGTGCCGCCACTGCGGGTTGGCGAGCGGCGGCGCGTAGCAGCCGAACCGGCCGCCGTTCAGCTCGAAGCTGAGCAGCTGCAGCCAATCCTTGAGCTGCAGCAGGCCGATGAAGCGCGCGTCCCACGGCGAGCCCGGGTCGCGCCGCGCGATGCGGCGCCGCAGGCCCCAGAGCGAGGCGGTGTTGAAGCCCGAGATCACGACCTGCCCCTCGGGACGCAGCACGCGCTCGGCCTCGCGCAGGAGCTGGTGCGGGTCGAGGTGCGATTCCAGCGCGTGCGGCAGCGCGACGAGGTCGAGGCTTTGCGAGGCGACCGGCAGCTGCAGCGGGTCCGCGGCCACCGTGGCGCCCGCCTCCAGCGCCACGCTGAAGCGGTAGGGGATGCGGTTGCGCCTCAGCACGTCGGCTTCGGGCAGCCCCACCTGCAGCGCGCGGAAGCCGAACACATCCTCGACCGCGTTGTCGAACTGCGCGAGCTCCCAGTCGAGCACGTAGCGCCCGAGCGGCGTCATGCACCACTGGGAGAACGACTCGCGCTCGCCGTTATACTTGGCTGCGGCCTCCGACACGAAGGGATGGCGATCCATGCTGGAAATCGTTCCGCTACCCGCGCTGCGCGACAACTACATCTGGACGCTGCGCAACGCCACGCACGCCGCGGTCGTGGACCCGGGCGAGGCGCACCCGGTGCTGGCGTACCTCGCGCGGGAGAAGCTCACCCTCGCCGCGATCCTCGCCACGCACCACCATCCGGACCACGTCGGCGGCATTCCCGAGCTGCTGCGCCGGGGCCCGGTGCCGGTGTACGGCCCGCGGCGCGAGCCGATCGCGGTGCTGACGGATCCGGTGGCCGAGGGCGATACGGTGAGGATTCCCGAGCTCGACCTCGCGCTCTCCGTGCTCGACATCCCGGGACATACGCGAGCGCATGTGGCCTATTATGGCGCAGGCTGCCTGTTCTGCGGCGACACGCTCTTCGCCTGCGGCTGCGGGCGGCTGTTCGAGGGCACGCCCGAGCAGATGGTGGCGTCGCTCGCGAAGCTCGCCGCGCTTCCGGATGCGACGAAGGTCTACTGCGGCCACGAATACACGCTCGCCAACATCGCGTTCGCGCAGCAGGTCGAGCCCGCGAACGCCGCGCTCGCGGCGCGCCTCGAGCGCGACCGGGGCCTGCGCGATGCGGGCCAGCCCACGCTGCCCTCGACGCTCGGCGAGGAGCGCGCCACCAACCCGTTCCTGCGCTGGAAGGAGCCCGCGGTAATCGAATCTGCCAACAAGTACCTGGGGGCGAGGGTCTCGGACCCCGTTCGCGTCTTCGCGGCCATCCGGGAGTGGAAGAATCGCGGGTGACCTAGTATTATCCCCGAGCATGCAAGGGGTTAGGGGGATAATTGCAAGTGCTTTCGCGGGGGTCGCCGTGATCCTCGCCGGCTGCGCATCGCAGCCGCCCCAGGCGACGACGAGCGACCGCGCGCCGGCCTCGCCGATGGCCGTGGCGCTGGCGCCGCCCGCGCCGGCGCCCGCGCCGGATCCGGCCGAGCGCATCCCGCCGATTCCCACCGTCCACCTGCTCGACGCGACGCGCCTGCCGCCGTTCACGGGCGAGACGCGCGACCTGCGCGAGGCGCAGCCGGTGGCCAAGCTCGACCGCACCGCGCCGACCGACGATCTCTGGCTTCGCCTGCGGCGCGGCTTCGCGATGCCCGACCTGCATTCGCCGCGCGTCGACGAGCGCATCTCCTGGTACGTGGCCAACCAGGACTACCTGCAGCGCGTGTTCGAGCGCAGCCGGCGCTACCTGTTCCACATCGTCGACGAGCTCGACAAGCGCCACATGCCGACCGAACTCGCGCTGCTGCCGATGGTCGAGAGCGCGTTCAACCCGATGGCCTACTCGCGCTCGCACGCCTCGGGCCTGTGGCAGTTCATCCCGGGCACCGGCAAGCGCTACGAGCTGACGCAGAACTGGTGGTACGACGGGCGCCGCGACGTCGTCGACTCGACCAACGCCGCGCTCGACTACCTGCAGGACCTCTACGAGATGACCGGCGACTGGACCCTCGCGCTCGCCTCGTACAACTGCGGCGAGAACAACGTCGCGCGCGCGATCGCGAAGAACCGCAAGGCGGGCAAGCCCACCGACTACCTGAGCCTGCCGCTGCCGCGCGAGACGCGCGGCTACGTGCCCAAGCTGCAGGCGCTGAAGAACCTGATCGCGAACCCGGCCGCCTACGGCATCACGCTGACGCCGATTCCCAACGAGCCGTACTTCGCGACGGTCGAGAAGCTGCGCGACATGGACGTGCGGCTGGCGGCCAAGCTCGCCGACATGCCGGTCGACGAGTTCATCGCGCTCAACCCCGGCATCTCGCGCCCCGTGATCCGCTCGGACGAGGCGCCGCGCATCATCCTGCCGGCCGACAAGGTGGAGACCTTCAACGAGAACCTGCGCAAGATCGACGACGACGCGCTGGTGACCTGGAAGACCTACCAGCCGCGCCGCGGCGAGTCGCTCGAGGCCATCGCGCGCAAGCACGGCCTGACGCTCACCCAGCTGCGCGAGGTGAACGGCATCTCGCGCTATACGCACCGCATGCCCAAGCAGCTGGTGGTGCCGATCGACCGCGAGGCCGAGTCCTTCACGCCGCTGCCCATCATGTACGCGCCGCCGGTGCCGGCCGGCGGGCGCACGCACGTCGTGCGGCGCGGCGAGACCGCCTGGGGCATCGCGCGGCGCTACGGCGTGAGCGTCAACGACCTCAAGCGCTGGAACCACATCGGCCGCTACCTGGTGGCCGGCCAGCGCCTCGTGATCTTCTAGCCGATCCTCGGCACCGCCTCGAGCAGCGCACGCGTGTAGGGATGCGTTGGCGAGCGCAGCACCTGCGCCGCCGGTCCCTGCTCGACGATCCGCCCGGCCGTCATCACGGCGACCTCGTGCGCGAGGTATTCGACCACCGCGAGGTTGTGCGTGATGAACAGGTACGCGAGGCCGAGGCGCTCCTGCAGCGACCGCAGCAGGTTCAGGATCTGCGCCTGCACCGAGACGTCGAGCGCGCTGGTCGGCTCGTCGCACACGATCAGCCTCGGCTCGACGGCGAGCGCGCGCGCGATCGCGATGCGCTGGCGCTGGCCGCCCGAGAACTCGTGCGGGTAGCGCGACTTCGCCGCCGCCGGCAGCCCGACCTGCTCGAGCAGCGTGTCGATGCGCGCCGCGCGCTCGCGCTCGTCGGCCCCCACGCCGAGGCTGCGCATGCCCTCGGCCAGGAGCTCGGCCACGCGCATGCGCGGGTCGAGCGAGGCGTAGGGATCCTGGAACACGATCTGCATCGCGCGCCGGTAGGGCCGCAGCGCGCCGCGCGAGAGCCCGGTCAGCTCGGCGCCGCCGTAGCGCACCTGCCCCGCCGTGGGCCGGACGAGCTGCAGGATCCCCTTGCCGACCGTGGTCTTGCCCGAGCCCGACTCGCCCACGAGCGCAAGCGTGCGCCCCTCGCCCACCGCGAGCGTCACGCCGTCGACCGCCTTGACGTGGCCCACCGTGCGGCGGAAGACGCCGCGCCGGATCGGGAAGTGCACCTCGAGCCCGGTCACCTCGAGCAGCGCGCGCGCCGGCGCGGACGTGCGGGCGGCACCTGCCCCGGCGGCGGGTGGGCGCGGCGCGGCGAGCTCGCGCTCGCGCAGGTGGCAGCGCGCGAGCCGCCCCTCGCCCAGGTCGAGGAGCGCCGGGACCTCGCGGCGGCAGCGCTCGAAGGCGAATTCGCAGCGGTCGGCGAAGCGGCAGCCGCCGAACGCGGTCGTGAGCGGCGGCACCTGGCCGGGGATCTGCGCGAGCGCGCCCGCCTGCTGCGCGCCGGGCAGCGCGGCGAAGAGCTTCTGCGAGTACGGGTGCTGGGGCGCGCGGAAGAAGGCCTCGCGCGGCGCGACCTCGACCACCTCGCCGGCGTACATCACCGCGACGCGATCGGCCATCTTCGCCACGATGCCGAGGTCGTGCGTGATCAGCAGCAGCGCCATGCCGCGCTCGCGCTGCAGCCTCCCGAGCAGCTCGAGGATCTGCGCCTGGATCGTGACGTCGAGCGCGGTCGTGGGCTCGTCGGCGATCAGCACCTCGGGGTCGACCGCCAGCGCGGCGGCGATCATCGCCCGCTGGCGCAGCCCGCCCGAGAGCTGGAACGCGTAGTCGCCGGCCCGGCGCTCCGGCTCCGGGATGCCGACGGCCGCCAGCAGCTCGAGCGTGCGCCGGCGCACGGCGGCGCCGCGCAGGCTCGTGTGCCGCTCGATCACCTCGGCCACCTGGCGGCCCACTGTCAGCACCGGGTTGAGCGCCGTGCCGGGCTCCTGGAAGATCATCGCGGCGCGCCGGCCGCGCACCGCGCGCATCGCCGCCTCGGGCAGCGCGAGCAGGTCCTGCCCGTCGAGCCGCACGGCGCCGCCCGCGATGCGCCCGACGTCCGGCAGCAGCCGCAGGATCGAAAGCGCCGTCATCGACTTGCCGCAGCCCGATTCGCCCACCAGCGCGAAGCACTCGCCCCTGCCGATCGCGAGGTCCACGCCGTCGACGGCGCGCAGCTCCCCCTCGGGGGTGTCCAGCACCGTGCGCAGGCCCTCGAGCTCGAGCATCGCGCTCATACGCGCACCCGCGGGTCGAAGCCGTCGCGCACCGCGTCGGCGAACAGGTTGGCCGAGAGCACGAGAGCGAGCATGAAGAAGAACGCCGCGGCGAGCGACCACCAGACCATCGGCTCGCGCGCCATCTCGAGGCGCGCGGCGTTGATCATGGTGCCGAAGCTCGTGGTCGAGGGGTCGACGCCCACGCCGACGTAGGACAGCACCGCCTCCGCGAGCACCAGCCCGGAGAAGTCCAGCACCAGAGAGATGACGACGATGTGCGCGACGTTGGGCAGCAGGTGGCGCGCGAGGATGCGCGCGTGCGACACGCCGAAGGCGTGCGCGGCCTGCACGTAATCCTGCTCGGACAGCTTGAGCGACTCCCCGCGCAGCAGCCGGGCGAGGCCGGTCCAGCTCGTCAGCCCGAGGATCGCGCACAGCGCGAGCAGCCGCATGTCGGCGCGCTGCGCCGCGGTCTCGAAGGCGCCGGGGTGGCTGTCGATCAGCACCTGGATCATGAGCACCGACGCGGCGATCAGCAGCACGCCGGGAATCGAGTTGAGCGTCGTGTAGACGAACTGGATGGCGTCGTCGATCCGGCCGCGGAAGTAGCCGGCGGAAACGCCGGCCGCGATGCCGAGCGGCAGCAATACGAGCGTGGTGACCGTGCCGATGACGAGGCTCGTCCGGATGCTCTTCAGCGCCTGGTACAGCACGTCGATGCCGACCTGGTTCGTGCCGAGGACGTGGTAGCCCGAGGCGAGGCCGGCGGCGGGTCCAGCGAGCGCGAGGATCCCGCCCAGGGCCGCGGCGGCCGCCCCCCAGGGCACGCGCGGCCATCGGCGCGCGAGCGTACGTCGGCCGATGGCCACGAGCAGCCACCACAGGGCGACCGCGCCGGCGAGCCCCGCGATCGCGCGCAGCGCGATGTCGCGGCCCCGGTCGCCCTCGTCCCGCAGCTGCGCCCCACCGTAGGCGAGGCGTGGATACTCGCGCACCGTGGTGCCGTCGGGGCGCTCCACCGACTCCTTCTGGAACAGCCGCGTCGCGAGCGGCGCCGAGTAGGTCTTCTCGCTGCGCGTGCGCAGCGGCGCGAGCAGCGCGTCCAGGACCGAGCGCACCTCGACCGCGTAGGCCGGCGGCGCAGCGGGATCCGCCGACGGCAGGCGCGGCCGGTAGTGGAGCGAATCGAGCAGCCCCACGGTGGCGAAGACCGCGAGCACCACGGCCGAAGCAACCGCGGCCCGGCTGCGGAATACGCGCGACCACGGCGCCGCCAGGTGCTCGCGAGAGGCGCTGACCACGCCGAAGGCGGCGCCCGCGGCCACCAGCAGCCACAGCAGCGCGTCGGTAGGCAGGAGGACCGGCACCCTAGGCCAGCCTCACGCGGGGATCGACCAGCGTGTACGAGACGTCCGTCAGCAGCAGCCCCACGATGTACAGCACCGAGCCGATGAAGACCATCGCCCGCACGACCGCGAAGTCCTGCGCCTGGATGGCGTCGATCGTGTAGCTGCCGAGGCCCGGGATGCCGAAGAACGACTCCGTCAGCAGGCTGCCCATGAAGAGCAGCGGGATCACCACGACCACGCCGGTCAGGATCGGGATCAGCGCGTTCTGCAGCACGTGGCGGAACATGACCGTGGACTCGGCCAGGCCCTTCGCGCGCGCCGTGCGCACGTAGTCCTTGCCCATCTCCTCCAGGAACAGCGTCCGGTACCAGCGGCTGCCCGCGCCGACGCCGCCCACGACGCCGATCAGGACCGGCAGCGCCAGGAACTTCGCCGCGTCCAGCCCGCCCGCGTAGCCCGAGATCGGCACCAGGTGCCAGAGCTTCGAGACCAGGAACTGCCCGCCGATGATGTAGAACAGCGACGAAATGCTCATCATCGCCACGCACAGGATCACGCCCCAGAAATCCAGGTAGGTCGCGCGGAAGAAGGCCATGCCGAGCGCGAACGTGATGTTCACCGCCAGGCCGACCAGGAACACCGGGATCGCGAGCGCGAGGCTCGGCCCCATGCGCGTGCGGATCTCGTTGCCGATGTCGCGGTTGTCCTCGGCGCGGCCGAAGTCGAATACGAACAGCCGCACCGACTTCTCGAAGAAGATGGTGTCGGTGAAGCGCCCGGCGCCCGCGGCCGCGCCGTTCCAGAACAGCGGCTTGTCGTAGCCGCGCTCGGCCTTCCATTTCGCGATCGCCTCGGGCGTGACGCGCTTGGTCCCGAGCTGCATGCGCGCCATGTCGTCGGGCGTGTTGACGAGGAAGAACAGCGCGAACGTGATGACGTTGATCACCAGCAGGATCGGGATCGCGTACAGCACGCGCCGGACGATGTAGGCGAGCATAAAGGGGGTCAGATCAACATTTCGAAGGCGTCCGCGTCAGGCGTGAGATCCGCCGAAATGTTGATCTGACCCCATTTTCCGCTCGCGCCGGCGGTAGCTCATGAACGCCGGCACCGCCGAGGCGACCAGCAGCGCGAGGATCAGCCCGACGGGCCACAGCACCGGCTGGTTCCACTCGCGCCGCAGCCTCTCGCGCAGCGCGACGTCGACGCGCAGGTACTTCAGGTTGTTGCGCGCCATGTTGTTCGGCTTGCCGTTCTGCAGCCACGCGTGCGACAGGCTGTAGGTCACCGGGTGGAAGCCCCCGATCCAGGGCGCGTCGCGCCGCACGCGGCCGACCATGCGGTCGATGATCGCCTGGCGCTCGGGCGAGTTCGCCGTGTTCTTCATCTTCTCGAACAGCGCGTCGTACTCGGGGTTCTCGTAGTTGCTGGTGTTCTCGCCCCCGTGCGCGACCTTGGCCTGCGGCCCGTCGAGCAGGAACAGGAAGTTCTCGGGATCCGGATAGTCGGCGTTCCAGCCCAGGATGTAGAGCTGCTGGCTGCCCTTGCGGATCTTTTCCTGGAAGCGGTTCCAGTCGGTGTCGCGGATCTCGAGCTGGACCGAGAGCTTGGCGAACTGCCGGCGCCACCAGTCGAAGCGCGGCTTGTCGCCGGGACCCCGGCCTACCGTGTCGAGGTAGAGCACGAGCGGCGCGCCGGTCTTCGCGTCGCGCCCGTCGGGATAGCCGGCCTCGGCGAGCAGCTGCTTCGCTTCCCCGATCGGCCGGCGCTCGGCCCGGCCGTTCCTCCAGACGTGCGTGACCGGATCGATGCCCTCGGCCCCGGTGCGCTGGCCGAAGATGCCCGGCGCCATCGGGTCCTGGGCCACCCGGCCCCGCCCGTTGAGGAAGATCGAGATGAACTCCTCCCAATCGACCGCAATTGCGAGCGCGTGCCGCAGCTTGCGCGCACGCGGCGTGTCTCCGCCCACCACCGGATCGAGCCAGTTGACGCCGAGGTAGAAGATCGACGGATCGATCGAGGTGCGAAGGCGGATGCCCTTGGCCTCCATCTCGGGCGTGAGCGAGACGTCGCCGCCCACCGAGACGCGCACCGCCTGGTCGAAGGTGTCGCTCGGAATCCCCGCCGCGTCGTAGTAGCCCTGCAGGAACTTGTTCCAGTACGGGATGCCCTCCTTCTCGCGCGAGTACACGACGCGGTCGACGAACGGCATCGGCTTGCCCGCGTCGGCGAGCAGCCCCGCGCCCGCGTCGCCGGGCGCGCCCTCCTCCGGATACGGCTCGCCGCGAAAGTTCGGATTGCGCTCGAGCACCATGCGCGCGTTCGGGTTGTTCTCGGTCAGCATGTAGGCGCCCGTGCCCACCGGCCACCAGTCGAGCGTGAAGTTCTTCTCGGCCATGCCCGGCTGCTGGAAGAACCGGTCGGCCTCCCAGGGCATGGGCGCGAAGAACGGCATCGCGAGCCAGTACAGGAATTGCGGATAAGGCTCCTTGAGCCGCACGCGGTAGGTGTACTCGTCCACCTTCTCGACGCCTTCCAGCCGGTGCTTGCGCAGGTCGAGCCAGTCCTGCCTGCGCGTGTCGAACTTGCGCAGCCGCTGCGCGAGGTCCGCCAGGCCCACGATCTTGTCCGCCATCAGCCCGAGGATCGGCGACTGCAGGCGCGGGCTGGCGAGGCGCTTGATCTCGTAGATGTAGTCGTCGGCCGTGAGCTCGCGCGTGCCGAGCGGCAGCGCGTAGGGGCTCGCGAGCGCCGCGATGCGCTCGGGCGAAAGCGCGAGGTTCCCCGGCACGAACGCCGGGTGCGGCTGGTAGCGGATGCCGGGACGGATGCGGATCGTGTAGACGGTGGTCCGCCCGTCGCGTCCCCGCGTCGCCTGCGGCATCTCGCTCGCCGTGAGCGGCACCAGCTCGTAGGGGCGCTTCAGGTAGTGGTACTGCAGCGGCGGCTCGTACACCTGCTGCGTGAACTGCGCCTCGTCCTCGGTATAGGACTGCACCGGGTCCAGGTGCTTGGGGCGCTCGGTGAAGGCCGAGTAGAGGATGTTCCTGCCGCGGTCCGACGCCGGATACGGGTCGTTCCAAACGCCGGTGCAGCCGGCGAGGACGCCCGCCAGCAGCAGGATTGCGCGCATGCGGCAAGTATAATCGCGGCTCCATGGCGATCCTGGCCGGCCGTCGCATCCTCGTCACGGGGCTGCTGAGCAATCGCTCCATCGCCTACGGCGTGGCGAAGGCCGCGCGCCGCGAGGGCGCCGAGCTCGCCTTCACTTATCAGAACGACAGATTCAAGGACCGCGTCGAGGAGATGGCGCGCGAGCTCGGCTCCGACATCGCGCTGCCCTGCGACGTCGCCGAGGACGCCCAGATCGAGGCGCTCGTCGCGCGGCTTCGCGCGCGCTGGGACGGCCTGGACGGCCTGGTGCACGCGATCGCGTTCGCGCCGCGCGAGGCGATCGCGGGCGACTTCCTCGACGGGCTCTCGCGCGAGGCGTTCCGCGTCGCGCACGAGGTCTCCGCCTACAGCTTCCCGGCGCTCGCCAAGGCGGCGCTGCCGATGATGCAGGGGCGCAAGGCGTCGCTGGTGACGCTGACCTACCTCGGCGCCGAGCGCGTCGTGCCGAACTACAATACGATGGGCGTGGCGAAGGCGAGCCTCGAGGCGACCGTGCGCTACCTCGCCGCGAGCCTCGGCCCGCGCGGGATCCGCGTCAACGGCATCTCGGCCGGGCCGATCAAGACGCTCGCCGCGGCGGGCATCGCGGGCTTCGGCCGCATCCTCAAGTTCGTCGAGGAGCACGCGCCGCTGCGGCGGAACGTCACGACCGAGGACGTCGGCAACGCGGCGGCGTTCCTGCTCTCGGACCTCGCGGCCGGCGTCACGGGCGAGATAATGTACGTCGACAACGGATTCAGGAACGTGGTGGCCGGGATACCCGGCGCGGGAGGCGGCGAGACATGATGGATACGGCAGCGGCCTACGAGTTCGTCAAGGAGAGGCTCGGCGTCGACGCGCGCGCCACGGACGGCGCGACCGAGCTCGCGAGCCTCGGCGTGGACTCGCTGTCGCTCCTCGAGCTCATGTTCGAGATCGAGGAGAAGTTCGGCGTCAAGGTCGACGAGGACACGCCGCCGCCGAAGACCTGCGGCGAGCTCGTGGCGCTGATCGAGCGGCTGGCCGCCGGCGCGGCATGACGCCGCGGCGCGTCGCCGTGACCGGGCTCGGCATGGCGAGCCCGCTCGGGGCGACCGCGGCCGCCTCCTTCGACGCGCTGCTCGCGGGGCGCTCGGGCCTGCGCCTGTACACGCCGCCCGAGGCGCAGCGCCCGGTCGCGATCCCGGCCGGCGTATGCGCGGACTTCGACGCCGCGGCCGCGCTCGGCAAGGCCCGCGCCGGCACGCTCGACCGCTTCACGCAGCTCGGACTCGCCGCCGGCCTCGAGGCCTGGCGCGACGCAGGGCTGCCCGAGGCCGCGCAGGAAGCGCGCGACGATTGGGGCGTAGCCTGGGGCACCGGCGCGGGTGGCGCGCACACGTACGAGCGCGCGCTGCGCGAGCTCTACGTCGCCGGCAAGGAGCGGCTCGCGCCGCTGAGCGTCCCGCAGGGGATGCACAACGCCTGCGCGGCGCACCTGTCGATCAGCCTGGGCCTGGGCGGCTCGAGCGCGACCTACTCGGTTGCCTGCGCCTCCGGGTCGATGGCGATCGGCGAAGCGTTCCGGCGCGTGCGCGAGGGGCGCGCGCCGGTCATGATCGCGGGCGGCTCGGAATCGCCCCTCGCCTACGGCTTCATCCGCGCCTGGCTCGCGCTGCAGGTGCTTGCGCCGGGCGACGAGGGCACCGCGCCGTCGGCCTGCCGGCCCTTCCAGCGCGTGCGCGCGGGCCTCGTGCTCGCCGAGGGCGCGGCGGCAATGGTGCTCGAGGACCGCGAGCGCGCCGAGCGCCGCGGCGCGCGCATCTACGCCGAAGTCACCGGCTACGGAGAATCGAGCGACCACGGCAACCTCGTGCGCCCCTCGGCCGAGGGCCAGGCGCGGGCGCTGCGCGCGGCGCTCGCCGACGCGAAGCTCGCGCCCGAGGCCCTGGACTACGTGAACGCCCATGCGACGGGCACGCGCGAGGGCGACGCCGTCGAGGTGGCGGCGCTCGCCGCGGTGCTCGGGGAACGCGCGCGGTCGGTCGCGGTGAGCTCCACCAAGTCGGCGCTCGGGCACCCGCTCGGCGCGGCGGGCGCGATCGAGGCCGCGATCACGGTGCTCGCGCTGCACCATGGCGCGCTGCCGGCCACGCTGGGCCGGCCCGAGGACCTCGACGACGACTGCGCCGGCGTGGCGCACGTGATCGGCGAGCCCAGGCGCGACGCCGGGTCGCGCGCCGCGCTGTCGAATTCCTTCGCGTTCGGCGGGACCAACACCGTCCTCGTCTTCGCGCGCGCGGATTGAACCGCGCCGGGGCTGCCGTTACACTGCGACCATGTCCAGCCTGCCTGCGCGCGCCCAGCTCGCCCCCGCCGCCGACCCCGCGCTCGTCGCCGAGCTCGCCGAGCTGATCGTCAGCGAGCTCAATCTCGATGTCGCCGCCGCCGACATCGTGCCCGAGGCGCCGCTGTACGGCGAAGGGCTCGGCCTGGACTCGATCGACGTGCTGGAGCTGGCGCTGGTCGTCTCGAAGCGCTACGGCGTGCGCCTGCGCTCGGACCACGAGGACAACGCCGTGATCTTCGCGTCGCTCTCGAATCTCGCCCGCTTCGTCGCGCAGAACCGCAGCCCGTGATGCCCGGGCGCACGCGCCCTTGGCTGGTGCCGATGATCGCCGCGGCCCTCGCCTACGCCGCGCTGTCGTACTGGCTCACGACCGCGGACGGCCGCGAGGCGCTCGGCGCGCTCGGCCCCTACGTCCCGTGGTTCTACTTCGCGCAGCACGTCGGCATGTTCGTGGCGCTGGCGGCGTGGTTCGGCCTGACCCTGCGCCCCGGGCGCCAGGCCCTCGTCACGCGCTTCGCGCTGCTGATGGAGGAAAAGCTCAGCCCGGTCGGCATCGCCTACACCCGCCGGGTGACGCTCGCCTGGTCCTTGTTCTGCGGCGCGATCGCCGCGACCTCGGTGCTGCTGTTCTTTCGCGCACCGCTCGAGCTGTGGTCGCTGTACGCCAACGTCCTCACGCTGCCGCTGGTCGGCGCCATGTTCCTCGTCGAGGGCTCGATACGTACGCGCGCCTGCCCGGAGCTCGCGCGCGGCGGCGTGCTGCGCGGGGTCCTGCGCAGCGTGCGCGCGTATTGGGAGTCCGGCGCCCGCACGACGGCCGGCCCGCGCTAGCCGCGCCGGCTCGCTCCGCATGGCGGGAGTCCCGCTCATCGTCGCGTCGCCCGGCGCCACCCTCGCGTGGCGCAACGGCCGGCCGGTCTCGGCGGCGCAGTTCCTCGCGGACGCGAAGCGCCTGGCCGCGCGCCTGCCCGCGCGCAGCCACGTGCTCAATGCCTGCGGCGAGCGCTACCGCTTCGCGCTGGGCCTGGTCGCGGCGCTGCTGCGCGGGCAGGTCACGCTGCTGCCGCCCGACCACAAGTCGCGGACGCTGGAGCGCTTGCGCCAGTACGCCGACGACGTCTACATGCTGGCGGACACGCCGGAGGTCAGCGCCGCGCTGCCGCGGGTCGAGGCCGCCGACGACCCCGCACCCGTCGACGAGCACGTGCCCTCGCCCGAGATCCCGCCCGATCGCTTGTGCGCCGTGGTCTTCACCTCCGGCTCGACCGGCCTGCCGGTCCCCAACCGCAAGACCTGGGGCGCGCTCGAGCGCAGCGTGCGCGCCGCGCTCGGGTTGTGGGGGCTGGCGCCGGCGCGCCCGGCGATCCTCGGCACCGTGCCGCCGCAGCACATGTACGGCTTCGAATCCACGGTGCTCGGCCCGCTGTTCGGCGGCGGCGCGCTGTGCGCCGAGCGCCCGTTCTTCGCCGAGGAGGTGGCCGAGTCGCTCGATCGGCTCCCGCGCCCGCGCGTGCTGGTGAGCACGCCGTTCCACCTGCGCACGGTGCTCGAGGGCGCGGCGCGCGTGCCGCCCGCCGACCTGCTGCTGTGCGCGACCGCGCCGCTCGACGCCGAGCTCGCGCGGCTCGCCGAGGCGCGCTTCGGCG
>Ga0335082_10004560_pt1 | contig 15123 bp, 14 predicted proteins | sample Lox_Sample_41_FD_206718 | JGI IMG/M metagenome (GOLD analysis project Ga0335082, IMG submission 206718) | Soil microbial communities from Loxahatchee National Wildlife Refuge, Florida, United States - Lox_Sample_4.1 | ecosystem: Environmental > Terrestrial > Soil > Wetlands | place: USA...
CACATCGGCCGGGCGCTTTCTCCCTTTCCGTTCGACACGCTTTACGGTCACTATTTCGACCGCGTGATTGCGAAAGGCGCCAGGCAGGTGCTGGAAAAATCGATTGCGCGTTACGTTGCGGCGGTCGAAGGCCGGCGCGGATACTGAAGACAAAGATAAAATTCGCCAAAAACTAAACCGGCCGCGCGGGTGCCGGGTGGGAATCGGCTGCCGCGCGGCCGGGGTGAGAAGCGCCACAGGAGCGCAACTTCACAGCCACATAGTCGAGCTCGTGGTCGTAGGTTGGTCGCCGCTCGATTCTCGTCCAACGCGCGGGATCGTCTGCCCTAGCGGTGAAGGTAGGATTAATTTGGAATTTGCAATAATTCTGATGTGGAAGAGGAATCGAATTTTCACAGGTAATACGCGCGAAACGCGACGTTCACTTTCCTGCGATCAGCGCGCGAACTGCCGTATCGTTGTACCCTCGCAGCGCGGGAACAATTTGCATAGAAATCGTCGCAAGTGCGGCGAGAATTTTCATCAGCCGCACTTATTCATCGTCTTTGTCGGCCTTACCGCCGAGCTGCTTAAGCTTGGCGAACACGGCACTGACGTCGATATCGCTGCCGCCCGGTTTTTTCTGCTCCGCTTCCGCCGCGGCAGCGGCAACTTCAGCCTCCTTGCGCGCGGTGGTCTCGGCAGCGGGAAGCAAGGTTGCGCCTGTGTCGACAGGTGCCGGCTTTTCCTTGTTCGCGCGCGCCACTTCGAGATCGAGGTCGATCTGGGAGGCAAGGCCGAGCGTGACCGGGTCCATCGGCGTCAGATTGGGCGAGTTCCAGTGCGTGCGATCGCGGATCGAAGCAATGGTCGATTTGGTGGTGCCGACCAGCCGCATGATCGCGCTGTCCTTGAGTTCCGGATGGTTGCGCACCAGCCACAATATGGCGTTCGGACGGTCCTGGCGGCGTGAAACGGGGGTGTAGCGTGGGCCTTTCTTGCCGCGCTCGGTTGGTGGAACCGCGACTTTCGGTTCGGTCAGCTTTAGCCGGGTTTCCGGGTTTTTCTCGGCTTCGGCAATCTGCTCGCGGGTCAGCTGCCCGGTCAAAATCGGGTCCAGGCCCTTGATTCCCTGCGCGGCGTCGCCGTCGGCAATGGCCTTCACTTCAAGCGGGTGCAGCTTGCAAAACTCGGCGATCTGGTCGAACGACAGCGCGGTGTTGTCCAGCAGCCAGACGGCGGTCGCCTTCGGCATCAAGGGTGCTGCGGTCGCCATGGCAAAATCTCCTCTATGCTTCGCCCGCCCCTGGGCGAAGCTTCAGATCATCAGTGATGATCGGAAAGTGGCCGGAATATAGGGGCTGCTGCGGGGTCATGCAACCATTCTGGCTTGACATCGGTGGCCGGCGCAGCACATGTCGAAGTGGAAATAAGCGCGTAAATCGCGCGCTTTCGAGGACTTAGATGGTAATCGGATCACCAAAACCCACCCTCAAAATCGTGCTCTGTTCGCCACGCGGTTTTTGCGCCGGCGTCGTGCGGGCCATTGAATCGGTGGAGCGGGCGCTGGCGATCTACGGAAAGCCGGTCTATGTGCGCCACGAGATCGTGCATAACCGCTACGTCGTCGACAGCCTGCGTGCCAAAGGCGCAATCTTCGTCGAAGAGCTTAGCGAGGTACCCGACGACAAGGCGCCGGTCATCTTCTCCGCGCACGGCGTTGCGCGCGCGATCCCTGAAGAGGCAGCGCGGCGCAATCTGCTCACACTCGACGCGACTTGCCCGCTGGTGACGAAGGTGCATCGCGAGGCCGAGATTCATTATCGGCGCCAGCGCGAGATTGTGCTGATTGGCCATGCCGGTCACCCGGAGGTCGTCGGTACGATGGGACAATTGCCGGCCGGCAGCATCTGCCTCGTCGAGTCGATAGAGGATGCGGAACAATTTGTCCCGCGCGATGACAACAATCTTGCCTATGTGACCCAGACGACACTTTCCGTCGACGACACTGCGGAAATCGTCGAGGTGCTCAAGCGGCGCTTCCCCAACATCGTCGGTCCGCACAAGGAGGATATCTGCTACGCCACGACCAACAGGCAGGAGGCGGTCAAGCGCGTGGCGCCGGTTGTCGACGCCATGATCGTGGTCGGCGCGCCGAATTCGTCCAATTCGCAACGACTCAAGGAAGTGGCCGAGCGCGCCGGTTGCCCCCGCGCCGTGCTGATGCAGCGCGCCGCGGATATCAACTGGAGCGATTTCGAAGGGGTCGCGCGGCTCGGTATCACTGCCGGCGCTTCCGCGCCCGAAGTGCTGGTCGAGGAGATCATGGGTGCGTTCGCTGCGCGCTACACGCTCGACATCGAAACTGTTTCGGCGACCGAGGAGGGAGTGTTCTTCCCGCTACCCCGCCCGCTGCGGGAGCATGAGCCGGCGGAGTGACGCTTCATGGCGGTCTACACCGACGTTCCAGCGGAAGATCTCACCCGCTTTCTTTCCGGCTATGACGTCGGCGAATTGCTCTCCTACAAGGGCATCGCCGAGGGCGTGGAAAATTCCAATTTCCTGGTGCACACGAGCACCGGCAATTTCATTCTCACGCTTTATGAAAAGCGCGTCGCTGAAGACGATTTGCCATTCTTTCTTGGCCTCATGGAGCATTTGGCGGAGCGGGGCATTACCTGTCCGCAGCCGGTCAAAAACAAGCAGGGCGGTATGCTTGGCAAGATTGCCGGCCGGCCGGCGGCAATCGTCACTTTTCTCGACGGGCTATGGATTCGACGACCAAATCCCGGTCACTGCGCCGCGGTTGGTGAAGCGCTGGCGCGGTTGCACCTCGCGGGTGCGGATTTCAAGACGAAGCGCGCGAACGCCTTGTCGATCGAGAGCTGGCGGCCGCTTTACGAGCACGCGAAAGCGCGCGGTGACAGCGTCCGGCCCGGGTTGTGTGCAGAGATTGCAAAAGAGCTTGATATATTGGAGAAATCCTGGCCACGCGAATTGCCGCAAGGCGTGATCCATGCCGACCTTTTCCCCGACAATGTCTTCTTTCTCGGCGACACGCTGTCGGGGCTGATCGATTTCTATTTCGCCTGCACTGACACTCTCGCCTACGACGTCGCCGTTTGCCTCAACGCGTGGTGCTTTGAGGCCGATCATGCCTTTAATGTCACGAAGGGGCGGGCACTTCTCAACGCTTACGGCAAGGTGCGGGCGCTCTCGCCGCGCGAGCGCGATGCATTGCCCATGCTCGCGCGCGGCGCGGCCGTCCGTTTCCTGCTCACGCGCCTGGTCGATTGGCTGGCCGTGCCGGACGGCGCGCTCGTTCGGCCGAAAGATCCACTGGAATATTACCGTAAGCTGCGCTTTCACCAGTCGGTTAAAAGCATTGAGGACTACGGTCTCTGATGAGCGAGCAGCGCGTCACCATTCACACCGATGGCGCTTGTTCCGGCAACCCTGGTCCAGGTGGTTGGGGCGCCATTCTTACATTTCGCGACCATGAAAAAGAGCTCAAAGGCGGCGAACCACACACAACCAACAACCGCATGGAACTGATGGCGGCAATTGCGGCTTTGGAAGCGCTCACACGGCCGTGCGCAATCGATCTTCATACCGACAGCGAATATCTCAAGAATGGCATCACGTCATGGATCCACGGCTGGAAGAAGAACGGGTGGCGCACATCCGACAAGAAGCCGGTGAAGAACGTCGATCTGTGGAAGCGGCTGGACGAGGCGCTCGGCCATCACAAGGTGCATTGGCACTGGGTGAAGGGCCATGCTGGTCATGCGATGAACGAGCGGGCTGATGAGCTCGCGCGTGAAGGCCTCATCGCCGCGCGCGCCGGCGCAACCGGCGCGATGACGATGAAATAACATTCACAAAAACGAAATGGCCGGGGACGCCCCGGCCATCGCGTGAATGTTTCAATTTTCTAGAGCTGTGCCAGCAACGCCTGGCCGCCGGATATGTCGCACTTGCCTGGCGCATCCTCGACGTTGAGTTTTTTTACGACGCCGTCTTCGACCAGCATCGAGTAGCGTTTCGAACGTGTGCCAAGTCCGTTGCCGGAGCCGTCAAAGGCCATGTCGATCGCCTTGGCAAATTCCCCGTTTCCATCGGCGAGAAAATCGATCTTGCCGTCGGCGCCGGTCGATTTTTTCCAGGCCTCCATGACGAAAACGTCGTTGACCCCGGTCACGGCGATCGTATGCACACCTTTCGCCTTGATGGCGGCCGCGTTGTTCAGAAAGCTCGGAATGTGCAGGTTGTTGCACGTCGGGGTGAAGGCGCCTGGTACTGCGAACAGCGCCACCTTGCGGCCTTTGAAAACTTCATCGGTCGTTTTCCAGACCGGACCCTCGGTGGTCATGACTCGGAATTTCGCCTCGGGCAATCGATCGCCGACCTTGATAGGCATGGATGTCCTCTCGCGTTGTTTATTTATAACGTTTCCCGGCTGCGCTAATTACGCCCTTGCCAGCCATTAGTCGAGATGGGTTTTCACTTCCAGGGCGCGCTCGCCGGTGACGACTGTAAATGTCAGCTCGAAATTGCCCTTGGGATCGATGCCGGGCGGCAAGCCATCAAGATCAAAGGTGAAGTGCGCACGGCCGGCGGGCGCGCCTTGCACGGGCGTTGGGATGGGCAATGCCCATTCCGGCGTGGGCCCTTCGGCAAATAGTTCGACCGCTTGTCCGGCGGGTACTGCGAGATCGACAAGCACCAACGGTTTAGCCGCCGCATTGACTCGTCGTGCGGTGAGGCCCAATTGCGCAGCCGGGACCGGTTTCGGTACCTGCGCTTCGGCCGCCATCAACGCCGCGTTGTGCGAGTTGTCTCCGTGCCCAAGTGTCAGATCAGCGCTGCCTTCGGCAGGCACGCATAGTTTTTCGCAGACCGCGTAGTCGATCTTCATGCGCAGCCGTACAGGCTTGTCGGGCTGCTCAGGTGTAATTACCAGGGGAAAAATGACGCTATTCTTGTAACCGAGAGAATGGCCGGTCTCGTCCGTGAAGAGATGCGGGGTCGGATAAAGCAACTTCGCTGTTTTGAGATTTTCGGAGCCCGAAAAATCGAAGCGCGGAGGCACTCCGGAATCGCCCGGATAGCGCCAGTAGGTCTTCCATCCCGGTTGCATCTTGATCTCGATACCGGCGCGCAGCGCTGGATCGCTATTGCCGTTCGCACCGGCAATCAGCCTGACCGCCGAACGGATATCATTGCTCCAGGGTGATTCGTCGGCGGCGCGCGCCGCCGTGCCTGAGATGGCGGCAATCCCGCACACGGCCAGCGTTATATAAAATGATCTGTGAATATCGTTCATGAGCGACGATTTAGTTGGTAACCACATGCTGCACCACTGAATTCATCGTGAGCAGCTGTTGACCATGATCTGGGCAGGGCGCTGCCACAATTGTCGTATTGATTATGACGGTGAACGATTGAACTTTCCGTCACAAGCTTCGTTTGCAAAGATAGATCGATCGGGTAACCTTTTCCCATGAAGACCTCACGCAAAGCGAAAGAGCAAGCCCCCGCCCCCGGGCGCGGATATCTCGACGGGCAGATGCTGATCGCGATGCCGGCGATGAACGACGAGCGTTTCGCCCGGGCCGTGATTTATGTCTGCGCGCACTCGACCGAAGGTGCAATGGGCATTGTCGTCAATCACCCTGCAGCCAACATCAAATTTCCCGACCTCCTCGTGCAACTCGAAGTGATTCCGGCCACAGAACGCATCCAGCTGCCAGTTCGCGCCGAAGATGTGAAAGTGCTCAAGGGAGGACCAGTCGAAACCGGACGTGGCTTCGTTCTGCACTCGGCCGATTTCTTTATCGAGAATTCGACACTGCCGATTGATGAGGGTATCTGCCTTACGGCCACGCTCGACATTCTCAAGGCGATAGCGCGCGGCAATGGACCGGCCAGCGCTATTCTCGCACTTGGCTATGCCGGGTGGGCCCCCGGCCAGCTCGAGCAGGAAATCCAGCAGAACGGCTGGCTGCATTGCGCGGCCGATCCTGAACTCATCTTCGGCACAGACACCGATACAAAATACGAGAAGGCGCTGCGCAAGATCGGCATTGATCTTGGCATGCTGTCGAGCGAAGCCGGCCACGCTTGATACGCCGCGCCATCGCGGCGCGGCATTTGCCCGTCATTCAGATGCAATCTTGAGCGCCCGCAGCCGGGTCGGCTTGTCGATCAGAAGATCGCGGGCAGCATCGGCGGTCATCGGTTCGCCAAAAGCGAAGCCTTGCGCGTATTCGCAGCCGAGCTGGTAAAGTTCGACCGCGTCGGAATCGGTTTCCGCGCCTTCCGCGACCACTTCCATGCCGAGGTCGTGTGCCAGCGCGATGATCGAGCGCAGGATCACCGGCCGTGTGCCGCGCGATGTGGTGCGCACGAACGACTGGTCGATCTTGATCGTATCGAACGGAAAGCGCTGCAAGTAGGCGAGCGAGGAATGACCGGTGCCGAAATCATCCAGTGACAGACCGGCGCCAAGTTCCTTGATGCGCGTAAGCATCTGGGCGGCATGCTCGGGATTCTCCATGACGAGAGATTCCGTGATTTCCAGCTTGAGCGTCCCACGCGCCAGTGCCGTACGAGACAGCACGCCGCGCAGGTCCTGGATCAAGTCGTGGCGCAGCAATTGGCGCGACGACACGTTCACGCTGGCGAATACCGGCTCGCGGGCGCGGGTGGCCGCCTGCCACTGGGCGAGCTGTTTGGCAGTGTGATCGAGAACGAACAGGCCGAGGTCGACAATCAGGCCAATTTCTTCGGCGATCGAAATGAACTCCGCCGGCGACAGGCGGCCGAGCTTCGGGTGATCCCAGCGCGCCAGCGCCTCAAATCCGGCGATAGCTCGGTCCTCCAGCCGCACGATCGGCTGGTAGAGTACCTTGATCTCCTCGCGCTCGATGGCCCGGCGCAGTTCCGATTCCATGGTCAGGCGGTCGGTTTTGCGCGAACGCATGGCCGGCTTGAAGATCTCGATGCGATCACCGCCGATGCGCTTGGCGTAATACATCGCCAACTCGGCATCCTTGAGCACTTCCTCGGTGCGGTTTGACTGGTTCTCGGCCAATGCCAGCCCGATCGAGGCGGTAAGGAAGATTTCGCGGTCGTTGAAGGCGATCGGCGCGCGCAACGTGCGCCGGATCGTCTCGGCGAATGCAACAATACGTGCCGGTTCGCGCTCCGACAACACGATCAGGGCGAACTGGTCGCCGGACAGGCGCGCCAAAGTATCCTGCGGTTTGAGCAGGCGGGACAATCGACGCGCAATCGTGAGCAGAATCGAATCGCCTATCGCGATTCCGACGGAATCGTTGACCTGTTTGAAGCGGTCGAGGTCGATCACCAGGATCGAAGGCCGGATTTGCGGGTCTGCACGGGCAAAGCCGAAGGCCGCCTCCATGCGATCGATGAAAAGTTCGCGGTTGGGCAAGCCGGTGAGGTTATCGTGCACGGCATCAAACAGCAGCCGCTCTTCGGCGTTCTTGAATTCGGTCACATCGGTCATTGTGCCGACGAGTCGGACCACCTCACCATCGGAGCCGACGACCGGGCGCACCTTGAGCGCAAACCATAGATAGTGCCCGTCGCCAGTCCGCAGCCGAAAATCCTGGGTAAGCCGGCCGCGTCGTTGTTCGACGATGCCGTCAAGCGCGGCGCGGAAACGGTCACGATCGAGCGGATGCAGCACTTCCAGCCAGGTTGCTGCCGGTCCTTCCAGCGTACCGCGCTTGAGGCCAAGTATGTGCTCGGTTTCCGGGCTGGTGAATACCTTATCGGCGGAGACATCCCAGTCCCAGATCAGGTCGCCGGCGCCGGTGAGTGCGAGCGCGCGGCGCTCCACATCGGAAACGATTCCGTGGGTAATGCCGCCCGCAAATGCGTGCTGCATAACCGTGAAGCCGATCAGCATGACGATCAAGACAAGGCCACCGAGCAATGCCGGACCGATGATGTCGTTGGTGACCAGACCGGTGACCGCAAAGCCGGCGGCCATCGTCCATACGACCAAGAGCAGCCATGTCGGAATGAGCAGCACGGCGCGGTCGAAACCGTGGGTGGAAAGGTAGATGACGAGCGCAAGGCCGAAGACGGCGATGCCGGCAAGCGACATGCGAGCGATGCCCGCCGCAATGGAAGGATCGAACACCGCGACCGCGATCAGCGCCGCGAGTGCCGCAAGCCAGGCCATGGTGACGTGGGCATAGCGTACGTGCCAGCGCGACAAGTTGAGGTAAGCGAAGAGAAAGACCAGCAATGTCGCCGACAGGATGGCTTCGCCGCAGGCGCGCCAGACGCGCTCGGCGCCGGCCGACATATCGAACACCTTGCCCCAGAAACCGAAGTCAATGCCGATATAAATCAGCACCGCCCACCCAAGCGCGGCGGCAGCCGGAAACATCATCGAGCCTTTGACGACGAACAGGATCGTGAGAAACAGCGCCAACAGACCGGCAATGCCGATGACGATGCCGTAGTACAAGGTGAATGAATTGACCTTGTCCTTGTATGCGTCCGGCTCCCACAGATAGATCTGCGGCAGCTTGTCGGTGCGCAATTCTGCAACGAAGGTTATGACTGTGCCGGGGTCGAGTGTGATGCGGAATACATCGGCCGTCGTCCCCTCCTGGCGAACGGGGCGATCGCCAGTCGATGGCGTGATTGCCGCGATGCGCGAAAGTCCGAGGTCAGGCCAGAACAGTCCGGACCCGACCATGCGATAATGCGGCACCACAATGAGGCGGTCGATCTGTTCATCGCTGTTGTTGGTGAGCGCGAAGACCGCCCAATTGTTGTTGCCCTCGCGCGCGCGCACTTCGATGCGGCGTACGATGCCGTCCGGCCCGGGCGCCGTGGAGACCTGGATGCGGTCGCCCTCGGTTTTTTGCAGTTCCGTGGCGGCCGTCAGATCAATGGCCGCGGCATCGAGCCGGACATTCACCGCTTCGACCGCGCGTGCTGCTGGAACCACCAGCAGTGCGACGACGAGCGCAAGTGCGGTCGCAGCCAAACGACTATTCAAGGCCAAAGCAAAACCCCCGCCCACGGCAGCGCCTCGCAGCCTGGGGCTCCGGCATCGCCGACGGTGAAAATCTATAAACAATCGCACCCTGTTGAGTTTTAAGGCCGACATTGCGCCGATTTCGCGGCTTCTGGAGAAACGGACGCCTATTCAAAATGTTAGCACGATTTTGCCGATATGCGCGCTGGTTTCCATGAGCGCGTGGGCGGCCGGCGCTTCGCCCACCGGAAATGTCCTGTAGATGACGGGTTTTACGGCCCCAGCAGCGATCAGCGGCAGCACATTGTCCTCGACCGCGCGTGCGATCGCGCCTTTGTCCGCAACCGAGCGCGAGCGCAAGGTTGAACCGGTATGGTGCAGCCGCTTGAGCATGATCCGGCGGAAATCCACTGTCGCCTTCGGGCTACCCTGAAATGCAATTTGCACGATGCGCCCCTCCACCGCGGCAGCTTCGTAATTGCGCGCGATGTAGTCCCCACCCACCATGTCCAATATAACCTCGGCACCCTTGTCTGCGGTCGCCGTCTTGGTCGCGGCCACAAAGTCCTCGGTCTTATAGTTAACGGCGACATCGGCCCCGAGCTTGCGGCAGGCCTCGCATTTTTCTGCCGAACCGGCCGTGGTGATCACGCGTGCACCGAATGCTTTGGCAAGTTGAATGGCCGTGGTGCCAATGCCTGACGAGCCGCCATGCACCAGCAAGGTTTCGCCGCTTTTGAGACCGCCGCGTTCGAATGCATTGTGCCAAACCGTGAAAAAAGTTTCCGGAATCGCAGCCGCTTCGACCATCGAAAGCCCCGAGACCGGCAGCGCGTGGCTTTCATGTGCGAGGCAATATTCCGCGTAGCCCCCGCCGACCACCAGAGCCATGATCCGGTCCCCAATTTTCCAGCGCTTGACGCCAGTGCCCAAGGCCAAAACCTCGCCGGCAATTTCCAGACCGGGAATATCGGGTGCGCCGGGTGGGGGAGGATAGAGACCCATGCGCTGCATCACATCCGGGCGGTTCACGCCGGCAGCAGCGACCTTCACCAGGATCTCGGCGGCGGCCGGGCGCGGAACCGGACGCTGCTCCGCTACCAGCATGTCCGGGCCACCGGCGGATTTGATGCCGATTGCGGTCATTTGGTTCGGGAGTGCGGCCATCGGTTCCTCGTGATTTCTGCAAGAAATGAAGCGTTCTGTGTAAGCGCGCCGCGCCGATGTGACAACCCGGACTGCCGTGGCTAGATTTCACGGGCAGGAGGCGAACGATGCCGGCAATCGACGAAGACGACAAACCGAAGAAGAAAATTGCACACGAGATCGGCCAGGATCTCACCTTGCTTTCCGTGGATGAACTTGCGGCGCGCGTGCAATTGCTTCACGACGAGATCAACCGCCTCGAGGCCGACATGGCGCAAAAACGCGTCTCGCGCGCGACCGCTGATCAGTTTTTCAAGCGTTGAAGCGACGAACATCGTTGTGCCTAACGAGGTATCCATGTGCCGGAACGCTGAAAAATATTTGGCATTGCGCGCATGTCCTTAAGGTGTCGTTAAGCTTTCTCGACCATTACTGGTATCGTCCATCTTCATGTGGACATTGAGTGGCTCCTGTCCACTCTGTTTGACGCCTCCCTGTTATCACCTTAGAGCCGCCGGCAACGGCGGCTCCTTTTTTGTCCCAAATTGGATCAGCCGCGGCTGAGATTCGCGGCCATTCGAACTTTCCCGGAAACTATATCGCGATGTTAACCATATCGCCGTCTGGACACGGCCTCATCCCGCGCGTCATGCTTACCCAATCGTATAGGGGGCGCGTGTCGGCTCCGCGTAAAGTGAGGCGTCGCGTTATGTCCGAAAAATCATTGAGCGAAGCGCAAACGGTGTCGTTCGGGGAACGGCTGACGAGTTCGCAGGCATTCGCCGATCTGTTTCGCGACGGAATGGCGCTCGTCGAGGAAACCGCAACCTATCTTGACGGTCCGGGCCGGCAGGAATCCAAGAAGTTGGAGCGTGCAGCGGCGCTCGCTTATGCCACCGAAAGCATGCGTCTCACCACGCGGCTCATGCAGCTCGCCTCCTGGCTGCTGCTTCATCGCGCCGTGAAGGAAGGCGAGATGTCGCTCGCGCAGGCGGGCAAGGAAAAGAGCAAGGTGAAATTGGTCGCCGCTGACGCTCACGATTCCAGCAATATCGAACGACTGCCGGTCGCCCTGCGCGAACTCATTGAACGGTCACGAAAGCTTTACGCCAGTGTGCGCCGCCTGGACATGTCGATCTACAATCAGAACGCCGGCGAACGGCCCGCCACAGGCAATCCGGTCGAGCGCCAACTTGGACTGTTAAAGGCCGCATTCGGGGCGGAAAGCGTTTAGACACTTGCTGGGTTAAAAACGAAAACCCCCGTCCTAAGCGGGGGTTTTCTTATAACGAATGCTAGCCGCGCTTATTTCTTCTCGTCGGTCTTCAAGAAGCCCGAGAACTTCTTTTGGAAGCGCGACACGCGGCCACCACGGTCGACAATTTGTTGCTGGCCACCCGTCCATGCCGGGTGTGACTTTGGGTCGATGTCGAGATGCAGGACGTCGCCCTCTTTGCCCCAGGTGGAGCGGGTGGTGAATTCACTGCCATCGGTCATGACCACCTTGATGGTGTGATAGCCGGGATGGATATCGTGCTTCATCGTTTCGGTTCCGGGGCGCGGTGGCGCCAGTAATAGTGGGATTTGGCGGCTCCTATACAGGACCCGGAAGAAAGCGGCAAGCGGCCACATTTGACCGCCAGCGAGCCCGCAAGGCATTAATGGGACCAGGATTGGGCCAGTGACAAAGGGCGCCGCATGAGTTTTTCAAGCGATGGGCGGGGCCTCGATGTTGCCGGCGCATCTGCGACCGGCGAGCGGCGTAAGGTCAAGCTCAGGCCGCTTGCCCGACTGATCCCATATGTCGCGAGATACCGCGGGCGCGCGTTGGCTGCACTGGTCGCACTGATCGTCGCCGCACTCACTACTTTGGTTGTGCCGGTGGCGGTACGGCGGATGATCGATTTCGGGTTCTCCGACCGGGCCGTGCAGCTGATCGACAGTTATTTTGCGGTGATGATTGCAGTCGTCGCCGTGCTCGCGATTTCCAGCGCGCTGCGCTACTACCTGGTCACCACATTGGGCGAGCGCATTGTTGCGGATCTGCGCTCCGATGTGTTTGCACACCTCACGCGGCTGTCTTCCGCGTTTTTCGATACCGTGCGTTCTGGCGAAATTGTATCGCGTCTCACCGCTGACACCACCCAGATCAAGTCGGCGGTTGGCGCCTCGGTGTCGATCGCGTTGCGTAACCTGGTGTTGTTCGCGGGCGGCGCGGCCATGATGGTCGTCACCAGCCCGCGGCTTTCGCTGTTCGTTGGCTTCGGGCGCGCGGTCCGCAAACGCGGACGTGCGGCGCAAGACACGCTTGCCGATGCATCGGGCTACGCCAGCGAGCTGATCGGTGCGATGCGTACGCTGCAGGCCTTCACCAACGAAAAGCTGGCACGGTCGCGCTTCGGCGTTGCAGTCGAACAGGCCTATGCCGCCGCACGCGGCGCCACAAAAGTGCGCGCGATATTGACTGCCGTCGTGATCTTTCTTGTGTTCGCCAGCATTGTCGTGGTGCTGTGGGTCGGAGCACAGGATGTGCTCTCCGGCAGCATCACGGCTGGCCGGCTCGGACAATTCGTCCTCTACGCGGTGTTCGCCGCCGGCGGCCTCGGCGAATTGAGTCAGGTGTGGGGTGAGATCGCGCAGGCGTCGGGCGCCGCCGAGCGGCTGTTCGAGATTCTGGGCGTCGAGCCGCAGATCAAGGCCCCGGTACGGCCCGTCGTCCTGCCGAAACCGGCGAACGGCGCAGTCGAATTTCGCGACGTGGACTTCGCCTATCCCGGGCGCCCGAACGTGCCGGTTCTCGACCGCCTTTCATTCGGGGTCGCGCCCGGCGAAAAGCTCGCGCTGGTCGGCCCGTCCGGCGCCGGCAAGAGCACGATCTTCCAGCTTATTCTCCGTTTTTACGATCCGATTTCGGGCAACGTCAGTTTCGACGGCGTGCGCCTCACAGACGCCAATCCCGCGGCGGTGCGCGCGCGCATCGCATTGGTGCCGCAGGATGCCGTGGTTTTTGCCACCAGCGTCCGGGAAAACATCCAGTTCGGGCGTCCAGACGCCACCGAGGCCGAGATCGAAAAGGCAGCGGAAGCCGCGCACGCGTCGGAGTTCATTCGGCGGTTGCCGCTGGGGTACGAGACCCCGGTCGGCGAGCGCGGCGTTACACTCTCGGGCGGCCAGCGTCAGCGCATCGCAATCGCGCGCGCCATTTTGCGCAAGGCGCCACTGCTGCTGCTTGACGAGGCCACTTCGTCGCTCGACGCTGAGAGCGAAACGCTGGTCCAGCAGGCGCTCAAGCGCCTGATGCTCAACCGCACCAGCATTGTCATCGCGCACAGGCTCGCCACCGTGCAATCCTGTGACCGTATCCTGGTGCTGGACCACGGCCGCATCGTGGAGGAGGGCACTCACGCCTCGCTTGCTTCTGCCGGCGGCCTTTATTCACGACTGGCGAAACTGCAGTTCGAGGTGGCGTAAATTTACGTCCGCCAGGCCATCCTGTTGACCGCAAGTCCCGAGACGGGGTTCTTGTCTTCTCCGGCGTAGGTGAAGCCGTGCTTCTCATAGAAGCGGATCGCGCGAAAATTATCCTTGTTGACGAGAAGATAGAGGCCCTTCGGCGAGAGACGTTTGGCCTCATCCAGCAGCGCCAGCGCAACATCGGAACCCCAGTGCTCGGGCGCTACCACGATCTGGTCGAGATACATCGTCTTGGGGTCCACCGTCACGAAGCCGGCCAGCGCGCCATCGACCTCTGCGAGCACGATACGTGCCGCAGGGACAAGCTCGTTGCGCCAGCGCTCGCGCCACCAGGCAACACGCGCGTTGAAGTCGATATGCGCATAATGCTTCTGCCAGGTGCGGCGCCACAGCTCGATCGCCGCGTTCTCATCGGCGGCGGAGTAGGGGCGCAGCGTGCAGGTTCTCGCGCTCACCGCTCGGTCAGCTTGAACTCGATGCGGCGATTTCGCCTGTAGGCGTCCTCGCTCTTGCCGGCGTCGATCGGCTGGAATTCACCGAAGCCGGCTGCGACCAGCCGCTGCGGCGACACGCCTTTGCCAACGAGATATTGCACGACCGAGATCGCGCGTGCCGCCGACAGATCCCAGTTCGACTTGAACGCGCCGCCGCCGGCGATCGGCCGCACGTCTGTATGGCCATCGACGCGCAAAACCCAGGCGAGATCGGCCGGGATCTGTTTTTCCAGCTCGAGCAGCGCCTCTGCGACCTTGTCGAGTTCGGCGCGTCCTTCCGGCTTGAGATCGGCTTTGCCGGTGTCGAAGAACACTTCGGACTGGAGCACAAAGCGGTCGCCCACCACGCGTACGTCGGTGCGATTGCCGAGAATTTCACGGAGTTTGCCGAAGAAATCCGAGCGATAGCGCTTTAATTCGTTGACGCGTTCCGCCAGCGCCAGATTGAGTCGCTGCCCGAGTTCCGCCATGCGGCTCTGCGATTCCTTGTCCTTCTTCTCGGCAGCGTCCAGGGTCTGTTCGAGTGCTGCCAACTGGCGGCGCAACGCCGCGATCTGCTGATTGAGCACCTCGACCTGCGCCAAGGCGCGCGCAGAAATCTTCTTCTCGCCTTCGAGCTGACCGGAGAGTTCGGAAACTTTGCCCTGCGCGGCGGCGGCGCCGGCGCCGGCACTTTCGGCGGCTCCCTTGAGACGATCGCGTTCGGTTTCCGCGGTGACAAGCGTCGCGCGCAGCTGCGCGAGCTGGTCCTCAAGATCGGCCTTGCCGGATTTCTCCATCGACAGCAATTCGGTCAGCTGCGCGATCTGCGCATTCAACCGATTGAGTGCGGTGTCCTTGCCGGCGACTTCCTGCTGCAAATAGAACTGCACCACCACGAACACTGTGAGCAGGAAGATGATGCCGAGAATCAGCGTCGACAATGCGTCGACGAAGCCGGGCCAGTAATTCATGCCGCTGTCGCCGCGGCGCGCGCGTGCCAACGCCATGGGTTTCAACTCA
>Ga0335082_10004562_pt1 | contig 15120 bp, 9 predicted proteins | sample Lox_Sample_41_FD_206718 | JGI IMG/M metagenome (GOLD analysis project Ga0335082, IMG submission 206718) | Soil microbial communities from Loxahatchee National Wildlife Refuge, Florida, United States - Lox_Sample_4.1 | ecosystem: Environmental > Terrestrial > Soil > Wetlands | place: USA: Florida...
GCTGGAGCGAGGAGGATGCGCGATCACCTGGCGCGTATCCTTTCCATCTGTGACGGCGCTTTTCGATCTTCGGATAGGTTACTTTGGAGCTTTGGGAAGCGTCACAAAATGGTACGGGGTCTTCTTGAATATACGATTAGTAAGTGCCTTTCTAGCAATTCCTCTGTCGAGCGTATTCATCTTCGCCGGGGATAACGCCACTGAGCCGACCCGGGTAGACTCCCGTGTCTTCGGCGTCCTCCCCAACTACCGCACCGCCGATGGAACGAAGCCCTTTTCGCCCATTGATACCAGGAGGAAGTTGCATATCGCGGCGAAGGACTCGTTCGATTACCCGATGTTCTTCCTGGCTGGATTCTACGCCGCCATCGGACAGCTCCAGAACAGCAATCCCTCTCTCGGCCAGGGGTTAGGCGGGTACGCGCAGCGTTATGTCCGCGGCTATGGGGATGTCGTGATCGGCAATTTTCTAACAGAAGGCCTTCTTCCGTCATTCCTCCACGAGGATCCCCGGTATTTTCGAATTGGGCCCGGAGGCGGGTCGAGGCTGCATCGCACTACGTATGCGCTGACGAGGGTGCTGGTGACGAAGACTGATTCCGGCGGCCGGCGGTTCAATTTTTCCGAGGTCCTGGGGAATGCCGCGGGCGTGGGAATCGCAAACGCGTATTACCCCGATTCAAGGAACCTCCACGATAACCTGAACCGGCTGGGTGTTCAGATCGGAACCGATGCCGCTTCCAATGTACTGAAAGAATTCTGGCCAGATATCCGGCAGAAGATGTTTCACCGGCAGTAACCAGGCACTGGGCTTTACTCCACTCTCTCCACAATGCGTTCGAACTGGATAGTGTAGACGTGCCCCGCCTTGGCGCGCAGTGTGACGGTTGAGTCCGTGGCAGACGGCAAAGGCGTTGCCCGGCCGCCATCGAGGATTGCTTTGATTCGAACGTTCGAAGGGGACCGGAGCCGGTGAACGCCATCCACCCCCGCTCTCAGCGCCGCAGTGGCGGGCCGTCCATCGATCCAGGAGAGGTCGACTTCCAGCCCCCCGCGGGCGCGAAGCCCCAGGACCTGGCCATGGCTCCAAGCCTTGGGCAGCGCGGGAAGAAAGCAGATCTCGCCGGCATGGCTCTGTAGGAGCATCTCAGCGATCGCCGCAGTGGCGCCGAAGTTGCCGTCGATCTGGAAGGGCGGGTGATTGTCGAACAGATTCGGCAACGTCGACTTGCTCAGCAACGCAAGCAGGTTGTCGTGTGCCATCTCGCCGTCAGCCAGCCGGGTCCAGAACGCGATGATCCAGGCGCGGCTCCAGCCCGTGTGCCCGCCCCCGTTGGCCAGGCGCCGTTCGATGGTCGAGCGCGCGGCACGAGCCAACTCCGGCGTCGCCAGAGGCGTAATCTCGCCGCCTGGGAACAGCGCGAACAGGTGAGACATGTGCCGGTGTCCCGGCTCCACCTCATCGTAGTCTTCCGGCCATTCCTGGATCTGCCCGAACCGTCCTATGCGCGAAGGCACCAGCTTCCCGCGCACACCCACTACCTTCTGCCGGAACTCCTTGTCGATGCCGAGAACCTCACTGGCCTCGATCACCCGGCTGAGCAGCGCCCGCAGGATTTCCGTGTCCATCGTCGGCCCCATGCACAGCACCGCCTTCTCGCCCGATGGCAGTTGATACTCGTTCTCCGGCGAAAGCGACGGCCCGGTCACCAGGTGGCCTTTGCCATCGGGCACAAGGTAATCGAGGAAGAACTGCGTCGCCTCCTTCATCACCGGATACGCCCGTTCGGCGAGGAACTTGCGGTCACGCGTGAAGTCGTAGTGTTCGGCCAGGTGAAGTGATAGCCAGGCTGCCCCCATGGGCCACACGCCCCACCGCGCACCGTCAATCGGCACGGCATCGCCCCAAAGGTCCGTGTTGTGATGCAGGACAAAACCGCCGGCGTTGTAGTAAAAGCGCGCCACCCGCCGCCCGTCGTCGCGCGCCGCGTCGATCAGGTCGAACAGGGGCTCATGGAGCTCCGACAGGTTGCAGGTCTCCGCCGGCCAGTAGTTCATCTCGGTGTTGATGTTGATGGTGTACTTGCTGCCCCAGGCCGGCGTGAGACTGTCATTCCACTTGCCCTGAAGGTTTGCCGCCAAGCTTCCCGGCCGGCTGCTGGCAATGAGGAGATACCTTCCGTACTGAAAGTAAAGTGCCAGCAGGTCGTCGTCGGCGACGCCCTGCTGAACGCGCCGCAGACGCTCATCGGTCGGCAGGGCGCGCAAGGCGGGGTCGGCCGGGAGTTCCAGGCGCACACGCCGGAAGAGGCGCTGGTGGTCCGCCACATGCTCGTCTCGCAGCGCCTCCCATGAGCGAGAACCAGCCGCCAGATCCCGTTCGCAGGCCATGACCAGGTTCTTTTCCCGATAGTCCGTGGCGGCGACGATGATCAGCGTCACACTGTCGGCGCCGGCAACCACAAGCTGGCTGCCCTCATTTTTCAAGCTGCCCCCGGAGATCGCCGCGTTCACTTCCGCACGGAACCGAACGCCGGTCTGACGTTCGCCGGCAGCGGACTTCGGGAGCGCCTGGCCGGTGAGCACCAGGCGCCCCCGTGCCACCTCGACGGTCGCATCCGCGGGCCGGCTCATCGTAGCGCGGAACGAAATGCTGCCCGGTTTATCGGCACTGAGGCGGATGACGATGCATCGTCCCGGAGCGGACGCGAATACCTGACGTTTGTACCGAGTTCCATCCGCGTTGTAGTGAACGGAGGCGATGCCCGTGTCGAGATCAAGCTCACGCCGGTAGCTGGCCGGGTCCGCATCTCTGTCGAAATCGAGCCAGAGGTCGCCCATCGTCTGGTACACCGGAAGCGCCCTGGGAATGCTGATCATGGTTTGATCCGCCATCTTCTGCGCTTCCGCCACGTGCCCCTGCTGGAGAAGCCGCCGGATTTCGGGAACCGCCTTGGGAGCATCGGGATTGCTGCGGTCGCGCTTCTCGCCACTCCAGACGGTGTCCTCGTTCAGTTGTATATGTTCCTTGCGAACATCACCGAAGACCATCGCGGCCAATCGTCCATTGCCAACCGGCAGGGCCTGTGTCCACGTCTGCGCGGGTTGCCGATACCACAGCTGCAACGGATTCTCTGCTGAGAGTGCGGCCACGGCGAAGACGACGGCCAGAATCGATGCTTTCATCGGTGGAGCTGCTAACGAACTCTGCATTGGAATCGGACCCCATCCCTGCCATCGGGCCGAGGGCCCGGGCTGTCGGCGAGGACCTTGCCGTCTGCCGGGTTCACCCGAAGAAAACGGTTGCTGGCGAGCGACATCAGTATGATCTCACCGTCGAACGTCTCCATCCACTGAAATGCCTCCATCTGTCCCGGCGCGCCGGCACGAACCGAGACCTCCTGATTCGCATTCACGGAAACAAACCCTTCCTTCGTCCGCAGTGCCACTCGTCCCAACCCTCGATCCACCACTGTAAACGTGTCGATCTTGCCGAACTGGAGCTTCCCCGACCCGTCGTGAAAGCTCAGTTCGATCTGCTCGCCGCACGGAATGGGCTTCGCCGTGGCCTCTGCCACTTCGATCGAATCGAAATCGGCGTACCCGCCACCGGCGCCCGCCTGCGTGCTGTAGGCGAACAGCGAATACCGCACGCCCTGAAATGTGATCAGGCCGTACGCCATGGTGTGTGGCTGGCCAATACTGTTGAAAGACTTCCCGTCCGTGCTGTAGCGGAAGGAGGCCGAGTTCTTGATGAAGTCGCAGTCCGCCTGGAGCCAGACTCGCGTCTGCGTTAGTGCTGCGCGATTGGTCTTACCGCTTGCCTCGTCGACTTTCGTCAAAGCGAAGCCGTCGTTGTTCCGCTCGATGCCAATCCAGGCATAAGGCCGGTTGAAGAGAGCTAATCCGGCGGCGTCGCCGGACTTCATTCCCGCTGTTTCCAAAACCACGGTAACAGTGGAGCGCGGTCCTACCGCACGCTGGGTGAGCGTGTTCCGCGCATGCCAGAGATCCGCCGCCGGCAGCGCGTGCAGCCGGAGGAAACCCTTCCGCTCCGCCAGCGACCACTTGCCGTCCAAAGGCACGTGGTTCCATTGCCAGATGGGCGGCAACTGCGTACCGCCAAAATCGTCACTGCGCTGGTAGGGTGCATGCGGCGTATCGGAAGCGCCGGTGTTCGGCTTGACCCAGGTTCGCGGCGTCCGTCCGAGATTTCCGGGCAGGCCGAAGTACGGCCACCCGTCCGTCCAGGTGACCGGGGACAGCGCCGTGAGCCGGCCCACCGAGTTGGCGTCCATCATCGAGAAACCCCACCACTCCCCGGTCGGGGTATCGACGATGCCGCCCTGATGGATGGCGCACCGGCCCGGCTGCGACGAGTCAGGCGGAGAGATCCGGAAAGGGGCCGCCCGCGAGGCCACCCGGTAGCCCACGCCCAGCCCGAAGTCCTCTCCGCGGCTGATATTCTGATTCACCTCCCAGGGACCCTCCACACGGTCCGCCCGCGCGACGGGCATGCGCATCACATCCATGTACCAGGCGCTGGTGAGAATGTACTTCCCCTTGATCCTGTAAAGATGAAGGCCCTCCCCCATCCCGGCCGATGACGCAATCATCTCGCGTTCCGTGCCCGGAACAATGTCAGTTAGGTCATCGGTAAGCTGCGCTACACGAATGCCACGATACCCCCACACCGCGTACACCTTTCCGTCGTCATCAAAAAGCACCGAAAGGTCGTGCAACGAGCGCTTCATCGGCGTCCGTGTCCACGGCCCTCTCGGATTGGTGGCGCGAAATAGTTGCGTCGTCTGGCCGTTAACGTTGCTGAAGATATAGAAGGTGCCGTTGTAGTAGCGGAAACACGGCGCCCAAATCCCCCGGCCGTATTCGTTCTTGCCGTCCTCGAGCCTGAACGACGGACCAAGGTCGAGCCGGTCAAGGGCATAACTGAGAAACGTCCAATTGACCAGATCCTTGGAGTGCAGCACGGGCAGCCCCGGCATGCTGTGCATCGTCGTGCCGGTAAGGTAGAAATCAGAACCCACCCGGATCATGTCCGGGTCGGAGAACTCATCGAAAAAGAGCGGGTTCGTGTACGTTCCGTTGCCGTTATCGGCCTTCCAGGTTTGTGCAGCGGCCAGCGCCGCCCAAGCCAACAGGGTGATCCTCACAGTCTGCGCCTTTCACCGCCGCTCGAACTCGTACAGATAAACACTGAGCGGTTCAACCTGCAGCGTCTTGGGAACCTCGCTGACCGGTGATTCCACAACCCTCACCTCGCGCCGGGACAGACCCGTCATCGCATTCAGCCCCGGGCCGAAGAGACGCCAAAGCCGCCCCCTGCCCTGCAGGTCAATGCCGGCAATCGTCAAATCGAGATTCTGCGCCGACTCGCTGGGATTGACCACCGCCAACGTCAGGGCCTTCCCATCGCCACCGAGCGCGGCGCTCACATCTACTGGGTAGGTGGGGCTGCCGGCGTTCTGCTTCGGCTGGTCGCCACCCACTGGATACTTCGGAGCCGGCGGCGGAGAGTTGCCGCCAACTTCCACGGGCACGGTTCCAAAATGGTCGCGATAAAGCTGGAACAAAAGCCCGGTAGCATTCAGCGCCGCCTCCGTCGCATTGAATTCAATCGATGATGTCGCCATCGTATGCCCGGCCATCCGGATGAGATCCGTATGCCGGAACATTTCGTGGAAGACGATAGCGTTAGCCAGAGTCTGCTTCAAATTCGCGGGCAGGCGCGTCAACGCCCACTCGTCAATCGCAATCTGCAGGTGCTTTGTCTTTAGGGCCGGGAACCGCTGGGCGTACTCCTCGTACGCTTCCACCTTCGTGCGGACTCGGTTCGCCGCGCGGTAAGCGGCCTCGGGCATCGGCTCGTCGATTGGAATCCTCTTATTCTGCCCGAGGTCGAACCGCTCGCCGCTGTAGCTGTAGAAATGCTCCGACATCACGTCGATGTTGTCAAGACACTCGGCCAACAACAGCCCCGTGAAGTCGGCTTCCGGAAGGCGGTTCACCGTCATCTCCTCGGGCGTCGCGCCCGTGCCGAGCAGAGTAATACTCGGGTCCACGGCGCGCATCGCCTTGGCGAACAGGTTGTGCTTGACGACGTACTGCTTGGGCGGCATGTAGCCGAACTGCCACGTCCCGTACATTTCATTCCCGATGCCCCACCATTTCACACGATAGGGAGCCGGGTGGCCGTTCGCCGCGCGCAACTTCCCCATGGGCGTGTCAGGCGCACCGTTGACATACTCCGCCAGTTGAGCGGCCGAGTAAGCGTCCCCGAAACCGGCATTGACGCTCAGGAAGACGTCTACCCCCAACAGTTCACAAAGCGTCAGGAACTCATCGGTGCCGACATCGTTCGGCTGCAAGGCGGACCACACCGGGTCCCACTTTGGCGGGCGCTTGTCCGGATCGCCGATTGCATCGCGCCACTCGTGCGCGGAAAGGAAATTGCCACCCGGAAAACGGTACATGCCCGAACGGAGCTGCTTCAAAAGAGCTATGACCTCCGGACGGAACCCTCGCAAGTTGTCGGCCGGCATGAGCGACACCGCCCCGACCTGGAACGAGCCAGTACCAGTTCCGGCGATTTCGATGCGGCCACCATCGCAATCCGCGCCCGCGGTGAACTGCAACGGGAACTTCGCGTAGGTGGCCTTCAGACCGGTGATGGGAACAGTCTGCCGCTCGGCCGGCCCTGGTCCCCAGACGAGACTGACAACGACTTTCGCGCCGGGCGAGCTGGCCACCACCACACGAATCGAGTAAGCTTTGGATTTCCGCAGCACCAACCCGCCCTGCTCGACGCCGCGCGGCTCCGCGCCGGCAAGCGTGATGACCGGGCTTTGATCACCGGTGTAAGGATGCTGGCGATCCATCGCAACCGCCGAGAGCGGCCCGATGGGCCGCCATTGATTGGGCTGCCGGCCTCTCATCGGACCTCGCGCCGCGGCTGGCTTGGGCGCTTCCGTGCCGATTGCGTAATAGAACTTACGGTCGTCCAGCATCTCGGCCCAGACGCTGCGATTCACCAGGTCGCCGATGTGTTCGATGAACTGGCCGTATAGGTAAGGGGAGACCGGCGCGCGGGCTTTGCTGGCATCGACGACGACGGCGATACGGTTTTCTGCCGGCGCGGCTGCCATCACGCCGGCCATCATGAGGAGGAGGTACCTGGCGGGCATCGTCTCGTTCCCTTGCACGCTACTTGAACAGCCGTGGAGCGAAATCGTTCAGACAGCGGCGCCACGTCAGCCACTCGTGGGCCGTGCCGGGCGACTCGAAATAGACATTGGTGATGCCGGCCTTCGTCAGGGCCTCGCTGAAGTTCTTGGTGCCGGGACCTTCCACCGACCCGATGCCAAGGAAGAGGACCCTGACCTTCTTGTTGAACGCGGCGGCATCGGCGAAGACGCCATTGTTGGAAGTCTTCGGATCGAAGGTGCCCCCACGGCCGCCCGTGCTGCCGCTGAAACCGCCGATGTAGGCGAACCTGTCGAGGTTCGCGAGCGTCGTCAGAAACGTCTGCATGCCGCCCATCGACAGCCCGGCCATGGCGCGATTCTCGCGGCTGGCGCGCACCCGGTAGGTCTTCTCGATCATGGGGATCAGGTCGGTCAGCATCATCTCGGTGAACGTTGCGCCGGTGAATCCGGCGAGGCCCAGCCGAGGCGGCTGACCGGCCGGGGGCTTCGGCCACATCCAGCGGGCCGAGAAAATCGTGGCGTCCTCGCCCGGCTTGGCCGCGTTGAGGTTATCCATCACGATGATCATCGGCGCGGCTTTCTTGTCCGCAATCAGGTTGTCGAGGATCAGGTCGGCATGGCCCTGGGTGTGCCAGCCCTGTTCGTTCTCGCCCCAGCCATGCAACAGGTACAGAACGGGGTAGCGCGTCTTCTTGCCGGAATCGTAGTCCGGCGGCGTGTACACATAGCAGCGCCGCCACTTGCCTGTGACCTTGGAATAGTACCAGCGCTGGCTAACCTGGCCATGCGGCACATCCTTGGGCAGGTAATAGTCGGTCTCGGGAGGCTCGGGAATCTCGATGCCGCTGTTGTCCCATCCGCTGCCAAAGAAGGTCCGGGAGGATGGATCCGCCACATTCGCTCCGTCCACGACGAAGGTGTAGTAGTGGAACCCCACAACGAGCGGCGTCGTGGTGACGCTCCAGGTCCCGTCGTCCCCTTTCACCATGTCGAAGCCCTTACCTACCCTGACCTGCACTTTTTGGGCATCCGGCGCCGCCAGACGGAACGCGGCACGGCCGTCCGGATACACGCATGGGAACTTCGCGCCAGGAATGTTCAGCGACGAGGGCTTGCACTCCTCCGCTGGCTGGCCGGAGCATATCCCCCCGGCAAATACTAACAACGTCAGGAATCGCATGAATCCTCCTCAAGTTGCGGCGCGGTGTGAAGCTGATTCGGCGAGCCGCGGGTGCATGGGGTTCCGAGTCCTCATCTCCAGGAATCCGGTTGGCAGGCGGCATCGGTATGGATACCACCTGCCACCGACTCACACCAAGTCTTGGCACACACTAGCATGGCAGGAGGTCGCGAACTAGGTTTGGAACGGTGTCAGGGCCTAACACATATGAAATCTGATAGATGCGCTCGCCCGAGACCCTGGATTTAACCGTTAGCCGCGATGTTAAGCGGTCTGCCTCGCGCTGCCTGTGTTATGATTCGCCCTGAAAAGAGGATGCCCGAAAGCGAAGACACGCAAACAATCGAAACACGCGAACGGGCAATACGGTCCGAGCTCTGCAGCCTGCTTGAAAGCCAGCCCTTTCGCACCAGCAAGCGTTGCCGGGACTTTCTCGAACACGTCGTCGATCGCACGCTGAAGGGGCCCGCCGACTCACTGAAGGAACGCTCCATCGGCGTGGAACTGTTCCAGCTTCCCCCAGACTTTGACGCGGGTCAGCACACCATCGTCCGCGTGACCGCCAATGAAGTGCGGAAAAAGCTCGCCCAGCATTACCTCTCCGGCAATGGATCACCTCATACCCTCAGAATCGAATTGCCGCCGGGCTCCTATCGGGCCGAATTCAGGTGGGAACCAACGCCGGCGGTGATCGAGCCGCCGGCGGCAGCGCCTCCGGTTCCCGCACCTCCAGCCCGCCTCTCCTGGCCTCTGATCACCGCCACCGCAGTCGTGCTGGTGCTGGCCGGCGCCCTGGGGCTGTGGCGGTTTCGACTGGCGAAGTCCCCCTCTCGCGTTTCAGGCTCCGCCTCGCTCTCCAACCCGGCACCGGCAGTGCGCCCCGAAAGCGAAGGTCTGAGGATCATTGTGGGCGCCACAAGCAACTATCTCGACCGCAGCGGCCGTTCATGGGGCCCGGACCGCTTCTTCTCCGGTGGCACCGTAATGTTCCGGCCCTCCGAGCGGATCCTGCGGACCCTCGATCCAGATATCTACCGTCATTCCCGCATCGGTGAGTTTCGCTATGACATCCCTCTTCAGAAGGGCACCTACGAACTGCATCTGCATTTCGCCGAAACGGGGTTGTCTGATTTCATAAGCGCGGAGTCCAGTGGCGAGGGTCAGCGCGTCTTTCGTGTCTTCGCAAACGGGAAAATCATTCTCGACGCGTTTGACGTCGTGGCCGATGCCGCCGGCCCGAACACCTCCGACGAACGGGTTTTTCGCGATGTTGTGCCCGCCGATGACGGGGTATTGCATCTCAACTTCGTCACGATGCGCGGCTCACCCATGGTGAGTGCTATTGAACTGCTGCCCGTTAATGGCGAGGTCCGCCCGGTCCGCATTCGGGCGGGTTGGACCACTTCCTGGCAAGATTCGTCCGGACGGCAGTGGCAGTCGGACTCCTATTTCCTGGGCGGCAATGCGCTGGTCCGCACCACGAACCCGGTCCGGGAAGGCAGCTTGAACCCCCGTGACGCTGCACTGTATGCGAGCGAACGATGGGGACACTTTTCCTACGCCGTGCCCGTAGCCGACGGCCGGTATCGGGTGACGCTGAAATTCTGTGAAGGCCACTATGGGCGCCGCAACACGGGCGGCGGTGGCGTTGGCAGTCGCCTGTTTGATGTCTACTGCAACGGCGTTGCTCTGCTGAGGAGCTTTGACATCTTCAAAGAGGCCGGCGCGGAAGGTCGCCCCGTGGACCGGGCCTTCTCTGGGATTCGGCCCACCGCCCAGGGCAAAATCATGCTCACGTTCGTTCCCGTCGTGGGAATGGCGTGTGTCAACGGCATCGAGGTTGTGGAGGAGTCGAGATAGCCGTTACAGCTTCATCTCCCATCCCTTGCGCACGGACGGTGACAGGAGGCGGTTCGCCTCTTCGCTGTTGCTGAAGCGCCGCTGATTCGCATCCCACATGAGTTTGCCGGGGACGCGGAGCGCAATCGCACCCAACGCGAGCCACTCGATGTATTTCGTTGCGACGGTAAACTCCGACACACCCGGCGCGCCGCCCTTGCAGGCACGCAACCAGTCCTGCTGGTGGTTCACCCCACGCGGCAACATCTGCGGCGGCAGCTTGTATTCCGCCCAGCGCGACGCCGGCAGCAGCCAGACGCCCTCGCCGCGGGCCGTGGTCGCCATATAACCCTTCGATCCGACGAACACCGCGCCGTTACCGGGGGCGCGCATCTTGGGATCCTGCGACGCCCCTGGAAATGGCGGTCGGGGACCGCTTGGAGCGCCCGGAGGACGTCCGCCCGGCGGAAAAGCACCGCCACCGCCCTGTCGTGGGACCGGCTTGCCGTCGAGAGTCAGTTGCGTGCTGACCAGCATCATGCCGTCTCCGCCCTGCACGAAAGGCCGTCCCCTCTCAGTCAGATTATTCATCGGTGGAAACAGCCGCTCGCCCTCCGCCATTCCCGGCGGATTCTCGAAATCGCCGCGCATGTTTTGGTACGTATGCACCGTGACCGGAGGCATGCCGCCTCGTGCCGGAAACTCGAAAACGATGTGGGCTCGCAGCGGCCACACCCACTGATTCTTGCCTTCGACGAACACGCACTCCACCGAGGTCGGGCTGGCCTTGTCGAGTTGCAGCGCCAGGTGAGCCGGCCCGAGATTGTGCACCAGCCAGTCGCCGAGCGATCCGCCCGTCGAGAAATCGATGAAGGCGCGCCACTGATTCGTCATCAGCGGATTGAATCCCCGCGGTTCGGCGCAACCTAGCCAGAGGTCCCAGTCGAGTGTCGGCGGGACGGCGGCTGACTCGGGTCCAGTTGCCGGGATGTTCGGCTGCCCGCCGTAGATGCCTCCGGTAAAAGCATGCAGTTCCTTCACGTCGCCGATGTCGCCGGACCACAGGATCTCGCACGCGGTTTTCGTCCCTTCGTGGTTCCAACCCTGGTTGCCCATCTGCGTGGCGACGCCGTACTTCACCGCGGCGTCCGCCAGCAGTTGTGCTTCCCAAACCGTTCGCGTTAGCGGCTTTTCGCAATAGACGTGCTTGCCCTGCTGCATGGCGAGCAGCGCAATGGGCGTGTGCATGTGATCGGGCGTCGCGATCATCACCGCATCAATGTTCTTGCCCTCGGTCTCGAACATCTTGCGGTAGTCTTTGTACTTTTTCGCGTTGGGATACTGAGCGAACCCTGAGGCCGAGCGCTCCTCGTCCACGTCGCACAGTGCGACGATGTTCTCGGTTGCGGCGGCGCCGACCAGAATCGCCGGACCGCGAATGCCGATTCCGACTCCGCCGATATTGAGCTTTTCATTCGGCGACTTGTAGCCAAGTCGTGCAAGCGAAGCCGCGCTGGCGAAGCCGCCCGATGGAACTGCTCCCGCGAGCAGCGTTCCGTGGAAGAAATAACGTCTTGATAGCCGATGACCGTTCACCGCTTGTCTCCTGTACCAATGATCACTCAAACTCTATCAGAAGCCTGCTTCACCTATATCCAACGACGCCCGCATCACGGTAAATGCGGCGGACCCGCTCCAACGAAGCTTCGGCCTCCTGCACTCCAATGGATTTCGCCATTTCCGCGACTGGAATGCTGCGCTCGTTGGACCAGAAAATGCCACAGTCCTCATCTTCGTAGTAGTGAAACCCGGCCTTGTCGCCGTACTTGGCGCGCATCGCTTCACCCTTCTTCAGGTTCGGGTGCCACGGAAGGATCGCGTAGCTGAGATCCATCTCGTGAACCAGAATCCTCCCGGGCGGGAGGACCTGTGCTGCAATCTTGCCGGTTGGCTCAAAAACGGAAGCATTGTTTCGCCACGTACTTGAGATGATGTAGCAGCGATTGTGCATCGCACGGCAAGCAGGGTGGCTCGTCTGGGGCGATTGTGTCGGGAACGCGATCAACTCCGCGCCCTTGCGCGCTAGCTCGCTCCAGCCGTAGTCGAATTCAATGTCGTAACAGATCTGGATGCCGAGTTTCCCAAAATCGCAGTCAAACACCGGCACGTCGTCTCCCGGCGCACAGGCGTTTTCAAAGTCGCGTCCCTCGGGTGAAACCACCAAATGCACCTTGCGGTAAATTCCCGCGATGTCGCCCTTTCGCCCGAACAGAACGGCCGCGTTTGAAACAGCCTTGGCGGCCTCCTGAAGGTAAGTCGGAGCCACGATGTAGCAGCTGTGTTCACGTGCCTTGGCGGCAAAAGCATCGCTGAATTCACCCCGCAAGGGGACGGCTCGCAACGGGCTTTTTACCGTTGCCTCGCCGGTCACGGCGCATTCGGGAAGGATAGCGATGTCGATGCCGCGGCCATATTTCCGTCGTGATTCCGCCTGCATGTCATCGATGATCGTGCCTAATTCTGAAAGTCGCTTTGTCAGCCCCGGGTGCTCGACCCAGAACGGTTGCATCACTGTGCCGGCGACCACTTTCCTCGGCGCCCGTGACGCTGTGCCCGGAACTTGTGTCCCCGGCATCCCGCGTAAGGCGCCCATCGTGGTAAGGAATGATCTTCGTTTCATACATTTAGAACCGCAGGCCCAAAGCCGCAGCCTCATCCGTCTTGCCCGTCATTTCCCAACGAATCAGCGACATTGGGATTACTCCTTTTGAGAAGAAATCATCCATGAACGTCTTCATGCGAAAACGCCCCGGCTGCGCCGCCGCTACATCCGCGATGATGCGATCGAAGTCGAGCTTGCCCGCCAGGTAGGTCGTGCCATACCCGGGCTGATGTGCGTAGATCCCCAAATCCACCCACAGCGTCTCCCCCTTGGGATTGAACCACCCGTTCGGAGTCGCATCCACGACATATTGCATCGCCTGCGCCAGCGTGAACTCGCCGCTATGATACTTGAGATCCGCAATGCCTCGAATCGCTCGCACCGCCGTCATGATATGAATCAACTCCTGAGCGCGAGGCCGCGCATCGAGCAGTCCTGCCAGCATCATCGCCTCCTCCCATGCCGTGGCAAAACCCTCCGACCGGCCCGACCAGATGTTGTACAGCGGGCGAGAACTCCGAATCACGCTCGGGTGAGGCTCATGGTCCAGCCGTTGCTTCTCCAGCCAATGAATCGAATGGCACTTCATCGGAAGCGAGTCGCGATATTCAATATTCGAGAAGAAATCGAGCGAATCCGCCGGCAGGAGCCGGCTGACCGGGCGCAGCCGGTCAAAGTTCATGTAATCCGGAACGGTAAAAATCTCCTGCTTCTTCAAAAACGAAAGAAACGCCTCGATCGCCTCATCGTTGCGCCGGTTCAACTCGCCGAGCGACGACGGCAGTTGCAGTTCCGGCAGAGCGCGATTGCGATTGCGCACCAGCTGCAGCGAGGCCAGAGACCGCGCGAGTTCCCGCTCCATCGACTGCATCAGCGACTGCCACGTCTGCGCCGTTAGCTGGACGTTCTTCAGATACCAGTTGTACTCCGTCACGCCCAGCGGCTTACCCGCCGGAGCACTCGCCAGCCCGGCCGCCAGCCAACTCCGAAAGTCCTCGACCGCCGCTGCCGCCGCCTTGGCGGCGGCTGAAACATCAGGATTCGAACCAGCCGTCGCCTCCGCCAGTGTTGCGAGCGTCTGTGCTTCCCCCTGCTTGTACCAGATGCCAAGCGTCCAGAGGTCCCGGCTCGGCTCAGTAAGGTTTACCTTAGCTTGAGCCAACAGTTTTGGGATCGCCACCAGGCTACCAAGCACGACCTTCGCATCCGCCGGTGACAAGGGCAGCTTGTACCGCCACAGGTCAAGGGCGCCATAAACATGCGGACCCTCATGCAGCGGAGTATCGGACTCCGAGTCGAACACGGTGCGATAGAAAAACGGAGCCTTCGCCCACGGCCGAAGCACGCGATGATCGAACTCGAGCCCGTTCATCTCGGCGCGGATGAGGTTGTAGTCGATCTTCTCCGCCGTAGTCCATCCCGAAATATCAAAGGACTCGAGCCGCTTCCGCCACTGCGGCAGCGCCGCATACTGCCTCTTCATCGCCACGGCAGAATAGTCCGGAACTCCATCAATCACCACGGGATGCTGAAACTCTCGCCACTCCCCGAAGAACCGCGCCAGTTCCGCATGGTTCGACTGCCCCGCTGCCGCAGCCGCAAAAGCTACCAAGACAGACGTACCCAGCCGGATTTGCATAGTTTCCATATGTTACGCCTTCCGCCGCCAGGTCCTGAGTCGGTCGCGCCGTCACCGGGAAGCCGGCGACTGCCGGGCGCGACCGGCTCTCATTCAACTCACCTCAGTCCGCACGGAGCGCGGCGACTTCCGGGAGCGAGTTCGCGATGTAGTCCGCCCACTTTGTCGCCGATCAGAATGCGGCGCAGCATAGCAGTTCACCTCCTTACGATGACTGTTTTGTGTTGAGAGAAGAGATCCCCAGGCAGGGTCCCACGTCCGCGCGGCGGGCCCGCCCCATAGCTCGCCTGCCTTCGTGCCAGACTACGGCGCGAAGTTCAGCTTTGCAGGTTCAGGGAAGGCGCAGGCGGCGAAGCCGCTGCCGGACCACGCAAAAAAGATCGAGATCTATCTCGCGTGGATGGCTGGGATCCGGCCTGGTTCACTCATGGTTGGCAAGCTGTTCGCACAGCCTCGGAATAGCAGGAGTCGAACCTGCGACCCACAGACGGAAGTCTGTTGCTCTACCCTCTGAGCTATATCCCCACAGGGGCAGAAGGATCCGACGATCGCCGGCACGCGGTACTCCAGCGGAGCC
>Ga0335082_10004564_pt1 | contig 15118 bp, 15 predicted proteins | sample Lox_Sample_41_FD_206718 | JGI IMG/M metagenome (GOLD analysis project Ga0335082, IMG submission 206718) | Soil microbial communities from Loxahatchee National Wildlife Refuge, Florida, United States - Lox_Sample_4.1 | ecosystem: Environmental > Terrestrial > Soil > Wetlands | place: USA...
AAGCCAACGAGGTCGGCGAATCCAACGACCAGCGCACCCGCGCGGCTCGCGTCGTCACCGCCGGCAGCGGCGACGCGGAACATCGCCGCCACCAGGTGTCGCCGCCAGACGTATCCAAGGAAGGGCTCGAGCGTCGGCATGAGCGGTCGGAAGCGGTCGACCAGCGCGTTCACCGCGCGCTCCGGATCGGCGGACACCTGCGAGAAATCGAGTTGCTCGGCGCTGGTCGCGACCTGCGCCTCCGCGACGCGTGCCAGAGCTTGACCGGTGACGCGCGTCAGCTGGAGGATCACGTCGGCGGCACTCCCGAGCTGGTCACGCAGGCGGCACACGCCGCTCAGCATGGCGACGTCCGAATGCGTGAAGAAACGTTCGTCGTCGGGGACCGGCGGAAAACCGAGCGCCGTCCACAGCCGCCGCGCCTGTTCCATGTCGACGTTCGCTTGCTGTGCAACCTCCGGGCCGGTGAACTCGGGTTCACCGAGCAGAACGCGCGACAGCGCGTGCCACGTGTCAGGAAGTGCCGCCATCGATGCAGCCCAGAGGACCCTACACGTGCGTGTCCTTCGCGGTCAATCCGCTGTAACCTTTCACTACGCCCGAACGTGATAGGGGCAGGAGGCAGAGCACATGACGCAAGCGGCAACGACCGATGTCGCAGTAGTAGGTGGAGGTTTGGCCGGGTTGGCGGCCGCAACATATCTGGGACGCGCCGGTCGCAGCGTGACCCTCTTCGAGAAATCGCGCACGCTCGGCGGACGTGCGGCTACACACACGAAGGGCGATTTCCGCTTCAACGTCGGCCCGCACGCGCTCTACCGCGGCGGGCCGGGGATCAAAATCCTGCGCGACCTGGGCGTAGAGTTCAGCGGCGGCGTGCCGAGCGCGTCGGGCGGCTACGCCGTCGACAATGGCGTGAAGCACGCGCTGCCGGGTGGTTTTGTGTCGCTGATCACGACCAGCCTGCTCCGCCTGCCCGGGAAGCTCGAGACCGCGCGGCTGCTGGGCACGCTGCCGAAGATCGACGCCAGTGCGTTGCAACATATGCCGGTGCGGCAATGGCTCGATACGGCGATTCGCCAGCCCGAGGTGCGCTGCCTGGTGCAAGCGCTGTTCAGGGTCTCGACCTACGCCAACGCGCCGCAGCGGCAGAGCGCGGGCAATGCGGTCGAGCAGTTGCAGACCGCGCTCGGCAGCAACGTACTGTACCTGAATGGCGGCTGGCAAACACTCGTTGATGGATTGCGAGCTGCGGCGGAAGCGGCGGGCGTGCGCATCGTCGCGGGCAGCCGTGTCGAGGCGATCGACTGCGACGTCGCCGTGCGCGGCGTGCGGCTCGCTGGTGGCGGCCTGTGCAGAGCCGGTGTGGTGGTAATCGCGGCGAGCCCGACGGAAGCAGCAGAGTTGGTACCGGACGCCCACGGCGCCGTCATGCGGGAGTGGGCCGACGCGGCCATCCCCATCAAAGCAGCATGTCTCGACGTGGCCTTGTCGCGTCTGCCGCGGCCGCGCGCCACGTTCGCGCTGGGCATCGATCAGCCGCTGTACCTGTCGGTCCACTCTGCGGTGGCGAAGCTCGCCCCCACGGGCGGCGCGACGATCCACGTGGCGAAGTATCTCGACCCCGACGTGTCCAGCGACGCAAAGGCCGATGAACGGCAGTTCGAAGGTTTGCTCGATCTGATCCAGCCCGGCTGGCGCGACGCGGTCGTCGACCGGCGTCTTCTCCCGAGCATGACCGTCTATCACGCGCTGGTGACGGCGGCGCAAGGCGGCACCGCCGGACGGCCCGGGCCCGCGGTACCCAACATCGCCAACCTCTACGTGGCCGGCGACTGGGTCGGCCCGCAGGGCTTGCTTGCGGATGCGAGCTTATCGAGCGCCAGGCAGACGGCGCAGCTCATCGCCCGCACGCCGATGCTGCAGGCGGTTGCCGCCGCTTGACGGCAGTCCAAGAAAGGTGTGAACAGCGTGGCCAGCGCGGCAATGCTACCCGATGCGGTCTACGCGGACATGTTCCGCGACCACGAACGCTTCCTGTGGGGTCTCTGCTACCGCCTCACGGGAAGCGCGGCGGACGCCGACGATCTCGTGCAAGAGACCTTCGTGCGCGCCATGGAACGTCCGCCGGCGCGCGCCGACGCACCGTGGCGTCCGTGGCTCGTCCGTGTCGCCATGAACCTCGGGCGCGACCTGCTGCGCCGGCGCAAGCGCCGCGCCTATGTCGGACCGTGGCTGCCGTCACCGATCGAGACGGGCGACGAGGAGTCGCCGCCGGCGTACGAACCGGTGGTGGACGGGCAGACCACCACGGAGGGCCGCTATGATCTGCTCGAAAGCGTCTCGTACGCCTTCCTGCTGGCCCTCGAGGCGCTCACGTCGCAGCAGCGTGCGGTCCTGTTGTTGCGCGACGTCTTCGACTACTCGGTGCGCGAGACGGCCGACGCACTCGATTTGTCCGAGCCCAATGTGAAGACGACGCACCACCGCGCCCGCGCGGCCATGCACGACTACGACCGCAACCGCTGCGTGCCGACGCGGGCGTTGCAGGAGCGCACGCGCGCGGCGCTGGGTCAGTTCATGGCATCGATGGCCAGCGGTGACGTGAAGGCGATGGAAACACTGCTGGCCGACTCGGTACGTGCGGTCAACGACGGTGCCGGCGAGTTCCATGCAGCCCGCAAGGTCATCTTGGGGCCACAGCGCGTAGCGCGGTTTCACTACAGCATTGGCTACCGCCGGCAGGCTGGCGCCCGTTTCGCCGTGCGCATGATCAACGGCTTACCGGCGATCGTCGGCGAGTTCAGCGATGGCCGGCCGGGCGAACCGCCACGTTTCATGATGCAGTGTGAGGTTGGTGCAGACGGCCGCATCACGCGGCTGCTCTCGGTGGTGGCGTCGCACAAGCTGACGGCGATCGACTTCAGGTTCGACCACAATTGAGCGGCTCGCGTCGGAGACCGTAGGGTGCGCTTCGCGCACCGCTCTGACAGGCGGAACTCAACGCGCCGCGCTCGGGGTACACGCAACCACGGTGCGCGGAGCGCACCCTACGCGTCGCCTTCACGTTCGAGGCCAGCAAGTAGGGCAACGCCCTGGGCGGTCGGCCCGGCGCATGTTCATGGGCGGGCTCTCGAAGGACGTTGCCAGCGCTTGTCCCCGCTTCCGGTCCGGGGCAAACTAGGCTACGCGAACCACCAATGGCAGAGAAAACCAAAGGCGCTCCAGCCGGCCGCTGCACGCAGCCGATCGTCGCTGGCGCTCCCCTGGAAGATCGCGATCCGGCGAACTGGTCTGCAGACGTCTTGCAGCCGATTCAACGCGTACTCGATCGGAGCCGCAGCGGCGCGGGGCAGGCGATACGCGATACGTTCGACCGTCCCGACCGCCAGATGACCGCGCTGGAGTTCGTGACGTTCTGGAACGGTTCACGTCTGAAGGCGATGGCGACGGTCGGCAAGACCGGCGCGCCGCACATCGCCCCGGTGCACGCCGAGTTTGTCAACGGCCGGCTGCGCTCGACGATCTACGAGAACGCCGTACGCCGCCGCGACCTGCGCGACAACCCACGCGTTGCGTTGACCACGTGGGGAGCGCACGGCGCTGCAGCGATTGTCTACGGCCGCGCCCGCGAGGTTGCGAGCAGCCTGCGCGAGACGCGCCCTGGCGCCACCGGGACACCGCGCCGCACCGTCGCGCTGGACATCGAGATCACCCGCATCTATGCGATGAAGGCAAGAGACAGTGGCCAGTGACCAGTGATCAGCAACCAGAGACCAAGGACCAGCAACCGAGTACCAGAGACCAAGGACCAGAGACCAGAGACCAGGGACCAGGGACCAGAGACCAAGGACCAAAGACCAAAGACCAAGGACCCGATGCTATGGCTGACCTGAACCTTGCACCGCCGAGCGATCCACCCGAAACCATTCCGATCCGCGAAGGCGAGGACTTCGATCACGCGCTGCTGGCGGCATACCTGAAGGGCAAGCTGGCGCATTCCGAACGGCCGTTGGAGGCTGTGCAGTTCGCCGGAGGCCACGCGAATCTGACCTACCTGCTGCGCTACGGTGACGCGGAATACGTGTTGCGCCGCCCACCCCTCGGGCCGGTGGCGCCGTCATCGCACGACATGGGCCGCGAGTACCGTGTGCTCTCGGTGCTCTACCAGGGCTATCGCTGCGCGCCGCGCGCCTACCTGTTCTGCGAAGACCCTGCCATCATCGGCGCGCCGTTCTTCGTGATGGAGCGCCGGCGTGGCGTCGTCGTACGCCGCGCCGTGCCCGCGCAATGGGGCGCCGGCAAGGACCCGATCATCAACCGCAAGATCAGCGAGGTGCTCATCGATACCCTCGCCGATCTGCACGACGTCGACCCGCGTGCCGTCGGGCTGGAGAGTTTGGGAAAGCCAGACGGCTTCATGCGCCGCCAGATAGACGGATGGACCGGGCGCTACGAGCGCGCCAAGACGAAGGACGTGCCGATTGTGGGTGAGATGGCGCAGTGGCTGCGCGATCACCTGCCGCCGTCGCCGACGCCCACCCTGCTGCACAACGACTGGCGGCTCGACAACATGATGCTCGACGCCCACGACCCCGGCCGTTGCGAAGCGGTGTTCGATTGGGACATGTGCACCATCGGCGATCCGTTCGCCGATCTCGGCACGCTGCTGTCCGCTTGGATCGAGGAGAGCGAAGGCAACCCGGGGCAAGGCCAGGTCGGCATGCCGTCGAACACCCCGGGCTTTCTGACGCGCCGTGAAGCCGTAGACCGCTACGGCAAGCGCCGCGGCATCGATGTGAGCAACGTGCCCTACTACTACACCTTCGGCATATTCAAGATCGCCGTCGTCCTGCAGCAGATCTACTACCGCTACCACGTCGGCCAGACGAAGGATCAGCGCTTCCAGTTCTTCGAGCAGGGCGCCGAGATGCTCTTCTGGAAAGCGAAGGAGGCGAGCGAGAAGCTGAGCGTGTGAAGGACAGTCGAGAGTCGACAGTTGAGAGTCGAGTCGGAGGAGCGATGATCACTCTCTGCCAGTTCGCGGCATCGCCGTTTTGCGACAAGATCCGGCGTGTGCTGCGCTACAAGAAGATTCCGTTCACCATCTACGAGTGGCCGCTCGCGGAAGTGCCGCGGATTGGCGAGAAGAATCCGGCGGGCAAGCTGCCGATCTTGGAAATCGACGGTACGCAAATCACGGACTCAACGAGCATCGCCTTGGAGCTGGAACGGCGCTACCCGGCGCCGGCGCTGCTGCCCGCCGACCCCATGCAGCGCGCGCAGGTCTTGATACTCGAAGACTGGGCCGACGAGTCGCTCTACTTCTACGAGATGACCACCCGTTTCGGCGAGCAGGATTTCGATGCCAACGTCGGCAAACTCGTGGCCGGCGCGCCCAAGGAAATGCTCGCCGCCATCGGCCCAATGCTGCGCGAGAATTTCAAGACCACGACGACGACGCAGGGCATCGGCCGCAAATCTGCCGCCCAGCTCGCTGAAGACATCGACCGCCTCTTCGGTGCGATCGAGGATCTGCAACGCACCACTGGCTTCGTCGTCGGTACCGCTCTGTCGCTCGCAGACATCGCGATCTGTGTGCAGGCCGAATGCATCGGCGACTCGACGATCGGCAGGCAGATCCTTCAGAAACACTTGGCGTTGGTTGCGTACTTCAGGCGCGTTGATGAGCTGACCTCGGCGGATCGAGCCTGATGGTCGGCAGAGACCAAATGGCCTCTGTATCCGTTAGCGTTGACGTGCCGGATCTAGTGGCGGCGGTTCGGTTCTATTGCAGCGCCTTTGGATTCTCGAAGTCCTCCGAACCTGTCCCTGGCGTGGTTGTACTCCGCGCCGGCAATACCGACATCTGCCTGCTGGAGAAACGCGCAGGCTCTCGGGCTTCCAGTTGCACCACAGAGACGCGCCACTACGAACGTCATTGGACGCCGGTGCACTTGGACATTCATGTCGATGACCTGAAAGTAGCTCTCGCGAAGGCTCTCGACGCAGGGGCAACACGCGAGCAAGTCTTCGAGAACCCCGAGCACGGGTCCGTGGCCTTCTGCAGCGATCCGTTCGGGCATGGCTTCTGCCTCATCGAGAAGAAGGGGGAGTCGCTTCCCTCGGCGCCGTCTGGGTGAGAGTAGCGGCTGGGGCGCCTCACAAGCCGCCACGGACGGCACGGACGTAGTTGTTGTTCTCCTTCTGCGAATACTCGTGGTGCCGGTAGAAGCTTCGCACCACCTGTTCCAGAATACAGGGTTGACAAGGCGTTGGCCGCGAACGACAAGGATGCATGCCTTGGCTCCATGGCGTACACGACGCGCCAAGCGCTTTCGAAGCGGTGCTGGGGCTGCGGCCGGACCTCCTACGGCTCTATCGCGACTTCTACAGCACGCTGTGGAACGGCGGCCTAGTCCCGGCCCAACTCCTCGAGCTGTGCCGCCTGCGCATCGCAACGGTGCACGCCAGTGACGCTCAACTCGCGCTCCACCATGCACACACTGGGGTGACCGACGAGCAAGTTAGGTCGCTCGATGGCTGGCGCACAGCTGCTTGCTTCTCGCCGGTCGAGCGCGCCGTGCTCGCCTTTGCAGAGAAGATGCCGTGGCAGCACCATGGCGTCTCCGACGACGACGTGGCCGCCTTGCGCGCCCACCTCACTGACGCACAGGTCGTGGCGCTCACCGTCGCTGCCGCGGTGTTCGACGCCAATTGCCGGCTGCGGCTGGTGTTCGGCATCGAGCCACAACCGTTGGCCGTCGAGGCACCGGCAACAGCGCACGGCGTACTGTTCTGAGGCGCGATGTCGTCGTCCCCGAGGGTTCCGCCGGTCGCTCCTGGGCGAGCATCACGACTTGCACACGCACCCGAACTGGAAGCTGCCTTCTGGAAACTCTACGGCGAGCTGTGGAGCAATGGGGTGCTTGATCACCGCACCAAGGAGGTGGCGCGCATCCGCAACGCGCGCGTCACGAACTGCGGCTTGTGACGCAACGTCCGCTTCGCCGTGGCGCGTGAGCAAGGGTTGACGGAAGAGCACGTGGATCACATCGCCGATGGCTACGAAACCTCCCCGTTGCCGGCACGGGAGATCGCGGCGTTGCGGTTCACTGATGCCATTATCAGCGACCCGCGTCCAGTTGATCCCGCACTGCAGGCAACGCTCCGCCAGCACTTCAGCGATGCGCAGATCGTCGAGCTGGGTCTCGGCGTCGGCTTGTTCATGGCACTGTCCAAGGTCATGATCACCCTCGGTCTCGAACCCGCCAGCATGCCGACGACTGTGTTGCCGACTCCGGGCGGAGAAGTTGGCGATCGGTCGCAAAACGTGAAACGTGAAACGTAAGGTGAGTAAGGAAGAGTCCGACAGCACCCGTATCCGGAGCTTTGTGGCCATCGATCTGGATGCGCCGGTGCAGCAGGCGGTGCGGGCGGTGCAGGGTGAGCTGGCGCGCATCAACGCCGACGTGCGTTGGGTGCGGCCCGAGGGTCTGCATGTGACGCTGAAGTTCCTGGGCGCGGTTGAGGCCGCACGGCTGGAGCGCGTGCACGCAGCGCTGGCAGCCGCCATGGCCGATCAACCGGCGCTGCACGTGCGGGTCCACGGCCTCGGCGCATTCCCCGGCTGGCGCCGCCCACGCGTCGTGTGGGTTGGCCTGCACGGCGACGGTATGGTGGAGCTTGCCGCGCGTGTCGAGGACGCGCTGGCGCCGCTCGGTTTCGCGCGCGAACAGCGCGCCTTCACTCCGCATCTGACCCTTGGCCGCGTCAACAGCCCGCGCGGCTGGACGCGGCTCGAAGAAGTCTGCAAGGCACACCTTGACGACGACTTCGGAGAAAGCGACATTGACGCCGTCGCCATCTATCGCAGCACTTTGCAGCGCGGCGGGGCGGTCTACACATTGCTATGGACAATTCCACTGGACCAGGTAAAAGGAGCATTACATGACATTGGACGCTAATCGGGCACGCGCGCTCGACCTCGCCGTCAGCCAGATCGAAAAGCAGTTCGGCAAGGGCGCGATCATGAAACTCGGCGAGCAGGCGCACATCCGCGACATCCAGGTGGTGTCGACCGGCTCGTTGGGGCTCGACCTGGCGTTGGGTGTCGGCGGCGTGCCGCGCGGGCGCGTCGTGGAAATCTACGGCCCGGAGTCGTCCGGCAAGACCACGCTGGCGCTGCAGATCGTCGCGCAAGCGCAGAAGCTCGGCGGTATCGGCGCCTTCATCGATGCGGAACATGCGCTCGATGTCGGCTACGCCCGCAAGCTCGGCGTGAAGACGGAGGACCTGCTCATCTCGCAGCCCGACAACGGCGAACAGGCGCTGGAGATCGCCGAGACCTTGGTGCGTAGCGGCGCCGTCGACGTGCTGGTGGTCGACTCCGTCGCCGCGCTGGTGCCGCGCGCCGAGCTGGAAGGCGACATGGGCGACCCGCAGATGGGCCTGCAGGCGCGCCTGATGTCGCAGGCATTGCGCAAGCTCACCGCGACGATCTCCCGCTCCAACACCATCCTGATCTTCATCAACCAGATCCGCATGAAGATCGGTGTCATGTTCGGCAACCCGGAAACCACCACCGGCGGCAACGCTCTCAAGTTCTACTCGTCCGTTCGCCTCGACATCCGCCGCATCGGCGCCATCAAGCAGGGCGACGAGGTCATCGGCAGCCGTACCAAGGTGCGCGTGGTGAAGAACAAGGTGGCGCCGCCGTTCAAGGATGCCGAGTTCGACATCCTCTACGGTACCGGCATCTCCAAGGAAGGCGAACTGGTGGACCTCGGCAGCGAGCTGGGGATCGTCGAAAAGAGCGGCGCCTGGTACGCACTCGATGGCGAGCGCATCGGGCAGGGACGGGAGAACACCAAGGACTTTCTGCGCGAGCATCCCGACATGGCCCGGACGATCGAAGCCAAGCTGCGCGCCCGCTTCGGGCTGACGACCGCACCTCCGTCGCCCACCCCGTCGGCTACGCCGGCGGACGCGAAGACCGAGCCGCTGAAGGCGGAACCGCCGCGGGCGGAGGCCAGGCGGAAGTAGGGCGACGTGAGCCGGCAAACCCCTCGGCCGCACCGCGCCGCGGCCGCCACATTGCGAGAATAGTCCATGTACCTCGATGAGATCCTCCGTGCCGCCGTCCGATCAGACGCCTCGGACGTCATGCTCAAGGCCGGCAATCCTCCCGGCGTTCGCATCCATGGTGATCTGTTGCCACTCCCGGACGTGCAGCCGTTGACCCCTGAGGACATGCAAGCCGCCGTGGATACGTTGCTGGACGACTACCACCGCCGGCGTTTCACCACCGACTTGCAAGTCGACCTCGCCTACGAGACTCCGGAGCTTGGTCGTTTTCGCGTCAACGTCTTCCGCCAGCGTGGTGAGCTGAGCGCGGTGATCCGCGTCATCCCCAGCCGCATTCGAACGGTGGGCGAGCTGAACCTGCCGCCGATTGTGGAGCGCATCGCCGCTGAACGGCGTGGGCTCGTGCTGGTCACCGGCACCACCGGCAGCGGCAAGAGCACCACCCTGGCGGCGATGATCGACTACATCAATGCCACCCGGCGCTGCCATATCATCACCATCGAGGATCCAATCGAATACACGCACGGCGACCAGCAAAGCTACGTCAACCAGCGCGAGGTGGGGTTCGACGCGACGACGTTCCCCAACGCCTTGAAGGCCGCCCTGCGCCAGAATCCGGACGTGATCCTGGTCGGCGAGATGCGCGACCTCGAGACCATCGAGACGGCGATTCTCGCCGCCGAGACCGGGCATCTGGTCATGAGCACGCTGCATACCCTCGACGCGCCGGAGACCATCACCCGCGTCATCAGCGCATTTCCCGAGCATCAACGCGACCAGACGCGGCTCATTCTCTCCAGCGTGCTCAAGGGCATCATCAGCCAGCGCTTGATCCCGCGCGCCAATACCTTTGGCATGGTGCCGGCCGTCGAGGTGCTGGTGTCGACGGCGCGCGTACGCGAATACATCGCCGACAAGGAGAAGCTGCGCGATCTGCGCGAGGTCATCGCCCAAGGTCACACGACCTACGGGATGCAGACCTTCGACCAGTCGCTCATGTCGCTGCTGAAGGGCAATCTGATCACGCGCGACGAGGCGCTGGGCAACGCCACCAATCCGGCGGACTTCGAGCTCAAGCTGCGCGGCATTGCCTCGACCAGCGACAGTCGCTGGGACGATTTCGAAACCCGTGGCGGCGTCGAAGGCACGAAGCCCAAGGTCGAGATCGAGCGCTTCTAACAGCGTGTCGGACTCGGAAGCCCGCAGCGACCAACACGTCCGCCGGAAGCCTCTGGAGTGCGGGCGGGAGCGGGCCACAAGAAGGACGCCGGCCGCAGGCCCTGACGGCGTCGCGCCCGACCCGGCCGTTTGGGCCTGGGAGCGCGCCGTCCGCCTCCTGGCCCGCCACGACCGCAGCGAGTTCGAGATGCGTGGCCGCCTCGCGCTGCTCGACGTGGCGCCGGCACTCATTGATGCAACCATACGCCGCCTGCAGCAGCTGCGTTACCTGGATGATCGGCGCTTCGCGGTTGCCGCCGCCGAACAGGCCGCGCAACGTGGACACGGCAGCGAGTACGTCCGCGCGCAGCTGACGATGAAGGGCGTTGCCGAGACGCTCATCGACGACGGGATCGCAGCAACCTTCCACAACGAGACGCACCTGGCACGCCAGGTGTTGGCGCGCCGCTATCCGCGCCCACCGCAGCGGCCCGCGGAGCGCGCCAAAGCCGCGCGCTTTCTGTCCCAGCGCGGCTTTCCGGAGGCGGTAGTCCTCGCCATTCTGGGGGAAGGCTGCTAAGCATTGAGACAATGACCGGAGCGGAGATTCGTTCGGCATTCCTGGATTTCTTCCGCCAGCGCGGCCACGAGATCGTGCGCAGCGCTTCGCTGGTTCCCGAGAATGATCCGACGCTGCTGTTTACCAACGCCGGCATGGTGCAGTTCAAGGAAGTCTTCCTCGGCCGCGAGACGCGCGCCAACCTGCGCGCCGCCAGCGCCCAACGCTGCCTGCGCCTGAGCGGCAAGCACAACGACCTCGACGAGGTCGGCCGTGATACGTACCACCACACGCTGTTCGAGATGCTCGGCAATTGGTCCTTCGGCGACTACTACAAGAGGGAAGCGATTGCCTGGGCCTGGGAGCTGCTCACCAAGGAGTGGAAGCTGCCGAAGGATCGGCTCTACGCCACGGTCTTCACCACCGACGACGAGGCCGAGCGCTTCTGGCGCAGCGAGACCGACATCGGACACGAGCGCATCCTGCGCTTCGGCGAGAAGGACAACTTCTGGGAGATGGGTGAGACCGGTCCGTGCGGTCCCTGCTCGGAGATCCACATCGATCGTGGTGCCGGCGCGTGCGACCGGCAGCATGTGGCCGGCCACACCTGCGCCGTCAACTCCGGCTGCGCGCGCTACATCGAGCTGTGGAACCTCGTCTTCATCCAATACAACCGTGCGGCGGGCGGCGCCCTGGAGGAGTTGCGCGCCAAGCACGTCGATACCGGCGCCGGCCTCGAACGTCTCGCCGCCGTGCTGCAGGGGGTGCGGTCGAACTACGACACCGACCTCTTCCGCCACTTGATTCGCTTCACCGAGGAGCATGCCAAGCGGCGCTACGGCCAGAACGCCGAGGACGACCTGGCGTTCCGGGTCATCGCCGACCACTCGCGCGCCTTGACCTTCATGATCGCCGACGGCGTCCTGCCCGGCAACGAAGGCCGCGGCTACGTGCTGCGCCGCATCCTGCGCCGGGCCGCGCGCCACGCACGCCAGCTCGGCTTCACGGAGCCGTACCTGTGGCACGTCACCAAGGCCGTGGCGGAGACCATGGGCGCTGCCTATCCCGAAATCATCGAGCGCCACACCCACATCGCCGAGGTCATTCGCTCCGAGGAAGAGCGTTTCGCTGAGACCCTCGACAAGGGCCTGGCGCTGCTCGATCAAGAGCGCCGTGCGCTGCGTGCGCGCGGCGCCACGCAGCTTCCCGGAGACATTGCGTTCCGCCTCTACGACACCTACGGCTTCCCGCTCGACATGACCGAGGACATCCTGCGCGAAGAGGGAATCAGCATCGACACCAGCGGCTTCGAGCGCAGCATGGAGGAGCAGCGGCGCCGCGCCCGCGAAGCGCGCAGGGCCGCGGCCGATGCGGGCGTGGCGCACGGGACGTTCGTGACGCGCTTCGCCGGGGATCGCGTCTCCGATGTCGAGTCGGAGATCCTGGGCCTGTATCGCGACGGCGAGGAACACAGCGAGGTTCGCGAAGGCGACCAGCTGCAGATCATCACTGCGGAGACACCTTTCTACGGTGAGTCGGGCGGTCAGGTCGGTGATCGCGGCCAGATCGAGTCGGCCGACGGCGCGCTCGTCGACGTCACCGACACGCAGAAGCCGCGCAGCGACCTCACCGTCCACATCGGCACGGTGCGCCGCGGCGCGTTGCACCGCGGGCAGCGCGTCCATCTGCGCATCGATCGCGACTTCCGCGAGGCGGCGCGGCTGAATCACTCGGCGACGCACATCCTGCACGCCGTGCTGCGCGAGCGTTTGGGCACGCACGTGCGGCAGGCAGGTTCGCTGGTCGCACCCGACCGCCTGCGCTTCGACTTCACACATCCGACCGCCATAGACGACGAGACGCTCACGGCCATCGAGGAGCAGACCAACGCGTACATCCGCGACAACGCCGACGTCGTCACCACCGAGATGGGCTACGACGAGGCCATCAAGAAGGGCGCGCTGGCGTTCTTCGGCGACAAGTACGGCGACCGCGTGCGCGTCGTCAAGATGGGCGATTTCTCGGTCGAGCTGTGCGGCGGGACGCACGTGCGGCGCACCGGCGACATCGGCGTTTTCAAGGTGCGTGGCGAAGCTGGAGTCGCCGCCGGCGTGCGCCGCGTCGAAGCCATGACCGGCGCCGGCGCCCTGCAGTCCATCCGCGAGCGCGAGATTACGCTGCGCCAGCTCGGCGAGCTGGTGAAGGGCAACGAGACCGAAGTCGCCGAAAAAGTCGAACGCCTGCTGAACCAGCAGCGCGAGCTGGAGCGCCAGCTGCACCAGCTGCGGACGCAGCTGGCCGGCTCGCAGAGCGAGGACCTGGCCAGTCAGGCCTTCACCAGCCCTGGCGGGTTCAAGGTCGTCGCCGCGCAGGTCGACAGCGTCGATCAGAAGCGGCTGCTCGAAATGGCCGACGCGCTGCGCGAACGCCTCGGCAGTGGCGTGGTGGTGCTGGCGAGCGGCGAAGGTGGACGGGTCAACCTGCTCGCCGCGGTGACCAAGGACCTCGCCAAGCAGGTGCACGCCGGGCAGCTCATCGGCAAGCTGGCGCCGATTGTGGGCGGCCGCGGCGGCGGCCGGCCCGAGTTGGCGCAGGCCGGTGGCAAGGACCCGTCGAAGATCGCTGACGCGCTCAAGGCGGCGCGCGAGCTGTTCGAAAGGGAGTGACCACTGCGTTGCAGGCCGCGCCGACTCCCACCCTCGAGCTGCACTTCACCGACGACCGGCTCATCCACGCCCTGTTCGGCAACAACGACGAGCACCTGAAAGCCATCGAGCGCGCCCTCGCTGTACGCATCGGCAGCGAAGGACACGCGCTGCTGATCAGCGGCGACGACGTCGAGCGTGAGCTGGCCGGCCGCGTGCTGACGCAGCTCTACACGCTGCTCGAGAACGGCTATCCCGTCTACACCAGCGACGTCGACTACGCGATCCGCATCCTCAGTCGCGACCGCAACGCCAACCTGCGCGAGATCTTCCTCGACACCATCTACATCTCCTCACACAAGCGCGTGATCACTCCAAAGAGCATCGCGCAGAAGGCCTACATCGAAGCCATCCGCAACTACGACATCGTCTTCGGCATCGGACCGGCCGGTACGGGCAAGACGTACCTCGCCATGGCGATGGCGGTGGCCGAGCTGATGAAGAACAACTTCGCGCGTATGATTCTGACGCGGCCGGCCGTCGAAGCCGGCGAGAAGCTCGGCTTCCTGCCCGGCGACCTCGCGGAAAAGGTCAACCCGTATCTGCGGCCGCTCTATGACGCCCTGCACGACATGGTTGACTTCGACCGCGCCCAGAAGATGCTGGAGCGCGGCGTCATCGAGGTCGCGCCGTTGGCCTTCATGCGCGGCCGCACGTTGAACGACTCGTTCGTCATCCTCGACGAAGCGCAGAACACCACCGGCGAGCAGATGAAGATGTTCCTCACGCGCCTCGGCTATGGGTCGAAGGCGGTGATCACCGGCGACGTCACGCAGATCGATTTGCCCGCCGGCCGTTCGTCCGGGTTGAAGGAAGCACAGCTCATCCTCGCCGGCATCGATGGGATCCGCTTTTGTGCATTCACCGAACGCGACGTGGTACGCCATCGTTTGGTGCAGGATATCATCACTGCGTACGACCGCTTTGAAAGCCGCCGCGAGCGCAACGGCGGCGGCGTGTCGTGACGCGCCCGCCGACCGGCCGGCACCGCAGCGCTCTGCTTCCTGCGATGTCCGTCACTGTCGTACGTCGCTGCGGACCATGCGGCGTCAGTGCACCGCGGGTGCATACCGACGCCCGACGCCTGTTGGCAGCGTTGCGTGAGCCGGATGCCGAGCTGACGGTCATGCTCGTTGATGACACGGAGATCCACCGTCTGAATCGCGACTACCGCGGCAAGGATCGGCCCACCGATGTGCTCGCCTTTGCCATGCGTGAGGGGCCGCGCACTGCCGGGGACGACGCGCTGCTGGGTGACGTGGTCATCTCGCTGCAGACGGCGACGCGGCAGGCCCGCGACCATTGCGTGTCCGTGGCCGACGAGGTGCGGACGCTGCTGATTCACGGCGTGCTGCATCTGCTCGGCTACGATCACGAGCGCTCCCCCGCCGACGCTCGTCGCATGCAGGCGAAGGAACGGCTGCTCCTGCAGGCGCTGCAGGCTCAGGGGATGCGGGACGGGCAAGTCGGTGCTAAGAAACTCCCACCACGACGAGGCAGAAGGTTAAGGTAGGGACCGTATGGACGACGTATCCTTGAAGGACCGCATCACGCTCGCCGAAGAACGACTCAATACCTTCGGGAGGCATCTTTGACGTCGCGGGACGCG
>Ga0335082_10004565_pt1 | contig 15116 bp, 13 predicted proteins | sample Lox_Sample_41_FD_206718 | JGI IMG/M metagenome (GOLD analysis project Ga0335082, IMG submission 206718) | Soil microbial communities from Loxahatchee National Wildlife Refuge, Florida, United States - Lox_Sample_4.1 | ecosystem: Environmental > Terrestrial > Soil > Wetlands | place: USA...
ACGCCGAACGTGCGGGCGAAGCGGTCGACGAGCGCGAAGTCGGCGGCGTGATCCTGCGCGATGGCGAGCCCGATCGCGACCGCGGCCGACGGGTACGGCGAGCGGTGCACGCGCCGCCCGAAGCGATCGCGCAGCGTGCGCGCGACGACCGGGAGCTCGCTCGCGCCGCCGACGACGTAGAGGCCGGCGACGTCACCGAGGTCGGCCGCCTCGCCTTCGAAGCGCGTCATGACGGGCTTCATCGCGTCGATCGTGCGTTCGACGAGCGGCGCGCACGCCTCGTAATAGTCGGCGACCGGGAGCACGACCTCGGGTCTCGGCGCGAGCGGCCCGAGCGCGGCCTCGAGATCGACGACGATCTTGCGCGAGCTCGGCGCGAGGCGCTCCTTCGCTTCGCGGCACTGGAGCAAGAGCGCGCGCGCCGCGCTCGAAGGGAGCGCGTCGAGCTCGAGGTCGACCGGCAGGAGCGCGGCGCGCGCGAGAATCTCGTCGAAGTCGTCCCCGCCGAGGCGGCCGATGCCGGCGGTCGCGAGGACCTCGTGACGCGCGCCCGCAATCCGCACCGCGGAAGCGTCGAAGGTGCCGCCGCCGAGATCGTAGACGACGACGAGATCGCGCTTGGCCGAGAGCGTGCTGCGATGACGATGGGTGTACTCGAAGCCCGCGGCCGACGGCTCGTTGAGCATCGCGCCGACCTCGAAGCCGGCGCGGCGGAAGGCGTCGAGCGTCGCGAGCCGCTGGGCGCCGAGCGCGTTCGCGGGCACCGCGACGGCGGCCGCGAGCGTGCCGCTCTTTCGGCGCGCGCGGCGCGCGAGCACGGCGTCGCGCACGTAGGCGAGAAAGCCGGTGAGCACGTCGCCGAGCGCGAACGTCGCGTCGCCGATCCGCACCTCGCGCGCCCCGTCGGCGAGGAGGCGCTTGAACGAGCGAAGCGTGGTGAACGACGGATCGCCGGCGACCGCGGCCGCGTCGAAGCCGAAGCGGAGCTCGTCGCCGCGCGCCGCGACCATCGACGGAATCCATCCCGCCGCGTCGCCGTGGTGATCCACGAAGTCGGCGACCGGATAGTTCCCGCGGTCGGCGAACGTGACGACCGTGCGCGTCGTGCCGAAGTCGATCCCGAGCTGCACGTCACCTCCCCTTCGCGTGCCACGGCGTCCGGCCGCGGCCCTTGGCGTCGAGATCGATCCAGCGGAGCATGATGGCGCGCGCGATGTGGACGCCGGTCGATTTGCGCATGATCTTCCGCACCGCGTCGGCGCCCGCTTTGTCGCCGCCGGCCTCGAGGCCCACGACGACCAAGTAGAGATCCTCGACGTCGTCGTCCTTCGCCGGATCGACGCGCTTGGCCGCGGCGAGCGCCTCGCTCTTCTTTCCGTCGAGCGCGGCGAAGTACGCGTCGAGGATCGCGATCGAGTCGGGGAAGCCCTTCGTGCGGTAGTCGTCGAGCGCGGCGCGCGCGTAGTCGACGAGCGACTGCTTCGCGGTCCCGGTGCGCGACTCGGCGAGCATGCGCGTCAGGTAGGCGCGGTGCCAGCGGTCCTTCTGGAACGCGAGCGTCGCGCGCCCGGCCGGGTCCCACGTGCCGCGTTCGGCGGCGAGCGTCGCCTGGTCGTCCTCGGCGAGCGCGGCCGCGGCGTCGCCTTGCGCCTCGCGGATCATCATCATCGCGTTGTGCGACCAGAACTCGTCGCGGAGCTCGGGGTGCTTCGCGAGCGTCGGGATGACCGCGCCGAACGCGGCCGCGGCGCGCTCGAAGTCGCCCGCGTAGGCGAAGCGCGTCGCGCGCGTCCGCGCGACGAGGTACGCGAAGTGCGCCTCGGCGCCCGCGGCGGCCTCGGCGGCGGCGAGCTCTTTGTCCGCGGTCGGCCAGTCCGACGACGCGATCGCCTGCGCGGCGGCGTCGAGCGCTCGCTTCAGCGCGGGCGGAGGCGCGGGAGGCTCGGGCGGCGCGACGGGCGGCGCGACGGTCGCGACGGGCGGCGGCGTCGGCGGCGCGGGCGCGGCGGAGCACGTCGCGGTCGGCGCGGCCGCGACCGGCGCGGGCGGCGACCCGCAGGCCGCGAGCCCGACGAGGGCGAACGAGAAGAAACGCATGGGGACGATCCTACCAACACATGCGTGGCGCGATGTCACGAAGCGCGGAAGGACCTTTGCATGTCCGAGGACGTGAACAACGCACCGATTCGGCCGTCCGTGCTCGTGGTCGACGACACGCCGGCCAAGCTCGTCGCGACGCGGGCCGTGCTGCTCCCGCTCGACGTCGACGTCGTCGAGGCGGCGTCCGGCGCCGAAGCGCTCGAGCGCGTGAAGCAGCGGCCGTTCGCCGTCGCGCTGATCGACGTCCAGATGCCGCAGGTGGACGGCTTCCAGCTCGCGCGGCGCCTGCGCGAAAGCCCCGAAGGCGCGGAGCTCCCGGTCGTCTTCGTGCCGCTCGAGGTGGACGTGCTGCGCCAGCGCGTTCGCGCGTTCGCCGAGCTGTTTCGCCGGCACGCGCGCCACGAGGCGGAAGTGTCGGAGCGCGCCGAGGACGAGCTCGTCGCGAGCGTCGCCCACGAGCTCCGCGCGCCGGTCACCTCGATCGTCGGCTGGACCGTGCTCGCGCGCCGGCTCCCCGTCGGGCGAGAGCGAGACGCCGCGCTCGAGACCGTCGAGCGCAACGCGCGGCTCCTCAAACGCCTCGTCGAGGACCTCAACGACATGAGCCGCTCCAAGAACGGAAGGCTCCGCGTCGAGCTGCGCGACGTGGCCGTCGACGACGCCCTCCGCGCGGTCGTCGCCACGTTCGCCGCCGAGGCGGAGCAGAAGGGCGTGCGCCTCGAGCTCGACGTCCGCGCCGGCACGATCCGCGCGGACGCTCACCGCGTCCGCCAGATCACGTCGCGCCTCCTCGCGAGCGCGCTCGACCGCACGCCGCGCGGGGGAACCATCTTCGTGACGGCGCGCCGAAAGGAGGACGGCGTCGAGATCGGCGTCCGCGACACGGGCGACGGCCTCGCGCGCGACGGCGCGCGCCTCGGGCTCACGGTCGTCGAGCGCCTCGTCGCCGCGCTCGGCGGGAGCCTCCGCGCGGAGGGGACGGGCGTGTTCGTCGTGCTCCCCGCGTTCGCGAAGGCAGGAGCGGCCGAGCGCCACGCGTGACGCCTGGGGCGCAGCGCGTGCGCCTCGCGCAAAGCGCGCGGGCCCGCCTCCACGATCCCGCGCGTTTCCGCGGGTGAACGTCGGGGCACGCGAGCTGCAATTCGCGCAGCATGCGTCTCGACGTTGCTTTCGCGATCCTCTTCGGCGGCGCCGCGGCCGCCGCTTCGTCGACTCCCTTCTGGCTGCGCGCGCCCGCGCCGGCGATCGTGGAGTCGCGCACCGAGCAAGCGAGCCTGACGTTCGCGCCGGCGGTTCCGCTTCCGCTCCATCGCAAGAAGGCGAAGCGCGTCGTCGTGGACATCGAGGTGAAGGAGATCGTCGCGCCCATCGCCGGCGACACGACCTACACGTTCTGGACGTTCGGCGGTCACGTGCCCGGGCCGTTCATCCGCGTCCGCCAGGGCGACACGGTGGAGCTCCACCTCAAGAACGCGCCCGAGAACCGGATGCCGCACAACATCGATCTCCACGCCGTCACCGGCCCCGGCGGCGGCGCGCCGCGCACCTTCACGGCGCCGGGCCACCAGACCGAGTTCACCTTCGAGGCGCTCCGCGCGGGACTCTTCGTCTACCACTGCGCGGCGGCGCCGGTCGGCATGCACATCGCGAACGGCATGTACGGGCTCATCCTCGTCGAGCCGCCCGAGGGCCTTCCGCCCGTCGATCGCGAGTTCTACGTGATGCAGGGCGACTTCTACACGACCGGCGGTTACCACGCGAAGGGCCTCCAGTCGTTCGACATGCAGAAGGCGATCGACGAGAAGCCGACGTACGTCCTCTTCAACGGCGCCGAGGGCTCGCTCACCGGCGCGAACGCGCTCCACGCGAAGGTCGGCGACAAGATCCGCATCTTCGTCGGAAACGGCGGGCCGAACCTCGTCTCGAGCTTCCACGTCATCGGCGAGATCTTCGACCGCGTGTACCGCGAGGGCGGTACGGCGATCGACACCAACGTGCAGACGACGCTGATCCCCGCGGGCGGCGCGGCGATCGTGGAGTTCACGGCGCGCGTGCCGGGCGACTACGCGATGGTCGACCACTCGATTTTTCGCGCGTTCAACAAAGGCGCGGTCGGGACGCTCGTCGTCGACGGGCCGCCGTCGCCGGATCTCTACTCGACCGAGACGAAGACGACTCCGTACGCGGGCGACGGCGCGCAGGCCGCGGTCGCGCCGCGCGGCGACGATCGGATGGCCGCGGGCGCGCGCGTGTTCGCGTCGACCTGCGCGGCGTGTCACCAGGCGCAAGGCCAGGGCGTGCCGCACGTCTTTCCGCCGCTCGCGGGCTCGGACTTCTTGATGGCGGACAAGCAGCGCTCGATCGACATCGTGCTCGGCGGGTTGCAAGGTCACGTCGTCGTCCGCGGCGACGCCTACGAATCGGCGATGCCGACGCAAGGGCACCTCACCGACGACGAGATCGCGGACGTGCTCACGTACGTGCGCGGCTCGCTCAACAAGGGCGACGCGGTCAGCGCGGACGAGGTCGGCAAGCGGCGCGCCGCGGCGCACACGGTGACGGTGCGATGAAGGCGCTGCTCCGAAACGTCGCGCTCCTCGCGCTCGCGGGCGTCGCGAGCACGAGCGGAGCCGAGGCGCGCGAGACCTCGACCGTGCTCGTCGGCGCCGGCCCGTACAAGCCGCTCTTTCCCGCGTCGCCGTCGCAGACCGAGGTCCACGTCGACGCGTTTCGGCTGGACAAGACGCCCGTCACCAACGGGCAGTTCCTCGCGTTCGTGAGCGCGCACCCGGCGTGGCGGCGCGATCGCGTCGCGGGCGCGCTCGCGGAGCCCGGATACCTCTCGCGCTGGGCCGCGCCCGACGCGCTCGGCGCGAACGCCCCCGTCGACGCGCCCGTCGTCGACGTGAGCTGGTTTTCGGCGCGCGCCTACTGCGCCGCGCGCGGCATGCGCCTTCCGACCGAGGCCGAGTGGGAGCGCGCCGCCGCGGCGAGCCGCGACCGCGCCGACGGGAGCTCCGATCCCGCGTGGCGCGCCGAGCTCCTCGCGCTCTACTCGCGCCCGATGCCCGCGCGTCTCCCGGACGTGGGGACCTCGGCGCCGAATTTCTGGGGCGTCTACGACCTGCACGGCGTCGTCTGGGAGTGGGTCGAGGACTTCAGCGCGGCCGCGGCGGCGATGACGAGCCCGAGCGCGCAGCTCCGCTTCTGCGGCGCCGGCGCCGCGGGCGCGTCCGACGCGACCGATTTCCCCGCGTTCCAGCGCGTCGCGCTGCGGAGCTCGCTCCACGCGAGCTACGCTCTGCACGACCTCGGCCTTCGCTGCGCGGGAAGCGCGCGATGAAGCGCTGGCTCCTCGGCGCCGCGCTCGCGCTCGCCGCGTGCACCTCGCGCGAGCAGGCCTCGTCGATGGCGACGACCGGCCCTAGCGTGTACGCGGTCACGGCCACGCTCCACGACGAGCACGCCGTACCGATGGGGCTCGACGTGTACCGCGGGCACCCGGTGATCGTCTCGATGTTCTATGGATCCTGTCCCGTGGCTTGTCCGCTCATCATCTCGCACGTGCAAGAGGTCGAGGCGCGCCTGTCGCCTGCGGCGCGCGCGGATTTCCGCGTCCTCCTCGTGAGCTTCGATGCCGAGCGCGACACGCCCGAGGCGCTCGCGGCGATCGCGCGCGCGCACCACGTCGACCTCGCGCGCTGGACCTTCGCGACCGGCTCCGACGACGACGTTCGCCAGGTCGCCGCCGTGCTCGGCGTGAGCTACCGGAAGCTCCCGAACGGCACCTTCGCGCACGACTCGGTCATCACGCTGCTCGCCCGCGACGGTCGCCCCGTCGCGCGCGACGACGACCCCGTCGCGGACGTCGCGCCGCTCGCCGCGGCCGCGGAGGCGATGCGATGAGCGTCGGACCGATCGAAGCGTTCATGACCGCCGACCACGTCCGGCTCGACGCGCTCCTCGCCGCGGCGGACGCGGGCGATCACGTGGAGCTTCGTCCGTTCGAGGAGCTTCGCGCGGAGCTGCTCCGACACATCGCGATGGAGGAGAAGGTCCTCCTGCGTTTCGCGCGCGAGAAGCTCGGCGAGCCGCTGCCGCTGGCCGCGCGCCTCCGCGCCGACCACGGGCGCATCGCGAAGATCTTCGTCCCGACGCCCACCGCCGCGACGTGCGAAGAGCTCCGGCGCGTGCTCGCCGAGCACAACCCCATCGAGGAGGGCGCGCGCGGCCTCTACGCGACGTGCGACGATCTCGCAGGCGACGAGGCACCGGCCCTCGTCGAAAAACTCCGCGCGCAGCCCCGCCCACCCCTCGCGCCGCACTACGACGGCCCGGCGCACGACCGATGAACGCGCGGCCTCTTCCGCTCCTCGGCGCGATGCCCGAGCCCGTCGCGCGCCCGCGCGTCGCGCTCCTGGGAAAGGGGTTTCGTCCGTTCTTCTTGCTCGCCGCGCTCTACGCGTGCGCCATCGTGCCGATTTGGATCCTCATCGTCGGCGGCGTGCTCCCGCCGAGCTCGTACGTCGACGCGTGGAGCTGGCACGCGCACGAGATGATCTTCGGCTTCACGACGGCCGTCGTCGCCGGGTTCCTGCTCACCGCCGTCGGCAACTGGACGCAGCGCGAGACCGCGGTGGGCGCGCCGCTCGCGGGCCTCGCCGCGCTCTGGGCGCTCGGGCGCGTCGCGATGGCGGTCGCGTCGTCGCTCCCGCGCGGGGTCGCGGCGATCGCCGACCTCGCGTTCTTGCCCGCGCTCATCGTCGTCCTCGCCCGCCCGCTCGTCGCGGCGCGCAACCGCCGTAACTTCGTGATGCTCGCGGTGCTCGGCGCGCTCTTCGCGGCGAACCTCGTCGTCCACCTCGACGCGCTCGGCTTCTTGCCGCTCGGGTCCGCGCGGCGCGCGTGCCTCGCGTCGGTCGACGTCGTGATCTTGCTCGTCGTCGTCATCACCGGACGCGTCGTGCCGATGTTCACGCGCAACGCAACGGGCGTCCCGACGACCCGCTCCATCCCCGCGCTCGACGCGATCACGGTGGTCGCGCTCGCCGCGCTCGTGGCGTTCGACGTCGCGGGGAAGGTCGCGCCGATCGCCGCCGCGATCGCGGGCGCTCTCGCCCTCGCGCGCGCCGCGCGCTGGGGCACGATCCACACGCGGCCTCATCCGCTCCTGTGGGTCCTCCACGTCGGCTACGCGTGGATCCCCGTCGGGCTCTTTCTCCGCGCGCTCCCCGTGTGGAGCTCGCTCGCGACGCACGCGCTCACGGCCGGCGCCATCGGGACGCTCACGCTCGGCATGATGGCGCGCGTCTCGCTCGGCCACACCGGTCGCCCGCTCGTCCCGCCGCGGAGCGCCGCGTGGGCGTTCGCGGCGATCACGGGCGCGGCGATCGCGCGCGTCGTCGTCCCGCTCGTCTCCATGCGCTGGCACTTCGTCGCGCTCGAGACGGCGGCAGGCCTCTGGGCGCTCGCGTTCGCGCTCTACGTCGTCGGCTACGGCCGCGCGCTCCTCACTCCGCGAGTCGACGGCAAAGCGGGATAGCATTCGGCGGCGATGCTGCCCTGCCACCGACCCGAGCAGACCCGCGCCTACGAGCGCGGGCACCCTCATCACGTCGAGCTCGTCGACGGGCACAAGGACGACAAGAAGCCCGACGTGTCCGCGACGAAGGTCTTCCGCGAGTACTTCGGCGTCTACCACGTTCGCTGGCCGCGCCTCACGGCGGCGGCCTTCGCGCGGGCGAGCGCGGCGTACGAAGACGACTGGGAATCGGACGACGTGAAGCGCGCCGCGAGCGCGACGGGGCCCATGACGCGCGACGAAGCGGCGACGCTCGTTCGCGCGTGGCTCGCGAAGGTCGACCGCGGCGACTTCTACGAAACCAGCGCGCTCCTCTTCGTGCTCGAGGCGCTCACGTCGACCGACGACGTCCTCGAAGCGCTCGTCCGCGAGCTCGAGGCGCTCCCCGAGTCGCGCTGGAACGCGGCCGAGGCCGCGGACGGAAATCCGGCATTCGCCGCGTTCGCGAGCGGGTTCTTGCTCCTTCGCTCGGCGGAGCGCGCGGCGTTCGCGAAGCGGCTCGAGGCGCTCTACGAGGCGACGGTGAAAGCGGGCGTCGTCGCGAGCGAGCACAACCTCCGCGGCGCCCTCGACCTCGCGCTCCACGGAAACGAGGGCGCCAAGCGCACGCTCGCGCAGTCGCACTGGCAGTACTGGTACTGGTACTTGCACGTCGACGACCCGGCGATTCACCTCGCGCGGCTCGCGAACAACGCGAAGTCCGAGTGGGTGCCCGAGCCGCGCTTGCTCTGGCTCGCCGGCGACGCGCCGCGAGATTATCTCCGCGAGAACGCCGCGTACGCGCGGCCGAAGCTCGAGCGCATGGCCAACGGCTCGGGCGCGAGCGCCGTGAAGGCGAAGGCCGCGCTCGCGCTCCTTTGACTCAAGCGCCCACGCGCAGCGCGAGGACGACGGCGGCGGCGGTCGCGAGCGTCGAGGCGACGAGCATCCAGCCGAGCCGACGAAGCGCCGACGGAGACGTGCTGCGCGCCGCCGCGACGCCCACGGCGACGATCACCGGCACGGGCGCGAGCGCGAGGAGCGAGCGCCGCGCGCCGAGCGCCGCGACGACGCCGCACGCGAGGGCCCACGCCGCGAAGCGCGCCGCGCGCGGAGCATCGCGCCGCGCGATCGCGCGGACCTCGACGGTCGAGACCGCGAACGCCGCGCAGAAGACCGCCCACGCGCCGAGCGCGTCGGCCCACGCGAGCCCGCCCGCGACCGCGACGGGCACGGCGGCGGACGCGAGCGCCGCGGAGGCCACCGTCTGACCGAGGAGCGAGCGCTCTTCGTGACGAAGGACGAGCGCGGCCGTCGCGACGGCGAGCGCGACCGGGAGCAGGGCGGCCGTGCGCGCCGGCGTCGAGAGCGCGAGACCCGCCGCGCCGAGCGCAGCCGCGACCGCGAGCGCGCCGGCGAGCCACTTCTTCGCGGTCACCGACGCTTCGCGCTTCGCCCGCGTCCCGCGGTGCCCGAGGAGCACCAGCGCCGGCTCGTGGGCGACGAACGCCGCGCACGCGCCGAGCGCGAGGCACGCGCCCGCGAGTGACGGACGCGACGCGGCGAGCGCCGCGACGAGCGGAAGGCCGAGCTGCGCATACGCTCCGTGCTCGCGCGGAATCATCGTGTGTCGCTTCATACCGCGAGCCTCAGCACGACGCGTGCCCGCGCGAGCTTGGAGCGGGCGGCGCGGATTCGCGCGAACGGGCTGCGCGCGTGGTGCACCGCTTGCGGAGCTTTGACGTTTCGCGCGCCTCGCCGAGCGGCTGGCGATGCCAAACTGGCGCATTCGCGCGGAAGGACGCGTCGCGGGCATCCGCACGCACGAAATCGTGGGCGGCGCGTGCGGCACGAGACTTGTAACGCGACCCGCCCACCGCATGGCGCCAAGTACGTCCTCGTATTCGTTTCCCATCGGCTTCGCCATTCGGCGCGCGTTCAAGAAAGGATATGGAGCGGCGGATCTCCGCGCCGATCTCCTCGCGAGTGTCGTCGTCGCGATCGTCGCGCTCCCGCTGTCGATGGCGCTCGCCATCGCGGTCGGCGCGCCGCCGCAGCACGGCCTCTACACGGCGATCGTCGCGGGCTTCATCGCGGCGCTCCTCGGCGGATGCAAGTTCCAAGTCAGCGGTCCCACCGCGGCGTTCGTCGTCATCCTCGCGCCCATCGTGAACAAGTACGGCCTCTCGGGCCTGCTCACGGCCGGGTTCATGGCGGGCGCGATGCTCGTCGCGATGGGCGCCTTCAAGCTCGGGACGTTCATCCGCTTCATCCCCTACCCCGTCACGACCGGCTTCACCGCGGGCATCGCGACCGTCATCGCGACGCTCCAGGTGAAGGACGCGTTCGGCTTGCGCGTCACGGCCATGCCGGACCATTACCTCGAGCGCATCGGCGCGCTCTGGCGCGCGCGCGGCACCGCGGACTGGCGCGAGGTCGTCGTCGCCGGCGCCACGCTCGCGCTCCTCGTCGGCTTGCCGCGCGTCACCAAGAAGATCCCCGCGCCGCTCGTCGCGATCGCCGGCGTCGCCGCCGTGGTCGCGCTCGTCCACCACCTTCATCCGTCTTTCGAGGTCGCGACCATCCAGTCGCGCTTTCACGGCATCCCGCGCACGCCGCCGAAGCCCGCGCTTCCCTGGGCGGGCGGGCTCAGCCTCGCCACCGTGCGCGAGCTCGGCTCCTCGGCGTTCGCGATCGCGATGCTCGGCGCCATCGAGTCGCTCCTCTCGGCGATCATCTGCGACGGCCTCACGCGCACGCGCCACGATCCGAACGCCGAGCTCGTCGGGCTCGGCATCGCCAACCTCGTCGCGCCGTTCTTCGGCGGCATCGCGGCGACCGGCGCGCTCGCGCGCACCGCGACGAACATCCGCGCCGGCGCGCGCTCGCCCGTCGCGAGCGCCGCGCACGCCGTGCTGGTGCTGCTCGCGATGGTCCTGCTCGCGCCGCTCGTCGCGTACATCCCGATGGCCTCGCTCGCCGCGCTCCTCCTCGTCGTCGCGTGGAACATGTCCGAGCTCCGCACCGCGATGGGCATCGTCCGCATCGCGCCGCGCAGCGACGTGCTCGTGCTCGTCGCGTGTTTCCTCCTCACGGTCGTCTTCGACATGGTGGTCGCCGTGTCGGTCGGCTTCGTGCTCGCCGCGGTCCTCTTCATGCGCCGCATGTCGGAGATCACGGAGTCGAAGCTCACCGTGGACCAATCGCGAGACGAGGGCGGGCTCGTCCTGCCGCCCGGCACGAGCTTCTACGAGGTGAACGGGCCCTTGTTCTTCGGCGCCGCGCAGCGCGCGATGGACTCGCTCCACGCGAGCGAGAGCGACGCCTTCCGGACCATCGTCATCCACCTCGGCAAGGTGCCCGTCATCGACGCGACCGGGTTCGCGGCGCTCGAAAACGCGGTCGACGCGCTCGTGCGCCGCAAGAAGATCGTCATCCTCGCCGGTCCGTTCCCGCAGCCGCGCAAGATCTTCGACCGCGCCAAGCTCGACGCGGCCCATCCGGGCATGGTGTTCGTCGCGCCGACGCTCGAGCGTGCCGTCGAGCTCGCGGCGGCCGCGTAGCGCGCTATCCTGTCGGCCGTGGAGAAGGGGCCGATCTTCGAGTCGACGGCGATGCGCCGCCTCGACCGCATCCTGCGCACCATCGCGCCGAAGGACGTGATGATCACGCTCGTCGGCGAAAGCGGAACGGGCAAGGAGATCCTCGCGCGCCGCATCCACGAGCTCGGCGCGCGCCCGAGCGGGCCGTTCGTTCCGATCAACTGCGCGGCCATCCCCGAGGCGCTCTTCGAGAGCGAGCTCTTCGGTCACGAAAAGGGCGCGTTCACCGGCGCGAACGAGCGCGTGCGCGGGAAGATCGAGGCGTCCGCGGGCGGCACGCTCTTCCTCGACGAGATCGGAGAGATGCCGATCGGCGCGCAAGCGAAGCTCCTCCGCTTCCTCGAGAACCGCCGCTTCATGCGCGTCGGCGGGAGCAAGAAGATCAGCGTCGACGCGCGCCTCGTCTGCGCGACGCTCCACGCGCTCGAGGAGCGCGTGCAAGCCGGACGCTTCCGCGCCGACCTCTTCTACCGCATCCAGGGCATCACGCTCGTCGTGCCGCCGCTCCGCGATCGCCGCGCCGACGTCGGGCCGCTCGTGCGCCGCTTCGTCGCCGACTTCGCCGAGCGCCACGACGTGAAGCCGCCGCGCGTCGGCCGGGCCGCGAGCGCCGCGCTCCGCGCGTACGACTGGCCCGGCAACGTGCGCGAGCTCCGCAACGTGGTCGAGATGGTGACGCTCCTCCGCGCCGGGCGCGTCGTGCGCGTCGCGGACCTCCCGGAGGCGATCCAGCGCGCCGCGCGGCGCTCGGCGCCGGCGCCCGCCGAAGCGATGGAGGTGCGCCTCGATCGTCCGCTCGACGAGACCGTCGACGACATCGTCTCGCGCGCCCTCGACCTCGAGCGCGGCAACCGCGCCCGCGCCGCGCGCCGCCTCGGCGTGAGCCTCCGCACGATGCAGCGCTACGCGAGTCGGCTCCGCGTGAGCGTCCACTGACTGACATGACGCGGAACCTCGAGACGCCGCGCCTCTTGCTTCGCCCAATCGGCGCGGACGACGCCGACCTCTTGTTCCGGCTCCACCGGGACGCAGAGGCCGCGCGGATGATGCCGTTCGTGCTTCACGCGAGCATCGACGAGTCGCGCGAGCTCCTCCGCCGCATCCTCGAGCGCAACGCGAGCGGCGCGTCGTGCGGTTGGGTGGTGCAGCTAAGGGACGGCGCCGCGATCGGCGACGTCGCTCTCGTTCGCATCGACGACGTGAAGCGGCAAGCGGACATCGGGTATCACCTGCTGCGCGAGCACTGGGGCGCCGGGGGGCTCGCGCGCGTCGTCGCGAGCATCGACGATTCCAACGTCCGATCGCGCCGCCTCGCCGAGAAGCTCGGCTTCGTGCTCGAGAGGACGTTCGACGAGCTCATCGACGGGGCGTCTCGGACCACGCACGTCTACGCGCGCGAGTCGCCGTAGCCGCGCAGAACGGGCGTAGCCGCGCAGACGGCTCGCCCGTCGCGCGCGCGAATCGCACGTTCGACGCGCGCCGCGGTTGGAACGTCCCCTGCACCGCGACGTCGGGAAGAACCATGCGCTCGCAATGCCTCGTTGGCGCACGCACGATCACGACCTGGATCGCGTGCGCGTCCCTCCTCGCGTGCGGGTCGACGGCGGCGACCCCCGACGCTGGCCTTCCAGACGCCTCCGACGACGGCTCGCCTCCGCCCACGTGCCCCGACGCCGGCGTGGACCCCGGTCTCGAATCGGCGAACGCGCCGGCCGGCACGCAGCTGGTCGCGGGCGACGACCTCTCCGTGCGCGCCGTCACGAGCGACGGCTGGCTGATCTATTCGGACGACGCCGCCCTCACCCTCCACGCCATCGAGCTCGCCGGCGGCTCGACGATCGATCTCGGTGCGACCGGCGCGAAGTTCTGGGTCACGTCGGCCGGGAACGTGGTGTTCGTCTGGTCGAACGTGACGGCCGACGGCGCCGGCGCGCTCACGGTGTGGACCGCGGCGAGCGGTGCTCACGCGCTCTCCAGCGCGTCGCTCGCGCTCGTCTCCGCGACCGACGGCGCGCGCGTGCTCTACGTCGACGGCTCCGACGTCTTCGCCGCGTCGATCGACGGAAGCGGCGCGACGAAGCTCGTCTCGCACGGCGCCGTCGCCGGGTGCACGCCGGCACTCGCCTTCGCGCCGAGCTACGCGCTCGTCACGCACTGCGACGTCCCACCGACGTCTTCGCCGAGCGCCACCGTCAGCGCGTTCTCGACGGCGACGTGGGCGCGCACCGATCTCGCGACCGGCGCCGAGAACTACTTCGCGACCGCGGGAGCGAACGTGCTCGTCTCCGTGGACGGCGCCGGCGTGCGCGTCGTGCCCGCCGCGGGAGGCGCGTCGGTCACCGTCGATTCGTCCGGCTTCCTCGGCGTGCTCGTCGGCGGCGGCGCCACCGCGCTCTACGGAACGCGGTCGGGTGAGCTCCGGCGCTCGCCCGTCACGAGCCCCTCGCCGGCGACGCTCGTCGCGAGCGGCTTCGACGGCTTCTGGGGTCTCTCGCCGGACGAGCAGTGGGCGCTCTACTTCTCCACGGTCTCGCCGACCGGCGGCGACGCGTACCTCGCGTCGACCACGACCGCAGGCGCGCCTCGCTCCGTGGCGTCGTCCGGCGCGGTGCTCGGCGCTGCGTTCACCGCGAGCTCGAGCCACGCGCTCTTCACGACGGACGTCGACCCGTGCACGGGCGCCGGCACGCTCCGCGCGGCGTCGGTGACCGGCGGAGCGCCGAGCGCGCTCGGGACCAACGCGTGGATCGCGTGGAGCCCGTCCGCGTCGAAGGTCGTCTTCGCCGACGGCTTCTTCCCGACGAACGACGCGCGCTTCGGGCGCGCCGACATCGAGCTCGTCGACCTCGCGATCGGCACGTCGGCGACGCGTCTCGTCGATCGCGCGGACGCGGTGCTCGGGCTCTCGCCGACGGGCGATCGCCTCGTCTACGCGTGGTCCGCGCGGCCCGGCGCGCTCGCGGGCATCTGGGTGGCGCCGCTCGACTGACGCGCAGGACGAGCGCCGGAGCGCAGACGGCTCGCCGCGCGCGCCTGCGAGCCGCGAGTACGACGCGCGGATCGTTTGGAACACGCCCTGCACCACCGACCGCGATGGACGAAACCCCCGACGACGCGCCGCTCTTCGACGGAAGGCGCGCACTCCGCACGCTCTCCTTCGTGAAGGGGGCGCTACGCCGGCACAAGGCGCTCGCGGCCGCCGTGTTCGTGTCGATCGTCGCGGTGACCGCGGGCGTGCTGTGGTCGCTGCCGCGGAGCTACCACGTCGAAGCGACCGTCCTCGCGCACGCAAACGCCGCGCTCACCGTGCACACCGATGCGCCCGGCAACGAAGCGCTCACGCGTACGGCGGCCGAGACGATCCTCCGGCGCGACGCGCTCCTCGCCCTCGTCGAGCAGCACGACCTCGTTCGCCGGGTGCAGGATCAGCGCGCGCCGGCCGAGCGCGCGCGCGATTGGGTCTTCGGGCTCGTCAGCCGCAAGCGCGAGACCGAGCAGGACAAGAAGGACGCCGTCGTCGACCTGCTCGAGAAGAAGATGCGCGTCTGGACGAACGAGAGCGGCAGCACCGTGACCATCGCGATCGACTGGCCGGATCCCGAGATGGCCGTCATCCTCATCGACGCCGCGCAACAGAACTACTTCGAGTCGCGCTATGCGCAGGAGGTCACCGCGCTCTCCGAGTCGCTCGGCATCCTGCAGAGCCACATCGACGGCTCGCGCGCCGACGTGGACTCGGCGGTGACGGCGCTCGAAGCGATTCGGGACGACAAGCGGCCTCCGCAACGGACCGAGACCGCCGCCGCGCCGGCGACGCGCATCGTCGTCGCGCGACCGAAGCACGTGGAGGCGGC